>Ga0206682_10000022_pt1 | contig 126241 bp, 120 predicted proteins | sample M240m12015metaG_FD_155444 | JGI IMG/M metagenome (GOLD analysis project Ga0206682, IMG submission 155444) | Ammonia-oxidizing marine archaeal communities from Monterey Bay, California, United States - M2 40m 12015 | ecosystem: Environmental > Aquatic > Marine > Intertidal zone | place: USA... | reverse complement strand
TCTTTCACCAAATATTTTTTGATAATTTAATAATATAACATCTTTAAAACCCTCACCTTGATAAACGTTTTTTGATTTTTTAAAGTTATATTCAGAATCAAGTTTTAATTTAATATGATCTTGTTGAAGTTTATAATATTCTTTAAATAGATCATATAGTAATTTACCTGGTAATTCAACACGTTTAAATTTAAAACTATCTCTATCTGTAGGGGCTTCTAGTTTTGTAAAAACTAATAATAAATTATAAACAATATAACCAAGATAATAAGCTTTTTGTTGAAAATTCATTTCTCCAACATTAGGTAAAAAATAGTTCATTAATATATCTAAAACATGATTTACAGTATGGCCTTTTGTAAAGGTTTTAATGTATTCTAAAGCAGCTTCTTGTGTAAAAATTTTATTTGCATCATGAATAGAAGGAATGAATAAATCTATAAAAGATTTATTTTGTTCCAAATCTAATAAACAATATTCAATAATATCTTTATCAGATATAACACCCAAAGCTCTAAATAATATAAACAATGGAATGGGTTTTCTAACATTGGGAATATTAACAACAATTTGATTATTAGAATAATTACTATTAGGAGCAACAATTCGCACTGATAATGTTCTTTCGGGTTTTGATGCATCCTCAGATACAGTTCGTATATCGGCACCATGACTATAAATATCATTATATTCGTCTCTTATATACAGCATATTATCTGCAAATTTTTCTTGACTAATAATAACTTTTTCTTTTCCATCTATTATAAAATATCCACCATAATCATTTACACATTCTCCCATATTATACCTGACATCTCTGTTAAGACCATTTAAAATACATAAATCAGATTGAAGCATAACTGGAAACCTGCCTAAGAATATAGAATTAATTGTTTCTGTAGATTCAATAATTTTTCCAGAATCATCTTTAATAAAGAAGTCTATTTCTAAATCAAAATGTATTGTCATACCATAATTCATATTTCTCAATCTTGCTTCATTAGGAAACATATAATGTTCTCTATCATCATCATAAATTACTGGCTTACCATAGTAAATTTTATCTCCACTTTTTCCACCTAAATATAATTCACATCTATACTTAAATTGTTTATTATCTGGATCTTGTTCTTTTTGTAATATAATTGGATTACGTTCTTTAAAAATGCTTTTTAATCCTGATTTAAAAAACTCGTTGTATGATTCTAAATGATGTTTAACTAATACTTGTGGATTGTCATAAAAAAATTTTTCAATAATATTCCAAGTAATGTTTTGAAATTTAACACTCATTATATTATATCTTAAGTATATTTTTTTAAAATGTAATCATTAACATATTATTTATATATATTAATGATTTAAATCATTTGATCTTGTTGAACCATAATTATAGTTTGATTCATATCATTATTTTTAAAAATCATAAAAACTCCTAATGCAATGAAAAAAAAGAATATTGGTAAAAATACTAAAAACCATGAAATAGCTCCCCAACCATTTTTACATAAAGAATCCAAAACAATTGTGGTAAACGCAATATAAAGAATTTTAACAATAAAAATGATAAAAACATTATCCACAGGACAGTCAAATTCACCAACACATAAAGTATTTCTATTTCCCAAATTTGAAAAAACTAAAACTAGTAAAGAAAACACGCTTAGTAATAAGTAAACAATTGCAGGAGTGCACATTTTTTTCATATCTTTCATAATTTTCATATTATGATATAATCATAGAAAAAAATTATGCCTTAGCCACTTGATTATTGGCATCAACAAATATTTTTCTTACATTTGCAGGGGGGACACCAATAAACTTAGAATCACTATCAATAGGTTGACTTTCAGTTGGATAAGGATTTTGACTAATAGGTTGGTTTTTTCCCAAAACTCCATATCCTACTCCTTGTACATTATATTGTACACCTCTCCCTAAATTTACTAATTCTTGAAAAAATCCTCCTTTTTGATGTTTTTTCCCTTTTTTTCTTTTACCACCATTCATAGGAGGTCTACTAATTTGATCATCTGTGGTTGAACGAGGAATTTGTAAACCTCCTACTACAACACCATTTGGACTTAATTTAAAATGATTTGACATAACAGCTCCATTAGTATTTAATCCTTGTGATGCTGAAGCTCCTGGCCATGTTCCAATATCTCCACCGTTCCAGGAATATCCTACAGGACCAGCTGCAGGACTAGACACCATCCCACCCTTCATTTTCTTACCACCACACATGCATCCAGTACCTCCTAATCTTGATCTATGGGTTTTATGTTTTCCTTTTAAACGATGATGAGCTAAATGTTTTTTATGCCCATGTCTCATTTTTTTAATAGAAATTCTCTTAATATTTTTACGAGAGTTTTTTCTTTTTTTATAAGACCTCTTTTTCATAGATTTTGCCATTATATAATACAATTAGAAATTATTCTATATCTACATGAGTTAATAAATGTCTTCGACAACACATTTTAGTTAATCCTAGCTTGTCTAAAACTTCACCTTCAGGAGTTTTATCAATATATTCTTCTGTTAAATATATTACTTTATCTACTTCCATATTACGCATCATCTTTAGTCTTCTTACTTCTTTTTGATAGTATTCATATTTATTAGCAATTACTTTTCCGCAGGTAAAACACTTTACAGGTATGATCATCTTGAAATATATAAATATTATATTAATTTATTTATAAGTCAATTTTTTTTTATATAATATAAAATTATTATTCTATTTTATATTATCAATTAAACATTATATTATTTACTGCATCCATCACCATAACATTTATGTCTAAAATAATAATAGTCAATGTCATGTGTCTTTCCGTTTTCATTTCTTCTAAAAGTTGGACCATGTTGATCTCCTGAATGACATTGTTCTTTACCTTGCATTTTTGCATATACACAACATGATGTTGATACACAATTATCTTTAGTTAATTTTGAACAACTTTCTTGTAGTGTTTTTCTATCACCTTCGTGGTTTTTACAAAATCCTGTCGATGCAATATTATCGAATGCTTCAATATCTACAACTTTTTCTAGTTGTTTATCTTGTATTGGCGTTAAATCGAAACCTATAATTGAAAAAAATACCATTATTGCTATTATGATTATTGCAATTGACAATGCTGGTGGACCCATTTTTTTAAAAAATTCTGTATTTAAATCTAGTTTAAATAAAATTCCTAATGTTATTAATAAAATTATTAATATTAATAATTTAAGTATTCTTGCATTTGTATCATTCATATATAAATTTCAAATATTTTATTATTTATTTATTTTTTATTTATTTTGCAACTTCTATAAGTTCCATTCCATTAGAAGTTTTTATTTTTTTATGCTGTTTCCCAGATTTATGTATTTTATTATGACATGCTTCACATAAAGTTAACAGGTTAGCAGGATGGTTTTTATGAAATGTACCAATCATATTATTTTCATCTGCATTTTCTTGATGTTGTAAATGATGTACTTCTGTGCCTATATTTTTTTTACATAATTCACAATTACCCATAATTTTTTTACTATTAAAATGAGATGTTTTTTGTTCTAACACACTTCTTTCTTCTTTCTTATATTTTCTTCTTAAATTATATGCATTTGAAAGAAAATCATCTGGTAAATGTAAAGATTTACATACTTCTAAACCATACATACATGATCCAGCCCCATCTTTTAATTTTCGATTGTAAATAAGCTTATCGTTTTTTTCATCATATTCTACTTCCATATGTTTTATTACAAGTGTTTCTATCTCATCTATCTCTTCAAAATTTATTATATCATGAATGTGTGTAGCAAATATAGCTGTTACATCCCTTTTATGTAATTCTTGTAATCCTGATACAAAAATACTTATAGCAGAATCTTGTTCTGTTCCTGAACATAATTCATCTCCCAATATCAAGCTATTTTTATCAGATGTGTTTAAAATTATTCTTAATTCTGACATTTCCACAGCAAAAGTAGATAATCCTTTAAATAAATTATCATTACCTAAAATCCGTGTAAAAATTGATTTATATGGAACATAAATTAACTCACTACAAGGAACATATAATCCTGCCTGTGCCATAATAATAGATATTCCTAATGATCTTATAAAACTAGTTTTTCCAACTGCATTTGTTCCATATAATAACATTATGTCTTTTTCTAGTCCAAGTGATAAATCATTAGGGGTATATGTCTCATCAACATTTAATTTTTCAATTAAAGGATGTCTCAATTCTTTTACATTTACATAGGATTTATCACCTTCTTTTATTAGAGGTTTACAATAGTTATGTTTTATAGCAATATAACACATGTTCTGTAATAAATCTATATGAGATACAAATTGAATTAAATTATAAAATTCCTTCTCATATTCTTCTAATTTTTTAATAAATTTCATATATTCAATACTAATTAGGTCTTTCATTTTACTTTTTGAAGAAATTATATCACTACATATTTTTTTAATATCTTCATTGACAATATTTACATTAGATCCTGTAGCTGTTTCATAATTTATTGTTTTTATTGTAAAAGAAAATTGTTTGGGTGTACCATTTTCATTTATAAAGATTAATTCTTCACTTATTTTATCTTTTATTTGTTCTGTTAGTATTTTGCTTCTTCTACTCGTACATTGTAAATTATATCCATTTTTTTCTGTTGAGTGAATTTTGACAAAATCATTTTTCTTGCTTTTCTCTCCTTTTGCTATTAAATTACCCAAATAAGCTTTCATAGATTCTATTTTACTTTTACTATCTTGGTTTAATTCCACATACTTATCCAACTCTTTATTTATTCCTTCTTTGATAAAATTTGTGTCAAAATCAAATGTATTTATATTCTTACATTCATGTAATATAAAGGTATCTTCAAATAGTTGTTTTAATTTCTTACAAACATCTTGTATATTCAATGTAATTTTATTGTCAAGATAGTTGTTAATTTGAGAATCAGTGGATAGATTAGAGTATAATGATTGGATGTTAGAGAGATTATCATAAAAATAAAATAAATTCTGGGGAGTTATTTTTTTTAAATATAATTGTCTATTTAATTTTTCAATATCTTTAATACTTTTTAGTTCATTTCTCCATGTCTCCCAATAATTGGTTGTTAACAAATACTCTGTTATATCATATTTTTCTTGTATTTTCTCTCTATTAGTCATAGGATTTAATATATTATATTTAAAACTTCTCACTCCCATAGGAGTGATACAATTATTTAAAAATTCGCTTATACTAGATAATTTTCCTGTATAATTTTTATCAGGTAATATATTTAATTGTTCTAGACTATGATTAGCTAATAACATTCGTTCTGATTTATTTTCAACGGTAGGTTCACAAATTTTATTCACTAGATTAGGGTTGTGTTCATAAACAAAATTTAATAGATAAACATATGATTGCATACCAAAAGTAAATTCCAGGCTATTTTTAAAGAGAGATTCGCTAATATTAAACGGAAAGAATTTATCTAGAATTTCTCTCTGGTATGTCTGACTCTCAACCTTTTTGACCTTGGATTCATTGATATCTAACACATGAGTTTTTTTACTTTGTAATTTAATAAATTGAATAATATCATTAATTTCTTTTTGAGATAAATTGGATATAAAAATACATTCTTTTGGATTGTAGGAAGCAATAAATCTTTCTAATTCATCATAAGTAGTAGGATTATGTAAGTGTTCAGAAATAATCTGATAGAAACTGCTTTTTCCTGTATAATTGTCTATAATGGACATACCGATCACAATATTTCCCGATTTATTTATTTTTGTTTTTTTATGAGATTCGATCCAAATACATGCTACATGATTGGAGACATCATCATTCGAATTTTCATAAAAATAAGTTCCAGGTGAATAAATAGCTTTAAGACTACGGGTAGTGTTATTAGTAGGTGCATCTTGGTCATAAATTACGGCAGAATATCCACTATTAATAATTTTTTCAAGATATTTTTCAAGAATAAAAGGAATTTTGGAGGAAAATCCAAGCATTAATACTTCTTCGGTTTTTTTACCCGGAGCAAGCTCAACATATTTTCTAAGATGAATAATTTGAGGTTCAGTTATTTCTTTGGTATTTTTATCTACTTTGGTATATATTTCATAAAAGGAACCAACTTCCATTAATAATAAAGTATTTTCTCCCAATTTATCTCTATATTCATCTCTCAATTTAAAATATTGTTTTAATAGTGACATTAAATAAATATAACATGATGTATTTATATTTATTTTAAATATATTATCTCTCTAGCTAGATATAATAGTATTTTTTTAATAATTGAGAGAAAATAGAATTATAAATATATTTATTATTAAATAAATATTTCTTAAATTTACAAAAAATTTTGGCAGATTTTCGGAGTAAAAAAAATGATGGAGGATCAATTGTACAACATTGTAAGTCATTATAACAAGGAATATATAATGAATTTTTATATTTTTGTACTATATTTTCTTTTCTCATGTTAGAAATTAAAATAAATTGATATAAGTATTCAAAGTAATAGAATAAATTATTATAATAAATATTTATTTTGGTTTGACTAATATGGATAGGATTAAAATTTAATTTTGATAATTTATTTAATTTATATTCAAATGTAAATTCTGTAAGTTCTATATCCATTCATTATTATATTTTAAATTTATTTTATTTTTCCTACTCCCATCTTTAAATGTGATCTATCCGAAGTTAACATTTTCCAATTTGATATATTACCTCTTATTAAGCTTAATTGTCCTCCACCATATAAAAATATATAGAAAAACAAAATATATATTAATAATGCTACAATAGAGGTTGATATAAAAGTAGTAATTAATTTATGTTTAATGTGTAGGCTTTTAACATTATACACATTCATCCAGAATTTATAATATTTTGACGAATTATCTTCGAGTTGTAATCGTAATTCAATTGCTAAAGCTGTAATTATTCCGCCTATTAATGCATTAAGAATAAAAGCTTTTAAATAAGATGTAGCTCTAAAATTATTTATTAATGGAAATAATTTCATATATATATTTCAATTATATTTAAAATATATATATATTCTACTGAAAAAAAGGTACTATTAATTTATAAAATTATGGAGTGAAATATCGTTTGAAAAATTATTTATTTCCCCTGCTAATATAGACTGTTCATATAAAGTACGAATAACATCGTTAGGTGCAGTAGAACCAATTTTAAGTAAATTTCTATCATATAAATATTTTTTAATATCTCCTAATGGTTTTTGTTTAAGTAGCCCATGTTCTTTTTTTATTTTACGTCTAGTATTATTATTTTTAATTAATATAGACATTTTACCTGATTTATGGCTTCTTCCCAAATTATATTTTGATTTTATAGTTTTTTTAGATTTTTGCCTAATTTTTTTATATTTCTTCTTTAATTCTTCAAGTTTATTTTTCCTTTCAGAATTATCACTATTTATAATAGGTTTATTATCTATTTTTAAGGTTTTATTATGATATGTACGGTAAGTAGGTTTTTTACCTCCTTTTAAACATCCATATTCCGGATCTTTTTCTAATGGAACATCTATATCTATTTTTTCCATAGAAATTGGAATAGGAGTAGATTTTTCAAGAGGAGCAGATTGTAAAGGAACTGATTGTAAAGGAACTGATTCAAAATCAGATAAGTGTATAATAGGTGACGAAGAGATAGATTCAAAATCAGTAGGTAAATCAATAGCTACATGAGGATCTTTTTGAAATGGTTCTATTTGAGAATGAAGAGATGAGTTACCACCACTTATGTTTTTATGTTTTAATGATTTGGCTTTATGTTTTTTATTTTTTTTTATCTTATGTTTTTCAGTTTTATTTTTATTATTAATTTTGTTGAGATATTCTAACGAATTAATAAAATCATTATGAAAATCAGATTTATTTTTCTCTTCAATTGCTTCTTTTTTGTCTTCATTATTATTTGTAATTTTTTGTTGTTGTTGATGTTTTTTAATTTTTTCTAGTAAATCTTTTTTGAGTTTATTAGGTTTTATTAGTGTTTTAGGTTTTTCCTTTTTTTCCTTTTTTCCTTTATTTTTTTTCGTTTTATTATTTGTACCACTAAATAATGATTCATTAAATTGAATAGTTTTTTTTTCAGACATAATATATTTTTAACTATAAAATAATACGAAAAAATTAACAATAAAGTGTATTATATAATTGTTTAACCTTCTCTTTTTCTTCTTGTCGTTTTTGTGAATCACCCATTTTTTTATATATATTGAATCCTTTTTCTAAATCTTTAATTGATATCTTAGTTTTTTCTTCTTTTGGAAGACAGAAAACTCTTCTACTATGAGCTATTTTCACTTTTGAAAATAGTGTTTCCATATCTCTTCCGAAATATGTAAAGAATTCTTTATTTTTATCAAACCATTCGTCAGTTAAATTTTCTTTTAAAGACCAATTATTATCGTAGATTTGTTTTTCAAATATAAGTCGTAATTCATTTGAGTTATAATCATCTATTTTAAATTTCCATGTAAATCGTGACTCTAATCCTGGATTATAACTAAAGAAACAATCTTTTAATTCTTGTTCATAACCAGCAATAATACACATAAGATCTTTTTTATGATCACTTAAAGCTTCACAAATGGTATCGATAGACTCTTTCGAAAATGAATCTCTTTTTTCTTTATTACCAAGTGCATAAGCTTCATCAATAAACAAAACTCCTCCTAAACATTCTTTAATAACATCCTTGGTTTTTAGAGCAGTTTGTCCTAAATATCCTGCAACTAGATCATCTCTAGTAACTTTTTTAAATACGTTTTTTTTCAACATACCTAAATTACTAAATATTTTTCCCATAATTTTTGCTACTTCAGTTTTACCTGTTCCAGGTGGCCCATATATAACTGCATGCATATAATCAGCATTATTAGGAGATGTATTATGTAAGTCTTGTATAAAATATAAGATTTGATCAACAATATTTTCCTTAATAGATTGCATTCCAATCATATCTTGTAATTCTAAAAGTGATGGTTTAATTAAATGGAGAGATTTCATATTAATATTATATTCAACATTATCAGCTAAAGGATATTTATCACATAAATTAATTAAATCTATTAAATTATCAATAGACGCATCTATTAATATTTGTTCTTTTATAATATTTTCAGGTTCTTCATTATTGTAGGGATCTTTTATTTCGATTTGTGGGAAAGGAGTAATAGAAGACCCAGAAAAATATGGTGAATTATAAGTAGATAAGAATTCTTTTTCTTTTTGATCTAACAAAAATTTAAGAAAAATCTCTGTATTGTCTGATTTATTAGATTCTGTATTAGATTTATTATCTAGATATTTGATAAGTTTATTACTATTCATATTAGAAATATTAGAATTATTATTTATATTATTTTCATTTTTATTATCAAAATCATTAGTTAAATTTAAAAAATTTAAGTTATTAGAAGGATCAAATAGAGAAAAATTATTATTATTTAAAAAATTTGCATTAGATATTAGAAAAATATTATTTGATGTATCATTATTAACTTTACTATATCTATTTTTCCTTTTATTATAAAATACATTGCGATTATTATTCATATATATATATTAATATTATTTATTATAATGATTTAAAAATAAATTGATGTTTTAATTAATTTATAATATGATTCAAGAAATAAAGATGACTGACTTAGAAAAGGAAATTAACGAGAATTTGGGAAAATATATTGAAACCCCATGGGCAGTAATAGAATCTTATTTCAAGGATCAACACTTAGCACAATTGGTTAGACATCAATTAGAATCTTATAATGATTTTGTTAATTATCAAATTCAAAAAACAATAGATATGTTTAATCCAGTACAAATTTGCAGTGAAAATGATTATGATAAAGAATCAGGAAAATATAATCTAGAAATATTTATTACATTTGAAAATTTTCATTTATATAGACCACAAATTCATGAAAATAATGGAGCATCAAAATTAATGTTTCCACAGGAAGCTAGATTGAGAAACTTTACTTATGCGTCTATGATGACAATCGACTTGAATATAAAATATATTGTAAGAAGTGGTCCAAATTTAGAGAATGCACAAACATTTTATAAAATTTTACCAGGTATTCATATTGGTAAATTACCAATTATGTTGAAATCATCTGTATGTGTATTAAAACAGTATCAACATATTAATGAAACTATTAGTGGAGAATGTAAATTTGACGCTGGCGGATACTTCATTATTAATGGTAGTGAAAAAACTGTACTAGGACAAGAACGTGCTGCTGAAAACAGAGTATACTGCTTTAATGCAAGTAAAAATAATAAATGGAGTTGGACGGCTGAAATAAAATCAGTTCCAGATTTTAAATGTATCAGTCCGAAGCAAATAAATATGATGATTACAAGTAAAAATACTGGTTTTGGAACAAGTATTTATATTCAAATCCCTAGATTAAAAAATCCTGTTCCCTTATTTATTGTATTTCGTGCATTAGGAGTATTATCTGATAAAGAAATCTGCGATAAAATTATTTTAAATATGGCTGAAAAAAAATATAAAAAAATGATTTATGGATTGCAAGGAAGTATTGTAGAATCAAATACAATTATGACACAAGAAGACGCAATTAAATATTTAATGGCAAATGCTATGTTTACTCCAATCAATATGGATAAAGAAGCTGGTATTAAAAAGAAGAGAGAATTTACAATCGATATATTAAATAATGATTTATTTCCTCATTGCTTCGATGAAACACAAAAGATCTTCTTTCTAGGTTATATGACAAATAAACTATTACGTTGCAGTTTCGAGTGGATTAATCCTGATGATAGAGATTCATATTTAAATAAAAGAATTGATTTAACTGGTACATTATTGAATAATTTGTATCGTAATTATTTTAATAAATTAGTTAAGGATATGCAAAAACAAATCGTCAGAGAAATTAATAATGGTTCTTGGCGTTCTACTGAAGATTATTTGAATATTATTAACACTACAAATATATATAAAATAGTTAAGTCAACTACTATTGAAAATGGATTAAAAAGAGCTCTATCTACCGGTGATTTTGGAATTAAAAATATTAACAGTAATAAAGTTGGTGTCGCACAAGTATTAAATCGTTTGACTTATATTTCAAGTTTAAGTCATTTACGAAGAATTAATACTCCTATAGATAAAAGTGGTAAATTAATTCCTCCTCGTAAACTACATAATAGTTCATGGGGATTTCTATGTCCAGCCGAGACTCCAGAAGGAGCTAGTGTAGGTGTAGTAAAAAATCTAAGTTATATGAGTCATATTACAATTCCTAGTAACAGTGGCCCTATACATGAATATATTTTACCATTTGTTACTAGTTTAAATGATTTTGAAACGCACGAATTAGATAAATTCGTCAAAGTATTTGTTAATGGTTGTTGGATTGGAGTTACTGATAAACCCGTAGATTTATTTCAATCTTTTAGAGAAAAAAAACACAAAGGTATTATTAATATTTATACTAGTATTATATTTGATTTTAGACATCGTGAAATTAGAGTATGTAATGATGCAGGTCGTCTTATTAGACCTGTTTTAAGAGTTAAGAATAATAATATCTTATTAAAAAAAAATATCGTTGAAAAAATTAAAACTGAGGAATTAGACTGGAATGATTTATTAACAGATTGTAAAATTGATGATTCTGTATTAGAATATATTGATCCTGAAGAACAAAGTTTTAGTATGATTGCAATGAAACCTGATGATTTATATAAATCAAATCAATTCATTTACAAATATACTCATTGTGAAATACACCCTAGTACTATTTTTGGAATTCTAGCATCATGTATCCCATATCCTGATCATAATCAAAGTCCTAGAAATACATATCAATCTGCTATGGGTAAACAGGCTATGGGTATGTATGTTACTAATTTTGATAATAGAATGGATAAAACTGCATACGTTTTAACTTATCCTGCTCGCCCTTTAGTTGATACAAGACTAATGGGAATGGTACATCTAGATAAAATTCCTGCCGGCTCTCCTGTTATTGTTGCTATTATGACTCACACTGGTTTTAATCAGGAAGATAGTTTACTATTCAATCAAGGATCTATTGATAGAGGATTATTTCAAGCAACAATTTATCATACTGAGAAAGATGAAGATAAAAAAATTAATGGTGATGAAGAAATTAGATGTAAACCTGATAGATCAAAAACAAAGGGTATGAAATATGGAAATTATAGTAAAATTACAAATAAAGGTATTGTTCCTGAAAACTCTTTATTGGAAAATAATGATGTTATTATTGCCAAAGTAGTTCCTATTAAAGAAAATCGAAATGATCATACTAAGGTAATTAAATATGAAGATCTTAGTAGAACTTTTAGAACTAATGAAGAGTCTTATGTAGATAAAAATTTTATTGATAGAAATGGAGATGGATATAACTTTTGTAAAGTCAGGGTTAGAACTGTTAGACGTCCTGTTATTGGAGATAAATTTTCAAGTAGACATGGACAAAAAGGTACTATTGGAAATATTATATCTGAGGCCGATATGCCTTATACATCTTCCGGTGTTAAACCTGATATTATTATTAATCCACATGCTATTCCTTCACGTATGACTATCGGTCAATTGAAAGAAACATTATTGGGAAAAGTATTATTAGAGTTAGGATTATTTGGTGATGGTACTGCCTTTGGAGATTTAACCATTGACACTATTCGTAAAGAATTAACTAAAGTAGGATATGAATCCAATGGTAATGAACTTATGTATAATGGTCAAACTGGTGAACAAATTGAAACTAGTATATTTATCGGACCTGTATTTTACCAAAGATTAAAACATATGGTAAGAGACAAACAGCATAGTCGTTCTATTGGTCCTATGGTAAATCTTACAAGACAACCTGCTGAAGGTAGAAGTCGTGATGGTGGTCTCCGTTTTGGAGAGATGGAAAGAGATTGTATGGTTAGTCATGGTGCTTCAAGATTTACACGAGGAAGACTATACGATGCATCGGATAAATATCAAGTCCATGTTTGTAAAAAATGTGGTATGATTGCTTCACATAACGATAAAATGCAAATCCATTTATGTAAAACATGTGATAATAGAGTAGACTTTAGTTATGTAGAAATTCCATATGCATGTAAATTACTGTTTCAAGAGTTACAGACTATGAATATTACTCCTAGAATTATGACATAAGATTTAATAGATAAATTTTAAAAATATTTTTTTATATTATTATTCTATAATGAGTAATACTTGTATTAATTTAACTCTTTCAGAAAAAGAAGCCGTAGCCAAAGCTCTTGGTTGTGGAGAAAAGACCAGTACATGTAGTGTATTAGCAAAAAAAGTTGTAGCAAATCATCATCTTACACCACAAGAATGTGCTATTGTTAAACTTATATTAGGATCATTAAATCGTTCAAAAAGTTTAGGCATTTGTTTTACAGGCCCATCAGGTATTGCTCCTAAATTAATAGGAGGAGGAGGTAATAGTGATTCTGGATCAGGAATGGAAGGTGGTTCTACAAGAGAACGAACTAGATTTGTGTTAAGAGATGCTTGGAACGGAGCAGCTTCATGTGGAAAAGTAAATGGAGTAAAAGTAGCAGCAACTCCTTTTAGAGCCGTTAATAATGCTGGTGATTTATTAAATCGTCAATATTATACATCTGGAGGTTCTAATCAAGTTAAAACTGGTAGAATTAGATCTTCAGCTAATCAATCTGCAAATGTTTTAGGAGGAAGTATTTTCGTTCAACCTAATCCATCTGGCGTTCCTAGTGCTTCTACAAATGTAAAATACGTATATGATGGATCAGATTATACGAAATTTAAGAAACAACAAGCTGTTAATAGAAACTATAATGATTATAGTTTTGGAGGAGCAGGAGGAAGTAATACCTTTATTGCTCTTAACCGTGTAAGAAGATAAATTATTTTTCTGAAAATTTTATATATAGTCTATTTATATATAAAATGCAATTCACATACAGTCATACATCATATTTACCTTATGTCCCTCAGCCAGCTGGAGCACCTAGTTTTGGGCAACAAAATGTTGGACCAAAACTATTAGTAGGTCCTGCAAGTCAAGGTGTTTTAATTAAAAATACTGGTGGTAATGCAATAATACCAACTGGTAATGGAGAGAGTTCTAATACACCTGTTCCTAGTGCTATGCCTCAAAAATTTTATCCTTCTGCTGGTGATTCTATGTTTTCTCGTGCTCGTAAAGCTTATGTACAAGATGCAGGAGGAGGAACACTTTTACAAGGAAACTTTGATTCCTCACAACATATTCAATTAAAGAAAATTAACACTATTGGTAAATCTGTAAACCCAGGTGGACCATATAACAATACTTCATTTCAAGGTTTAGCGAAAAAAGCAGATCATTATAGAAATAGTGCATTAGCTAGAGTTAGAGGAGGAGGAACTGTAGCACCAAAGAAGAAGGGTGCTATTGAAAATAAATTTAAGTCTGGAGGAGGATCAAGATTATCTACAGCAGGAAACAGACAAATTTTTGCAAATGGTGCTACTAACGCTAATTAAAATGCGTAAATTTTTTATATTAATAAATTATATATAATGATGAACAAGTATCTCGTCGAATTTTTAGGAACTTTATTCTTTCTCTATGTTATTTTAGCTACTGGGAATGCACTTGCTATCGGTGCTGCTTTAGCAATTGCTATTTTAGTTGGAGGAAAGATTTCAGGTGGTAATTTTAATCCTGCAGTTACAGTTATGATGGTGGCAGCTGGTAAATTACCTAAGAATGATTTAATACCATATATTCTTGCTCAAATAGCTGGAGGTTTAGCTGCTTTAGAATTATATAAACGCGTCAAACTTTAAATAAATAAATTATATAATATTTTCTTTAATTATTATATAATTATGTCTACTACTACTACTATGTCAACTACAACTCCCAGTTCTCCTCCTCCTGGAGAAAAAAAAGGTATTATGCATCATCTTGATAGTGGTATGAAATCTGCTAGTGGTTTCTTTTCAGGTTTGATGAAGGGTAAAGATAAGAAACCTCCTGCTACTACCCCTGGTCAAGCTGGAGGAAGATCAAGAAGAAGAAGAAGATCTAGAGCTAGATCTAGAAAAGGTGGCAACCCTAAGAAAGGAATGGCTTCAAAATCCAGAAAAGGAAGAAAAGACTTTGTAACACACAAAGGTGATAAATATTATAACAGAAAGGGACACAGACAAAGCAGAAGTGCTAAGGGAAAAAGAAAATCTCCTTACAAACGTTAAATATTAATAAAATTTTTATAGTAATAAATTAAATGAAAAATTTTATTAATAGATTATTATTAGAAACAATAGAAAAGTCATTTCATGGATTTGGATTTGGACTAGGAATGTCAATAGCTTTTAATAATTTTAAAAAAGAAGAAGAAAAGAAAGTAGAAAAAAAATAAATTTATTTTCTCTCTTTAATTCTTTTCATAACACATATTAATAAATAAATACCAAATAAACCTAAAGAACCATAAAACATTTTTACTAAAATGTCATCGGGAATATATGTTCTTTTTTTCTTTGGATTCATGGAAGTAAATGCTTCTTTACATGCTAGATTAGAGATAGGATTTTTTTTACCTGGAAATGAACATGGATTAATATTTTGAATATCAATAGTAGTAACATGTCTAGTTTCACTTCCAACATTGTTATTTACATCAATAGTTTCCATAGTAAGTTCTTCACAATCAGGTTGAGAACCAGACATAAAAGCCTGGAAAATTAACATAGGATTCATAGCAGATAAGTTACTCATAGTTCCGGGAACTAAACCCTCAAATTCAGAAAAATTCATATTCATTGAACTACTGATAAATGGAATAGAACCATCTGGAACATTATTAACATATATGTATCTATCAACAACATCACCAGAAGATTTATCCTTACATGTAGCAAAGGTTTTTAAAAAAAACTTATCACCTAAAGGTTTTCCTGTCCTTGATGCTTTACTATTTCCAGTAACTAATACTTCAACATAATTAATTAAACCTGCTACATCAGCGGCTATAGTAGATATTGAACCACTGGTACTCATACCTAACTCTGATGGTGTTTTAATTTGTTTCCAATATTTATAATCAGGACCTAATAATTCTTCTTCTAATGATTGTGCATCTTGTAATACTTCTTGAAATAAATTAGACATTATATATATTAATAAATTATTAATTTTTATAAATACTTTATTTTTCTTTCTTTACTATATATTAATATGTCTAAACCAGTTAATTTTAGTTATTCAAATACTTTAACATCTACTCAACAACCACTTGTTAAACAAAAAGGAACTACAAACAACAATGGAACTACTATGGCTCCTTCTTCGAATGGCGTAATGTCAGGATTTAGTAGATCAAATGTTAATGTAGGACATATAGGGGTTGGAGAAAGTGCAAGAGAAGACTTATACGATTATAATTTAGATTTTAGAGGACCTTTCGGTAAAGCATATCCAATGAAACATTGGAGAAGACAATTATCTATGAATGGAAAAAGTGGACGAAGCAAAGCTTTAGTATCTCTATCCGAAAGACCTGGAGGAACTGTATTTAGGGGTTATAAGAGTGATGGAACAAATTGCTATTGTGATATAGATGGAAATAATATTTATATTACATTTGATAATAAATTTTTACAGTCTACTTCTAAGAGTATTAAACCTCAAACACCTTCCACTTTAGCCGACACAAATAGTAATAAAATTAATAATAATGGAGCTATTCAAATAGGAGAAATAGGTACACCTAATAGTTATCAAATCCAAACAGGTGTTTATGAAACAAAACCTTTATGTTATAGTAAAGAAAAAGATGCAAGAAAAAGAATTAGATCTGTAACAAAGTTAAGTAAATCTTATTTTTCATCAACTAAACAATATTTAAAAAATAAGGGAAATTTGTTTGAGCAAAAATTATCTACAAATAATATTTCTGGTAATGATTATACAAATAAAAATATTGGAGACAGAAGTACACAATTTTCTACCAATAATTGTACTAATCCTTATCAAACTGGAAGAAATTGTAATAATGTTACCTATTATAATCCTAATAATACTCAATATGCTAAACAAGGCGCGGTTGATAGCAGTACAAGATTATTAAAACTTAATCTAGATACTATCACTAAAAATGGTAATTCATTCCGTTCTGCTTGGGGTGATGCTGCTGCTAATGCTGGACATTATCAAGGTGCTTCATTTAATCCTACATTTATTAAAACAAAATATACAAGACCATTAGCATGGCGAAGAATGGGAGATAGATCTTCGTGTAAAGGATGTAGTGGACCTAGTCAAACATTATCTTCATTTTGGACAGCTGTTCGATAAAAAAATTTATAAAATTATTATATATTTATAAATTTTTAACTTATTAAACGGAATCAGATGCAGATGGAATAATAGTATAGTCATCGTTTTCTCTAACTGCCTCATCATTAGTCTTCCAATCATTATCTACCAATGCATTTTCATGCTTTATTTGATTCATTCTAAGATGTTTTCCTTTACCATGTTTTACACCACCATGATGTTTCTTTTTTGGTTTCTTTTCTTGTGCAGTATTATCAGTGCTACCCATAGGGTCTGTTGTGTCACTGTCAGTTGATTCGATATGTTCTGGGATTAGGGGTTTGTCTTGTTCTAGTGATTCCTTTTCGCTAGTATTTGCTTCAATCATTTCCTCTTCCTCTTCATGTTCATCTTCCTCTTCATGATATTCTTCCTCTTCATGATCCTCTTCCTCTTCATGATCCTCTTCCTCTTCTTGTGTTAAATCAATAATTTCAGGTTCTTTTTCAAATTCGTCAGTTACGTCTTCTATATCACTATCAGTATCAAAATTACTATCAGTATCATATAGATCTTCTACTTTTTCTGTTTTGATTTTTGTTTCAGGAATAATTTCTTGACCAAATAAAGTATTAACTCTTCTTGAGACCATTGAAATTGCATCTGAGATTAGCTGGTCAAAATTAGATACATCAATACTAAGATAAATATCTTCCATATATGAATCAATAATTTGAGAACCGGTTAGCAAAGAATACCATAATATTAGAAACAAGCTGGACGACATTACTAACATTAAACTAATAATTCCAAGCATTCTATAAAATACAAAATAAGTAATACTTTGTGAAAACAAAGCATAAGCGGTAGTTGGGTTTCTTGTAGACGAAAACATTGTTGATTATGTAATTAAATAATTGTATTTAATATACTTCAATTTTTTTTTAAAAAGTAATTAAATTAATTTCCTAGACTTAAAAAGAAATTATTTAATCCGTCACTAGTTCTAGGACCATCATATTCTTTTGTTTCACCTTGTTCATCAACTAATAATACGGTTGGGAATCCTTTAATGTTATATTTTTCCAAATCACTACCAGCATCATTCATTTCAAGTTTTTTAAGTTTTATAGGACCATTATAAGATTGAGCAAAGCTATCCCATTCTGGTGTAAATCGTTTACAATGTCCACAATTAGTCATATAATAATAGGTACATGAAGATGGATTACCGAAATTTTCCTTATAATTTGGAATATGAAACATAATGTAAAATAATAGAAATAAAATTAATATAAAAAAGGATTTAACCCACAATTTAGATTTTTTCCATTTTTTAAATACACCTAAACAATTAATAATTATTGCAACAACTAAAAGAGCAAAAATCTTAATAAGGAATGAACTGTTATTAAATTTTGATAAATTCATTATACATTATAATAATATAAAATTTTAACTCATGAAAATATTTGTTGAATTTGCGAATTTATTATGAGATATATTATTTTTTTCACACCATTGAATACATTTATTAATATTATTTTTTTTATATAGTTCTAATTTTTCATTTTTGTTTTTAGAATCAATTAAATTAAGCGTAGATGCTATATTTTCAATTTGTTGTTGTCCAAATATAGCATTGTATTCTTCTATTTTATTTATAAAATATAAATCATGATTATTATCAAATATAGAACTAATTGAGTTGATGGATTCTAATTTTGGATATTGATGTAATATAGAAAAAATTAAATTTTCAGTAATTCCTTTAAAATATTTACAAACGATATATTTTTCTGAATTGGCTAATCGACTAGTATTTGGTTTTACTATATAAACTTGTTTGTAACATGAAGATAATAAATATATAATATCTAATGTGCTTTTTGAAAATATATCAAATACTTTTAATATGAAATGTCCATTTATTTTTTGCATTAATAATGCAAAACTAACTTGAGCAAATAATAATTTAGTAGCTAAAAATTCTTGTTGGTTAAAATCTACTGAAAAATCAAATCCCCCGTCTGCAGTAATAATATTTATTGAATTATTATATTTATCATAACAATATTTAAGATTTTCTATTTTTAATAAATCACCGGTTTCAGTTTGACCTTTTTCAATAAATATATTTTTATGTTTACTTAAAAAAGAATCAGATTTTTTCCATCCAGGAACATTTGGATCGTCATTGATTAATGTCATTCCAATATAATTATCGCGTTCATTATTTCTTAAATATGTAGTTGCTTCAATAAATCCACCAGGACCTTCCGCTAGATGAAAAGTTTTAATTTCATCATATTTAAAGTCATCTAGTATATTTAATAAATTACATATTTCTATCATTTTATAAAAAGACCTAGATAGTGGTTTAATTTTACTAATAGATGATTTATTACCAGGAATAATAGTATGAATAAATTCATATGGATTTGTATATTTTTTTACAAAATCCCAATTTTCAAAATTGTCATCAATTTGTTTTTTTACATTATTTAAATAATTATGTAAAGTAATACTGATAGATAAATTACTTGATGTTTTTTCAGTAAGATTAATATCATTAATAATAGTATTGGTCTCAGGTAATAAAAAATAACTCATAGTTATTTATATTATAATTGAATATTTATGTTGTTTTTATAATATAAATTTATTTGTTCATTTTTTTGATGATTCATTTAGCTTTAATTTTTTCTTTAATTTTTTTGGTGGTTTAGGTTTATCAGCAATTTCTTGCTCCTTAGAAGCTTTTTGTGCTTCTATAGATTCTAAATTTTCCATTTCTTCTTGTAATTTTGAACTACCTACCAATCCATTATACACACTAGTAATATCAACATTTCTATTTTTTTTGTAAATAAAGTAATTATTATAGAAAGAAATTTGTTTCTCTTTTGAAGTCATAGTAAGTGCTTTTCCATATTTATTTTTATTTTTAGGGTTTCTTTTCACTTCATCCTCCATTAATCCATATAATTGTTGAAATGATCCAACACTGTCAGGAATACCTATTTCTTTACACTCGTCTTTAGTGAGAAGAACAAAACCATAATTTTCCATTAATCTATTTAAATAATCAAAATTAACCAAATATTCTCTAATATGTTGATTAATAGTTTCTTGAAATACATCTATTTCAAAACCGAGAGATGTTTCATTAGATTCAAAAGTACTATGGTCATATCCTTTTGTAATTTCTAATAATTTAGATTTATTTTCCATAACAGAAATACTTTCACCTTGTTTAATAGATCTAAGTGCATTAAATATACTACTTCCATCATAACAACCTCCAACAAAGTATCCACCAACCTTAGTACATTCACTAACATTCCTTAAGAAATTATTGAGTGTTTTTTTATTTTGAAAGAAGTAGTGAATAGCAAATTGACAGGAACTTATATTAAAACCATCAGCACCTTTACCATATTGTTTATATACTCCTAATCCTAACTTATCTTTATCTTTAGGTCCTTCGCCAAATATAGCACGGGTTATTTGTTTAGCTTGTTCGGTATATTGTGCCTGTCCATCTTTAATATTTTCAGAACTATTACCACGAATAAACAAACAAGCAGGCATTACTTTAAAATTTTTACGATAGTTTAAATATCTAGCACATGCTCCTCTTACTCTATTTTCAATATTATCTGAACTAACATCAATACCAAATACAAATGATAATTTTGCAGAAATCCATTTGGGGAAATCACCACCCATACCAACAGCATAATCAATAAGAGTATTTCCTTTTTGAGCTATAGAGGTAATTAATAATTTTTTAACAAATAAATTATGAAAATCTCTCAAACCTTCTGTTTTACTTATTCCTGATATTTTATTGTAGTAAATATCATCATCAGCTAATTCATCTGGAATATTTTCTCCAGTTGAAATCATTTGATTTGTAATTGGATTATGTATAGAATACCAATTGCTATTTGCTACATGATATGCATTACCATACATAGGAAATCCTTTTCTATATTCTTCTGTTTTATCATATCTGACTCTTAAAGGAATCCATCTCCATTTAGCTTCTTTTGTGAAATCATATTTAAATTCAACGATCATTCCATCTGTAAATATATCCTCATCTTCTTCTGTCACTAGAACTTTATTATTTTGTTTATCATTTTGCAACATTATATTACAAATTCCAGCATTAACATCAGACGGATCGGATGGAAAGAATTGAACCGGTTTATATGCGTCTTCATTATCAATATCTGAGGGTGTAGGTAATTTGTCTTGAATAACATCTCCACAAGGGTTAACATACCCATCTTTGCTTTCATTAAAACCGACTCTTAGGATGAGAGTTTTATATTGGGAAAGTTGTTCATATGCTTTGGTATTGGTGCCTTCTTGGAATATATTACCAATATAATCGTCACCATTAACATCTTTTTTAGTTGTTACCAAGAAATCAATTGTATTAAATTCAGGGGGTTTCCATTTAAAAGAATGACTCCATGTAACTTTTCTAATAGGTGCTGATTCTCCTTGTGCAGAAGCTCCTACTCCAAATGTAGCAGGAGTAAAAATCAATCCATCAATATTGTATTCAAATGTTTCTTTTTGTTGTAAAATAGTATCACAACATTGGAAAATAGATTGATTAATATTTTCAGCTTTAAAATTTTTATGTTCAATTCGAATAGGTGATAATCCACCATTAACAATAGAAGAAGGATTTAATTCTTTAATAACATTTACTAATACGGGAAGTCTAAATTTATTTAGAACAACATCTTTATCTTCTTCAAGAGGAATAAATGCATTATTTCTAACATTTTTTTTATTCATTATATAAATATCAAAAGCCGCATATAAGTTTATAAACTCACCTTTCTTATTATGTAAAATATGTTCACCATCTAAAATAGTTCCTTTTAAATCAACATTTTTAGTAATAGCACCAGTAAATTGAATATTCATATTTGTATCAATTAAATAAATTTTTCCATCGTTAGATATGAATAATAACTTACGAATACCATCAGCTTTATCAGTAACAGTATAATTTTTACGAATATTTGGAATATTAGCATCATCATTAATAGGAGCAATATTTTTAACCTGAAGTGTAGTTGATCCAGGACCAGGAAAGAACCTAGGAAGCATTCTCATTCTTTCATTATAATCTTTACCATTAATTGTTTTTAAGTATTCAATTCCAATTTCTTGGATTTGAGTATAAGAAATAGGATAATTTGTACTTTGCAGACCACTTAATACATATTTAATAACTTTTAGTAAAGAACTAGATAACGATTTTACATCTTTAAAATTAGTTCCAGCACCTACTTTATAGTTTAATACTTCAATCTCTATTTCATATTTTTCAGGATTATTGAATACATTTGAAGTTTCAATTGCGTACTCAGGTTTTAGTCGCAATCGTTTCCTTCCTCTAAATTCATATTCTTCTGTATTACTTTCTTTTACAATACTCATATCTACACGAATAGGTAAATCTGAATGTATGAATTCTATACGATTAATATATCTGAATGTTTTTTTATTATTTGACCAATCTTCTATAATATTTTTACCAAAAGAACTATAGCTATTAATATTTTTTTCTCTTTGTAAAGAAGCTTTAATATTAAAGTCATCAATATTAACTGGTCTAATTAATACATCTTTATCATTTTTATATAGTGATTTTTGAGTAAATGTTGGTCTAATGTTTTCAGATAAATTATTAGAATTACAATACTCTTGAATAAAATGTAATCCTGAAAGTTCAGCACGGACATTACTTTCTTTGGTTTCTCCAGTATTTTTATCAATATATTCAGAAGTCATTTTCAAACTATAAATATCATAAACAGCTTGAAATCCTAATGACTTAAGTTTTCTAATAACATTATTAAATTCAATTGAAGTGATAGACTTAATGCCTTTAGTTCCAAAACGTATTTCGAATTCTGGATTTCCATCTTGTCTACCACCTACATTTTGCAATTGCTCTAAATATTTTTGTATAATATCATTAAACTGCTGTTGTGAATTTAATTCTGGCATGTATATATAATTTAACATATTATTTTAAATTATAATCAATTTTATATTAAATTATAATATATTAAGAATTTTTTCATACATTTGTGGTTTTGTTAATCCAATACATTGAATATTTAATTTCTTACAAATACATTTTAATTCATCTGATTTATAACTAGATATTGCTTTTAATGGTTTATCTAAATTCATCATTTCCCAATAATGTTCTCTATAATAGTTAATTTTATCCATAGTAATATTCTGTTTTAAACCATATTTACCATCTTTTTTTTGAATAATATAATAATTTTTATTTTCATCAATTATAATTTCATAATATTTTTTGTCTTCAATATAAAAAATATTTATTTCTAATAGATGACATAATGCTTTTATACAGTTCATAGATATATTTTTTTTGTTTGCTAATTCATCTTCAATATTATTTCTACTGATTTTAATTTTTTTAAAAATATGTTTATGATTTCTGAATTCTTCAATCCATTTATATTTTATTTCTTTTTCTTTTGTAAAATAATTAGATACTATATCATATTCATATTTACCAAATATTACAATAAAAAATGACCAAAATAATTTATCATATTGTTCTGGATAAAAAATGCTATTGTCACAAATAGGTAACACTTTATTTGTTTTTTTTTGTATTTCCTTTTTATTAATATAATAAATAGGAAATTTAGTTATATTTTTGTTTGTTAACATAAAATTATCTATTTCACTTATCAAATCAAGATTTTTCATTAGTTTGTAATACTACGTTATCTTTATTATCTTTAAAAAATGTATTTGTTAACATATCTTTTTGCACCTCTACCTCAGTTAATTGTTTTTCTTGTTTTTTAACATAATCTAAATAGGAGATAATATCTTTTATAACACTTTCGTTAATATTAGTTAAATTAATAAAAACGCCATTATTATTTTCATTTAAAATACATGATTCTTCTTGGTTTAGTATTTTCAAAATTTCTATTTGATGAAATTTATCTAAAGATTCTATTTTTTCTTTTAATATATTCAAGTCCTCCATCATTATTAATAGTAAAATGGTTATCTTTTTAAATAATTTATGCAATAACTAATTTAGGTTTTTTTGAACCTGCTGGTTTTTTATATTTATCTGATTTTGGCTCTACTATTTCACCTATTACACTTACTTGTTCATCATTTAATTCAAATCTTTGACCAATGACTCTTACTGTAATTTCTTCATCTTCTTTAACTGTACTAAAATATGTATTATTATAATGATGATCTCTACTTAAATAAATTACAACAGGAGAAGGACTATCACTAGTTTCAGCTCTTATACCTGCTTGTGTTAAATGTTTAACATTACATTTTATTTTTTGACCTTCAACTGGACAACATACTAAACACTCAAATACTACTTCGAAAATAATATTATTTGCTTCAACTAAACCACTAGAATAATTTAATATTTTTGTGGAATTAGGTTTAATAAATCCTTCTACACTACATTTTCCTTCAATTCTATTTTTAATTTGATTTTCTAGTAGTTGTTTTAAATTTTGTCCAACATATTGAAAAGGAACATGAACTTTTCTTGATAATAAATTATTAGCATACACTCCTAATTCCTTATTTTTGCGACCAGTATCCTTTTTGATAGTCTCCATATCTAATATAATATAATAATATATCTTTAATTATAAATCAATTTTTATTTAAAAAGACGCTTTTTCAATATTATTAATAGTAGCTTCTTGTGGTGTTAAAAACCATCTCTTATTATTTTTTTCTATTTTATTAAAAAATCTTAATACTAACTCTTGAATTACGCAAAATTCTTTTTTATTTCTGCCTTTTGTATTTGTAGAAGTATATTTATTTTCTTGTAAAATAGAATTTAATAATTTTATTGTATCAGATTTTCCAGCTTGATCGCATCTAGCACCCTTACTTCGTTTATCATCCAAATTTTTAACTTTAAATATATTGAATTCATTTTTAAAATCACCTATAAAACCTACATATTGATTCATATCTGTTAACTTAATAATTTTCTTTTTAATTTCTGGTGCTAAATCTACATAATCTTCTTGTTCTCCTTTTGACCATTCAGTTTCTCCTTTTATTAATAAATATTGTTTATTTTCTTTTGGAATTATCAATCCAAATAAATTACTTTTTACAAGTAATTGATTATCAAAATAATCTTTAATAGTATTTTCAAATTCAGACAAATCTGTTTTATAATACAAATAGTCTAAAACAGTCTTTACTTCATTAAATAAGAGAGATTCTATTAAATTCGAAAGTATAAATTTTTCGTAATCTTCTGTATTAATTTTAAAATTATCCAATAAATAATTACTTGAATGTAAATATGAAGCAAATACATACCAATTTTCTTCTCCTCGTTCTATATTAGTAATTTTTCTTTGTGCCAATTTATATTTCTCTTCTATTTGTTTTGTTAATGATAGTTGAGATTCTGATTCTTCTATATCAGGTTTAACTATTATTTTAGATTCATTTTTTTTAATTGGTAGTATAATTTCATCTCTTTTATAATCAATCGGATTTCTTCTATCAAATACACTTATATTGTTATTATTTAGTTCTACTGGTTGAAATAGATAGTATTCACCAATATTAATCAAATGACCTAACCTATTAAATCTATCACTAATAAATTCATTTTTATCATCTATCAATATAGATAAAGCAGCATTTATTTGAATTAATGGATATGTTTTAAAAATATTGATTTCACTTATTAGATTATTTTTCTTATAAAAGAATCGATTTTTAAATAATTCTCTAATTCTCTGAATAATTTTATCTGTATTCATAAAAATAAAGGTTTCATTATAAGTATCTAATTTAATATCTTCATTATTAATTTCTTTAAAAGGTTTACATTTGAAATTACAAGTTTCCATATAATCACATGATACGGTATTAGGTTTATCTCCGATTGGAAAATCAATCACCATTTTATTAGATAATTGTTGTGGTACAATCGTATTCATGTTTTCTTCAGTAAAATTTGTTTGTGCAATATTTAATATGCAATCTACTGACGATTCTTTTAATATTCTACTCACTTGACCAATTTGTATAGCTTTTAATTCGGCTAATCGATATATATATAAATCCGCTGCTTCTTCATCTGAATCAGAAAAAATAGTTCCATATAAAAATATTTCTACATTTCTTTGCTTAAATGGTAGTTGTTTATGACTACATGTTCTTACAGCTCTTCCTATAATTTGCTCAATTAAACTTAAATTATACCACGGTTCTAGAATATGTACTTGTCGTAAATTTTTAAAATCAATACCTTCTGAACCAGTCATAGAAATAATTACTACTTTTATTTTCTCTCCATTCTTATTATCTTCATCTGTCAAATTTTTTAAATCAAATACTTTATCTGGGGATAGTGCTTTTTCACCAGTAATCATCGTATAAGTTGCTTTTTTGAATTTTTCAGGATTTTCCATTTGTTCTTTTGTTTTGTATGTTAATGCATCTATAGGAGGATGAGGCGCAGTTTTAAATAAATTAGACGCTTTGGAACCAAATCTAGTAAAACCTAATTCTTCTAATGCCAGAGCAACAGGGATACAACCACCATCAATAAATTGACTATAAATTAAAACAATACCGTCAGAATTTAAAATATTATCACTAATACTTTTAATTTTACTACTATATTGCGAAATTTTTTCTGGTGAGAAAATATTTCCATAAGAACTAGTTTTATATTCGAAATTTTTTTTTGTTGGAGGGTTAGTTGTCTCTGTATATTTCATGATTTTTTTTAAACCGTCTGATCCTAGTAAAATTTTAGGGTCTACATTTAATTTTTCATCGAAAGATTTATTTGGATAAACTATATTTAAAGATTGTAATGGTTTTTGAAGAAGTGTATAACCAAATGCATCCATATTTTCAAATGAAGGAAGACCTTGTTTATTTTTAGAACCTTTATCTTTTATTTTTTCTATTATATAGTCATACACTTTTGTTTGGTAATCTCCAGCAACATTAACATATACATCTACATGTTCTAATGGTTGAACAATATTTTTTCCATTTAATTGCTTTCTAGGATAAGGTAATTCTTTAAATGTATTTTTAATAGAAAATAATGAAGGAAATATACGATAAGGAAATGTATAAGGATTTTCTCCTCTTACAAATGATACATATCCATTAGCTTTTCTCTTAATTAATTCTTCACCTACTTTAGTTCCGTCTGATGCAATTAATAAATTTCCTTGTTTATCAAATACGTCTTTTAATTCAATTTGAGATCTTCTATCATTTAAATTCATAATATTCAAAAGCCATATGATTTCTTTATAACTGTTATACATAGGAGTAGCAGATAAGAACAACAATCTTATGTTATCTACATATTTTACTAATTTAAATAATTCTGTTGCTACTCTCTTATCACTTTTATCGTCAGTTATTCTTATGTTATGAACTTCATCTATAAGAATTAATCTATTGTTAAAATGTTTTTTTAATTTATATATCATGTTTTTTTTATTATCATCTTCAGTATAAGATATTTTTAATATATAATTTGCAAATTCAGTATAACCCAAAAATAAATATGAATTGTTAATAATTCTTTTTACTTGTTTTATCACTTTTTCTTTTGATAAGCCTTTCATATTCATAGGATTTATTTCTTTTAAATATTTATTACCTGTACATGCTCTTAAATTCCATAAGCCATCTACTAGTTTTAATTTTCTCTCATCAAATAATTGTAATTTGAAATTTTCTTGAACATTTTGAGATGCTACTACAATAATTCTTTGTGATATTCCTAATTGATTTAAATAAGTTCTCATTTCTTCTGTAACACTAATAGCACTACAAGTTTTACCAGTTCCTAAACCATGATATAATAATAAACTGTTATAAGGTGTTTGAAAACTTAAAAAATTTCTAACAAATATTTGATGAGGAAGTAAATCAAAATCAGCATCACATAATTTTTTTGCTTGTTCTTCAATATCATAAATAGTACCATCATATTTATTATCATTAAATTCTTTCTTTTCAGAGATTTTTATATTAAATTCAGGATCATCAAGAGAAGGATATAAGTTATCAAATTTATTTTCATGTTTAGAAATATTATTTCGATTTAATAATTCTTTTTCATTTAAAAAATCATTATAATTACGATCATCACTTAATAAATTTATTTTTTCAAAATGTTCTTTGTAAACTTCTTCAATGTTTTCTTCAGTAAGCTTATTAAATTTTTTAATTACTAACTTAGGCTTTCTTTCTTTCTTTATTTTTTCCATAATACTTATATATTGTTAATATAATCTATATTTAGTTAATACATTATTTATCTTATTTAAAACTGTTATTTTTTCTAAATTATATGGTCTTATTTTTTCCAAACATTCATCATAACTTAACCATTTCATATCTCCTACCTCTGTTTCTTGAAATGGATTAGAAGATTTTATTGATGCATCAATATATCCTAAAAAATATTTATGTTTATAAGATTTCATATTAGATCCTGTGAATATTTCTTCATATGGAGAAATATTTTGAATTAATTGTATGTTACTCCTTATGTAACCAGTTTCTTCTTCAAATTCTCTTAAAGCACAATTTAAATCTTTTTCTTGATAATTTCTTCTTCCTTTGGGAAAACCCCATTCAGTTTCATTCCACTCATAATTACATTTTGTTAGTAATGTTTCTAAATTATATTCATTCTTATTTGATATACCATTTTTTAATAATTCATATTTTTCTTTTGATGTTTTTTCTTCGCCTCTATATTGAATCCCAACTTGATTACCCCATAAATAATTCCATAATTCATCAAAAGTACTATTTTTTATTTTTTCCTTTTCTTCATTCGACATTTCATTAAATATATTTATTAAATATATATAGTTATTTACAGGATATTTACCTCTCATAAATTCGACAAATCCTAAACTATGTTTACGTTTTATCATTAAATATTTAATTTTATTATCAATTAATTTAAATACGATTATTCCTATACTAGTAATAGGGTGTTTGCAACTTTGAAATATATGACCATTTTTCCCACAATTATTACAAAAATTATATGATTTTTGACTCATTACTCGCTATATGTTTATTTAATTATCTTTTTATATTGTTTCAAATTAAATGACAGAAAAATTATTTGATCCAAATGTTTGGGGACCACATTATTGGTTCTTTCTAATGACATTAGCAATTAATTATCCATTAAAAGCAAATGAAACAACAAAAAAAAAATATTATGATTTTCTTACAAATGTTCCTTTATTTATTCCTCATCCTCCTATTGGTAATAAGTTTAGTGATTTGTTAGATAAATACCCACCATCACCATATTTAGACGGAAAAGATTCGTTTTTAAAATGGGTTCACTTTATTCATAATAAAATTAATTCATCGGTAAATAAAGATGAAAAAACATTAACAGAAGCGTTAGACGAATATTATGAATTATATAAACCAAAAGAAATTAGATTGAGAGAAGAATTGAAATATAAAAAAAAAATTATGTTTGTTACTTTAATAATATTTCTTTTAGGAGGAGGTTATTATTTATATAAAAAATAATATTTCTCTTCCAAATATAAATGAAAACAAAATATAACAAAAATAAAAGAAAAATAAAAAGAAAAACTAGAAGTAAAAAAGCTGGTGAACCAATTGCATCTGGAGGATTCGGATGTATATTTAAACCTGCATTAAAATGTAAAAATAGTAAATCTAGAACTTCTGGTGTAAGCAAAATGTCTATAGAAAAATATGGAAAATCAGAACTTACTGAAATTAAAAAAATAAAGGATAGATTAAAATTAATTAAAAATTATCAAAAATATTTTTTACTAGATATTGATATATGTGAACCTGATAAATTAACTGATGATGATTTAAAAAATTTTGATGAAAAATGTTATGCTTTAACAAGATTCAATATTAATTCTAAAAATGTTAATTCTAAATTGAAAACATTAACTATTTTAAATATGCCTGATGGAGGCATAGATTTAAGAGATTGGTTGATTTCTGATAAACATATTACTAAAGAAAAAATTTTTTTATTAAATGAAATGATTATTAAATTGTTAAAAAATGGCGTCAGACCTATGAATGATAAAGGAGTAATTCATAATGATCTAAAAGATAGTAATATTTTAGTTGATAAAAAATTAAATGCCAGAATAATCGATTGGGGATTATCCGCTGTTGTAAGTAATAATAAAATTCCTGATGAAATTTTAAATAGACCTTTGCAATATAATACCCCATTTTCATCTATGATAATTTCAAATGAATTTAAGTTAAATTACGAAATATTTTTACAACGTGTAAAAGACGGAATTATATTGTTTAATAGAACTAATGTTAGAAATTATATCATAAATGAATATTTAATTAAATTGGCTCGATATTATGGATATTATGACGATAATGTCCAACTGTTTAATACTATTTTTTCTCCTTCTATTAGTGATGAGACTTATTTATCTGAAGTTAAAAGAAACGATTTAATTGAATATGGATATTATTTGTATTATTTATCAAATTATATTACAGATATTTTGATGAAATACACTGATGATAATTTAGTGTTTCATTTAGATAAATATTTCTTAGAATGTTATTTATATAATAGTGATGTTTTTGGATTAATGACAACATATTATACATTTTTTCAAATAAAAATAGAAGACTTTAAATTAAGTGACGATATGAAAAAAATATTTTTGAACAGAGTTAGAAGTATGATAGTTGAATCAATATATTCCAATGGAGATGAAAAATATGATATAAATAAAATTATTTCTAACATAAATGAATTAAATATCTTTATTAATCATGATAAAAAATTCTCATTTACTAAATTAATCCCATCTAAATCCATAACAAAAAAATCTCCTATTAGTGTTGCTGAAATTAGTAATTTTTCTAAAAGTAAATCAAAATCTAAAACTAAAAAAAACAAAAAAAACGATGAAGTAAATTTATCAGCTGTTATTACTGAACTAACCTAAATTTAATATTTATAAAAAATAACCTTTATAAATATTATATGAAATTAGAATTACTTATTTTAGCAATTACAGGATTTTTTATTGCAAATACTTACTACGACGGTAATTATATTAAATTAATACAAGGGTGGCAAAAGTATTTTAAAATGGCTGGATTCGCATTTGCAGGATTAAGTATTTATTTATTTATTAAAAAAAATCCATCAGAATCTCAAACTATTGTTCAACAAGCTACTAATATTATTAAACATATGCCTACTGCCAAATCTTCTTTAGATGTATTCACGCCTTTTACTGATTTTACAAATCAGACTTCATTTATGCCTGGTTCTCAAGAACAACAACAAATTAATAGAATTATGGATTCTGGAAAAAAAGGTACTAAAAGATGTGTTAGTGAGACCAAAAAAAAATTTGTAGCTGCACAACAAGGCTGGACATGTGGGGGATGTAACAAACAACTACCTGCATGGTTCGAAGTTGATCATAAAATTAGATTAGAACATGGTGGATCTAATCATGTGGATAATTTAGTGGCTATGTGTAGAGATTGTCATGGTAGAAAAACAGCGATGGAAAATCTCTAAATTATTTCTAACGATTTATTAAATGAGTAGTGCAAAAAATTCAACAAATACTTCACAAAAATCTATTCCTCAACAAATAACTGAAAAAACCGGAAAATCGGAACCATCTTATAATAAAACTGGAACTACTACTTTAGAGAAAATACAATATTTATTTTCATTCATATATGAACTTTTAAAATTTTTTATAATAGGGGGTATTAAAACATTTCCAATAGAAGTAACATATGCCTTAGGATTTATTATATATACAATAATTATTTCCACATTATTTTTAAAAAATCCTTATGATTGGATTAATGAAAATAATGGCGGTGCAGCTATTTTTTTAGCTATGTTTGGAGGATTCTTAATTATTTTAACATTATTTTTTTATGTTAAAAGAAAAAACTTATTTGATAATGAAAAACAGTCAGGTACTCTTAGTTATTTTGGAAAAATCTTTAGTTCTATTATATTTATTTTATTTATTATTTTTTTAGCTTATGTTATTTTCAATTTTACAACATATTTTAGTGACTGGAGTAAATATATATTTCTCATTATAAATCTTTTTATTTTTATTGGTATTGTAGCTATATTATTAAAATTATTTAAATATGATAAAGGTGAACCTACTGATGCAAAACCATCTTGGACTTCTTTATTTAAAAAAATTATATTTTATTTCCCTTGTTTGTTAATTGATTTTATTGATTACATTAAATACCAATACTCTATTACTACAAAATCTATAGTTTTATTACTTATAGGTGAAATATTGTTAATTAGTTTATACTTTATACTTCCTTGGTTGTATGAATTTATTCTCTCTCATAATTCAACAGAACTTATCTCTGATCCTATTAATTTAAATTCAAAAGAAAGTTTAGGCTCTTTTAAAGATATAAATTACACGAAAAATATAAATACTGGTGATAAACGTTTCTCTTATAATTTTGCTGTTTCATCATGGATATTTTTAGATTCATTCCCGCCTGAAACTAATCCTAGTTATACTGAATATACTTCTTTACTGAATATTGGAGATAAACCTAATATCTTATTTAATGTGTTAAAAAATAAACTCAAAATTATGTTGAAAACTCAAGGCAAAAATGAAAGAATCTTATATGAAACTAGAAATTTTAAAATGCAAAAATGGAATCATTTAGTTGTTAATTACGATGGATCTACATTAGATATTTTTATAAATAATGAATTAGTAGCATCTGAACAAGGTGTTGTTCCTTATAATCATAATACACTTATTACTTCTGGAACTAATGATGGAATTAAAGGAGGTATTTGCAATGTTAGGTATTTTAGAGACAATTTATCACGAGGTAAAATTAGTTGGTTATATAATTCCGTTAAAAATTTAAATCCTCCTTTACTTTAGAAAATTTCTAAATGTATAATATATTAGCATGGTTGTGAAAAACATTATAATAGGTGTTGTTGTTATTTTATTGATCATTGTAATTGTTAGATGGTTAATGGGAGATTCTTCCAAGCTATCAGGACTTAATGATGCTAAAAAAGTTACCAAAATCGCTGCAGACGATTTAGAACAATCTAACGCTTCTAATTTTGCATATAGCGTATGGTTTTATATTGATGATTGGAGTTATAGATATGGTGAACCTAAAATTGTTTTAGGAAGATTAGATGCAGATTTAAAACCTTCTCCATCTATAGTTTTAGGAGCAATTGAAAATAATGTTAAAATTGAAACTACCGTTTATCCTTCCAGTAAATCTAACTCTGGTTCTACTCATACTTGTAATGTAGCTAATGTCCCTATTCAAAAATGGGTCAATCTCATTGTCAGTTTATATGGAAGAACTTTAGATGTATATGTTGATGGTAAATTGGTTCGTACATGTGTTCTTCCTGGAGTTGCCAAAATTGCTAATAATGCTCCTGTATATGTTACCCCATTAGGAGGGTTCTCCGGATATACTTCAAATATTCATTATTATGGAGATGCTGTTAATCCTCAACAAGCTTATAATATTTATAAATCCGGATATGGTGGCAGCTCTCTTGGTAATTTCCCTTATGAAATAGAAGTTTCTTATTTAAAAGATGGTGAACAACAAGGAAGCTTTACTATTTAAATTTCATATCTAAATTTCTTATGTATAATATATAGATATGTCAAGTACTGGAAATATTTCTTCAGGAGCAGGAACATTTGATTCATTTAAAACAGATAAAAGTGTATCAGGTACTAAGGATTTCTTAGAATCTAATAGTTTAGTAGCAAAAATCGCATTTCTCTTATTAGTTGTTGTTGTTTTTACTGTTGCTGTCAGATTTTCTGCACAGTTTTTAGCATGGTTGTTCTCTTTTAATGGTTCTCCATATTTATTTAGCGGTATGGTTGATGCCAAAACCATGCAAATTATTCCACAAGATCCTACTTCTTCTGGATCTGTTACTTTATTACGCTCTGATAACCAAAACGAAGGTGTTGAATTTACATACTCAGTATGGATGTTTATTGATGATCTTGTTTATCAACAAGGACAATTTAGACATGTATTTCACAAAGGTAATGATAATATTAATTATTCTAATCCTCCTATCGGTATGAACTTCCCTAATAATGCACCTGGATTATACATTGCACCAGATACTAATGCTTTAGTGGTTGTTATGAATACATTTAATAATATTACTGAAAAACTTGTTATTGATGATATCCCTATTAATAAATGGTTATGTGTACAAATTAGAGTTGAAAATCATCAATTAGATGTTTATATTAATGGTAAATTATCTAAAAGATTAATCATGAGAGGAGTACCTAAACAAAACTTTGGTGATGTTTATGTTGCTATGAATGGTGGTTTCTCTGGTTATTTATCAGACTTAAGGTACTTTAACTATGGTATTGGTACTGCTGAAATACAACGAATTGTTGATGCCGGTCCAAATATGCAAATGACTAGTTCAAGTATGACTGATTCTAAACCTAGATATTTATCATTAAGATGGTTCTTTGCTGGTAACAGAGATTCTTATAATCCTTAAATAACATTATTTTTTAATATAATAAATTTTATATCTTATTATATTAATTTAATTATGACTGAATTACAGTATTATTGTTCTGTTACAAATATATCTAGTTATATATTTCAAGATAATTATATTTCTTTTTCCTTACTTCCTAGTTCTGGAACATTGTCATTTACAGATGTATTGATTAATAATGATATTAGTATTAATTTAGTAATATCTGCTGGAGGAGGAGGTGGTGCTAGTTCCGGTCAAAATGATGGGGGTGATATTGCTAATATGTCATGGGGATCTGGAACAGGAGGAGGAGGGGGGGGATTTGGTAATATAGTTTTACAAGATATTTCCTCAACATATAATTATACTGTGGGATCCGGTGGTCTAGGAGGAGTAGGGTCAACAACATCACCAAGAGAGGGTGTAGATGGTGGTAATGGTGGACATTCTACATTTACTACTCCAGATGGAAGTATTTTTGCTGAGGGAGGTGGTGGTGGTGAATCTTTATGGACATCTTATATTCCTCAACCAGGGACACCTGGAAAATTAAATTGGACTGGGGATAATCCTGATCCTCCTTCTAATATAATATATATAAATAATTGTGAAGGAGGTTCAGGTGGGGAAGGAGTAAATAATGATAGTAGTTCATCGACCAACTCCCCTTTAGCAGGTGGTAATTCATCACCAATCCAAACAATAGAAATTTATGATTCTTATAATGTTTCTTTTGGGGGAGGTGGAGGAGGAGGAGATGCTTCAACATCACCTCAGTATGATACTGATCAGTGGACTCAACCTCAAACAAGTAATAATGGTGGTAAAGCAGGATTAAATGGTATAGGAGGAGGAGTTGGTTCAACTGGAACATTAACAGATGCAAGTGGTGAAAATGCTACTACATATGGGTCGGGAGGAGGAGGAGCAGGACAAGCGGGAACAAATGATTCTACGTTTAGTACCGAGTGGCTTTATTATTTCAATAATGGTGGTTCTGGTGGAGATGGAGTAATATTCATAACTTTCTTTACTCCTCCTGTAATTACCAATTATTCATCTTATATTTCAGGATCTTCTATTAATTTGACAAAAAATATTACTCTTACTGCTACTACTATAGCTTCTCCTAGTTCATTTCAGCTCACTATGAGTTCAGTCACTTCAGGGATTACTTTCAATAGTTCTACAGGTGAAATAACTGTAGATTATAATTCCATAACATTTTCTCAAATAACATTATCTATTACAGCAACAAATGAATATGGTACTAGTTTAGAATTTCTATTAACATTATATACATCTAATAATGGATGTGATACAGGACCAGGACCAGATCCTCCTCGTGTATGGACCAGAGCAACTACAGATTGTCCAGATATAGATGGAGAAGGAGAAAATATGCAACCTACATCGGGAGGATATAATCTGAGTGAAAAAAGAAAAGCAGAAATTTTTCAATATAGAAACAATAATGCAAATATGTCTAGTAAACAGCTCTATTCAAGATTAGCAAGAGGTATTGGAAGGCAAAGAGGTTCAACATTTGCAACACAGTCAGATTCTTATACAGATCCAAATACAAAAAATTTAAAATTACTTAATGAGAGACCCGGACCATTCAGTCCTTATGGTCCATTACAATGTACAAATTCAAAGGTTATCTCTGCATTCACTTCTCAAAATAATACTCCTGGTCCTAGAATGTTAATCAGTAATTATCCTGATGCGACTTTATATAATTATAGAGTAAGACGAACATATAAAGGAGGAAATACAAAATGGCCTCAAACTGCTTGGACTAGAGGGGATAAGGGATTTCCTGTAGGAAAAAAAGGTATTAATCCTTTAAATTAATAATAATTTTTAAATTAAATATATTTTTAAAAACTATTTATTCTCTAAGACTGGGATTAACACATAATTGTTGGGATGGAAAAATTTCTCCCGACATACAATTATCATTTTCATTTACTTTAATACAACTTCTAAAACCTCTATCTTCTCCAATATAACAATAACCTGCTTTTCCGCTACTTGCTCTTTGAGTTGAACTAGTGGCATCATCGGGTTGAGGTTCATATTGGTCTTCGGCATGAGCTAAAGCTGCGGTTAATGAAGTATTTTGTGTAGAGGAACTTTTTTTAGTAGAAGTGTTTGTAGTAGTAGATGATTTTTGATTAGGATCAATATCAAGTTGTCCTTGAATCACATCAATTCCACTTTCTACAGTTCCAGCAGCTATATCTACACCTAATTTAGCTCCTTCTGCAGTAACTTCAGTAACTTCTTTGGTAGTTTGGGTAATACCATATCCTAGACTTTTTAAAATACTTTGAATAAAATGAGAGTCTTTAACTTTTTGTAAAGAATCACCTAAATAAGAAAAAATATTGACACCAAGAAATAATAAGATAATAACAATTACACCAATTCTAAAAAAATTATTTTTACCATTAGATTTAAAAAATCCATCTTTAGATTTAGATGAAGATGGTGATGTGGCTGAAGTTTCTACTGAAGGAGATGAAGTAGAAAAGCCTAATATAGAGCTAGGTTTACTTGATTCTGGAGATGCATCAATATCAATAGTTACACCAGAAGGTATTTTACTTTTACTTGATTCCATTATATAAAAATAATATATAAAAATATACTATTTATAACATGATAATTTTATATAAGTAAAATATATAATGGATTATATAATTCCTGCTTTTACTATGTTATCATTGGACGCTGTTTATTTGTCTAATATTGGTGGACCTCTATTTGATCCTATGATTAAAAATATTCAAGGAGAGAAAATGACATTAAATCCATACGGAGCTATTATAGTTTATATATTAATGTTGTTTGTTTTATACAAATTTATAATAATGGAAAGAAAATCACCTAACGATGCGTTTTTATTAGGATTTTGTATTTATGGAGTATTCGATTTTACAAATGTAGCAATATTTAAAAAATATAAATACGTACCTTCTGTTGTAGATATGTTTTGGGGAGGAATATTATTTTATATAACAACATGGGTTACATATAAGTTATTAAAAATAAAATATTAATACCATAAATTAATCATAATACTATTCGTAACATTTTCTACATCATGACCCCATTGTGATGGTAAATAAAGCATATCTCCGGGTTCCATAACTTTTTCATATCTACGAGCCAATAAAGCGGATGGACAAGTAAAAAAATTATTAATAGAATAATTTGACCATTCTAATCTAGAATTATTTTCATCAAAACATAAATTTTTATTACTAGTTTTGTTATAGAATATCCATTTTTTTCTTCCATATAATTGAATAGCAAGATTATCTGGAGCATCTTTATGTAATGGAGTTCTAGAATTAGAAGGACCCATCCACATTTTTGCTTTTTGAAACATATTAATAGATGGATTACTTGATTCTAATTGTATTTTTTTCTGTTCATCGAGAGAAATTACATTATTTCCTCCATATCCAGAAGAATTATTAATATTTTGACAAACATTTCTTAATTTCTCTTTTTTAAAATATCTTTCTTTCCTTCCTTCTGTTGAACCATAATCACCATGTCTAACAGATAGTTCTTTATCTCCTAATTTCTCGCAAAAATCATTCCATTCAATATTTTGTTTCAATACGTTTTTAAATAATACTGGTTCTTTTCCTTTAATTAATTCTTCATAGTGAGTTTTAGTTATATCAGGAAAATTATATATAGGAAAAGGAAATGAAAAAAAATAATTATATATTAATTTAATAATTAAAATAATTATTAATAAATAAAAGATTCTTTTAAATGAGTATATATTTTTGATTTTCATATATATATTAGGATATTAATTTCTGATTATGGTATTCATTTTATTCATTGTCTCTAATTTTTCAACTGTTTTCTCTCTATTACTCTTTTCTACTCCAGTAAATAGATAATCCATAGCTGGTGAAACTTCATTTTTTTTAATTTCTTTGTAAATTAAATTGATTTTTTTGTTAATATTATCTATTAATGACTTATCATTAATAATAGGGATTTTATCATTTATTTTTTCAGTAATGAGAGAAATTGCAAAATAAATTAAATATTTTCTTTTTCTTTTAGCGCCACTGGTATAACGAATACAAAATAAATCAAAAATACTTTTTAATATTTTTTTTGAAATTTCAGATTTCTTAGCAATATTACTTATGAAAATCGCATCCCAAATCATCCATATTGGTTCTTTTTGAAATTTTTCTTCTACTGATACAAAACTTCTTCTTTCACAAATACATATTTCCTTTTTCTTTTTACACATATTTTCAAATTCCAATATCCATTCCATCCAATAGCAAGCATCTAAAGAATTTAAAGAATCTTTAGATAAATGGTACATAAATTCATTTAGACCAATAAATAGCTCTTTAGGATCATCTTTTTTAAATAATTCAGTTGCATAATTTACATTGGGAGCTTTTAATTTAGTAGATATAGTTGTCATATCAAATTCACTTGCTTTCTGTATTTTAATACTTTCAATAGAATGTTTTTTTTGAGATTTACATAATACAATTATTATCTCTCCAAATAGTTTTCTGATTTTGTTATTATTACGCATATTCAGTTCAAAGCCTATGTATCCACATTGAATTATTTCTTTAAAATTATTAAATCGTAAATCTAAATAAATAGGTAATTTAGGGTTACCTAAATGTATATGTTTTCCTATAAAATTTAATAAAATATCCCATAAATCTATAAAAGCACCACTACATATAAATTCTGCACTCCAATTGAGGGCATTTTCGATTTTACCATCTTTAAGGCTATTTAGTAATTCTTTTTTAGCATCTGTTTTTTTAAATTTGGAAAATGTAATTCCTTTAAATTCATTTACACCTCGCATATCATTTATTTCAAATTCGTCCATTATTATTTATTTATAAAAAAAATAACATAATTATACATATAAGATGAATTTTTCTAAGATATACACAAGAATCGAGAATAAGTTGAAAAAATTACCTGTTTGGTTTCATTTAGTTATTTTATTAGCTATTATCTATATATTAGTTTGTATTTATAAACAAATGTTACCTGTTAGAGAAGGATTTATTGATCAAAAAGAAAATTTTGTAGTGAAAAAGGGACTTGATTTATATGATGATTTTTATGTAAATATATATGATCAATTATTTTACAGAGAACTTTCTAATATTTATGAAGTAGGAAGTATAGAAAATATTACAAAACCTACTACAGAAAGTAATATTTTAGTAATTGGAAGTGGTACTGGTCATATTGTAAATACTTTCAATGAGCAAAATTATAATGTAACAGGATTAGAAGAATCATCAGCAATGGTTAATTATTCAAAAAACGAATATCCTGGATTAAATTTTAAAGTAGGATCTCCTGTAAAGGCTATGACATTCAATCCAGGTCAATTTACTCATATTGTATGTTTAAATTTAACTTTTTATTATTATAAAAATAAAATGCAATTTTTACAAAATATATATAATTGGTTAAAGCCAGGTGGATATTTTGTAGTTCAATTAGTAGATAAAAATAAATTTGATCCTGTTGTACCAGCAGCAAAACCATTTGTTATGGTTAATCCTCAAAGTTTCTCTGAAAATAGGATAACAACTTCTAATGTAGTATTTAATAATTTTGATTATAAAGCTGACTTTCAAACCTTTCCAAATGATTTTGTTCAATTTAGAGAAATATTTAAAGATACAACTCCAGGTTCTAATAAAGTAAGAGAAAATAGTCATAAAATGTGGATTCCTCAAAGACAAAATGTTATCAATATGGCAAAAGAAACCGGATTTATTACATACGCAGAAGTTGATTTACTAATGGCGCAAATGGAATATCAATATTTATATGTTTTCCAAAAACCCGAATAAAATATAACATAAATTTATTGTCTTATATTTTATATAATATGGAAAAATATATAGGAAAAGTTATACTAGTTAATATACCTAGTAATAAACGACCTAGATATAGATGGATTGTTAAAAAAAGAGAAGATGGTAGGTATATAGTAAGAAATCCCAAAATAGGAATTTTAATAAGAGAATTAAATCTTAAAAGAAATAAAGATTTTGGAAAAGAAGAATTACTCCCATTAGGAAGTAAACCTTATATTATACTAAAAACCATGAAAAGTAAAAAAAAAATCAAAACGAAAAAAAATAAAAAATTAACTTAACATTATTTAATTTGACTTTATTTATTTTAGTTATTTTTTTTTAAATTTAATCATATGTATATTTATAATGAACTATATTAAGACTGAATTTAATTTACCAGTTAAAGGACAATGTACATATTTATTTACTGCTTATGATGCAAACGTACCTTTAAAATTTGATATCTTTAATAATGATAATAATAAACAATGTATTAAATTTATAATAGATTCTTCTGGAATTAATTTAACAATAGATTCTGATGGAATCAATTCTAAAAAAGCTAATGGAGAGAAAGGTTTATTAAATATAAAAGGTGTTTTTTATTGGGTCAGTTTAGATTCTCAAGACCAAACAATTAAATTTGGTATTGGAGAAGCTAGACCAGAAACAATTGTATTTGAATATAAAATGTCTTCTGATAATAATGAAGAATTTGAATTAAATAAAAAATTTATGGAATCACTTTCTACTATAAGTAATATCTCAAATATATCTAAATTAAAAATTTTAAAAGATCCAATTGTTAACCCAGTTGCTTTAAAAATTAAAAAAACAAATGAACTTACAATGAACGATATTGCCGAATATAGATATTTACCTAATTCTTTTTTAACTCCAGTCAATCAAAAATTATATGACTGTATATCTGGAAAAAAATTTGTATTAGATGATGTTGATTTCCCAGATTTTTCAAAAGCAATTGAATACAGTATTGCTACAGAAGGATGTTGGTGTAATAAAAAATTAATAGAAAAAAGTACTGAATTTAATCCTGATACTCCTAATATTAGCGAAACATATTTACGTATAACATTAGGACAAAATAGTGGAGAATCTCCTGGAATTCCATATGTAATGGAAATTTGGCCATCTAATCATTATTCACCTATTCATAGTCATGCTAATTCTAATGCTGTTATAAGAGTACTACATGGTTCTATCAATGTAACATTATTCCCATTTTTAAGTGAAGAAAAAAATATTGATTCATTTGGAGAAGCTAACTTTGACAAGGATGATATAACTTGGATAAGTCCAGAATTAAATCAAATTCATCAATTAAAAAATATCAACCAAAAACAAACTTGTATTACTATTCAATGTTATATGTATGGAACTAATAATCACAAACATTATGATTATTTTGATTATATAGACGATAATAAAAAAATTGTTCAATATGACCCTGATTCTGATATGAATTTTGTTGAATTTAAGGCATTAATGAAAAAAGAATGGAATGAAAGAAAAAAATATTTTTTCTGTTAAACAATTTAAATATATTATCAATTAATAAATATAATGCGATTTATTGCAATTTTACTTGCTGCTTCATTCTATCTTGCCAAGGCATTAGATAAGAATACTTGTGGAGAAATTGTTCCTAATAATAATTGTGTAAGTTTTTCAGTTGGTTCTGGAACTGGTTGTGATTGGATGTGTCAATACTGTCAAGACAAACTAGGATCTACTAATTATTATTTTACTGATGGAGTATGCAGTTATCAACAAGGTGGATGTACTGGAAATCCAATTGCAGGTGTTACTTATACTTGTTGTTCAAATTAAAAAATATTAAATTAAATTATAATTAATATTTTTAAGCTTTTCTCATAAAGAGTTGGACACAATCCCATATCTTTGCAGATTCTTCTAAATTGAAAGCGCCTCTTTTTTGAGCCATATGTAAAAATGAAACCATAAGATTTAAAGCTTCGTTTTCATTTGTTACACTAATTTCAGTAAGTTTAGGTGGTTGTGTTTGTTGTGGTTTCTCGTCAGTTTGCATTGAAATATTATTTTCCATTCTATAATTAATTTGTATAAATGTTTTTAAATACTTATACGAATTATCTTACATATTTTCCTACTCGGGCAAATGAATCTACAATAAAAATGATAAACACTCCTAAAAATGAATATAAAATTAATTCTTCTGTCACATGTCCAGTTTTTTCATCTTGTTGTTCTTCTAATAAATAGATTATTTGATTTAATTTAGTTAATAGTTCATCTTTATTTGCTCCGTTTGGTGTTAAATCATCTGACATTTGATTGAAATATGGTACATATTGTTGATAATATTGTTTAGCATATTCACTAGGTAATTGAGAAAAATTTTCTTGAACATTCATTTTTGCTTGTTGATTTTCATATGATAAAGGAGGATTTTGTTGAACATCTAATCTTTCTTCTAAACCTTCTTCCATTCCTTGAGCATCTATTCTTTCCATTCCTGCAGAAGAAGGGGGTCCTAATGGTTGAAATTCAGTTAAATCAGTATCTTCTTCATCATCATGTATTTTTCTTACCATAGCTTCTATTTTAGGATTTGTTTTATTAGATTCTCGTCTCTTTAATGTTCTATTTTTCATATTTTCTCTTTTTTTTTGAATAGGATTAATATTTTCATTAGTATTAAATTCTGATGCATAGGTTGCTAAAGACATACTTATAAAAAATATAGATAAAATTTTAAATTTAGTTTCGGAAATAATATATTTTTATGTATATAAGAATGATGGAGTATTTTACATTTGATAGTATTTTAGCAAAATTAGTATTTTTAATTCTAGCTATAATCGCCGTTCATTATAATATTGTTTTTGGCGTTATTGTCATATTAATTTTTATTTCATTAAGTCAAAATGTTATTGAAGGTATGGATGGGGAAATGAGTAATCAAGATTCTTCTAAAGATTCTAATATTACTTCATTTAAAAAAACTAATTGTGTTGATGGTAAATTAATGAAAGATAACCAAACTATTACACCAGAACAAGTAAAAGATAGTTTCCCTAATATTAAATTTACTGGTAAAAATTGTAATCCTTGTGATGAAGATTGTAAATTTGAAATTGTTTCAGGTGAAGAACAAGTAACCAATGAAGAAAATTTAAGAGCAATGGATTCTAACAGTGTAAATGTAAATCGTGAAGATGCAACCAAAAAAAAATAAATTGATATTTATATGAATAAATTAAAAATATTAATTAGAGTAATAGCATTTTCAGTATATCTAATATTATTTTCTCTAATAATAAAGAATGAATTTTTTATGAAAGAAGGTTTTAATACATATTTTAGACAAACCCTTCGTCCTCAAGTGAGAAATTTAAAAGATGCTCACGAAGTTGTCACTTATCATTTTGATACAAAATTTCGGGATTTAAGAAGATCGTTAGGAATATATTAATATGGATTTATGTTTTCATGAATAGTTAAATTATTGTCCAAAAATATTTTATCTGTTTGTGGGGTTAATAGCTTTATTTTTCACTATTTTCTAATACTAATATATACAATGATTCCTTATGATATTTTAAATACTTTAAATAGTAGTAAATATTTTACCGGTATTATGATGATTTTGTTAAATATTGGTTCTAGGTTTGTAGAAATTAGATTAAGCGATTCTATGGAATCATTCATTAAATATAATGTTGCCAGAGAATTACTTATTTTTACTATTGCATGGATGGGTACAAGAGATATTGTTGTCGCTTTAGTATTAACAGCCAGTTTTATGGTATTATCAGAATTTTTATTAAATCATAAAAGTAATTACTGTATATTACCTGAAAAATATAGATATTTAGATTTAGATAAAAATAAAGATGGTAGAATTAGCGATGGTGAAATTAACAAAGCGATTGAAACACTTGAAAAAGCAAGAAGACAAAAAGAAAAGGAAAGAAATTCAGACTTATTGAATTATTATCATAATTTATCATAAATTATATATTAGTATTATAATATGAGTACTAATATATTAAAAATTAATTTTAATGCTTCCACTAATGAAGGAATTATTGTAAAAGATGAAAAATATATACCATCGATGAGTAATCCTTCTTTATATTCTTCGTTTCCTAATTTATTATTTATTCCAAGTATTCGTTTAAATAAACGATTATTTGATAAAAATTTAGGTGAGGATGACATTAAAAAAATATTTCTTTCACCATTACAATTTGATAATTTTATTACAAGATTAAAAGAAAAAAATATGTATGATCCTATTAAAATTTCCGAAGCACAAACTAAAGGTATTTTATATAATAATATCAAATTTATATTAGATTTATTTTTTAAAAAGAATGATTCTCTTAATATTGGTGCTCACAAATATACAATTAATAATTATATTTGGAATAACAAATATCAATTAACACCAGTTCCTAATAAAAAAACTCCTATTGTTTCTATTACTATTACATTCGTTCTTAAAAAAGGTACATCTATTACTTTTACTGAATCTACGAAATTAAATTGTATGCAAAAAAAACAATCTATTTTAAAAGAATATAATGAATTAGTAGGATTGAAAGCACCTAAAGACAAAACTGCTCCTTCTAGTGCTATACCTCCTCCATCATATACTCCTCCATCTAAACCTAAATCCAATAAACCTAAAAAAGTTACCGAGAGAACTTACTATTATGAAGGTGGTAAAAAATATAAAGCTCGATCTAAAAAAAATAAAAAGATATATATATAATGAAATTTTCTCGTATTATTATATTATTATTATTTATCTTCGTATTATTTAGTATTTTCTCTCAAAAGAAATTTACTGAGGGTTTTCAATCATCACAATTCGATAGTTGTAGATCTAAAGGTTACTCAAAAGAGTTTTGTTTACAAACACCTTCTTCTGCTTACGGACCATCTTCATGTTTATGTGAAGACGGTAAATTAGGAAGATTTATACCTGGTTTTGGTGGTAAATGTTTATGTTTTTAATTAAAGATAAAATATTATATTAAATATGAATAATAAATTAAAATTTAATATAATATGTTCTTGCTATATCTCTACACTCGTTATAGGAAGTTATTATAATATTCAATTATGTAAAAAATATCCAAACAAGTTACCTATTTTATATTAAGCATATCCAATCACAGCACAATCTAATCTTTTTCCTGCATGTCCAGTTGTTAATGAATCATTGTGACCACCCTTACCTAGATCATCTTCGTCCATATGAACTATAATTGATCTTCCTATTATTGAATATTTTCCATATAAAGTCATTTTTTCTGTAGATATGTGAGTATTTACTTCACCATTTTCATTGGCAATGATGTTACCTAAATCACCAGCATGACTTTCAATATCATTTAATCCACCATGTGTTTTATTTTTAGGATTCCAATGCCCAGCACATTGTGAACAATCGCTTTTCAATAAATTACCTTTTTCATGAACATGAAATCCATGTTTACCAGGAGTTAGATTTTTTACATGAATATTTATTTTTATAGGCATTTTAGGACTATCTTGAAAAAAAGTTACATAACTACCTTTTAATTTTGATTGAAATACTGCTGTTGCTTGCATATTATCTATATAAATATTATTATATAAATTATTTTACTTATAATAAATTTTTCACCATATACTATATATGGTTCAAATTAGCTCTATTTATGATTTTTTTTCTTTGTTGGTATTATTTGTTAATGTATATATTATTGTTACATTAGATATAGTTGCCATAATTGGTTTTATGTTAGCTATAATAATACCAAGTATTTCAAAAAAAATAACTACAAATATGGAACCATCCTTCGTTTTTAAAAGACCTAATGGAGCAAGAAATTGTGGTTTATTTAATACAGGTGGTTTAGTGGATGATGAATCAGGATTTCCATCAGGTCATATGACATCTATAAGTTTTGTTATGATTTATTTATTATTAAAAACAAAAAATATTAATTTTAGTAATTTTATCTTATATAATATTCCTATTTTATTAGTAGCTATAGGAAGATATATGAAAGGATGTCATAATATTATCCAAATATTAGCAGGATATATTGTAGGAGGATCGTTAGCATATTACTTATATCCTAAAAGAAAACAAATATTAAATATATTAACAAAACTTTGCTAATCTAATATATATATAAAATATATATATATATATTAGATATGGATACCTCTTCAGTTGCTTATAATTATGCTATAGCACACACTCTTTTTAAATCACAGAATATGAAAAATATTAAAGAAGAAATTATTAAGTTAATTAGTGATCAAATAAACTTGGTTGAAACAAGTTATTCTAGTATAGGATGGAACGAGAATGACATATTTAATGAAATAAAGAAAAAAATATTGTTTTTTGATTTAATGAATGAAGCTGGACAATTAGGAGAACCATTAATTAAACCACAAGGTTCTCCTAATTTAGTACCAGTTAAAAATTTATTAGAATTAAAACAAAATTTTATTCCAAGTCTAAATATTAGAGAATTAATGTCAATTGTTAAAAATTTTCAACGACCAGATTCATCATGTTTTATGTTTTCAATTGTAATTGAATATCAAACATATAAAGAATCAAATAATATCACTGAATTTCAAAAGAAATATCCCACGTTAGACATAAACCATATTGAAAAAACTATTAATTTAATAGAAAATATTTTAGGATTTGACATATTAGAAGTAAATCAGTGTTATAATAATTTAAATGGACAAGAAATTACCAATAGAAGTGGATGTAAGCCATTATATTTAATGATGCAAGAAGAATTTCTCAATCCAGAAACAAAAAAATATTCCTCACCCATTACTATTTGTTGGTTATGGCATGCTCTTATTTATGGAATTCCTTACCAAGATGTTCAAAAATTACCCGCACAAAACTATATTAAACAAATGTCTAGAAGTTATGAAAAACAAACATCGATTAATACTGATTGTATAAGTGATGTTTTTCAATATTTTCCTATTTTTCCACCTCTTTCAAATAGAGAAAAAAAATATATAAAGAGTAATGGAGTTAACCCAAAAGTAGATAAATTATATGAACGACCTCCATGGACTCCACCCATTTGTTATATGAAACCAATTGAACCATTGAGTTTTTCATTAAATTTACAAAAAAAATATAATAAATATTTTGTTAGTAATCTATCAGGTCATACTATGATATATATTTTACTAGCAAGATTTTTTAATAATATTAATTTAAATATAATAATATTAGCTTCTATTGTGTTTATGACTCCTTATAATCATTCTATACATGAAATATTTAAAGCAGCACAAATAGTAGGTGTAAATGATAATTACAATATTAAATTATCTGATTTAGATAACTTAAATAATCTTCTTACTCTAATCGATTATACACCATTAGAATTATCCGTTGTTCAATCAGAATATAATTCTATAGTAGATAAAATACCAAACACTTCTATTTATTACCCAAAAGTGTTAAATGGCGGAAAAAAAAAGAGAAAATCTAAAAGAATCAAAAAATCTAAAAATAAAAGAATCAAAAAATCTAAAAATAAAAGAATCAAAAAATCTAAAAGAAAAATATAATATTAATTAACAAACTCTCCACTCGTTTTATGTTGTGGAGGATTATGTTTGTTTGTTGATCCAGGTAATATATTTGATTCTAATTTTACTTTTAAAAATGTTAGAGATAAAAATCCTATTATCATCAATGGACTTAAAATTTGCGAAGGTAATATATTATTTGCATATGCATAAATAGCCCAACACATTTGGGTCAGTATACCTGAAATTAACCAGACCCACCCTAAACTAGTTGTATTTTGTACTTTAAAATTATGAAATACTAAACTATAAAAAGATATTAGTGATAATATTGCTGCTAAAAGTCCTACATGTTCATATTTATCATTTTTACTCATTATAATAATAAAATTGATTTTAATTTTTTATTATTTAATATTTAATAAATTAAAATGGAAAACTTATTATTTAAAATGAATCTGTGTGAAGGAACTATTATTAAACGCCCATCTCAATTTTGTAAGACTCCTTATGTTGCAGATGTGTTAATTAATAATAATTCAATTCTAGGACATAGTCCATCATTAGGATGTTGTGGACTAGCTGATAAAGAAGCAACTATTTTGTTATCTACTTTACCTGAAAAAAAAAATCAAACATGTTCTCATAGAATTGAATTAGCGATTCAAGAAGAAAAGGAAAATAAAATATATATTGGAATTAATCCAAAATTGGGAGAAACTATTGTTGATGAATGTCTAAAGAGAGGTTTCATTTTAAATCTTTATACAAAGCGATATCAAAGAGAGGTTAAATTTTTAAATTCTAGATTCGATTTTGCGGGCATTGACTCAAATGGAAAACCATTTGTATTAGAAGTTAAAAATGTTCCGCTTGCTGATTACGTAGATGTTCCAAAAAAGGAAAAAAAAAATTATAAATCTTTAATTGAATCTAAAAAATGGGACGAAAAAATAGCATATTTTCCGGATGGTTACAGAAAAAATAGTACATCAGTAGTTAGTCCTAGGGCATTAAAACATATTCAAGAGTTAGAAGAACTTGCAAAATCAGGTAAAATAAGAGCAATCCTTTGTTTTGTTATTCAAAGAAATGATGTCAAGCATTTTCAAACATCTAATATTGATTTAATTTATAAAGAAGCTGTTTATAAGGCATGGCAAAATGGTGTAGAAATAAAAACTGTACAAGTAGAATGGAGAGAAAATGGCGAATGTTTCTTTATTAAAAATAATTTACCTATTTCTCTAAAAAATGATGAGTATATTTAAAAAACATTTTTACTCAATTTATAATTCTTATCTTTCGACATTATTTTTAATGTTAGATCCTTTTTTTTTTCACAAAAATCTATTAATTTATCATTTGTAGATCTATTTATAACTAATTCATCTACTTCTATTATACACTTTTCTATTTTATACTTCTCTTTTAGTAAAAAAAATATATCTTTGAATGTTGCATCTTCTTTTATTTCTTCCCATCTAACATATCTGTTATTTATTATTAATACTAAATAAATAAAATTCATTATAATGTAGTTAATATATCATTATAAAATAATTCTACAAGAATGGAAGGTATATAATCAAAACTAATTAATTGTAGATTCCTTTGATACTCTATGTTTCTATTTTCCTTATTTAATTTTGCTTCAAAGAATTCAGGATCATCATAACACTTTTCAACTGTTTTTTTCCCACATTTTTCAAATACACTTGATATATTATCACTTTTATCTCCTAATATAATTTTATAAAATAAGTCTCTTTTTGGATCACCACTATATGATTTCGATTCCAATAAAGATTTAAATTTCAGATTATACAAATATGTTCTATCATTTGATAATTGAATATAATCATGGTCACTCGTTATAATATAAATTTGTGCATCCTCATATTTTTCATACAAGTGTCTTGCTGTTAAAGCTAAACAATCATCTGCTTCTAATTTATCTAACTCTACTATCATATCTACACCTGCCTTTTCAAATAATTGTTCTTTATAAACTAATTGAAAGAAATTTCCTACATTTGCTTGCTTATTTTTTTCTTCATTCCTACCTCCTTTATATGAAGGATGTAGTGCCATTCTCCAAATTTGTCGTTGAGGACAATCTTTTCCCACAATTATTTTTACATCCTTTATTTTTAATTTTTTGTTGATTTCTTTAACCTTTGATATAAATGTTGATCTAAATTTTTCTACAAATTCTTCGTTATCATATGGATTGATTAATTCCTCATCAGGACGAGCATTTCTCCACCAAACATGAAGAGCAAATACTCTGTAAAATATAAAGTAACTAGCGTCTATTAAAATATAGTTTGTCATTTTGGATACTTAAATAAATATATTTAAATTAATTTCAATTTTAAATTTAAATAAAATTGAAATTAATTTAAATATATTTATTTTATTATTACAATGAAAGTATACGGATTTTATTCACAAAAGCAATTTGAAAATATCACAAGGAATAATAGTAGAAAAGAACCATATATATTTTGGGAAAAAATAGATGGAACAGTCGTTCAAATTACAGAGGTCACAAGAGATATTAAAAATTTTCATAATAATTTTAGTGATTATATTTGTTTGGGTGAATTAAAAAAATGGAGTTATAATTTAAAAAATTGATTTAATATTTTCAATTTAAAAAATATTAAATATGTGTGCTCAGTTAAAAATGAATAATCAAATTATTTTATTATCAAAACAAGAAATTGAAGATTCATTATTTCAATATAATCCTATTTATTTAACTACAATTGATTTCGATCATCCTATTCATTTACTTCATCATGTTAATACAATTGAAGAAATACAATACATCTTTGGAATAATGGTTTCATTATTAAGTATTTATTATTTTATTAAAGAAATATTTAATGTTTTTAAACAAGATTGAATTTTAATTTCTTTCTCTCTTCTTCTTCTTTTATTTTTGTTCTTTTTCCCAAAAATTTAAAATATTTATTAGCTAAATTAAATCTTTTTGTGACATCTTTTGCATTTGGATATTTAGTTTTTTTATGTTTTTTCATTGCTTCTAGTCTTACTTTCATTATCATTCCGACTTGCCAAATTCTTTTATGAGAATATTTGCCACTTTTATATAATTTTTCTAATTTTTTTATTGTGTCTCCTACATCTTTTACTGTAGTATATTTAATTGGAATAGTATCACTAGGATCTTTATCAATATATACATCGAAACTTTTTTTTGGATCATTCGGATTATATAAAAATTGTTTCTTACCACCTTTTTGTTTAATAGTTTTGCAAAATTTAAATGGGGCACAAGAACTACGCATAGAAAATCCTTTTATCTTTTGTGTTAAACATTTCTTTTTTGAAAATCTTCTAGGTAGTTTAAATAGTTTTCCATCTTTTCTTCTTTTACACATTCTATTTTTTTTTGTAATATTGCAACAACTTTTCATTATATATTAATAAATTAAAAAATTGAAAATATAATATTAAATATTATAATTACATAATATTATATATGAGATGTTTGGATTTACCTTAAAACTAGTTGTGTGTGATTATGTGAATCAGAAAATGCATTATCAGGTGTTATATCTTGAAACAAAATATGATGTTTTTGATAAAGATTTAATTAAACTAAAAAAACCTAATTCAAAAAATTCTTATCCTAGAATGTTAATTGATTCTAAAAAAATAGAAAAAAATATCGATAAAGATAGTATTTATAAAGTTTATTTCGATAGAGATGATCTTCATGTTCAAAAACACAAAACAAAAGAATTATTTTATGACTATGTATTCGAAAAAATATATATGGAACTTAATGAAAATGAAATTAATGAATACAGTGAAATCAAATTTGATGAAAATTATTTTAATTCTAAATCTACAAGTATTCATAGTGAATTTACAATTGATTTGAATATTCACATTAGACATTCAATTAAATATAAACTTAAAAAATTAAATTAATCGTTGCATAGGAGTTATAAATTGTTGTTGTTTCTTTTTATTTTTTCCTCCCATAAATAGACCTAATAACCCTTTTTTCTTAGTACTAGTCTTCTTTTTCTTAGTAGCTGTTTTCTTTTTGGTTGTCTTTTTCTTTTTGGCTGTCTTTTTCTTTTTGGCTGTCTTTTTCTTACTAGCTGTCTTTTTTTTGGCTGTCTTCTTTTTGGCTGTCTTTTTCTTACTAGTTGTCTTCTTTTTACCACCAAAACTAATATCAAGTTCATCATCAGTTTCAGACTCATCTGGATCTACATGATCAGTATTTAAATCCTCAATTGTTAATGGTCCTTGATCTACATGATCAGTATTTAAATCCTCAATTGTTAATGGTCCTTGATCTACATCTTCTTGAATGAAAGCTTCATTTAATATATCATGATTATCATTTTCTTGTCCTAAAATATTTAAACCATCATCATGATATATAAAACTTTCATCTTCGGAATCTGTGTCAGTGTCAGCATCATTATCCAAATAAGTATTATTACTCATATATAAATTATTAATATATTTAAATAATATATATATTTAATGAATAATCTATATAAAAAAGAAAAAACTAAAAACCGAAAAAAAAGAACTAGAAGAAGAAAAGGAGGAAATGAAGAAAAATGTCCTATCTGTATGGAAAAAATAAATAATAATGAAAGATTTACAACTACATGTAATCATGAATTCCATAGACAATGTTTTATTCAAAATTGTTTAGCCGAATTAAACAAAGAAAGCTTTGACGAACGAGAAGAAGAAGATAGTCTTTTTAAATGTCCTAATTGTAGAAGAAATACTAAAGAAGCGTGTTTAAGTGATCCTGAAGTAAGATCAATTTATGAAGAAAAAAAGAGAGATTATGAAAATAGAATGGAAGAGGATTCAGACGACGAAGATTATCCAATTATGTTTCCAGGAAGTAGAAATGAAGAATATCGCAATTTAATAGAAACAATAGAAAGTGAGTTAAAAGATACTATTTCTAAAATACATGCAGATTCTAATACAGAAGAACAAGATATTGAAGAATTATTACATTATATACATTCAAATTTACAAGATTTTCCATATCAATTAGACTCAATTCAATTAGAATCAATAAATGATCAATTAGATGAAATAATCTATAATGAAGCAATAGATCGTGATTTAAATTTAGATTATTTAAATGAAAAAATAAAAGGACAAATAGAGGATTTTGAGGAACATCAAGAAGGTGGAAAAAGAAAAAAGAAAACAAAAAGGAGAAGAAAGTCTAAAAAGGTTAAAAAAAGTAAAAGAAAAGGCGGAGGTATTGGTTCTAGTAAACCAAATGTTCCCCCAATTAAAGAGTCTGTAAATAAAACTCGTAAATCAATATCATTTTCTCCAAGTACTAAAGAGCCAAATAGTCCAAAACAAAATAAAAAAAAGCAAATGTTTATATCTAAAAATAAAGACAGACAGAAAGCTGTTACACGATATGAAAATCGTCAGACTGAGCAGGATTTAAGGGACATGATATTAGGAAAGATACCATTAAAAGGAGGTAATAAAAATAAAACTAAAAAAAGGAAAGGAGGCACAGTCACTCAAGGGTTTGGGTTTAAAGGATTAAATTTTAATAAAACTACTGGTAATAAGTATTGGAAAACTAATTCCGAAACAGGAGAATTAGAAGCTCATGACGAAGATTGTTATGGAATAGGAAAATTGAAATGGTGTAAAAGAAAATAAATAACTAACAATAATATTATTAATTATTTATCTAAATATCTAAGGAAACTGTATTGCGTTCAGACTTTCTTCGTTTAGAACGAACAGGAATATTATCATTTTGCATTTCTTTTAGTTCGCTTATGCTAATAGTACTTCCTTTTTCATCATTATCATTTTGGATATTGACATTAGTTTTTTTGACTTTTAATCCAGAAAGTAAATTAGAAATATCTGAAGGTCCCTTCATTTCTGGTCTACTACTTCTTTCAGCTGGAGGTATATCCCTACTAGCATTAATATCAGGGCGATTATTTAAGGGGACATAACCTGATCTTACAGGAGGGGGGGCTGAATTTGGACCTTGGGTAGCAATAGGACCTGGTGGAGGTCCATTGTTCATAGGATTGAATTCAGGTTGTTGTCTAGGCATATTGGGAGCTGCTCCTGCTCCCATCATTGAACCCATCAATCCACCTAATCCAGGACTAGATTGTCCCATAGTATTTACTGCAGCTTGAGTAAATTGTTGCATTAAATCAGGATTTTGTCTCATTATATCGTCCATACCAGGCATAGCAGATTTAAACATACTATTAGTCATATGAACCATTAAAGCACTACCTCCGAGTTGAAACATAAGCTTTAATTCAGGAGCCATAGATGCTTTAGATTTATATTTTTCATGTAATTCTGAAAATATTTCATCATAATCATCTATATTTTCATTAATTTGTTCAGACCAACCATCTAATTTTACATCAAACGGATCGAATCTATTATTTAAGAATTCAATACCAGTAATGCAAGCCATTAACATTTTTCCTTGAAATTTTACAGAGTTTTTCTTTTCTTTTTCGGACATAATTGTTTCATATTCTCCCTTCATTTCAAGTAAATTTGATTCCATATCATATTTTTTAGTTAACTTAATACCCTTCTTTTCCAAATCCTCAAGTTTTTGTAGATATTTGAATTTTTCTTTTAACATATCTTCTTTTGACATTTGTGGTTCTACTTGAGGCTTAGATACATCCGGATTAATAGGAATATTATTAAACTTTCCAAATCCATCCCAAGTTTTCTTTTCTTCTTCAGACTGATCTTTTGTTGATTGACCTAGATTTAAACTTTCTCCTGGAGGAGTACCTGTTTCATCTGGAATAGAAATTGCATCATCATCAGATTTTAATTTAAAATTTCCTGAAAATATATCAGATCTAGTTTCTTTCATACTTCTTTTAGTTGTAGAAAGATCATTTAATTCATGTTCTAAATTATTCAAATCATTAATATCAATATCAGATGATAGTCCTTTATTTCCACTATTTTTCTTTTTATCATTCATTAACAATTCAATGCCAGCACCTAAAGAAGAAGAACTTTTTCCTCCTACATCAAATTCTTCTAATGGTTCAATTGTATTATTAATATTAATTGTTTTACCAGAATCTAAATTACTAATATCAATAATTTCAGCGTCAGTATTCATTATGTTTTAATAAGAAAGTTTAATTTTAAATCAAACACATTAATTATATATTATTTTAAATTTGTCTTTTAAGTACCAGAGACCTTGTAAAAAACAATCAGCCAAATCATCTTTTTTTTTACTTTCTCCAAACATTACTAAATATTTATTTAAATTGTCATTATTTACTAATAACTCTTCACATACTTCAATTCCTTTTTTTTTTCTCTCTGAATAAGTCGTATTTTTACTTGTACTGAAATCTTTTAATTTATTGGAAGCAGATATAAATTCTATATTTAAAACATTATTCATTATAAAATATTGAGCTATCATACCTTGTAATGTTTTCATTCTATTAGCTATAGGGCTTATTTGATTTTCAATAATTATGATATCTATTTTTATATTTTTATATAATTCATCTAACATTTCTTTCATATTAATACCTATTTCTATTAAACTTAAATCCGTTGTCTTTATCGTATTGTTAAATGGTATTACAAAGTTATTAGGTATATATGTTTTTAAATATTCTATAATGATTGGTTTACTTTTATCTTCAGGAAAAGGTATATTTTCTTTTTTTAGTAATTCTTTTAAATCTTTTATTTTTATTTTTTTTAATTTATTTTCTTCTAATTCTTTACATAATATTGTTTTGTTACTATTATTACAATGTTTTTTACAATAATATTTATTATCAAATAAATAAGAAGCATTTTTCCCACAATTACATTTTTGTTTTTCCTCTTTACATAAATTTATTACATCCCATTTTTCAATTTCAAAATTATTATCTTTATCTAAATTTATTAAACATAAAGCCAAATTTTTTATTCCAACATCAATACTTAATAACTTCATTATTAATAACATTGTTATTTATTTAATTACTTAATAATCAAATAAATAAATTTAATTAGGATTAGGATATTTTTGTGATAAGTATTGTTCTTGTGTTAAAATAGGAGCGACCATTCTACATTGTAACTGTTGAGAAGATAAATATAAATTTTTTAAATTACTATTTTCATATCCAAATGGTTGTGATTTATCCATACAAGAAGTATATAAAAATGGAGAATTAGAAATAGGTTCTCCAACCTTTAATGCTGGACAATAGCAACAATTATCACAAGATTCGACTTGATTAGCCTTAATAATAGAATCTGCATTTTCAGTTAAGAATTGTCTATATTGCCAATTAGATTTGATACCATTTTCTTCTCTAATTTGTTTATTAATTACTGCTCCTGGTTGCCATCTAGCAAAATTTCTTCCATCGCTCATAATAGCAGGAAAATCGAAATGAATATTATTTGATCCTGAATAGCAAGTTCCCCAACTCATTTATATATACTAACAGAGAAAATGTATTTACTTATGTTCTTCTAACATCTTTATTAATTCTTTTTTTGTTTTTTTCTCTCCTTCATTTATTAAACTTTTGTCTTTTGCCAATTGTTTTAAAGTGTTTGCGCTCATATTTTTAAAATCTACTTCAATATTTTCTGGTTGTTCGATTTTTTCTAAAGGTGTTTCTATTATTTCTTCTTTAATTTCTTGTTCACTATCATCATCATCGTCATCATCATCATCGTCATCGTCATCGTCATCATCATCATCACTGTTTCGTAATTCTTCTATTTCTAAATTTTGTAATTCCTCTACTTCTTCTAAATTGCTATTCTCCAATTGAATTACTTTAATTTCGTCATCATCATTAATTTCTTCTACTGGATTAATATCGATTATAGATTTGGAATCTTCTGATCCGGAATCGGAATCATCATCAGAATCATCATCAGAATCATCGTCAGAATCATCATCATCATCACTTACATTAATTAATTTATCAGGATCTTCTGAATTTACTAAATCACTACCTCCATTATGAGGTATATTTCTCACTTGGTTAATACGTGACATTTCCATATTAGTAATAAATGATTGCAATATTCTTGCTTGTTCCATTTGAGTATGTTCTAATAAAGAAAATGTTCTCTTAAAATAAAAGAATAATAAGGCTATTAATAAAAATATAACGCCTAAACACAGTAAGGTAATTGGATGTGTTAAGATTTCGTACATTATTAATAAATTATAATATAAATTTAAGTAATTACAAACGAATTTAATAATTTGATCTAAATAAAAGTGAATCTTGAATTATTTCTTCGGGATATGATAAATCTGTTAATACTTTTATACCTCCTTTAATGGATGAGATTCCATTTTTAATATTATATGAATATTCAAATTCATAATTATCCTTTTCAATAACTTCCATATTTAAATTTTGTATATTATCTTCTAATTTAAAGCAAAGTTCATGTAAATGCGTAGTTAATATAAAATCTACTTTTTTTTGCAACATATATTTAATAAAACCATAAGAACTAGAACATGCTTCATTAGGATTTGTTCCTGAAAATAATTCATCAAATATACAAAAATGTTTTTCTTTATATTTAAATGAATCTATAATTTCTTTACATCTTCTTGCTTCAGCTTGAAATAAACTATCTCTACCTGAGGTGTCTGGTATATTTAAATAACAATGTATTTTGTTATATAGTGGTATAGTTGCATTATCATAGAATCCAAAACCATATGACTGAGAGAAAATCAAATTAAATAAAATAGATTTTAATATAGTAGTTTTTCCAGACGCATTAGGACCAGTTACAATAATATTTTTATCGAACGAGATATTATTTTTAACAGGAGTGTTATCTAATAAATAAGCATTATAAATATTTTTGAATTTTAATTTTTTTCCAAACTTACATTTTTTAATTAATTTCTCTCTATGTAACATTTCTATAGCTTGTAAATGTTCTATATATGCATTAAATCCAAAACTATATTCTATTATATCTTTTATATTGTTATTAATATGAATTTCATAATAACATTTCATGACATAACCGATTTCATTTATTTTTTTATGAGAGAAATTGAAATCATTAATTTTATTTAAATCGTGTAATAATGATTCAAGTTTATGTTTACGTTCTTGCATACAATTAAAAAAAGGAGTATAAGTATTATGTTTTGAAATAATTATTGAGAAATCGTTAATATTTTTAATAGTAATATTTAAATAATCTTTTATTACAAATAATTCATTATGAATTTGTTTAAAATTTTGATAAAATCGGTAACAAACGAGAGAATTTTGATAAATAGAAAATACATAAAATCCAACTGAAATTAAAGCATAAAATCTTTTTTCCCATGATACTTCTTTCATAATATTTGAAAAATTACCTAAAGCGTGTTTAGAAAATATTTTTTGCAGTACTTCTATATATGAAGTTATAGTAATTGGTACTCCTGAAAATTTTAACATAAAAAAAGGTACTATTAACATAATAATTGGAATACAAAGAGATAAAATGGGTGAAAATAAATTGTATAAACTAAGTAATTGAAGAAAAAAAGAGTTGTGATTTAAAAATTTAAAAAAATCAACATCACAATAGTAATATCGATCTATAAAATTTTCATCTTCTCTTATTTTATTCCATAAATCATAAAATTCATCATATTTTTTAACATAATTTTTATGAAGTTCATTTTTTTTTATTTTTTTAATTATTTCTTGTGTTTGTTTTAAATATAATTTATTGTTTGTAAAATATTCACCTTGTTTTGATAAATATAGATTACCTATTTTTGATGTTGGATTATAAATTTTTTTTAGCAAACATGGTCTATCTTCTTTAGATTCATTTATTTTATTAAATTCTAAATCTTCTTTAATATTATTATCTAACTCTTGTTTATTTTCTAAATAATAGATAGGTAATTCAAAATTGTTACTCATTAATAAATTTAATTAATTAATTAATGAACGATTTACGCATTGTTTTCAAAATTAATAGGTAGTTCTTCTATTTGTGTATCATAATATTGTTCAATCTCTTTTAATTTTTTTATATCTCTTCGAGTAACAAAATTAATACCCATTCCTTTTCTTCCCCATCTTCCAGATCTTCCTATTCTATGAATATACTGATGAATATTTTTTGGAATATCAAAATTTATCACTTTACTTACCTGTTGAACATCAATTCCTCTAGCAGTTAAATTGGTTGAAATTAATACTCTTGTTTTTCCATTACAAAATTCTTTATATGCCTCTTCTCTTTCATCTTTCTCTAATGCACTATGAATACTTGATACTGGAAATCCATCTTTTTGAAGTGCTTCTGCTAAATCTGCTACTCTTTTAATACTATTACAATAAATTATACACTGACTTACTGATAATGCTGCAAATAAATCTTTTAATGTTTCATATTTAGTGTTATCATTTTCTACAGCTACATAATATTGCTTAATTCCTTCTAATGTAATCGCTTCGGTCTTAACTAAAATTTTAACAGGATCTCTCATAAACTTCTCTGTTAAATTTTGAATCTCTAAAGGTAAGGTCGCACTAAATAAACATAATTGAACATCATTAGATAAAAACTGAAATATATTATAAACTTGTTCTTTAAAACCTGACGATAACATTTCATCTGCTTCATCTAATATCATTAATTTAATTGTCTTTGTATTTATTTTTTTTCTTCTAATTAAATCGTGTACTCTTCCTGGGGTACCTACTATTATTTGTGGTTTATTATCCAATTCTTTCACATCTGAATCCATTGATTTACCTCCTATTACTAATTGTACATCTAGATTCTCTATAAAATCTCCTAGATTTGAACAAACTTTATGTATTTGTATCGCTAGTTCCCTTGTTGGAGCCATTATTAACGCTTGAATCTCTCTCTTTTTCTCATCTACACATTGAAGAGCTGATACTGTGAATGCTCCCGTTTTTCCTGTTCCTGATTGAGCTTGAGCTATTACATCCTTATTATTAATAATAGGTTTAATAGCCTTTGCTTGAATTGGACTCGGATTTTCAAACCCATAACTAAAAATTCCTCTCAATAAATTATCTTTTAAATTTAATTCATCCCAATTATTTGCTTCTTGTAAATCCATATTAATATATTTAATAATATAATATTTAAGTCACTTCATAAATAAATAATAAAAAAATTGATATAAATATTTAAAATATTATAATATACAAATGACCACCATGTATTATACTCTTAAAGATATTGAAAATATTAGTTGGAATATTGTTGATAAAAATATTTTACCTGAAACAGTTTCTATTATAAATTTGTTAGCTGATCAAGTAGCATCACCTTCATACGATAAAACTCCTGTATTTAATAATAACACATCTTCTAATAAATCATTCAAAAAGAAAAAGAAGTATGCAGAGGTTAATGATGAGGAATGGGAAGCTATTAGAAATTTTCAAAAGACTGAACTTGTCAAATCTGAAGGTATTCAAAAAGAGATTGATAATATTAGATCTTTAATTAATAGAATTACAGAAAAAACATATCCTATTATCGTTGAAAAATTAACTGAAAAGTTAAATTCGTTTGATGAATCTATTACTTCATCAGAAAATATTAGTAAAATTGGATCAACTATATTAGATATGGCTACTTCTAATAGTTTTAATAGTAAAACATATGCTAAACTATGCAGTTATTTAAGTGAAAATTATATTTTTATGAAAAATATTATTGATACTAATTTAAAAGAATTTATGAATTTATTTGAAACGTTTGAAACTGTTGACCCAGCCGAAAATTATGATAAATTTTGTGAAATCAATATTGTTAATGATAAGCGAAGAGCTATGAGTTTATTCTTATGTAACTTATATGTCAATAACATCATTCAATTTGAATTTATTGAAAATATTGTATTTTCATTATATACTCGAATTCAAAATAATATGAATGATGAAAGTAAAAAATTGGAACATGATGAACTTAGTGAAAATATATTAATTATTATTTCAAATATCTCTATTTCACTTATTAAAAATAATTCAACATGGGAACCATTTATTAAATATATTACTGAGATTAGCTCTATTAATACAAAAGAAGTTAAGGGTATTTCTAGTAAATGTAAATTTAAACATATGGATATTAAATCATTAATAGAGAAATAAAATATATTAAAAATAAAATTATATTATATATAATGATAGAATGTGTTGAAGAAAATAATTTAAATTATGAAATTAAAGAAAACAATAATATATCTAATAATAATGATGTAGATAGTATTTTAAATAATGAAAATTTTTTTCAAAATTGTGAATTTCAAGAACAGTTCCAATTTTTTGATGAAGATAATTTAATGGCACAGCACGTTGACTATTTTGAAAACTATACATTGAAAATGTTAAATCATATATGTAATTATTATAAAATATCAAAAACAAGATTAAAAAAGGAACAAATTATTGAATTAATTATACAATTTGAAAATAACCCTGATAATAGCGTATTAGTATATGAAAGGAAGAGAATGTGGCACTATATTAATGAATTAAAAAATGATTCGTATTTTTCCAAATTTGTTATTTTTTTTAATTCATAAAAAAAAATTTAAATATTAAATATATATTTAATTTATAATGGTTAAATCTATATTAAAACCTAGTGTTAATTACCCAGAGTTAAAAACATTAGATATTGATGATAAAAATTATGCTGCGACACAATATGAATATAATATATTGGATACTGATGTTACAATTGCTTTAGGTCAATCTAAATATACTCTTATAGATGAAGGTTTGATATTTTATCCCATTTATTTAATAAAAAATGATAAGGTTTATAAACAAATAGGTCTTTTTGAAATATTAGAAAATGAATTACCTAATGTTATTGATGAAGATGATGATTTAGATCTTGATTTAATAGATAAACCTCTCATATTTGATTTTGTTGATATTGAATTACTTAAAAATGTTGAAAATAAAAAAGTCAAAGATGATTCACTTATAGAAACAAGTGAATTAAAGGAAAAATCACAAGAAATAATAGATCAAGAAGAATCTGAAGAGGAGGAAGAAGAGGAAGAAGAGGAAGAGGAAGATAAAGATGAAGAAGAAAAACAATATGATTTACCAAAACAAAATACTCAACAATTAGAAAAAGAATTAACACAATTTCAGTCTGATAAAAAAAATCCATGGATACAAGAATATTTAAAAAGTAATAATTTTCAAATTATAGATAATGAAGGTGGTGGTGATTGTTTATTTGCTGTTATTAGAGATGCTTTAAAATCTCAAGACAAACATATTACTGTAACTGAGTTAAGAAATAAATTAGCTGACAATGTTAATGAAGAATTATTTAAAAGTTACAAAGAAAAATATGATATGATTTTACAGTCGATTCAGGATGGTGATATTAAAATGAAACAACTAACAAAATTAAATAATGAATTGAGAGATAGATTAAAACAATCAAAAGAAAGAGAAGAACAAAAACTAGTAGTTGAACAAGCTAAAAGTGTAAGTGAAAGTTATAAAAGACTTAAATCAGAAAATAAAATATCGAGAGAAATATTAACTGAATTTAAATTTATGAAAAAAGTTAACAATTTACAAGACTTTAAAAAAGTTATTAAATCTTGTGAGTTTTGGGCTGATGATTGGGCTATTTCTACACTTGAAAGAATATTAAATATTAAACTTATTTTATTTAGTAGTGAATCATGGAAAGAAGGCGATAGTAAAAATGTATTAATATGCGGTCATATAATTGATGAAGTTATGAAAGAAGAAGGTATATTTGAACCACAATATTATATTTTAGCTGATTATACAGGAGATCATTATAAATTAATCACTTATTTTAATCATGATATTTTTACTTTTTATCAAATACCATATAAAATAAAGTTATTAATATCTGAAAATTGTTTACGAGGAGAAAGTGGTGCTTATAAAATTATTCCTCAATTTAAAAATTTTAACTCTGACTTAGGTATTATTGAGCCTGAAGAAGTTGAAGTAATAGAAGAAGATTCTAATAATTTATATGATAAAGATATAGTTTTTCAATATTATATTAAGTCTAATAACAAACCATTACCTGGAAAAGGAAAAGGAGAAACAATACCATTTGGAAAGGTAAAAGATTTTTCAAAATTAGCAGAAATTTCAGATTGGAGAAAAAAATTAGATAATGAATTTCCTAGTCAATTTGAATTAGGTGGTCATAAATGGTATTCTGTTGAACATTATATAAATGCAGTTAAATTTAAAGAATCTAATCCACAATTTTACATGTTATTTTCTCTCGATAGTGATTCAAAAATTTCAAAAGATATTGTCTTAGCTAAAGCAGCAGGTTCAAAAACAGGAAAACATAAAGGAGAATTGTTAAGATCAAAAGATATAAAAATAGATCCATTATTTTTTGGAGGAAAACATGAAGAAGCTTTAGAAAATGCATTATATGCGAAATTTTCTCAAAATGAAGAGATGAAATCTATATTATTATATACAGATAAAGCTAAACTACTACATTTTCAAGGTACTGCACCTCCAAAAGAGAGTGATATGTTAATGTTGGTTAGAAGTAAATTAATAAAAGAGTTTAAAAAATAATTAAAAATAACTCTATTTATAATATAAATGGAATTATTTTCAGATAATCTTAATGATAGCTATTTTCATATGAAAGATATAGATAATATTTTAGATAATTTTTATGATTTATTTGAAGAAGCAGAAAATTATATTAAAACAAAGAAAAAAGGGCCTTGCTTTAGATATAATATTACTAAAATTAAGAATATAAATGATATTCCAAAATCATCTATGAATGATAGTTATTTTTTCCCAAGAAAAATTCAATCATATATTGATGACAATTCGTTATATAATTTACATTTCAATTGTAAAATTAAAGGACGCGTAATAGATGTTAGTTTCATAATATTTCATCAAATTAATAACAGTGAATTATTTATAATTAATAAACAAATTCAAATGATATACATGTGGATATATATAATAGAAAATTTCTCATTAAAAAAATGTTCTAAGAATTTAAATTTATATATATATTTTACTCCATTTGAAAAAAAATTACCAGATAATCAATTAATTGTTTTAAATACTGAACATGTTAATACAGGATATACTACTGGTTGTAAAGAGACAACTGAAATTGTCTTATATAGAAAAGAAGAATGGTTTAAAGTATTTATTCATGAAACGTTTCATAATTTTGGATTAGATTTTTCTGACATGAATCTTTCATTAGTAAATAGAAAATTAAAAGAACATTTTAATGTAAATATTGAATTTAATTTATACGAAAGTTATTGTGAAACATGGGCTAGAATAATGAATACAATGTTTTATAGTTATTATTCTATTCCAGAAAAATTAGATAAAAAAAAATATTTTCATAGTCAATTTTATTTACATATTAAAATGGAAGCATTTCATTCTTTATATCAAATGTTAAAAATATTACAATTTCAAGATTTAAATTTTAACTTGGTATCAGAAAAAAATGAAGATAATATCAATATATGTAATCATTTGTATGGAGAGAAATCATCAGTATTTAGTTATTATATTATTACTGGTTTATTAATGAATAATTTTGGAGATTTTTTATTATGGTGTAATAAAAACAATAATATACTTCTTATGTTTAAAAAGACACCTAGTAATTTAGAAAAATATATTGAATTTGTAGGAAAGTGTAAAAAAAATAACTTTATTAAAAAAAACATTAAAGTTATGGAAAAAAAAATGAAAAGTCAACATAAACCAATAGACGATTCATTAAAAATGAGTTATTTGGAAATGGATACAATATTTATGAATTAAAATGATTTTCACAATAATCAGAATTAATCGTTCTTTTTTTTCTGCATTTTAATCCTTCGCAGTCTCTATGACAGCAATTTCGTTTTTCTTTTTTGTATGAGAACATTCCATCTTTTAAGATATTTTTATTTTCTCTCCATGCTCTTGAGGCTTCATCAAAATCAATTGTTACTGGACAATTTTCCATTTCGTTAATAAGTACTTGACGTAAAGAATAGCTCATTGTAGTATTTACGTCATGTACTTACTAATAACATCAATTCAATTTTATTTTAAATAAAATTGAATTCAGTATTAACTATATAATACATGTAACATGGGAATTAAATATTTAAATAGATTTTTACAAGACAATTGTAAAAATTCAATAAAGAAAGTGAATTTATATGAGCTATCAGGGAAAAAAATAGTTATTGATACAAGTATATATATGTATAGATATTTGGGTGAAAATGTACTATTAGAAAATATATATTTAATGATTTCGGTATTGAGGAGTTATAATATAATTCCTCTATTTGTATTTGATGGAAAGCCTCCAAAAGAAAAAGAAAATTTATTAAGAGAGAGAAAAAAGAATAAAAAAGAAGCAGAAGAAAAATATATTTTATTAGAAAATGAAATATTAACTGAAGAGATCCAAAAAACAGATAAAATTGAAGAAGAATTGAATCAATTACGCAAACAATTTATACGATTACATCATAAAGATATAGAAAATGTTAAATTACTTATTCAATCATTAGGGGTTTCTTTCATAGATGCTCCTGGTGAAGCAGATAAATTATGTGCAAAAATGGTAAATAAAAATTTAGCATATGCATGTTTAAGTGAAGATATGGATATGTTTGTTTATGGTTGTAAACGAGTATTAAGATACTTAAGTTTATTAAATAAAAATGTAATTATGTACGATATGAAAGATATATTAATAGAAATAGATATGAATTTTAATGATTTTAAAAGTATTTGTATTATTTCAGGTACAGATTATAATATTAATAATGAAAATGATTTAACAAAGACATTAAAATATTTTAAAAAATTTAAAAAAAGCAAAGTTAAGACAACCTTTTTAAATTGGTTAGACCAAAATACAAATTATATAGATTATATGGAAATAATAAATATAATTGATTTATTTGATCTTGATAATGATAATGAATTAAAAAATTGTTTGAAAACAAAAATTAAAAACTCTGAAATAAATATAAGTAATCTAAAAAATATACTAAGTAAAGAAGATTTTATATTTGTTAATTAATTTATAAATTTTATAAACTAATTAAATTTTATTAATTTTTTATTTTATGCGGTTTGTGCTTGCTGAAGCTTGTCAGCAGCCTTAGCAAAATGAGGTGACATGTACTTTTGAAGGTTAAAGTAAGTGAGCTCATCACCCTTCTTAAGCTTAAGAAGTCCCTTAAGCTTAGCATCAGGAATGATCTTGCGACCATTATCCTTATCTTGAAGACTGTGTGCACGGATGTAAGCATTAATCTCACGAGTAACCTCAGTACGAGCCATCTCAGTACCCTCAGGCTTTCCTAGAAAAGCAGCAAGCTCATTTGAGATAAGAGTAGGCTTTACGAAACCAGAAGGAGCACGGTTTCCAGTCTTTCTCTTGCGCTTTAGCTGAGCCTTAGCAGCAGCCTTGAGGTCCTTACTGACTTGACGCTCAAGTCCTCTGAACTCAGTACGGAGAGAGGACATTTGAGCACTTACGGCTTGGAGCTTAGCCATAAACTCGGAAAACTGATCAAATACAGAAACAAGAGGATCAGCAGGGGCAGCAGCAGCCTCCTCTGTTGCAGGAGTAGCAGCAGGGGCAGCAGCCTCAACTGTCTCGGTTTTCTTAGTAGCCTTAGTAGCCTTAGCGGGAGTAGCGGTGGTGGAGTTCTTAGTTCTTGCCATTATACACTACTTAGACATATCTTTTTAAGTGTTTTTACGCAATATATATTATTTATGATTGAATACAGTCATAAATAATTCCTAAATAAATTCTTTTATAACGAAATTATTTTTTTTAAGAATTATTATAAGCAACAGATTGATACAACCATGGAAGTGTATTTCTAGCTTCTTGACTTACTAATGTAAGAGCTGCTAAAACATAATATGCCCCTAAAGCTCGATTATCTGTACTATGTCCTGATTTTACCATATAATCCATTATTCTCAAAGCACTTTTTCTTAAATAATCTTCATTTTGATGTTGTGCTAAATGCATTTGTAAACCTAAAAACGGGTTGCCATGTGGAGGAACAATTTCTCTCATTATAGTTGGAGTTAATTGAGCTCTATAATGCCAAATATCATATAATTCTCTTATAAACATAACTAGCATATGTAAGGGTAAACTTACAAACCAATTTGAATCTGAATAATTACCTAACTCATTAATATATTGAAATAATTCTAATGTTTTTAATTCTATTTTTTTCTTTGGATCTATTGGTTCTTCAATAATTTCTTTCACTTGTTCTATTTTATTAATTTTGCCTAATTTTAAATATTGTTTGAATTGTGTGATTGTATTTTCTTCTATTTTCTCTCTATTATATGGATTCATTGACTCTTTTCTTTGCCCTATATAATTTTTTTTATTTATTAAACCATAAAAAGACATTATATCGCATCCATATACACATTCTCCTTGTTCCCAACTAAAAAATTGATTAAAAGGTATTTCTTTAACATTGTCAAGTGTAGCAAAGTCGGTATCATTTACACATATCTCTCTTTTTAAATATCCTTTACCACCATATTTAATAAATTTTTTTAGAAATATTTTTCTTATAACCTTTTGAATTTTTATCGCATGAAGAGATAATTTTAAAAAATTATACAATTTATTAATTAACTGGTCTTTATTTCCACCTTTTTTTAGATTATAAAAATTACATATCTCTTTTAATTGTGCTACTTTAAATTGATGAGTTTTTAATAATTCAAAATCTTCCATTTTCATGATTTTAAAATCTTCATCTTTTATTTTAAATTTCTTTTTAGTATTAGATATGTTTTCACATATTAATATATTCTGATCTAATTCAACATATTTAGTTTTTGCCATTAATATATGTTAACAATTTTTATTTATATCATTTATTTTTCTTTATTTCTCTCTATGTTTTACTTGTTATGCTCATTATTTTACAAAAAAATATATAAAACTAGGAATTTTTGCTCATTATTCTTTTCCTAAATGTTTATTTATCTATAAATAAATTAATTTTTAATAAAACCCGTTACATCCATGTAAATAGACTTGAATTTAATTTAATTTCTTATTAATTAAAAAAAAAATTGATTTAAAGAATGACTCTTATATTAAACTATATATACAATGGCAATGAGTTCTAAGACTATTCTTTCCGGTGTTGATTTTACCCCTTCTTCTGATATTAAATATTCTAAGCCTAAGGTTGATGCCAGAGGTGGTAAGAGTGTTGGTATTTTGAATGCTGCTAGTAATACAGCTACTTATATTTCTACTCCACTTATGTTGACTTGGGGAATCAATGAGTTTACAGATGATAAGACTGGGCGTGTTTCATATGACATGGCTCTACAGTTCCCTAGCGAGGAGTATGCTAAGGAAGATACTACTAATTTTATGAATAATATGATTGATCTAGAAACTAAACTAAAAACAGATGCAATTTCAAATGCAAAGGAATGGTTTGGTAAGGCAAAGATGAGCGAGGATGCGATTGATGCTCTATGGACTCCTATGTTGAAGTATCCTAAGGACAAGAACACTCTTGAGCCTGATACTACAAGATCACCTACTCTAAAGGTAAAGATTCCTTATTGGGAGGGTGAGTGGAAGACAGAGCTTTATAATCTTGAACAGCAAGCAATTTTCCCAGATCCAGATGGTAGATCTATTACTCCTAAGGATCTAATTAGTAAGGGATCACATGTAGCTGTTGTGATTCAATGCGGAGGTCTTTGGTTTGCAAATGGTAAGTTTGGTGTTACATGGAAGTTACTACAGGGTGTAGTAAAGCCTAGAGAGACAATGAAGGGTAAGTGTCACATCTTCCTAAGCAGCGAAGACAAGGCTAGAATGGAATCTCAAAAGAGTAATGATGATGATGAGGAGGAGGATGTAACTGAGGAAATTAATAAGACCGAAGTAGAAGACTCTGATGATGATACAGATGTTAAGCAAGAGGTAGCTGCTGCAGTCGTAGAGGAAGCTCCAAAGAAGAAGAAGATTGTTAAGAAGGTTGTAAAAAAGGCAGCCTAAGTAGCTAGATATTAGATAATTGTAAGTTAATTAAATAAAATAATATTTTTTTATTGTATTTAATTGTAATACTTATGGAAATAATAATTTATCGATGGTAGTTCTAACGCAAAATAAGCGATGAAAAAATATACCTAATAAAAATAGAAAAAATAAAATACAAAAATAATTATATTTTGGTAAAGCTAAATAAATGAGATAAGCAAAAATCATAGTCAAAATTACATCTACTATTGCTATATTAAATATTCTATATTTATGAACCCCTGTATTTGGTTTACCAAAGATATTTTTATATTGACAAAGCATATATTATAAAAAAATATAAAATTAAATTATATATAATTATTATGGAAGATATAGTACATATTAAAGAGCAAATAAAGTATTTGATAAATGAAGTAGAAAAATATAAAAAAAATCATAAACGTTTATTAGATAATATAAAAAAATATAAGAAATAATTATTTATATTCATCTTTAATATCACTTGTAATATATGTATTTTTACTAATAGATCTAATAATTTTATTAGTTTCTTTTTCATCATTTTCTATATCAGTCATAGAATTAAAAACTAGACTAGTTAACTGATTTTGTAAATTTTCATTATCTTCCCACCCTGTATTAGCATCTTTCCATTTATTTATCATAGTTCTTTGTTTTAACGCAACACTTTTTATTCCAGTTAATATTTTTTTTAATTCATTATCCTTTTCCCAGACATCATTATCTTTAATATAGAGAGTTTTTCGATTAGAATCTGTACAATGAATCGGTCTCTCTAATACATCCATATTACTAAGTCCATCAGTAATCATATGTGTAATTGTTTTAGTAAGACCATTTTCTATTGTATGATTGTATGTTTCGTTAGTAATAGGTAAATTATTAATAAAATCAGTCAAGTTCATTGCATTTTTACAATGTTCATTTAAGAACATTTGAATATTAAATGTATTATTATTATGACTATTTGTATTAATATTGTTATTAGAATTTATACCTATATTATTACTTTGATTATTTAAAATTACTTCCTTCATAAGCTCTTGATTACCTAATACTATTTTCATCAACATATCTTTATCTATAATATTATCATTTCCATCTTTGACAATAATTTGATTTTTTCCCTTTTGAGCAATGGAACAAGATTTTTTATGTTTATATAACCCTTGTCTAAATTTATAACTGTTACCACAAATACATCTATGTTTATTTTCATCATTTTCTTCTAATTCATTCCCTTGAGGATATGTAGTTGACGAGTTTTGGTGATTTTTGGTGAGTTTCTCACCGTTTTGGTGATTTTTGTGTTTTGTAGTGGATATATGTCTAACATATTCAGCTTTTCTACTACATCCATATAAACACTTTTCGCAGAAATATTTATTAACAACATAACCCGGTGATTTTTGGTGAGAAATGGTATCCAAATGTAATCCAGTTGTAACTCCATTGTAACTCTTTCTAACCTTTCTAGGCTTGTTTTTTTCAATATTTTCTTCATCAATACTACAAGCATCAAAAGTCTTTTTTGATGGTGATTTTTTGGTGATATTTGATGAGCTGTTGTAATCCATATGTAACTCTAATGTAACTCTACATAATAATATCTCTAAATACTTTTAAATGTTAATAATTATTTTTTGGTAACAAATTATAAATTATTTTTTTTGAATTTAGACCATTATGCTCTCAACCACTTTTTCACGTTTTTTTCAATTCTATTTTCATAAATCAAAAAATAACACAATAATCTTGTGTGTTTTTTTTAAAATCCCAAATGACTTTTGAAAATTTGTGTAAAAGTAAAATACCTACATATATCAAATACATACCGATATTTTGGTCTATATTTCTTGTTTACACTATGTAGTATAACCACTACACTATGTAGTAAAACACTTGTAAAAATATGTTGCAAATTCATTGCTTCATCTCAAGGTAAACATGATAAAACATCCTCTTGATTCTTTAATCCAAAAAACCCAAATGAATTTTTCCGGAAATGAGGATAATTTATATAAATATACAGTATTAGAATTTATCCTCTATATTTCTGATTCTATATCTTAAAAACATATTTTCTATTTTTTTAGGATATTTAATTTAATAATTCATTATCTAATTCAGGAATAGTGCCTTGATCATATTTCGTAAAACAAATAATTTTGGTTATACTCAAACTATTTCTTATCTTAGGATTTATTTCTTTTTTATAATTTGATACTCGTAATGTATAAGACATATGAACATTATATTCATCTATTTTTGAAATTATTAAATTTAAAAATAATCCTTTATAAGATGTAATATAATATTCAATATTTATACTAGATTTTCTCTCTATAAATTTACTCATAACCTGCAATAATCTAAATTTAATATCTAAATACTGATTTTTTTTATCTTTCTTAGTCGCTATTAAACATTTATCTGCTAACACTACTAATTCTTGTTCATTAAACGGAGATGTTAATTCATTTTTTAAATGAATATATTTTAATAAATAATGACATATACAATCTGCTAATCTCCTAATTGGAGAAGTAAAATGACAATATTCTGGCATACCTACAAGATCATGACTATCTGCACTAGAGAGATAATCAGCTTTAATTCCATTTGTAATTATTTCTTTAATCATATCTTCGGGTGATATATCAGAATATAAATTTTTTAACCAATCACTTGCTTGACAAGTTCTAAAAATACCCATATTTAAATTAATTTTTAAATATTCTCCTACAAAGGAATTTGCAAATATAGCAAATTCAGCTATCATTTGTTTTACCTTTTTCTCTCCCTCTGAATCAACATATAGATCAATATCATCTCCAATATATTTTGGATAAGCCATAGATAATTCATTCAATTTTATTCCCTTGGTTTTTCTAGATCTTATTTCTTTTAATTTTTCTGCTATAAATAATCCTAATTCTATTTCTTTTATATCACTATTAGATGCTTGGTTATAAGTAAATGCATTTTCTCTCTTTACTCTTAATTCTGTGAATAATAACTTAATTTTATTAATTGGAGTGTATATTTCTTTATCAATTTCCGTTAATACTGTTATTGCCTTCTTTAAATCGCCTTTAGAATTTACCATTAAACTAGATAATTCTAATACTTTATCGGGCATCATATGGATTGGTTTTCTGTTAGATAAATATTTTGTTGTTGTTCGCCTTTTAATATCCTCCCATAAATCGGAATTGATATCTATATATTCTGTTGGGTCAGCAATATGAATAGCTAAATAAAGTTTTTCATCTTCTTCATAAATACTAAAAGCATCATCAGCATCTAAACATCCTTCAGGATCTATACTATAAGTATTCTTATTACAAAAATTAATTCTTTCTTTAATTTGATATTTATGAAATAAATGCACATTTGCAGTTAATTGTTCATCTTCATCAGAATCTCTCTTTGCACCATAAATAGGCTCTATTATTTTGGTATAATTTTCCTCAAACATATTATTAATTAATAATCACTATTTAAATACTTTTACTAATTTGACAAACGATTGCACATCTTTTTCCATTATAAAATGGCTCAGGTTTGTGGAATAATTCACCATCAAATATTACTATTTTTGTAAATGAAGGAAAATATGAATTAGGATCTATTACTACGGTTTTTTCAAAACTACATAATGTATCTTCGTAAAATATCAACTCACCTCCTTGACAATTGGTATGTAAATATACAATGACTGTGTAACTTTCACCTGAAACAGTTGAACCTGTATCTTTGTGAATAGTAAAATTGTTATCAACTTTGATATCGTCATATGATTTACCATATATAAATTCTATACTTACATTTTTTTCTTCTTTACAAATTATATTATTTGTCCTCAAGAATTTGTATAATTGTTTTTCTAGAATTTCATAACTATTATAACAGAAACTCATTTCTTTACAACAATCTAGTATACTAAAATTGCTATTTGGATTTTTACTAACTAAAATCCTCTCAGACACATTATTTTTGAAATAATATTCACTCATTATTTCATTATATAAATGAATACATGATCCCATGAAACTATTATCATTACTGAGATTTAATTCTTGAATAAGTTTACCACTCATTTAATTACTTTAATAAAATACACTTATTAAAGTAATTAAATATCAATTTTTTTCTATGTATATTTATTTTGGTGTATTTTGTATAATGATGTAAAATATTAGTTAAGATGAATTTGAAAAATAACATTTCCTTTCTTAGTATTATCATAAATATCATTTGATTGAATGATAGAAATACCCTCCCCCTTAATTAAATATTGTTGAATACTTTTAACATGTAATTTAGTAACATTAATATTATATGAGATTGTTCCAATATTATAGGTAACATATTCTTTATTTAAAATTTCACTAATAGAAAAAGTAACATGAATAATAAGATTATTGTTATTGTCTAGAGAGATATTATCGGGTAATTCAGGGATACATTTAACAACAATATCATCATTATTTTTTTTATTTTTATAATAAATTTCATCATGCCATAAAGGTATAAAATATTTTTCTTCTTCAAATGTTAAAACATAAATATTATCATTTAATAAATCTTCTAATGAAGGATTTAAAATAATCATATTATCATTTCCAATTTTTTTATTTATAATTTCTTTTAATTTATCTACTGTTTCTTTGGATACATGTAATATATGTTGATAAGTGTTGATAAATTCAAATATTTTTATTGCTGTATATTTATCTAATTTTTCAAACAACTTTATAGATGCATTTTCACCATCTCTTAAAATAGAATTAACAATATTATTTACTTCAGGAGAACCATTAGTAAAGAACGATGAGAGAAAATCAGAGAAAATAGAATTGTAATCTAAATTGATATTTTTGTTATCTTTATTATATTGTAAATAATTATTCAAATATTCATACGACTCTTGTATTTCTCTAAATTTTTCTTCTGATTCTTTCTGATTATTTGGATTTTTATCAGGATGATGTTTCAAAGCTAATATCCTATATGCTTTTTTTAGATCGAGTTCAGAAAAAGTTGAATTAATTTGTAATATAGAACATGCTTTATTAAAATTCATTTATAAGATTTATTATTTTATAAAGATAATTCTCTAAGTGATAAATAGGTCTATAATTATTATTAAAAAATTGTAAAAACGAATAAGTTTCTATAATAATATAACTGTGTTTATCTTGTTTAATTTTATTTTCAGAAAATAATTTATTTAATATATTCCATAAAACATAACCAATATCAATATCATAAATAAAAATATCATAGATTTCATCTCTAAAACTGGTATATTTCAATATATTATTATTACAAATAATATTGTATAATTTATCAATATAGTTGTAAATATTATTATTTATAATAATTTCATTACTATGTAAGCTTTTGATATTTGTTATATCTTTTATATTTAGTCTAGGAGATATTTTTTTATTTATTATTTTACTATACAAATTTTTACTAGGTCTGGAAAAAGGAATTATATGACATGTATTTATGATATTATCAGGTATAAAAGTAACACTTTCTGTTAATATAAAAAATATAATGTTAATATTCGTAAAATTTTTTTGAATATAACTATAAAAGCAATCTAATAATTCTGAATGAATTTTATGAAAATTTTTACATAATATAATTCCATTTTTATTTACTCTTGATGATAATACATCAACAATATTAACAAATAAATCATTCCATAATAATTTGGCATTGCAACCTAGTAATGCCATATCAACTTCAAAATGTACATCGCTAATTTTAAAAAAATAGTTTACTTTGTTGAAATTACATATTAGTTTTTTTTCATATTTCATATACGATGAACTATATTTATTTATACATTTTAATACTTGACTATATTTACCTACTCCAGGTGGACCATAAAATATAATATTTTGTAAATTAGATATATCTTTAGGTAATTCTGAAAATATTTTGTTGTATGTCGGATGTAAATTTTCTTTTTCAGACGTAGTTACATATTCATTAAAAGTTGTCTCTAAAAATTTCATATATATTATAATCTATAAAATCTTTAATCACTTTTACGTATTAATGATTTAAAAAAAAAAGATAAAGATATAAACAATATTACTATATCTATGAACGTTATATTAACTCCAAATCAATTTAATATTCAACATATATATTTTTATGATCCTATAGAAAACACCATTATGGATAACAGTGAATTTATAAAATTAGTATATTCTACAAATGATTTTATATGTAATGGTATATATTTATTATTGAATATTAATATTACTAGTAAAGAGAATTATTTTAAAAAAATAAAATATAATTTTGATATAAATAACAATAAGGAATTACTAAAAAATATACGTAATATAGAACAAGAATTATTATCAAAGTACAATATATTAGACAAAACAAAAAAATTTAATATTAATGACTCCATAAATACTGGATCATTGAAAATATATCCTCCCCCAGATAATATAAAAGTAATAAATAATTTTATATTAAAAATATCAGGTATTTGGGAAAATAAGAATGAATATGGATTAACATTTAAAATTTTACCCGTCAGTTGAAAAATATTTTAATATTACTTGTAACATTCCTACAAATGTTACATTAGCTAATGTTAATATTATTATGATACTATTTAGTTCAGATGCTAATGCAGACATTATTTCACTTGTGTTTTTAGAAGTAGTAGTATTACCTTTTAATTTATCTAATAAATAGTTAATAGTAATAGAAATTTGAACTAATATTAGAAATGATGAAATTCCGGAAAATGAGTAATATTCATCAGCAACTTTTCCACTATTTATTTGATCATAAAACGATATATTTTGTAATATAATTAATGTTACAATTACTAAACTAAATATTATAGGTAATGAAGTAGCTAAAACGTTTTTAAAAAAACCTAAAATTCCTTGAGATAATTGCTTTTTTGAAGAAATAGCAAATGAACTTATTATTAAACCAAATAACGAAAGAACTGAAAATCCATAACCCCATACTGTAGCAGTAGCATAGTCGTTTGATGCTCTTGCAAATATCATTCTAAACACTATACCTAAAATACATAAAAATGAGAATATTTGTATATCATAAGGAATTCTTTTAATTGGTACAAATTTATCTCCACCATCACTAGTTCTACCTAGTGATACTTGATTATTTATATTGGATTGTGATGAACCATTAGTTATAGCTAACTGTTTATTATTTTCTTGACCTCCTTTCTGTTTATTTTTATATTTCATATAAATTATATTATTATTTTTAATTTATATTAAATTATTTCCTTTTAAGTTCATCTATTTGATTTTGTAAATCTTTAATTTTATTTACCAAAAGAGGAATTATTTCTAAATAATTCAAACTTTTTTCAGTTTCATTTCTATTTGACACCAATGTTGGGTATATTTTTTCTACATCTTCAGCAATGAAACCAAAATGTAATTTTTCATTTTCTTTATAATTATATTGTTTCGGTTTTAATTTAAGTACGTCATTGACATCATTAGAAATGTCCTTAATATATTCTTTATTTTGTTCTGATGATGTAACTGTTATTTCATTAGCTACCTGTAAGTCTTTTTTTATAAATACTGAATTAACTCCTGTTTCTGGTATTAACTCAATTGTAAAATTATCACCTGTTCTTTTTTTCCAAAAAAGAGGTTGACCATTTATACTAGTAGAACCAAATTTTCTTGAAGTGCTCATTTATATTAAATATACATTTAATATATTTAATTTATTTCTTTGTTTAAATTATATTATGAGTACTTTTCCACAATATAATGTTAATAATGAACATCAACTTATCAGAAGACAAAATACATATGTATTAGATAGACAATTGGTTACTATCCATAGTGAAGATAGGGATATATCTCAATGGCCACATTCTAATTATTTTGAAATAACCTTACCACAAACTCTTACAAATATTCAGTCTATGAGATTAGTAGAAATTGAACTTCCTGGAAATCAATATGTATTTAGTAACAACCAACAAAATACTAAATTACAGTTTTATATTATTCCGAATGTGTCAACCAATACTATAGAATATTTAGCATTAGAAGCCCAATCTACAATCCCTTATGAAATAAATATCCAAGAAGGTTATTTTACTCCATCAGAAATGGCAACAGAAATTCAAAACTTAATGAACCAAGCTGTAACTGATTTTCTAGTTAATGAAGCGGGTATAGCTGGGACTAGTTATGATAGATTTACAGTATTTTTTGATAGTGTCGGACAAAAAATATATTTTGGAAATACATTCGATAATTTCCAATTTAAATTTAATGAACAAATTTCATATACAATCCCTTGTAGTGCTATTATTAATGACAATCAACCAACTGAAGTTTTTAATAATTATGCTAATTGGGGATTACCTGCATTTTTAGGATTTAATAAAGAAGTTTATAATGCAACCGATATATCATCTAATTATTCTTTTGAATATGCTAGTTATGACTGGCTCGTTCCAGATACTTCTATTCTTCCTCCAAATGAAACTCCGCATGCATATTACCTATCTGCTCCTATGACAATTTGTATGTTTGGCGATTCAGCTATATATATGGAAATAGACAAATATAATAACATAGATGAACTTCAACCATATCCTATGGCAACTACAAATACATATGGAAATGATTATAACGGAAAAGTTAAATCTGCTTTTGCCAAAATACCTATTACAGCAACACCTACAGCACAAATATTTGATACAAGAAATGGATTCTTACAAAATGTCGCACAATATCATCCACCTATACAAAATTTAAGAAAAATTAAATTTAAATTTAGATATCATGACGGAAGATTAGTTGATTTTAGAGATTGTAATTTTAATTTTACTATTGCATTTAATCAATTAAAGGATGAAATTGCAAGAGATTATATTATTCGGGTTCCAGCAGAATACAATCTTTAATTAAAAATTGAATTTAAATATATGAATTAATTAAATTCAATAAAGTTAAATGGGATCAAATTCGTCATGTTCAGGTGTTTATCAACACCCTAATATTTGGGAAAACCAAAATAACTTGGAATTATGTTGTATTTGTTTAGAACATTTAAATGAAAATGAAGACACTAAACCATATCAATGCACACATTTATATCACTCTAATTGTATTAATAATTGGCATGGAAATTGTCCAACTTGTAGAGCAGAAAAAATCTCTACTATACTAACAAATAATAATAATACAAGGAACTTGTCTGATATTTCAGATGAATCTATTGATGCATTTAAACATAATGTTCCAAAAGTACCCATCAATTACCATAATATTTATCACCAAACATGGAAAAAAAATGAGTGTGTTAGACACAATCATAATTTAATATTTCGTCGTCCTTATGGAGTAGTAGGTATATGCGAGGATTGTAAAATAATTCAATGCTATAATTTGTCTCATCCTGTTAATTTTTAGAAACATATTCTTCTATTTCTTGTTTAGGACATGTATTATAATCTCCTTTAAAACCACCTAATTTTATAAATTTAGGTTTGGTCATTTTGTTAGTTTTATAGTAAATATAATGACCATATTTACCATTTCTAATACTAATTTCATTATTTATTTCCCTCACGATTGAAGTATTTAATGTGACTTTATTTTCTATAATAGGTATCAAATCTTCCATTGTAATTTCATCAATGTCTTTTTTAATACCATTCAGCGATTTCTTATTTACACCCCATTCAATATAATTTCCAAATTTTCCCTTTTTTAACAATACATCATCCTTTTTATATTTACCTATTACTTTTTTTCCGTTTTGTTTTTCAATTAACTGATCCAATTCATATTCTCCTCTTTCTAATTTATCCATATCCAAATCTTTTTTACAATTTATAAATGTAGTTTGTTCACCTTCTTGTTTTTTAATAACTGGACCATATTTTCCAATCATAAATACATGTTTATCATCTATTCTCATTATTTTTTTATCTACAGATTTTAAATCTTTTGAACATTCATCTATATCATCAGAACATTCCTTACATAATTCATGCCAAATTTTATCTCCTTTAGAAATAGAATCTAAACTAGATTCCATATTTTTTGTATATTCATAATCAAATAATTTATCAAAATGTTGAAGTAAGAAATCTAATACTAATACTCCTAATGGCTGAATAACTAGTTTATTTTTTTCATTACCAAATTCTCTTTCATCCTCAATCTCTTGTAATTCATCTTTTTCCAATTCATAATCTACACATTTTATTTTCTTTCCTGTTACATTATCTTTTTTAACATATCCTCGTTCTTGAATTTTATCAATTAAACTTGAAAACGTAGATGGTCTTCCGATACCCTTTTCTTCAAGTAATTGAACTAATTTAGCTTCAGTATAATGTGATTTTAAATCTTTAATACTAACCTTTGCTATAATTTTATTATAATTCACTTTCGATTTATTTTTAATTGTTAGAAGAAATGTATAATTAGCATTTTCTTTATCATATCCTCTTACTATTTTCCATCCAGGAAATTCAGCTAATTCTTCATTATGTTTATATTCTTTATCCATAGGTGCAATTATCTTTGCAGCAATGGAAAGATATTTTGCTGGACTCATACAACTTTCAACTGTAACAGACCAAATTAAATTATACATTTTTCTCTCTTTTGGACTATATGAGTCTGCAATTTTTTCTAATGTTACATCTGTAGGTCTAATAGCTTCATGTGCCTCTTGAGCATTATTTTCCTCTTCTTTTTTTGTTTTTTTACCTTTCTTTGGTTTTTCAGCTTTTCTCTCGCTTAAAGTATTAACATCTTCTCTTAAATAAGGATCACCATATTTATCTTTAATAAAATCACTTGCCTTTTCAATAAACTCAACACTAAAAGTAGTGCTATCTGTTCTCATATAGGTAATTAAACCAGCTTCATAAAGAGTTTGACAAATAGACATGGTTTCTTTTGGTGATATATTTAATTCACTCGAAGCCTTTTGTTGTAATGAACTAGTTGTAAATGGTATAGGGGGGTTTTTGGTAGTAGATTTAGGTTTACTACAAGAATATATATGATCAAATTCAACTGATTTTTCCAAAAAATCTTCCATTGTAGTTGTTCCACTATTAAAATTAATAATTTCAAAATTGTGGTTTAATGTAAACGGTAAATTTAATTGTGTGAAATAACCTGTAGTATTATATACCTTTTTTCCAGGTGAGGCATCAATATCTTTCTGATTATCATAAACAATTCGTAATGCCGGAGTCTGACACCTACCAGCAGATAATCCCGTTTTGGAATTTCTAGTAATATGTTGCCACAAAATAGGACTTATTTTATATCCAACTAATACATCTAATATTTGTCTTGCTTGTTGAGCATGAATCAAATCTAGATTTAATCTTCCAGGATTGGCAACTGCTCTTTGAATAGCATTTTTCGTAATTTCATGGAAGATAATTCTTTTTGTAGTAAGAGGAAGACTAAATACTTCACATAGATGCCATCCAATCCCTTCACCTTCTCTATCATCATCAGTAGCAATTAATACTTCAGACGCTTTGTTAATCATTGTTCGTATTTTATTGATTTGAAAACTCTTTGATTGAAGTGGTTGAAAATTAGGATGAAAATTATTATCTATTTCAATATTTTTAATACCAGGTAATTCTTGAATATGTCCATAACTAGCAATACATTTAAAACCTGAACCTAAATAAGATTCTATTTTTTGACATTTAGCAGGAGATTCGACAATAACTAATTTATAGCTCATTTTGGTTTATTATACTTTAATTTTTATATAATTTAAAAATCAATTTTAAATTATATTTATTTATTTATTTCTTTCTTTAAATTGCTTCCAGCTGATTTTTTCATCAGGTTTTTTTTCTTCTCCTTGTTTATCAGAATTTGTTTCGTTTAATTTGTCTGCCTTTTTTAAAGCACTATCAATATAAATTTGTTTTAATAATTTACCAACTTCAAACGATCCTTCATGTTGATCAACGTCACCTTCTTCAATAGAATGAAGAACGTTTAATAATCTTTCTAAAATTTGCAAATTAATTTCATCTTTCTTCACTTTATTAAAAATATCGGTATAATTATTAAATAAAAATTGACATTTAGTAACACACATGTTATCGAAAGCTTCTGAGTTAGATTTAGCTAATCTAGGGTTTTGTTTTTTTAATTTTAACAATTCATCAACATCGGCTAAAATAAGCTTACTATGTTTAAGATTGCGAATTAAATGCGTATTATTTTCAGCATCATTAGCTTGAATCATTTTTTGTAAATTGAGTCTTTCTGTTTCATTCATTATAATTTATTTATACTTTATTATTTTAAGTATAAACTTTTTCTATATATATTTATATATGTCGTTACCACATCAACAAAGTTCAAGTTCAGGAGTAGTTGCTCAAGAAAATGTAGGATATCAAGATGGAGCAACATCACCAAGAAATAATGCAATGGTTTATAGACAAAATCAAATTACACAACAACAAAATATTAATGGCAATAGTAGAACTACAGGTGGAGGAAGAAGAAAATATAGAGGTGGTAGTAGTAGTGTAGTAGTACCTTCATTTCCTTCGAGTGGACCACCAGTTTCTAGTTCTGGACAAGATGCAAATTCAAGTAGCCAAAGTACAAACACAACAAATACACAAAGTCAAGCAAATGCATCATGTGACAGTTGTATTGGTGATGCATCTAATACAACACATTGTCAAAGTGCAGCATGTAATCCTAATGCTCAAACGGGAGGTGGAGGTTGTAATGGATCTGGTTTAGTAGGTTTGAATCAAACATGGGGATGTATGAGTGGTGGAAAAAGAAAATATAAAAAGTCTAGAAAAGTAAGAAGAACCCAAAATCGCAGATCTAGTAAAGGAAAAAAATCTAGAAAAGTAAGAAAATCAAAGAAAGGAAAGAAAGGAAAGAAAGGAAAGAAAGGAAAGAAATCGAAGAGAACAAAAAAATAAAATAAAATAACATTATAATTTAATATGAGGTCAAGTGATATTACTTTTTCAATTTTAATAATATTAATATTTGTGGGTATGTATTTTTATAATATTTTAGCAATAGGTATTCAAAATATTCAAGATAACTGGCCAGAATATAGATGTAATCCTATGATAATGCCATTTGCAGGAACATTTGGTCATGATGCAGGACAAAACTTTACATATTGTATTCAAAATATGCAAATGGATTATATGAGTTATTTGTTATCACCAATGAATTATTTAATGAGTGTTATGGGAAACGTATCAGGAGAATTTATGGATGCAATTCAATTTGTAAGAGAATTTTTTAATGTTATGAGAAATTTTATAACATCTATAATACAAAGTATTTTTGGTGTATTTTTAAATATATTAACTCAAATGCAATATTTATTAATTAAGATGAAAGATATGGTATCAAAAACAGTAGGTATAGTTGTAACAATGATGTATATTTTACAAGGAGGAATAATGACGATGCAATCTGGATGGAACGGTCCTCCAGGTTCAATGGTTAGATTTATGTCAAAATTAAGTATTTAGTTTTATTTATTATACAAATAAAATATATGAGTGATTCAATATTTAACGTAATAAATAAAATATATAATAAAGCAGGATTTTTAGAAAAATATGGTGGTTCATTATGGCTTACAATTATACTTATAATAGTATTTTTTGTTGCTATTTCATACTTCAATGTTATGAATAATATACAACCTATAAAAGCCGATTGGTTAAATCAAAGATGTAGTCCAAGTGTTATGCCTTTTGCTGGGATAATTAATAAACCTGACAATCAAAGTGCTTTTGAATTTACAGCATCAAATTTTCAAGATTGTATTTACAACATATTAACGGATATAATTAACATATTTTTGGCACCTTTATATTATTTAGTGAATGTGTTTGTAGAAATATTTAATATAATTAGTGAGGCATTACAAGCTATCAGAAGTTTTATTGATAGTATAAGAAATGCTGTATCTGGAGTAGCATCTGAAATAATGGGAAGATCATTAAATTTTCTAGTACCTATACAATTGATATTAATTAAAATAAATAACATGTTCCAACAAACACAAGCAGTTATGACAGCAGGAATATTTACATTAATGGGAACTTATGATACTATGATAGCAACTGTAACAGGAATTATAAAAATAGTTACAAGTTTATTATTAGCTTTAGCATCTATAATAGTTGTTTTACTTGTCATACCTTTTGGATTAGGTTTACCTTTTGCAATACCTTTATTGTTGCTCTTTATAGTAATCTTGGTAATGTCATTACTTGTTTGGATTATTGATATGATGATATTGAAAAAATTTGTAAATCCTCTACCAGGTATTCCATCTTGTTTTGATGGAAATACGATTTTAAATTTAGAAAATGGTGAAAGAGTAAAAATGAAAAATGTAAAAGTAGGTATGATATTAGAGAATAATAATACTGTTACATCTTTTATGGAAATGGCGTGTTTAGATAATATATATGAATTGAACAATATAATATGTACAGGAGAACATAGTGTAAAATTTAATAATGAATGGATTAAAGTAAAAAATCATCCAGATAGTAAATTATTACATAAAAATTATGAAAAAGTATACTGTATTAATACTTCTAATAAAACAATTAAAATAAACAATATAATATTTGGAGATTACGATGAATTAAATAAGAATGAAATAGATGAAATAAAATTCAAATGTGATAAATATTTACCAAAGACATTTAATTTAGGTGATATTCACAAATATTTAGATGGAGGCTTTGAAGAGAATACAAAATTAGAATTATTTGATGGTCATAGCGTTAAAATAAAAGATATTAATGTAAATGATGTATTAAAATATGGAGAACGAGTTGTAGGAATAGTTGAAATAAAAGCAGATGATTTAGATATAAAAACATATACTTTAGTAAATAATTTACAAGTAACATGTGGTCCAAATATTAATATTTGTGATTTAGATTTAGGAATGTGTTCTACGTTAGATATGTATGGAGAAAGTAAAAAAGTAAAAAAAGTATATAATTTAATAACTGACAAAAAAACTTTTTGCATCGACAGTATAAAATATTATGATTATAATAGTTGTATTGATAAATTTTTAGATTTAGAGAATATTAGTTTAATTAAGGCATTAATTTAATTTTTATATTTAAAATATATATAATATGGAAATGAAATTGTTTGGAATGCAATGTAGATTAGAAATTATCATCATCTCTTTAATTGTTGGTGCTATTCTTGGATGCCATTTATTATGTTCTTGCAGTAAAATTAGTTTTCAAGAAGGTATGTCATTAATGGGTGCTTCAACTGATTGGCAAATGGGAGAAGGTCAGTCTACCAATTGGCAAAATAAAGCTAATCAATATGCTGCCAGTATGGGATATAGTGAACAAAAATCTAAATATTCACAATATTCAGGTACTTCTATGCCCTTACCAGAAGGACAAATGTATATGTTTGCTGATAACAAATTCAAACCTGAGTGTTGTCCTTCTACTTATACTTCTAGTACTGGTTGTGCTTGTATTACTCAAGAACAAGTTGATTATATAAATCAAAGAGGAGGAAATAGAACTATGGCTCCTGCTGAATTTTAAATAATATATAAAAAATAATTTTAAACTATTTAAAAATTATTTTTCAGTTAAATTAAAATGTGTAAAAGAGTTGGAAAAAAATGGCAAACGCCAGAAATATTACGCTTACAGAGAGAATATGAATTATTAAATCTTTCTATTGACCAAATTGCAAAATTACATGAACGCACTATATACGCTATTTTGGCGAAAATAGAGCAAGAGGAATTTATAGACGATTCTCCAGAAAGAAAGGAAGAAATTAAAATGATATTTCACAATGTTTACAATATTTAATTTTTATCATCTCTTTTTCCAATCCACATTCAACATAATCTTCAACAATTTCATGTTTACAATTATCCTTAATATAATTATCAATGAGAGAAATTAAATGATCATGGTGTCTTATTTTATCCTGTAATACTTCTAAAAATTCATTATTTTCAATATCCATAACATTTTTATATATATAACCAATTCTTTTGTAATAATTGGTTATATTTTCATTTTCTTCTATTAATGATTTAATTAGAGAATTATAATTTATGAAACTGTTTTTCATTCCTTTATAAAAAAAAATTTGTTCTGAATATGATTCATCATTCATTTATTACTACTATCTAAGTCTTTATATAATTTTAAATATATAATCCCGCTAAACTCATATTAGGTTCATCTTTCTTAATTAATTTTCTAACAGTTTCAGGTGTTACTGTAAATGGAAATTCTACTTTAAGAGTAGTTTCATTTTCGAATAATTTTGAATCTGGTTTCATTAATCTATATAAATTTAACTTTGTATAAATAATTTCTAAACATCTTTTTAGGTTTCTAACTCCATTTTCTTTTTCAGTATAAGTCTCTACAATATAGTCAATTGTTTCATCAGGAATAGTAATTTCATCTTCCTTAAAATTAACTTGTTCTCTAATTTTCGGAAGTAAATATTGTTTACTAATCACACGCTTATCCTTTTTCTCATATCCTTGAGTCTGAATTTTATACATTCTATCCAATAAAATCGGATTTACTTTAGACTCATCATTATAACTAAAGATAAATAGACACTTGCTTAAATCAAAATCAATTTCAGAGAAATATTTATCATGAAATTCACTATTTTGTGACGTATCAGTAAGATGTGTTAAGATTCCAGCAATTTCATCTCCCTTAGGAGTTTCACTAATTTTATCTAATTCGTCAAAGTAAATAACAGGATTCATTGATTTAGTTTTTACTAAAATATCAACAATTTTACCCCATGTACTACCTTCATATGTATACCCATGTCCTTCTAGGAAACTACTATCTGTTGCACCTCCAAGAGCAATAAAGGCAAATTCTCTATTTAAGATTTTACTAATACCTTCTTTAACAAGAGTAGTTTTTCCAGTTCCCATAGGACCTTTAATAGCTACAGCAGTCCCTACTGCTTTGGGATTAGAAATCCATTGGCCAACTAATTGCATAATCTGCATTTTTGCATCATTTAATCCATAAACAGCATCATCTAACATTGTTTTAGACTTTTCCATATAAGTTTGACATTTCTCCACACCATCGTCAATAGTAATAGGTAATGATTTATGATTATTGAATGGGATTTGCATAAATGTATCTACCCATGTTTTAATTTTATAATATTCTCCATTTGCAGGATCCATATATCTCAATGATGAAATTTTATTAAGAGCAATAGACTTTAGATTAGTAGGAATATCTGATTCCAATAAAGTAAGTCTATATGGCTTTTGAACAATGCTATGTTTATTTAGTTCTTCTACTTCGTTGATAATCTTATTCTGTTCTTCAATAGATAACTTATCTTTAAAATACTTATAATCATTCATAAGAGATTTTTTATTAATCAAATTTTTGAATTTCTTTACATTTTTTAATTTTGTTCCCTTCAATTTCTTTTCTTGTGATTTTTTCAATGATTTTTCCTTTTCATCTAATTCTTTCATTCCATCAATAGCAATTTTATTTTTTGCATCCTTATCTAAAATACTTTGCAATGTCTTTCTTAATTCGTTAATAGTTTCTTGTTGTTTTTCTAAGTCTTCTTCTTTATTTTTCTTCGGTGATTCACCATCTTCATCTTCATCATCATCTTCATCATCATCTTCATCTTCCTCTTCATCTTCATCCTCATCTAGATAATCGCTGTCTTCTTCTTCATCGTATTCACTATCATCTTCATCGCGAAGAGGATCTCCGATTGTAAAAATAATATTTATTCCTTTTTTGCTAGAAATTATTTCTTCATCTTCATCTTCATCTACAGTTTCATATTCATCACTATCTTCTTCTTCTTCTTCTTCTTCTTCTTCTTCTGACTCCTCAACAACTTCTACCTTTGATTTTTTATTTTTTTTAGACTTGGATTTTTTTGTTACTTCTTCTTTAGAAGCTACTTTAGATTTGGATTTAATTTTACTATTCTTTTCTTTATCACATTCCTTAATTTTATTTTTTAAATACTTAGATGGAAATATTTTTTGAACAAACTTTCTATATTCGTTCATGTCCATTTCTTCCTCACTTTCAGAATCACTATGAGTACTCATATCATCATCATTATCACTACTATCAGAATCATCATTTTTCTTCAAATTCTTATTATCTTTTTTGGAGCGAGTTTCCATACTCATTTTAGCAGATTTCTTTGATTTATCCTTTGTATGAACCATTGTATATATTATACTTTAATTAATATTTAAATTGTTAGTTCAATTTTTTTAATAAATCTAATAAAAATAAAATTGATGAAAAAAAACAAGTTAAATATAATATAATATTATAAGGAAGCATGGCAAATAAATCCCGAGAAACTATCCCTAAAAATCAAACTTCAAAAATTATAGGTATTCAATTTAGTATATCTAGTCCAGATGAAATTCGGAAGGGTTCTGTAGCCGAGATTACATCTAGAGATACTTATATAAATAATAAACCAGTAATAGGAGGATTATTTGATCCTAGAATGGGTGTTTTAGAACCAGGACTAATTAATCCTACAGATGGATTAGATTACATGCAAACACCTGGATACTTTGGACATATAGAATTAGCACGTCCAGTGTTTTATATTCAATATTTAAATACAATTATGAAACTATTAAGATGTGTCTGTATTAAATGTAGTAAATTAAAAATTTCAAAAGAATCTTACAAACAAGCATTAAAAATGAGTGCAGAAGATAGGTGGAATTATGTTTTTAAATTAGCGAGTGCTAGTAATATAACTACTTGTGGTGACGAGATTAGTGATGGTTGTGGATGTCTTCAACCAAAAAAAATAAAAAAAGAGGGGCTAGCTACATTATTTGCAGAATGGGATAATGTTAATGGTTTAAATGATGATGATAAAGATAAATTAAACATGAAGCTAACACCTGAGATTGTACTTAAGATTTTTAGACGTATTTCTGATGATGATGTGAATTTTATGGGATTTAGTCCTGTATTTTCAAGACCAGATTGGATGATATGTCAAGTTTTAGCAGTTCCTCCTCCTGCTGTTAGACCATCTATTAAAATGGACGGTCAACAAAGAAGTGAAGATGATATTAGTCATATTTTAGTAAATATTATTAAAGCTAACAAAACACTTCAAGAAAAAATCGAAGAAAATGCAAGTTCAAATATTATTGATGATTGGCATACAGTATTACAATATTATGTAGCCACTCAAGTTGATAATAAAATTCCTGGTGTAGCATCAGTAGCACAGCGTTCTGGTCGTCCATTAAAGTCTATTAAAGAAAGATTAAATGGTAAAGGTGGTCGCGTAAGAGGTAATCTTATGGGAAAACGTGTTGATTTTTCAGCTCGTTCCGTAATTACACCTGATCCAAATTTATCCATTAGAGAATTAGGAATTCCTCTTAAAGTAGCAAAAAATATTACAAAACCAGTTACAGTAAATAAAAATAATAAAAAATTTCTATTAAGGCTAGTAAGAAATGGTCCAGATGAATATCCAGGTGCAAAGATTTTGGAAAAAAAGAATGGAGAACAGATTACATTACGTTATGCAGATAGATTAAATATTCCATTAGATAATGGAGATATTGTTCATAGACATATGATGGATGGTGATGGAGTTTTATTCAATCGTCAACCAACACTTCATAGAATGAGTATGATGTGTCATATTGCTGTTATTATGTATAAAGGAGATACATTTCGCATGAATGTAGCAGATACTAAGCCTTATAATGCTGATTTTGATGGAGATGAAATGAATTTACATATGCCTCAAGATGAAGAATCAGAAGCCGAATTAAAATGTTTGGCAGCAGTACCTTATCAAATTGTTAGTCCAGCCAATAATTCATCTATAGTTGGTATTTTCCAAGATTCATTACTAGGAGCTTATCGTTTTACAAGAAAAGATATTAAATTCAATACGTTAGAAGCTATGAACTTATTAATGGCTTTTAATAAAATTAATACTAATGAATTAAGAGATAAAAAAGAAATTACTAGTTTTGATATATTATCTCAGATTCTACCACCATTAACAATGAAATTTGGAAATAAAGCTTTTAGTGATAGCGGTGAAGATTATAAAACTTCCAATAAAGTAATAGAAATTGTTGGAGGTAAATATGAGAGAGGACAAATGGAGAAAAGTGTTCTAGGTGGAAGCAATGGTTTATTACAAAGAATTTGCAATTATTTTGGAAATATAGCATCATCAGACTTTGTAGACGATTTACAAAATATAATTACCGAATATATGAAAACTAGTGCTTATAGTGTTGGAATTAGTGATTTAATTGCCGACAAAACTACAAATGAGAAAATTGCACATACTATTACAAATAAAAAACAAGAAGTTAAGAATTTAATTGATCAAACACATCTTGGTATTTTTGAAAATAAAACTGGAAAAACAAATGAACAAGAATTTGAAACTCAAGTAACCAATGTTCTTAACAATGCTACAGCTGAAGCTGGTAAAATTGGTCGTAAAAGTCTTGATTCTGGTAACCGTTTTGTAATTATGGTTAATGCTGGTTCAAAGGGTAGTGACATTAATATTTCACAAATGATTTCTTGTTTAGGACAGCAAACTGTTGATGGCAAACGTATCCCTTATGGATTTGAAAATAGAACATTACCACATTACACTAAGTATGATGATTCTCCTACTGCAAGAGGTTTTGTAGAGAGTTCATTCATTTCTGGATTATCTCCAGAAGAACTATTCTTTCATGCTATGGGTGGTCGTGTTGGTTTAATTGATACAGCTGTTAAAACTTCTCAAACAGGTTATATTCAAAGAAGATTAATTAAAGGTTTGGAAGATTTAAAAGTAGAATACGATATGACTGTTAGAAATAATAAACAAAAAATTGTTCAATTTAGTTATGGTGATGATGGAATTGATACTATACGTGTAGAAAATCAAAATTTACCATTGGTTAGTATGAGTCTTGAAGACATATATGCTCACTTTCATGTTCCTAATGAAAAAGAAGCTAATTCTGTCTTCTCGACACCTTATACAAAAGGAACATCTAATCGAATTAAAAAACAATCCACTGAATTAGTTGAGATAAGTAAAAAATATATTGATTATATGATTGAAAAACGTGATGAAATCGTTAAAAACATATTTAAATATACAGATGATAATAAAATTAAAATTCCTGTAGCATTTCAACATATTATTAATAATATTCAAGGCTTACAAAATATTAATAAAAACTCTATTGTTGATATTACGCCATTAGAAACTTATCAATTATTAGAAAATATTTACAACAAATTAGAACATATTCATTACGCACCTCCTAGCGAATTATTTAAAGTAATGTTCTTTTACTATTTATCTCCAAAAGAACTATTACTAGTAAAAAGATTTAATCGTAAATCAATTGAAGTATTATTAGATACAATTGTAAGTATTTATAAAAATTCAATAGTAGCACCTGGAGAAATGGTTGGTATGATTGCAGCACAGTCTATTGGTGAACCAACAACACAAATGACATTAAATACATTCCATTTTGCTGGTGTAGCATCTAAATCAAATGTAACTCGTGGTGTACCTAGAATTGAAGAAATATTATCTTTGTCAGAAAATCCAAAAAATCCATCTGTTACTATTTATCTAGATAAGGAGCAAGAAAATAGTAGAATCGAAGCTCAAAATATGATTCCTAATATTGAACATACAAAATTACAGGAAATCGTTAGTTCTATTGAAATTTGTTTTGATCCTGATGATTTAAATACATTAATCGAAGAGGATGTAGATACTTTAACACAATACTACGAATTTGAAGATATGATGGATAATTGTATCAGTCATAGTGCTGATAACAAAGAAAAATCTAAATGGATTATTCGCATGGAATTGGATAAAGAATCCATGTTAGATAAAAGTATTACTATGGATGATATTAATTTTGCAATTAGCAATTCATTCGAAGACGAAGTACAATGTGTATACAGTGATTACAATTCAGATAAATTGGTTTTCAGATTAAGATTAAATAATGTATTATCAAATAAAAAGAAAATGTCAAAGGTAAATTCACTTGACCAATCTAATGAAATATATTTGCTTAAAAATTTTCAAGATAATTTATTAAATAATATTGTATTAAGTGGTGTTAAAAATATTTCAAAAGTTATCTTAAGAAAAATTACCAACTCTGTAGTTAAAGAAGATGGAAAATTTAATAAAAAAGAAGCTTGGGTATTAGATACAGTAGGAACTAATTTATTAGAAATTCTTGCTCTAGATAATATTGATGTAAAACGAACGATCAGTAATGATATTCAAGAAATTTATAGAGTTTTCGGCATTGAAGCTGCTCGTAACGCTATATTAGCTGAATTAACAGAAGTTATTGAATTTGATAGTACATATATTAACTATCATCATTTATATATGTTATGTGATAGAATGTGTTATAATAGTAAACCTATTTCAATCTTTCGTCATGGTATTAATAATGATAATATTGGTCCTATTGCAAAAGCCTCATTTGAAGAAACGCCTGAAATGTTCTTAAAAGCTGCTAGACATGCTGAGCTGGATCCTATGCGTGGAGTATCTGCAAATGTTATGTGTGGACAACAGGGATATTTTGGAACAGCAGCTTTTCAAGTTGTTTTAGATATAAATTATATGGCTAATCAAGAAGTTCCTGATATGGAGGATGAAGAAACCGATGATGTAATAGATAGTTTCTTCGAAGGTAAAACAGAAACTACAAATTGTAGTATTGCAAATATTTCAATCGACAACAATGCTATTAATATTCAAGCTACAGACATGGGTCAAGACGATGATTATGAAATTGAATTTTAAGTTAAAAATATTTTGAAAAAAATATATAATTAAATAAAAATATATATTTTTTCTTATTTAAATTATAATTTAAATACATTATGATATTATCTATCAATGGATTTATTTAATATTATATTTGAAGAAACTAATAAAAATATATTTCAAACATATACAAATTATTCTAATTTAAATCATTATTATTCTACATTACCACATAAAGACACTAGATATAGAGAATTAACTTGGCAAAAACAAATTAATTATAAATTTTACATATTTAAAAATTTTTTTTTTAATTCAAAATTTAATGAATCCGAAAAAAATTCTATTTTAACCATGTTTTATAAATCACAAAAAAAAATAATGGCATTATATAAATTTAAATTATTATTTACTAAAAAATTTAAAAAATTTAAAGGAGAACAAATAGATTTAAATTTTAATCTACTACATGATAACGATAAAAACAATATTGTATTACTTCAGAATAATGAAAAATATATCTTCAATATTTTTGATATAATTAAATTAATTTGTAACGCATTATCATTTGAATGCAATTTTTTTTCTGAACCTAAAACTATAAAAAATCCTTGGACAAATATGAAATTTTCCATTTCAAATTTAATTAATATTTATTTTTATATTAAAAATTCTTCCATCGAAATGCCACTTCTTTTTCTAAGATATTTTCAGTCTTCTTTTTGCTTAACAACTTTTAAAGATCAAAATCAATTAATAATAAAACAATACATTATTAATAATTATAAAAATTTTGAAAAAAATAAAAAAATTAATTATATTGAAAAAATGTTAAGATTTTTTAATAATACTACTTGTAAAAATGCTCAAATTATTATTGATCCTTTATTTCCAAAAAATAAATTAATACCTATATTTGAAAAATTTTTAAAAAAATTTTTATTATTAAAATTTTCTTATGAATCTGATATAAGAATAAAAAATAATATTTTATTAAAAAAACAACTTAGATTATTTAAAAAACAACAGCCTCTACTTGGAAGAAAAATATTTTGTAGAAATATTAAAAAATTATATTGTGTTAGTGAACTTAAATATAATTATAATGAATTGTTTTTTACTGATTGTTATATACCATCCAAAGATATGATAAATTTGACTCGTAAATGTTTTTTCATCGATTTTAATAATAATTTCGAAAATAATTATTCTATATTTCCAAATCTTAATTTAGATTCACAATATAACAATTTTGCAAAACCATATCGTATCACCAATTTACCAGAATTTTTAAAAAATCTTATTTTTACTAATTATCAAAAAAAAATAATACATGAACAATTTACACAAATATTTAATAATATTCAACCTATCAATAGAGATCTACAATGTCAAACTAGACAATGGGACACACAAGACATAATAAGTAATAATATAACTTTTGAATCTTTTATTAATATATTATCAACTATAGAAAATTTACCTGATAATGATTCCGAATCTAATAATAACCAGGATCAAAATATTAATGATGATGATACAAGTTCCGTTGATTCTAGATTAATACATGAATTTAACCAACTTTATTTACATGATAATGACAATATTGATCATTCTGATGAAGAAACACTTCTAGATTCTGATGATGATTCTTATCAAGATAACACAGTATAAATTAATATTTATAGTAATTTAATTTTATAAATATTAAGTTAATTTTAATTTATTTTTTAATTTGCCTCCCTTTTTATATTCTTCGTCATCTTTAACAAATGATTTTAATAATGAAAGTAATGTGTTATTTTGATTTCTTATCTCATTTCTAATATTTTCATTTGGTATATTTTTTATTTCTATTAATGCTTCTTTATTTTTATCAATTAATAATTTATATTTTGGTACAATTCTTCTGTATTTATTAAATACAGGACTTCTTACAATATAAGTAATATCCTTATTTATATTTAATGACATATATTCCTTTTTATTTTCTTTAAATACTTTTGGTGAAATAAGTGTTATAGGTATGTTATATTTATTAGATAATATAAGTAAATCAAATACATTAAGACTATAATCTGTATCCATAATTAATTCACTCATCGTATTACCTCCTGTTTCAATTTTTTTATCATCACTCACCTTGCCGTAATATGAAACAATATCTATAATTTTTTTTTTATTATCAATTAATAATTTTTCATATTCTTCAACTAATATTTCTTTAATTTTTTTTATTGAAAAAGTCTCACTTGGAATAAAATTATTTAAAATTGTTAGTCCTACATCAAAAGAACAATTATATGATTCATAACCAAAGTTAATTTCTTTGAATCCTCCTCTGAACTTTAATAATAGTTTTGACCATACATCTTTTATTTCATATTTACAATTTAAATTTGTTAACTTTAATTCTTTATCTTGAAGTCCTATAGCTTCTTTTATTTTATTCTTATTATTTTCTTTTATGTCATTCTCTTTAATATAATCATTGCTATATGGAATCGAAGTATTTGGTTCTACAGTATCATAAGTATTATATGATAAATAATTATTTGTTTCTCTTGGAATTAAATCATCAAAATATTCTTGAGTAAGGAGTGATTGCAGTAATATTATCTCATCTTCATTTAAATTATATTTAATATCTGAAAATGATAAAAATACTTTCGGTTCAAACATGAACATTTTAATTCTATTGTATCTAATCAATTCATCTGCTATTTTACTATAATATATTTTTTTATTATCTAAATTATTCATCAAATTTAATTTCGGAATTATTAGTATATCATCTACAGACATATCTTTCTCAAAAATATTCAATTCTTCACTTGAAATAAATTTTACTTGTGATTTCATTAATAATTCTATTTCGTTTATTAATATTTCTAATTGATTATAATATAATATATACTTAGCATTTGATATTTTTTCTATTTTTTCTCTTATATCTTTATTACTATAATCTGATAACAAATATTTTAATTTATTTCTAAATTTATTATATATATCTGTTTCTATTTTAATTTTTTTAACAAAAATGATTCTCTCTTCATCTATTTTTTTTGATAATTGAGTTTCTTTGTTAACTTGATAGAAATTCTCATCATCAATCGTTTCTTTAATCGTTATATCTATATTTTGTTCTGGTTCTATTAATTCAATAAATTGATTTGTTTCTGTCAATAATCCTACTATTAGTTTATCTTCTAATACTTTTACTAATGGATTACATAATATTTTATTCTCAGTTACTCTTCGAACTTCATTTAAAAATGAAATCGTTTCTTCAAAATTTTTCAAATTCATCTTATCATCATCATCAAAATATATTAATGGATAATCTAATATTTGTGATGGAAAACTAGGTATAAATCCTTTTATTGAATTAATTTCAGTTATTACACCAATAACTTTATTGTCAAAATTTAATACTAAAAATAAAACAGGCAGTTGATATTTATCTAGTATATTTATTATTTCTTCTATCATTAAATTTCTTTTAAACTTTATTGTTTTAAAATTATATTTTTCTGCAATATTTAATACACTTGGTAACGGTTTGCACATAGAGTTGTAAATATCCTTAATAGTTGTCTTAATATTTTTCAAATTTGGAATAGTATTCATTATTTTTTCATTAAATAATTTTGTTGTTCTATAACTACTAGATGCTGTTTTCCCTTTATCTATTACAATATAAACTGGTTCATAATATTCGTATTTTTTTATTATTATTACTGTTTCTTTCTTATCATCAAATTTATTTATTGAATAAAAATTACTTGGACAAATTATATTTATATTCGCCGTAATATCGTCTTGAGGCAAATCTAAAATTATGATATTTATTCCAGATGGAAATAAATTCTTGTTTTTCATAGACACTAAATCCCAAATATATTCATAATTAACTAATGAATCCTTCTCGGATAAATATTTAATAAAATTTTTATAAGAACCTATTATTGTCATTAATTGTTCTTTATTTGTTTCTTTTAATTTACTATATAACTTACTATTAATTATATTATCATCTGTTATTGAATCCAAATTAATTTTTTCATCATTTTTAAATAAAGTTATTAAATTTCCATTTTGTATCTCTCCAAAAATATCCAACGTTAATATTGATATTAATTTGTTTGTAAACTCTACACTTGATAAAATATTATTTTCATTATAGCTACTATATATATCTGCTAATACACATATAAATGATTTATTTTTATTATTCTCTACCCCAGCTCTCAAATAACATGGATAATCCTTCTTTAAATTTGTATTCACAGCACTAATTTGACAATTTTTATTGTCTATTCCTATAAATGATTGTATTATAAATGGAAGATATCCAAATCTCCCTTGTTGCAATGGAAATTTATCCGGACCTTTTATATATTCATCTAATTGTTGCAATTTTGATTTTATTTCTAAACTATCTTTTTTTAATTTTGTGTCATCATCTTTTAAACATTTCTCTCTTCTTTCAATCTGAGAACGTTTGTCCCAATTTTTAAAACAACATGGTACACATAACCCATCTGGATGAGCATCTTCTTTTAAAAATCCTGGATTATGTGTAGTGTATTTACCATCCTTTCCTAGATGCTCTTTACCTTTAAATTCCCATATATTTGCACCAGGAGGGACTACCTTTGCATCGTTAGGAATAATATTTCCATATTTACCTGATTTTACCTCTTCTTCTGTTAAACTAACTTTTCTTTTTAAATCCCAATATCGAGGACAAATATACCAATATTGTTTATCTGGAGAAGATCCATATTTAATTGCATGTTCATATGAACCTGGATGTTCTTTATCTATCACTTCTTTTTCTTTGTCTGTTAATATAACAGGTTGTCTTCTCTTATTCCAAGGACATGTTCTTGAATATGCATTATATTTACCATCTTGTTCCTTTATAAATAAAACTGGATCCTTTTCGCTCATCTCTCTAAAAAAAGGATTTGGATCTGCTACTCTCATACCTGTAATGTCTTTATTCAATTTATTATCTTGAATTGATAATTTTTTTAATTTCTTACTAACAATTACTTTTTTTGGCGATGGTGTCTTTTCTTTTATTGGCGATGGGGTCTTTTCTTTTATTGGTGATGGTGTCTTTTCTTTTATTGGCGATGATGTCTTTTCTTTTATTGGCGATGATGTCTTTTCTTTTATTGGCGATGGTGTCTTTTCTTTTATTGGTGATGGTGTCTTTTCTTTCACTAGCGATGGTGTCTTTTCTTTTAAATAATCGTCTTCATTGTCAGAATCATTATCAATGTCTACATCAACTCCTTCATCGTCAGAATCATTTCCAATGTCTACATCAACTCCTTCATCGTCAGAATCATTTCCAATGTCTACATCAACTCCTTCATCGTCAGAATCATTTCCAATGTCTACATCAACCCCTTCATCATCAGAATCATTTCCAATGTCTACATCAACTCCTTCATCGTCAGAATCATTATCAATGTCTACATCAACTCCTTCATCGTCAGAATCATTATCAATGTCTACATCAACTCCTTCATCGTCAGAATCAGAATCAATACCACCTTTCATTTCAATTTCAGATTCGGATAATTCATCATCTTCTTCATCATCATCATCATCATCATCATCTTCAAAAAGAAAATCCATTACATTAATACTTTTATCTTTACTTTTTTCAGCGGTTTTTCCAAACGTCAAATCTTCTGCAATAATACCAACAGGTATATTTTCTGTAATAGGTTTTTCAGAAGGAGCAATAATTTCTTTAAAATCTTCTTCGCTATCAATTGATTTGATTTTACATAAAGAATCAATTGTAGAAATAGGAATATTACTAGTTTCAGGAAATTGTGTTATTCTAATAATTGAATCTATATAAATAGGTATAGTATTCAAATAAAATATATTATTAATATTTTCCATTTCAATCATAATATTTTGTTTAAATTGATCTTGTGTAATTTTTGTTAAAAATCCAGGATTATTTCTAATTTTTAATGATTTTTTTCCAAGATTTTGTACAACTTGTAAACTATTTAATAATTCAGCAATTTTTAATTTTGCTTCATTAGGAGTTAACTGGAAATTATCAACAACAGCACTAATAATATCATCATCTTCATTTGATCTATTTAATAATTCTACTATAAAAGCATCAATACTTTCCATTTCATTAAAATTATCTACTCGTTTATATCTTAAGACAATACCTTTTTGTAGTTCTCCAACTAAAATATTAAAGACACTAGAAACACATCCGATAATAGAATTTAAATTAATATTTTTTTCAATACTAATATATGCATTATAATTAATACCTTTAATTTCAATATTAGGATCGTGGATACTGTCGAAAGATTTAATTTTATATCCACTAGTAGAAATATATTCTTGAATAATCTTTATAATTGGATTAATTGCATCTTGAAATAATTTATTTAAATTGGGAATAGTAATGGCATTTTTAAATTCAGAAGAAATGATAATATTTGCATTAGAATCAAATTGTAATATAATTGGAACTACATCATCTTGATGTGGGAATTCTATATAACAAGAAACTTTTTTCGAACCTTTAATGTTTTTAATTAATTTAAATATTTGAGATTTTGATAGATATGGTATTTTTTTATCATTTTTAGATATTTTATTACAATATAATCTATAAATATTTTCTTTTTTTTTAGAAGGATTATATTTAATAAATGGTAAAAGTTTATTAGCATGAATGAGTTTAAAAACAGTTTCAAGTGGTAAATTAAAATGGTAAGGTTGATGAATAATAAATTCTATTTTTTTTATACCTTGTTGAATATAGGGTAATTCAGTTTTTCTAGACTTATAAATATCATAAAATAAAGAAATATTTTCAACTTGTTTAAAAAAATGTTTATTAATAAGTTGTTTGTTACTTTCTAATAGAGATAAACGTTCTTCTTTTAATTTTGTCATATTATCAATATTTTTTTCATATAAATAAGATAAATATATTTGAGACGTAATTTTTTCCGATATATTTTTATTAACAGCATTTTGTAATATATTTTGCGCGTTACATAAATAAATATTATTTTCATGAATAAAACCATTAGAAAGTAATAATTCTTTATTATTAGTACTAATAATATTATCTGAATAAGAATTTAGTATTTTGGTAAAGGATATTAAATTAAAAGGATTAATAGAATAGTTGTAAATATCATTACCAGTTATAATGTGTTGACCTAACGGAATATTAACTAAAACCATATCAGGAATATTAAGATCAATAATATCATTAAATTCATATTTATCTTTAATTTTAAAAGTTTTTGGAATAGAGAAATTATTTAAATTAGATAAAAACTGTAAAAGTATATCTTGTGTAATAGGGAAATAATTGTTATGAGATAATGATTCAAATACAGAAATATTATTAAATTGTTGAATTTGTTTTGTAAATAAATAAATTTCATCAAAAGATATTTCATTTGAATAAGAATTAATAATTTTTTTTTTAATATTTAAAATAGTATCATCAGAATAAATAGATTGACTAGTAAATAAGACAGGTATATTTTTATTAGAAATCATATCTAATTCAGATTTACTAAATAAATCTTTAAACAGTGAATTATTTGGATCATCATTAAATAATTTATCGATATCTAAATCTGTTTCACCATAAAAAACTGTATATCTAGATATATCATTATTTTCATTTAATTCACATACTTTATAAATATCACTCATTTATATATAAAATCAAAATATTATTTTATATATATCTAATGGTATTTAACGGAATTATGGCTTGTTGTAAAAATAAAGGAATAGGAAAGAATAATACATTGCCATGGAAATTGAAAGAAGATTTAATAAGATTTAAAAAAATAACTATAGGAAATGGAAACAATTGTATAATAATGGGTTCAAAGACATGGGACAGTATAAAGTTTTTAAAAGGAAGAGATCATTTAATATTATCATCAAAATTAAACATGGAATATAATATAAATGAAAATGTAATAAAAAGTTTTAGTAGCATAAATGATTTAAAAAAATATGTTAATGAGAGAAATTATGATAAATCGTGGGTAATTGGTGGATCAAATATATTGAAACAATTTTTAGAATTAAATTTAATAGATATGCTATATGTAACTTTTTTAAATGAGGATTATTCTTGTGATGTATTTTTACCAGAAATTCCTGTAAATTATTTTCAAACAAAATTTCAATTATTAAATGAAAAAACCGAAAACGGAGAAAATGTTTTTATAGTAATATTTAAACAAATAAAGAAGGGTATGCATGTAGAATATGAAAATAATAAATGGATAATAGAAAATATTCATTTTGAAGATTATCCAAATATTTATTTTACTATTAAAGATATGAATGGTAGAGAGAAACAAACTATAAAAGAAAAATTAAAATTATTATAAATCATAATAAGGATTATCTGTAATTTCCATACCACAATAATTTTTGGGATTTTTTTTGTAATCAATGGGTTCGTAAATACCTAATTGTACAGCATTTTCAAGTAAAAACTTGAAATTTTGCCAAAATTCATCAGTATGACCAACAGAAAGAGTCATAATATGTGCTATTTCGTGAATTGCCACAAACATTAATGTATTTTGATCAATCAAATTATCATTATTATTTTTATTTTTATTTAAACAAAAGGCTAATTTTTCACCCTTATTTTCACTATAAGCAGTATATTCACTAGTAGGAAGAGTTTCTTTAATAGTAGTTGGATTAAAATTTTCAACTAGTCTTTGTACATTTTCACGATTTTTGTATCTAGCTTTCATATTTTCAACTAAATATTTAAGTTTATCGGTAGTTTGCGCAAGTAAATTAGATGCTTTATTAATATTATGTCTTTCTCTAACACAATATTTCTTACCATCAGCAGTAGAAACTATACACCTAAGATTGTATACATCAGATTCGTAATATAATTTTAATGCAATAAGGATAATAAATAATATAATAATAATACCAAATGTGTTGATTTTTAATTTCATATATAATAAATTATTATAATATAAATTATATTAATTTATCTATTTATCTATTGACCTCCTTGTCCAATTTCAAGAGGAACTCTCATGGTATCAGGAGAAATTGTTGTATTATTCCAAGGTCCAACATTAGTTTGTGGGTTGGCAGGTTCAGAACGAAGTTGTAAGTTAGAATTTCTTAATGTATTACCAATAGTATCAATACCAATATGGTATCCAGATCTTAAAAGATTAACATTTTGTAAATCACCGCTACCAGAAGGATTAAGTTGTGCCCATTGGCTATTAGTATCTTTGGGTAATAATTCAGATGGATCAGCTACAGGTTGTCTAGAACATGCAGGAGGAAGTCCTTGAGTGGAAGTATTCATTCCAGTAGCAGAAGCGTAAACTTCATTTTGACCTAAAGGTTGAGATGGTTGAACACCAGATCCTTGTTGAGTAGTGTTATACATATCTTGAGTTCTTCTAGTACTCATTTGCTCAGATCCTCCCATAGATTTATTAGTATTGTAAGAATTCATAAGGAAAAGTAAAAATAAAGCACCGACAACAAAAAGTACAACATGTTCAACTTTCAGTTTCTTAAGAGATTTCATTAAGTCACTCATTATATAAAATAAGGGATAAAATATTTTTTCATAATTAAAAACATATTTTAAGAAAGTTCTAAAGTATCTAAATTAATTTAATTCTTCAATACTGTCACGTATTTCTTTTTTAATATTTTCAGTATCATTATATTCATCTTCATTATCTGAAGAATCGTCACTATTATCTAAATCTTCTAAAAGATATGTATTCTTAATTTTTTTTGCTTCTAAATAAGCTGAAATAGCTGCTTTTTTATGTTGTTTAGCTTTTTGTTTAGCTATTTTATATATTTCCATATAAACTTCATTAGGATTTTTAAGAGTAATACTTTGATTTGAGGTGGTTTGAATATTTTCAGAAATATCTTCTAAATTACCATCTTCTAAATTATCATTTTCTAAATTATCATTTTCTAAATTATGATCTTCTAAATGATTGTCTTCTAAATGATTGTCTTCTAAATCATTATCCTTAATTTCGTTACTTTGTATTTCTTCTAAATGATTCGTATTATCCATTTCATCTGAATTTATTTCGTTTAATTTATTATTTTTTTCTGATTGTTCTGATTGTTCTGATTGTTCTTCTAAAGAATTATCTAATAATTCATCAATTATATTATTTGAATCTTGTTCTTCTTCTTCTTTAATGATGTCACTTTGTATTTGCTTATTTTCTTTATAATCATTATCAGTATCATTTATACCTTCTATGGTTTCTGTTTTCTTTATCTCTTCTAAATTATCTGTAATAGTTTTATTCGAATTATTATTTCTCTTAATTAAACAAGAATTAAATAATGGTTTATTATTTAATACCATTATTTGTTTACCTACTAATTCTAATTGAAAATTTCTTGCTGAAAATTTTATTCCTATTATTTCTAATATGGGAATAATAATATTCTTTTCACTAATATCTGTAATAGGTAATATATTTTCATTTTCGTCATACACACCACAACTGTATTGATTAGTGGATTTATTTTTACTAATACTAGTTCGTATTAAATGAAATTTTCCTCCTCTGTAAGCTCTAGTGATTGGATTAAAAAAATTTTCAATATCACCAAAATCAATGTCATCTTGAAACCATAAATGTTTTTTTGAGAAAATAAGATTAATAAGCGTTGATTCTAAAGTTTCAAACCATTCTATTACTTCTTCAGCTTCATTAGAATACATTAAATCTACATAAGCCTTTTTTGATGTTTCATTTATACCTTGTTTGGTTTGACATTTAGGCGTTTGAATGTAAAAAGGTTCAGAATTATATTTAATTTTAGTAAAATAAGCTCCTCCTTGAACAGCGACAGGTTGAGATAATGATATTTTTTTAAAATCAAATTCTTTCTTTGTAAAATGAATTTCCTGCTCCATTATAGTTGAATATAGATAAAATATATTAAATTATAACACGCTAAATATAAATAATTATTTTAGTAAATTAAATTAATGAAACAAGAATTTATTGATCAATGTTTAATAATATTATCTAGAGAAGATGTTAAATTACAATTAAAAGAATTATTTAAACCATTAATCAGTTTAATTGTACAAGAAATTTATCCTTATATTTATTTATCGTTAATGTTTGTAATTATTAGTTTTTTATTAATTTTAGGCATATTTTATTTATTATTGCGTAGTAATTTTAAAAGTTTGAAATAATTTTCTAACTAATTAATATAAATGGGTAATAACGATTTCAGAAGTCAAATGCAAACAAAAGCACAAACACATCAATCAGGACAAGGTTCATCAAGTAGTTCTCATCCTATGATGTCACAATCAGGTTCATCAAGTAGTTCTCATCCTATGATGGGTTCACAATCTGGAGGAAGAAGACGCCGCAGACGTTCTAGACGTGCAGGTATGGGATGTAGTACTAAGGCCGCAAAAGGTGGCATGAAAATGGGTAGATCTAAGGCCGCAAAAGGTGGCATGAAAATGGGTAGATCTAAAGCCAGAAGAGGTGGTATGGGTGCTATGGGTGGTTTTGGTGCAGTTATTAAAGAAGCTTTAGTACCTTTCGGTCTTTTTGCCTTCCAAAAAAGAACACAAAAAAAACGTCACCATGGAAAAAACAAATCTCATCGTCGTCGTCGTTAAATTTTGAACAATATTATAATATTTTCTATGTTAATATTATAATATGGCACCTACCACTTCAAGTTTTAGAGCTATGTCTCACGAAAATATGTCTACTGGTTCTTCATCAGGAGCCGGATGCGGTTATACTGATGGACCTCAATACGTCGGTTGTCAAGTTGCGGCAAAAGGATGGCCCACTCCTCAATATATGAGTGGTGGAAAAAGAAAAAGAAAGTTAAGTAAAAAAAGAAGAAAGTCTAGAGGAAAAAGAGCAAAAAGGGCAGGTAGTTTAGTAGGAAATGCACTTGTTCCATTCGGATTATTTGCTGCTCAAAAAAGAACTCAACGTCGTCACGGTCATCATCATGGCAAATCTCATAAAAAAAGAAGATCTTCTAGAAGACGTCGTTAAATAATTTTAATTTATATATGTTTAAATATTTAGATATATAAATTTAAACATATATATATGGAAAAGTTTCAAGGTGAAATTAAAGAATGGGTTAATTTAGATAGTCAATCTAAATTATTAAATGAAAAACTTAAAGAAATTAGAAATAAAAAAACTGAAATTAGTGATAATATTTTTGAATTTGTAGAAAGTAATAATCTCTCTTCATCTATCATAAAAATTTCTGACGGTAGATTAAAATTTGGACAAACGAAACAAACATCGCCTATCACATTAGGTTTTTTAGAAAATTGTCTACAAGAATTATTTAATAACGAAGAAAAAGTAGGTGAAATTATGGAATATATTAAATCTAAAAGAGATTTTAAATATTCATCGGAAATTAAGCGGTTTTATAATAATTAATTTATGTTTTTAATATGTATATGGATTCTGATTTAAATTTAGATTATAATGATTTTGTTTTTATGAAAGATAGTGATGGTAAATTAACTTGTGGTGGATTTACAATAGATAATAATTTAATGGGATTATCTCTCGATAATCCTCCAAAACAATCTGGTGGTAAAAAAAATATTTTAAATGATTTTAAAGATCTTGGACTTCCTGCTGGACTAATATATAACCCTCACACTTATAATAAAAACAATCTAATTAAATACGAACATCAATCCGAAATATGTAGTGAAAGCGTTTATGATAAATTATTAGATTTAGTCAATATCGAAGATAAGAAAAAATTTGCTATTAAAACTAAAAAGAAGAGAGATAATAAGAGAAAAATGTCACGAAAAAAAAAATAAATACAATTTAAACATTTTTTACATTTTATACATTTTAATTAACAATCCCAGTATAGTTTACTCCATAAATATCCCATAAATACTGTAAATACACCAAGAATTAATAAACTTTCACCGACTAATGTCATTTTGTTTAGTATTAATTAATCTAAAATTAATACTAAAACTTCAATTTTTAATAAAGTCGCAATTTTTTTTAAAATGCCTTTTTTATTTTTTAAATTAAACTCCATACATTCTTATTAAAAGGTGCAACCAATATTTCAGGAATTTTTCCTCTCCAAAAATCAACTCTTTTTTCTTGTTCTTTATCTGCTAATGTTCTTGGGTATAATGGCGTATTATTCATTACTTCTTGCTCTTGTTCAGTAATCTTTGGTTTGTATCCATAACAATTAATACCAAATCTCACATTAGGATTTGCTATATATCCTCCGTTTATTCCTGGTCTTCCACAATCATTTTCATGTCCTTCTACACCCTGTAAGTAATCGAATGTTTTCTTTTGTGTTGGAAAATAAGCCATTTGTCCTTCTGACCATCCGTAACTACACCATTCAGCACCATTCTTATAAGCATTTTCTATTTGATCATAATTAGCTAATTTAGATCCATATGCTTGACAAATTGCATCTGCATTATCAAACGTATATTTATTACCTGGTACATGGAATACTTGAGGCTTTAGTTTTATTTCTGGTACTGGAGCTACCTCTTCCATTGGAGGAGCAGGTTGTTCAACTGTTAAATCAATCGAAGGACTATCAGAAAATAAATCATCTAATCTAGCTGTTAAGTTTATGTTAAAAAAATATTGAAGACCATTTAATAATACTACTACCACTAAAACACCACCCAATATTATAGTTAATGCTTTTGATGAACCATTGGTTCCTTCACTTACACCACTATCATTTCCTTTTTTTCCTAAACTTGAAAATAAAACAATAAATAAAACCAATACTACAGCAAATAATAATATACTAGGAATACCTAGATTAATACCATTCAAATAGTCATTATTATTATTATTATTTGTATTATATGTTGCTCCACTATTCTGAACTGTTGGTATACCTAATATTGAATCATATGTTAAAATCATTTTATATATATTATTTATTTAATTTTTTTTTCTATAAAATAGACAATAACCAGATGTATTATTTTCTCCAGTAAATTTAATCGGAGAAACATTTGTATCATTGAATAAATACCACTCACCACATTCTATCTTTACTGTTGCTGTATAATGTCCACCTAATACACCTCCACTATGATTACATACTCCATATAATTCATAAATAAAACTATCTTTATTATATCCTTCTATATACTCTCGTAAGTCTAAATTATCTAATTCTAAATTTACCGGCTTTTGAATTTTTTTTCCATCAAAAGTAAATCTTTTTAAATCTATTACTAGTATATTCGGTAAACTCCAAAACTTTATTACTCTATTTACATGTTCATTTTCTCCTGTTTCTTCATTTTTCCAATCTTCAATTAATTCTGGTTTACAATATTTATCAAAACAATCTTTTATGTTTATTGTCGGCTTTTCTAAATCTAATGGTAAATCAATAATAAAATAAGGTTCCGGTTTTATACTTAATTCTTTTCCATCCTTTTCTATTACTGAAACATGAATACCATAAAATATATCTAATAATTCTGAATACTCACTACTATACATTTGTTTCATCATTTCAAAACATTTTATTGCTAACTTATCTTTATCATTTTTTATTTTTCCTTTTATTTTCATATCTACTTCCCGTCTCATCCCATTATGAAACGCATCAATTATGAATAATAAAAATTCTGGTAAATCATTTTGCGCATAACCAGTAAAAATATCCTTTTTTTTATTTTTAGCTACATATTGTATCGCTTTTAAATATCCTCCTGGAGATATTGTTCTATTTTCTTCCCACATTAATTTTCTTAAATTATCCCATTCAACTAATAGTTTAGAATCTAATAAATACTGTTTGTCATGATAAGCTGATAATTTTTGTTTATAATTACCATCATCCTTATTTAAAAAATTATTTAATAATGTAGTATGACTTAATACTTGCATACATGAATTTATAAAACATGTATTTCCTAAATTACCTAACCCTGTTAACCCTTTCTTCTCCATTAATTTAAATATATCAATTTATATTTAAATTAATTAACTTAAATAATTTAAATAAGTGTTTGTTTATTATAACAATGAGCAATAATAACGATAGAATACTTGATATGTACACTGTTTTAATAAATCAAGTTTATCTCTCTCATACCCGTTTTTTAGAAACAGTTAATTTTTTAGAACAAGGAGTTAGACAAATACATAACAGTAATAATAATACTCATCGTAATTACAATAATAGTCCACGTAATAATCGTTCTAATATTAGAAATAATCAACCACGATATAATAATAACAACATCAATAGTAATATTAATAATAATTTAAATAGATCAACATTTAGAAATGTTGATTATTTATATAATAATCAAAATCGAGTCAATAGAACGACCCCTAATTATCGCCACCAACGAGGATTCCCTGAAACATCTGGTATATCGGAATTATTTTCTAATATATTATCCAATCCCAACTATCCTCACAATAATCTCTCACCTGTCGTTATAAGGCCTACACAACAACAAATTTCAAATGCTACAGAAGAAATTAATATAGAACAAACTAATTATCTTACATGTCCTATTACTCAAGAAAGATTTGAAGAAAATAGTAATATTTTAAGAATTATACATTGTCAACACTGTTTCTCTAGAGCTTCTCTATTAAATTGGTTTGAAAGAAGTGTGTTATGTCCTGTTTGCCGATATGATATTAGAGATTTTTCTAATAATAATATATCTTCTACAACTAACGATTTATCAGATAATTCTATTCCTTTTCAACGAACAATAAGTACAGAATCTAATACATCTCAAAATTCTAATATGGAAGATTTCTTAAATACGTTTACTTCCCAAATATCTGAAACACTCACACAACATATTATCAATAATGATATATCTCTTAATAATTTGGATAATAGAGCTGTAAATCTTGAATATACAATACAAACGCCTAATAATGTCTTTACTATTTCAAGTATGTCTCCTGAAAGTATTGGAACTATGATGCAAAGATTACAAAATAATAATAATAATAATAACAACGAAACAAATAATTAAATGTATTTAAAGTATCATTTATGTATTATAATAATGAATGAATATTTAAAAACAATTAATTGTTTTTTTATACCAGTATATCCATTAATATTTTTTTATTGTGGATGGATTTCTTTACATTACATTTCTTCTCAATTATATATTTGTTATTGTACTCCTCAATCATTATGGGGATTTTTTATATCTCCCTTTCTAGCAGTTGCTCCACATTGTAACGCTTTGAGATGGATAATAAATGAATCTGGTAATATTTTATATGGTATGTGGGTATCTATGGCTACTTGGATGGTAGCAAATGTATTAACCTTTAAAACTAATTAAACTTATTTTAAAAATATATATAATTATCTTTATTATATATATTATGTTCATTAATAGTATTTTAGCACTATTATCTTCTTCTCCTTCACTACATTTATCTAGTGTAGGAAAACATATAGAATTAAGTCCTGTAGAAAATAAAAATATGAATGATTATAGTTATAAAAAAGGATATAATGAAGCTTATTTTAACCATCCTGACGATTCTAGAGAGAAATTAGAAAAAATTTATATTAATTATGAAAAATATAAATTGTTAAAAACATTAGAATCTAATAATCTCTCTGTCTATGATAAAATAGAATTAATTAAAAAAAATTATTTTATTACAGAAGAAAAAACCCCTAATTTATTAGCTGGAGGCTTATTAAATGAGTGGAAATTTGATTATTTTTAATTAAAGAATGTAGTAATACTTTTCATTTTATTTTTGGTATTTTCTGTTTCACGTAAATATTTATCAAATAATAAAGCCTTTACCTCTTTATTTTTTAAGTCTTGTATTTTTGTTTGTAATTTGTCTTTATCATCTATCGAATTTTTTAATGTTTCTATTTTCATTTTGAAATTATTTCTTTTTCTTTTAAAACTACCAATATTTTCTAATACTAAAGCAAATAATTGTTGAACTGGTTTCATAATCTGATTTGTAATGTAAAATGAATAATTTGGCCTTATTTTATTTTTTAAAATATATTCTGGATGTTCTATTTTTTCACCTTGTAGTGCATTCTTATTTTTTGTCTCAATATAAACAAATGGTATTCTATCTCCATTACTAGGTTTATTACCTGGATCACGTTTACCCATTCTATCTGCTAATACTTTATGTGCTATTTGTTTTGGATTTTTATAATTTGAACGTAATGATTTTGTAATAATTAATTTATCCATCGGATATTTTTCTTCAATTATATTTTGTAAACATGATTGTAGAAAATCTATCGCTCTTTGAATATCTTGCTCTTTCATAAGAATATCTATTACACCTCCATATACATCTTTTACTATAGGCGCATTATCTCTTCTCTTTAATACAATTCCCATTTCATTTCTTTTACATTTATTCGGATCTAACTCATATTTCATTCCAACATATCTCTTTTTAGATAATAAACAAAACGGCATGAACGTTTTCTCATACTCTAAATCATGTGGTTTCTTTAAAAACTTACTTGCCATTTCTCCAGCTTGTTGAGCTAACTCTATTGTAATATCCAATGCTTTATATCCTCTAATTTCTTCACCTTCTAATGTTTTTAAATTAAATGTAAAGAATACTGAATCTGTATCTCCATATACATATTCAGCATTAGAGTGGACCTTTCCATATTTACTTGTATCTACAATCAGATCACCATATGTTTCTTCAATTACACGCTTACCATATGTTAATAATTTACGACCAATTGCAGTACACGAAGCAGCCACATCTTTTTCATAAAAAGTACTTGTTTTTGCACCACATTGCCCATAAAGCGAATTTGCCGTCAACTTGTAACTTAATTGTCTCTTATCTAGAATATTTTTCATAAACTCATCTGTTTGCTGTGGAATCATTTTCCTTGTTGCCTTTCTAGATGCTAATAATTCTTCCAAAATAGAAGGCATAATACCTTTTTTTCCTTCAGGAAATTGAGCAAATCTACATGTTTTACTTCCACTAAGAATTTTTTCAGACTTACCACGAGGATTTTTAACCCACTTAAACGAATCATAGGTTACATCAACATACTCATAATCAGGTAAATTATCATATTTAAATGTTCCATCACTATTATATATACCAGTTTCACTTATTTGTTCTCCTGTTAAATCATACTCTTTTGTCCATACCTTACTATCATGTGATAGATTTTCACTTATCATTGATGATGGATATAGAGAACTGTAATCTACACATGCTACTGGGTTATCTAAATACAAATCACATTTGGGATCTAATACAATAGCACCTTCATATCCATCATCAAATAACGGTTTTTCTAATACAGGCATTAATGTTCTTTTTTCTCTACATTTCTTAGCAATATAACTTGTTAATTTAATACCTTGGCCTCTCATTACCAAGAAATTAATCGGTACACTACAAATTTTTGCCATCTCTACATAACCAGTCATTACATCAATTTTATTCATTAGATGGTGCACTAAGTTACAATCCTGAATACAATATTTCGCAATGACAGCCCTTTCTTTGGGTCCTTCATTAGTCATTCTAAATATATCTTGTGGAGTTACATCATCCTTAGCTAACCCCCATTTTACATGTTTCTTCATATCTGGATTTTCTTCACTTTCAATTTCAAATGTTCCTTCTTCTTTTTTTACATTTATTACCTTGAACTTTTGACCATCTTTATAATAATCTGATGAATGACTTATTTCTTCGAAATTAATAAAACTTCCATTTTCTAATCCTGTTAAATTTTTACTATATATTTTTGTTTTATTATTGTTATGTTCTATTTTTTTAACATCATCTCCTATAAAATATCCTGATACATAGTCCAATTTATATGATGTCAAATTATAATCTCTTCTAAAATAATTATATAAATCTACTTGTAGTCTTCCATTCATTTTAATAAATTTTAATTCGTGCTCTCCACTAGCAATTACAATTTTACTCTCTTCTATCTTTATTTTTCCTGTATCCTCATCTTTACTCCCACAAATCTCATTATTATTTCTTGATAACTTTAAGAATTCTTCTTCACAATTATTCTCTTGTGCTCTAATGTGAATAAATTGATAATCAAACCCAAATATATTATATCCTATAATAATATCTGGATCTTCTTTTAATATTATTTTTTTCCACGCCATTAACAATTCTCTTTCTGTTTTAAAACTTTCTATCTCTGTATTTTCTATTTCTTCTACATTATCACATGTATCTAATGCTAAGCAATTATTTAAATATGGTTTTTCATCACCATATTTGAGAAATGTTGATCCAATAAAAGTTACTTTATCTCCTTCCAGTTGAGGAAATCCTGCTCCTTGAAATGAATCTGTTATTTTGTCTATCTTTTCTTCTCTTTTTAAATTACCATTTATTAAATCTAATAAACTTGTATTCAAATCTATTTTTATTTTCTTTCCATAATCATTTTCATCATCTTCTTCTTCTTCCATTTGCATCTTCTCAAATGCCTTTTCTATAGTATTTTCATTTGATTTATTCTCTTTAAATAAATCATTTATCTTTTTATTTATCAATCTATCTACTAATAAATTTAATTGTGACATACTTGGTTTACTCTTTGGAAAAACTTTGTCGATATTAACTACATTATCATATCCAAATGCAGTCTTAACAATTTTTATTAGTTCACTTTTAGTTAAATCAGAATTACTATTTTCCAAATATTCTATTATATTTGTTGACAATTTTTTATAAGATTTTTTAGGAACGGGAAAATCACCATGACTACTACTAGCTTCTATATCAAAACTACAAATCTTATATGGAACTCGCGTTTCTTTGTTATTTAATGGAATTAAATCATTATATTTTATCTCAAATTCATACTTACAAGATGTTCTTTTATCAGTTAATCTTTTTGCCTTTTTTAAAGGTAAACATACCCACCCTGAAGGTGATATTTCTTTAATATGAAAATATCTTAGTAATGGAGGAATATTTGCTTCATATAAATATGTATTGGTATCTTGAAAAATATATCCATTATCATTTAATCTTCTTCCTTGTTTACCATTTATATAATATATATTTTTTACCTTATTCATCGCAGATGTATTTTTAAATTTTAATAAAACAAATTTATGTTTTTTTCCAGCATCAAACCCATATAATTTATTTCTTTCAATTATTTTACATTCTGTTATTGAATTTTCAAAATATCTTCCTATTTTTCCTTTTAAATGATCTAAAAATTCCGTCTTTCTATCTCCACCCCAATCATCTCCTACTTTTATATAGAAGAATGGTTGGTAATCTTTAATAAATACACAAAATGTTTCTCCCTTTTCATTTATTCCAAACATTTGTATTTTAAATTGTTTTTCATCCTTCTTATATTTATATTCTTCTCCATTATCACTATCATCCGAAGTATCATGCTGTTCTACCTCATCATATATGTTAAAGTCCAATAATCGAAATGATTTTTCCGTAATAGGCATTGTTGATTGTATATATACTATATTTTTCTATTTATTTGTTTTATCAATTTTTTATTTTAAGTTAAAGATATTTCTATTCTTAATTTTATTAATGATTATTTCTGATGTTGTAGTTGGTCTTCAACATGGTGATGAAGGAAAGGGAAAAGTTACTTATGATCTTTTAAAAAACAACAGCTATCACTACAGTATTCGTTATAATGGTGGTCCAAATGCAGGTCATACTATTTATATCGATTCAAATAATAAAGTTGTTTTACATCAAATCCCTATCGGTATTCTTCTTGAAAAACCTTCTATTATTGGAACTGGATGTGTTATAGATATTGATAAACTTGAAGAGGAAATTATTTATTTAGAAAATAAAGGATTCAAACACGTGCGTGAAAATCTTTTAATTTCTCATAACGCTCATATTATTCAAAGTGCTCATATTCAAATCGATAAAGCTAAAAACAGTCTAGGAACAACTGGTTGTGGTATTGGACCTTGTTATGTAGATAAATATGATAGAAAAGGTATTAGAGTTCTTGATAAATTAGAATTATTTAAACAATTACATTTAACAGTTATTTCTGTTCCTGAATATTTTTCACTTTTAAATAATTATCATTTCCAAATCCTTTTTGAAGGAGCTCAAGGATTCTCTATTGATATTGATTGGGGAGATTATCCTTATTGTACCTCTAGTTCATGTGTGTCTGGTGCCATATCTAATTGCGGTATACCTGCTTCAACAATAAGACATGTTTATGGTTGTTGTAAATTATATGATACTTATGTAGGTAGTAAAACATTTCAACCTGATAATGAACCTTATTTAGAACAATTAGGAATAATAGGTAAAGAATCAGGAGCTACTACAGGTAGAAAACGACAATGTAACTGGCTTAATTTAAAAGATTTGAAAAATTCCATTATAGTAAATGGTTGCACACATATCATATTTAATAAATGTGATATATTTCAACAAATTAAAGTAAATAAATTATTAAATTCTTTTGATGAAAGTTTATCCTATACTTACGAACCAAAACATTTAAAATCATTTGAATTTAAAGATTTTGAATTATTTAAAAATTATATAATTGAGCAATTATCAAATATCTCTCTCCATACAAAAAGTATGTCTTTTCAATTTTCAAGTTCTCCTTACAACATTTAATATCCTCTCATACATCTAGTAATACATTTTTTATATTTTCTCTTTTTTTTACAACATGTTCGACATCCTTTTTTTCCATCTCTTTTTCCAATACAACTTTTCTTAGTTTTCTTCGATCTTTTTTTACCACCTTTTTTTGCCAAGTTTAATAATGTATTATAAGCTGCAGTTTCTTCTTCGGTAGTTACATTTCCCGTATCATTGAAATTAGAATTATTAATAGCAACTATTACTTCACTTAAAACGTATTGAACTAAACTTGTCACATCATCCAAATCTTCATAATTACTTTGTTTATTTAAAAGGGTAGTTAATATAGTTTGCCTAAACTGAGATACTTGTGGTATACCATGACCACCAATTAAATTTGTTATTGGGCTTTGTGATAAAATTATTTTTATTAATAAAAATTTATAAGCATTTATAGCAGTATCTTTTTCGTCTGGACTTGCATTTGGATTATATTTACGATTATTTGGTATACAATAATTATTTAATCCTGGGCTTTTTCTACAATTATTTTCACAATTCCCAAATATTCCATCGTTTACACAGTCTAAAAATAAATCTTTATTTAATTCTGTTTTTTTACCTAAGTAAGAGTTTTCCCTTAACACATGTTCTATTCCATCTATAGCCACATTATTGCGATTATTTGCTGGTGTATTCGTTAATACATTTCTAGCAGAAGCACCTCCTTTTTTTGTTTTGGATTTTATTTTAGTTCCAATTTGCACCATTTTACCTGTATCTTTATGTTTAAAATATATTTTATCACCTTTTATTGATTTTACATAAACAGACTTGAATTTTTTAGGATTTTCTCTCGCCAACTTTGTCATAGCTTCCTTGCAAGCCATACAACATGTATAAAATCTATATTTATTACCATCTAAATTTAAAATATATGGTTTTGATTTAGTAGTTGCTGTGTATTCTCCCTTACTATTAACAGGCATATGAGGACAACAATTTGTAAATTTATTCCCAGAACATCTCTTATTTTTTGTATTTTTCAAAGTTTTACCACCTCCTTTCATTTTAGGGTGAATATAACCCTCTTTTACCAAAAAATTTATCATATCTTCTTTCTTCTTAACTCCATTATATTCCTTATGTTTTTTTCCATCCTTTAAAATAATAATACTTGGTACAAAGTCAACATCAGTATGTACATTTGAAGATTCCAACTCTTTTATTCCACTAGGATCCATTTGTGCTAAAATTAAATCAGTATTATATTTTTCATCTATATCTTTACATAAATCGTCCCATTCATCTTCCATTGCTATACATGCAGGACATGAAGGACTAAAATATTTTACAAACGCATCTTTGGTTTTTACCTCGTTTTTAAATATATTTGCATTTTTATCATTTACATATAATAATTTCATATATAAAACTTATAGATTTTTATTTGAACGAAGAGAGATATTTGAAAATTTATTTATCCTAATTTAATATATATGTTAAAACTATTTTTTATACTAATTGTATTTTTATTAGGATTATATTTTACCTGCAATTATTCTTCAAAACAAGTAATTGAAGGATTTGATGTTTCAAAAACAGGCTGTCCTAATATTTTAATTCAGAAAGGTACTGAGATTTATTTACACAATTCACGCCAAGCTAAAATTCCAGGAGTAAATCCAATTAAATTTAATAATTTAGAAGAATATACTCAATTTGTTGATTGGCAAAGAAGTCAAAATATTAACTGTCCTGTTTTATTTTTACAACATTCTTATGATGCTCAAGGTAAATCTGTTTATACATTTAGACCTAGTCCTACTGATCCACAAGGCGGATTGCCACCTACATTAACATATGGGTCTGATGCTCAAGCTATTCCTTTATCAGCTCAGAAACCACCTCAAACTAAATTAGTTGACGCTAGTCGTGATGACGATCCTTATAATGAAAATTCCTATCCTGGATTCGATCCTATGAATATGTATGAAGGACAATATACACCTCTAGATAAAATGTACCACGAACAAGAAGGTAAAGGAAAAAAAAGTACTAATCCTATGGATACTAATTGGGGAGGAGTTTCTTATACACAAGGAGCTATTGATGCTGGATACTATGCTGGTGATGAAGTATCTATTGCAATTCCTTAAATAATTAATAATTTATTATTTTTTATTAATTATTTTAAGATGATACATAACTTGGTAAAGTTATTATATTTAAATGCCCTTGTATAGCACCTATATCATATGAATCCATAAAATTTCCATTAACATTTACAGACGGAAGCATACATGATGTCGGAAGTCTTCCACCACATACACCAATTGACATTCCATCATAATTTGTTGGTGTAGCATTAAATTTTGGTATTACAATTTTCATTTTTATTAATTCGCTCAAATTTGCATTTTTACCCACATATATCCATTTTTCAGGTGGAAGTGTTATTGTATCGCCTGTACCTTTTATTAATGTTGTTCCAAGAGTTGCTGGATATTTCTTCAGCTCTATTTCACCTAACGGATTCCCACCAATCGTCGTCCCTTTTGTCTCATTACCATCTATATATATTGATATATATGGTGCATCAGGTCCTGATGGTGATCCAGACCCTAAATTTCTAAAAATAATAGGACCAGCTATACCAATTATCTCTGATTGCTGCCAGAAAGGAAAATAATAAGATATTTCAGTTATATAACCTTCTCTATTTAGATATGGACCTATGTTATTACGTGATGGAATAGCTACAATACCGTTTCTAGGATAATCACCTGAATCATATTCATATTCGGATAATCCAGTTCCACTATAATCTGATGTTGTCCAGCCAGGACCTATTGAATTCATATCACTAATTGGATTCAATACTTCAAATTTACAAGTAGATACAAATGTATTCGACCCACTATTAGATACATCAAAATAATAATATGAAATACCTCCAGATCCTTGAACATACCTAGTTGCATTCTGTGGAACAAATCCACTAGATATATCTTTCCGATAGGGGGAAACACTTCCAACTGTATCACTACCTCTTACTTGAAAAGCTTCATCTCTACCTGGTCTTCTATTAAAGAATGTATATGTGTTTTCATTCCCCAAATACATATATTTGTAATAATTGTTTGTTTCAAATTCATTAAATAATTTTATTATTGGTAATGATATAGTTTGAGATTGACTCGGTGTTAATCCTCCAGAAATACCTTGTACATTACCACCAATTCTGTTTATCACTGCTATTGAACCATTCGGCATATCGTTATTAGACAATTCTGCTATTATTGTAGTAGGTAATGCGTTATAAAATGTATGAGGTGCTTTATCTTTATTATTAATTGTGGTTATTTCTAACCCACCTGTTTCATAGCCAGGAGTACTAGGTTGACCATTTTTGGTTGTTATATCTAAAACACCATTTCCGGACATATCTAATTCTACTGGATTATAAGTTACTAGTCTTTGGCTTAAATTTAAATTTCCTATATTTGCCTGAATTTTCACATCACCTTGGAAAGTGTCAATATCAATATCTCCTTGTACTGTTTGTATATTTAAAGAAGAATCTCCATAAATATTTTTAGTTTTTATAATAGATACATTTTCTATATTATTCAATGATAAATCTATATTACCATTCATAATAAGCTCTCCAACATTACTTATTTTAAAATCATTCATAAGAAGATTTCCAAATATACCGATATTATTACCTGATGATGGATATATACTTGACATACTCATTGAACCGTCTACAAATAAACCACCGGATATTGTTAATAAATTACTTTGATTTATTCCTGGTATTATTGTATTAATATTACTTAAATTATTATCGTCAAATGAGGTATTGGCTTGAATTATTAAATCCCCTCCTGGACCAAGTATTGGTTGTATTGTAGATAAACCACGAATTATATTAACAGATGATAAATCCGAAACAAATGTTAAACCTCCGCTGATATTTAACATACTATCCTTCGCAACTATATAACTTAAATCTGTTACTACACCATTACTCATAAATTTAAGGTTGGATGAATATAATCCTATTACACCAGATCCTAAACTAGAACTACTACCATTAGGATATATTTTATCGACTGCAATTAACGGACCATCAAGATATGCTACTTTCACTATACTATTAGAAGCATCTATATGAGCTCCTGGTTTAACAGTAACTTTGTCATTTATTTGTACAGGATCATTTAAATAAGTATTTCCACTTACATTTAAACTACCATCTATAATTGTGTCTTTGGCGACTACTAAATTTTCTTGAATTTTCAAATCTCCTGCCAAATCTATAGTAGTTCCTCCATTAATATTTAAGATACCTGTTGGATCAATAATATTAATGTCACCTGATATATCAATTCCACCCAATACTGTTATCTTTTCACCCACATTTACATTTCCCATAAATGTTTCACTATCTAGACTACTTACAGCTACAGAATTACCCGTAGGATTACTATTGAATGTGTCTATATTTACTTCTTTTACAATATTATATCCACTATTTAATGGTCCAGTAGTTAGTGTAAAACTTTCATCTAATGTCCAATCTCTATAATCACTATCATTATTACCAGTTCCTTCGTTATTATCATATAATCTAACTGTAGCATTAGAAACAGTTTGAGACCCTTGTTTAAAACCAATAATTAATTCTATATTAGATTGATCTGGATCTCCAGGAGAAGTTCCATCAATCCCAATACAAATAAAATTAATACCATTGGTCATTATATCTTCACCATTACTATGTATAACTTTTATAAATGGCTTAATATTTGATGGATAATTTGGTACTGAAGACGGAGGATCATTTAATGTAAACTTGTCTGAATAAAACCCAGCAATGAATTCAATACATGTAGATGGTGGTTCTTCTGTTTTAATCATGAATCTACCAGAACATACTGTAGGTCCTGAATTTGCAGGAAGTTGATCTGACATATTAATTTGTGCTATTCTGAAATACTTTATAGTATTAATAGTTAATAGCTCAGGACCAATTGTCTGTAAAAATTGAGTATTATTAACAATAAGATTATTTGATACATCTAAATTATTTCCTACATATAAATTATTTGATACATCTAAATTATTAACGCTTAAATCATTAAAGGAAATATCTCCTCCACCTCCGCCCCCACCTGAGGCTCCTTTGGCACCAATATATTTTACAAATGAAAATCTAGGTTTACCATTAGTTCCATTAGGGTAAGAATTAGTATATATATTTTGAGCATCATTATTAGTAGCTGTATAATATTCAATAAACCCAGATTTGTAATCCATTAACCATGGAACTGTGTTACTATACAATCCATAAGCATTTAAACCATTATTATCATATAAAGCAGGAAAATAAGATTTAAATTCTGCATCATAATTAAAAGGAATAGAATCTCTTAATAAACTATTATTACTGTTTATATCATCAGTTGGTAAATACCATGTTTGATAATTATTAGCTAAAGCAAAATCTAGTTCAACTTTATAAAAGTATTTTAAATTTGTTCCAGGTAATTCATAACTTATACCTAAAGGTTGTGCTGTTCCACCAGGTAATACACCGCTATTACTTAAATCTAAAGCAGCAATTCCATAATAATCTGTGCCAAAATAATTAACACTAAAATCGGCTATATTTGAAGGAATATCATTGGAAAATATTGATTCATTTAATACATAATCTCTAAAAGGATACTTATTATCTGTTGCAGCAAAAGATTGTCCTTGATCGGCATTTACAGTATTATTAAAAGTCTTAAAAAATAATTCAGTTTTTTGATCATTGGAAGCCATTTATATATATTTAATAAATAATAATAATTTTAATATTTTATTTTATTATTATTTAATTATACTGCTTTGAATGTAATATTTACACTACTAATACTATGTAATAGGTCACTTGGTAAACCTATACTAATCTGTAAAATTGATTGTGTTCCACTAGTTTGTGAAGGGAAAGCTATTTTGTATCCATCATTAGCTGTTCCAGTATTTTTAACATATGAACCACTTCCAGCTGTAGTACCTGTTGATGTAGTCCATAATTTTTGACCATCAAACGGCCCAAAAGTAGACCCTGTTGTATTTTTTTCATTATGAAATACCCAATACCCATCAGAAGTAGAAATAACATTTGGATCGTGATCTATTCCACCATTATTTAAAGTAAGTTGATAAATAAAGTCTTGTGATGCTCCACTAATGTAGCCTTGAAAATCATCCCTATAAGGACAATCTATATTAAATGTTATATATTTTAATACCCTATTTACAGTTGTGCTAGTTCCTTGCGATTGATTCCAAAAATTATTCTGAGCTGGGGATGATGTGTAAGTTTGAGAAAAACTTTCTCCACTTAACCCGATAGTATTATAAATACTATAATCTAGTAATTCTCCATTAGGATTATAAAAAATACTGAAATCAAAGTATGGATAATCATTGATGGAGGTCATATCATTTACCCCTACAAATTTACTATTTGCCCACATTAACTGTTTATCTGTAATAGAAATTGCATGATTGTAACTTGTATCACCAGACCATCCATTATATCCATTTGCTTTAATAAATATGATTGGTGAAGAAGGAGTAGAAGAGAAAAAACCACTTGGGAGTAAAGTTGGGGAATTACCTGTACCTCCCCATGTGTAATCCCACCAAAGTTTTTTTCCTCCCAACAGGTTTGTCTTACCTCCAAATAAAATGGGGATTGGTATCGGGACTAGAGCCTGTGGTGCTGTTCCAAAAGTTACATTACTAGCATATTCACCAGAAAATTCAAATTGATGAATATTAGTATCGCCTCTAGAATATTTCTTTTGGGTTGTAAATAATGAAGATGGTATTTCTAAAGTAGGAATAACATTAATAGTAACTAAATTGTTATTAGGATAAGGTTCTACTTCAAGGTCACATTGTACAGGTGGAGAAGAAGCAGTATAGTTCAAATTATTATTAGCTATACCTGATAATATATTTAGACTGTTTGGTTCAACCCAATTAGGATCTATATCACTTAAAGAATAACTAATATCAAAAGGAATTGAACTACCTGGATTTGGTCTTCTTAATCCCATTAATTTATTATTTAATGTTGGAGAAGGAGAATTGTAAGTAGGTATACTACTAATAATATCATTATCGGGTCTTTTTCCTACATATAATTGATAATCTTTTGAATTACCACTATTTATCCAATTGGGACTTGATATATTTGCAGAATTATCATTATAATATTGCATTAATTTTAAAGTATATGGATCATATTCATCAGTATTTATCACATTATTACAAATATCTTGATAATTATCTAATTTTATATTTTTTACTTTAAAATCATATAAGTCTAAACCAGTATAATATCCTTGATATTGAAAAATAGGTGTTTTTCCAGCTTCTACTGCTGAAATATCCATATTAAAAAAATCGTTACTAACATCTATAAAAGTATTTTGTAAATACCCCTTTGTCTCTCCTGTTGTACCACTAATATCATTTTGTGTTGACGGGCTATAAGATAAATCAAAATAAGATAATAAGAAACCACTGCTATCCGTACCTAATAAATAATGTGGAACGTTATTTGATGCTAATTTAATAGGTGTTGATTTATCATTAAAACTTAGATCAAATGAACTATTATTTTCTAAGAAATAAACATCATAATCATGTTTAGTTGTTGCTTGGCTTGAAAGAGAGGTTATAGCATGAACAGGAAAATCCCATGTTATATTTTGTTTATTATTAACACTAGGAGTAGGTAAAGCGCCAGAAGAAAGATCACTATCATAAATAGGACTTATAGTAGATTCATTTCTAGTTGGTATAGGAACTTCAAAACTGGCAGAAGCATCTGAATATACAAGGGTAGAAGAAAACTCATTATTAACACCATAAAATCCACTTGTATCATAAATAAACTGAGGACAAACTGATATGTCATTGGCTAAATCTGAAAACTGAAAGAGCGTATTATTTTCTGTACCAAATACCGATGATAAATCAGTTATAGAAAAAGGATAACTATTAGGAGATACTACGTTAAAATAAATAGATGATGGATCTTGTATACTATTAGGACTTATAGATCCACTAATATCAATGCCAAATTTATATCTTAAAGATAAAGTCGGTGCAATAGGAAATGGAGTATTTAAACTTGCATCTGCATTATTAGTAGTTGATAACAAAAGTGTTAAATCTTCAGGACTATTCCATGAAAATAGTCCAAAACCTACATCAGTAGGAGCTTCTGCAGGTCCATAACTTCCGAGACTAATGTAGTTTAGAAACTGTAGTGAAATATCAGGAATATACATATAGTTCCAAGACACATCTTGACCATATAATTTATCTTTACCATTATTTTGAGCCAAATTTATACCACTATTATCTAAGTAAATTCTAAATTGATATCCTTTTCCTAATGTTAAACCAGTAAATAAACCTAGATCAAATGGAGCAAAACTAGGTGGTCCATTAGTATTTATTAAACTAACTGATGGATCTACACTCGAAGATGTAGCTGAAGCATTAAGGTTAAATTTGACTAATGTATTTGGTAATACATGTTGATTTATTCCACTATTATTAATTGAAATATCTGTCCAATCTGCATTATTGCTTAAATCACCAACAGGTATACCAGCATTATCAAATTCCATATATTCAATATGTAAATGTTGATGAAATGGTAAGGCTCTAATTTGTACATCATCACTTTGAGATGGTTGACCATTTTTATAGGAAGTAAAGGTTCCAAAAGGCAATGCTGATTGTGTTGAATAAGGATTTTTCCATTCTAATTCTATAGTTCCTGAACCAACTGCTGTGTTTAGGGTTCCGGAACCGTCAAATGGTGCAAGAGGAATATCAAAAAAATTATAAGATAAATCTGCAATTCCACCACCACCAGATCCACTCCCTCCTTTATTGGTTATTATTGCAGTCTTTTCAGTGGGATTTAAACTAACATCAAATCCTCCTGTATCAAAATAAATTGCTGATACGTCTAATGTATTTCCAACTATGTCATTACTAATATCACCAACCTTTATTAATCCTGATCCACCACTTCCGGATCCAGTAATACCCATCGGTCCCGTATAACAAATACATGAAATTCTAGGCCTATTTTGAGAAGAGTCGGCTGGACTACTATAATCAATATTAAATGTAGTATTCAACACAGAATCAGTTTGATAAAACTCTAATACACCTGATTCATAATCTATAAGCCAATTTAATCCAGTTGGATCATAATTGTTTTGACCTTGTGATTGCCATGAAGATCCATTCCAATATTTTACTAAGGGAGTATAGGTTGAATCATCAACCGGTTGATAATTATATGGAATCATATTTTTAATTACATTAAAATCAGTTGATAATCCTCCTGATAATAAATACCATGCGTTATTTGTACCTTGGCATGGTTCTAAAAATACATCTTTATAAAAAGTTAAAGGGGTGTTTGGAATTTCGAAAGAGCCAATAGTTTGATTTCCTGAATTATCCCAAATGGTTGATTGTATAGAACCACAAATATCTAATGAACTTATCCAATATTCTTGAGGTAAATTTAAAGGTACATCTTCAGCAAAAATAGAACTATTAAATACATTTTTTAATGCTTTGGTTGTTTCATTACTATAGTCAGTTGATCCGGAGCCTGTATTTATACCTGCTTGAACTTTATTTTGAAATCGTTTAAATAGCAAACTTGTTTGGTTATTGTTATCTAAATAATTTGTTCCAGACATATATATATATATAATTTAAAAAATAAATTATATATAAACTATTAACCAAATGTTATTGTTAATCCAGTAAATTTAATACCCGGTCTTAATCCAAAAGCTAAATATTGATTTATTTGAGCAGTTCCTACTCTAAATCTATTAATGGATGTTAATGTTCCGGTTGTTCCACTTCCAAAATAATTTGCACCATTATTTAGTCCGTTCGATGAGGTCCCAAGAGTTTGAGCATATTGGAAAGAATTTCTTTGTGATCCAGATCTACTTGAATTTTGTACATCTAACCATGGAGTATAACTACTTGCCAATACCGCTAATCCTGTATTCACAGTATAAGCGGTTGACCCTCCAAAGTCTTGTTCTAAATAAAATACTATATAATCATTTGGCCATTGTAGTGTTTGGGATGAACCATTCCCTTTAGATCCACTAACAGTAAAATTTAATTTTTGACCTGTTGTTACACTTGTCCATAAAACATTAAATACTAACCATTTAACATTTGTGTAGTTCAATGAAGTTTGACTTGTTGATAATGTATAAATATTATTTCCATAAGATATACCAAAGGTAGACCCACTTCCATCATAAACACTATAATCCTCTGATAACCCATAATAATTATTATAATCAATATACGGATATTCTGTCGATATAAAAGGGTTGTTTGCACTACTATCCCCAAACCATCCGTCATTAGCCCACATAGCCGTTTCATATGTTAATAAATTAGTTCCATCAAAAGGTAGTGGTATAGAATTGGCAAAAGAAACAGTTGTAGGATTTAAAGATTTCATTAAAGTTATAGTTGTATTAGAGGGTAAAGAAAAAATTGAAGAAGGGGGTTGTGTCTGTGTGGGTGTATTTGTATAACCGATGTCCCATGTAAAATCCCACCACCATGCTTTTCCATTTCCAGATAGATCATTAGAAACTGTATAGCTTTGAGAATTAATTGGATCTAAGGTAACATTATTTCTTAAATTAACACTTATTTTAAATTGTTCTCCAGCACCATAATTAGTACCTGATATATCTCTTGAATACTTAAAATTGTTATAATCAGATGTTGTAGTACCAGTATAATCTACCATCATATCTGTTATACTAGGAGTATATGTCACATTTGACGCACTTGGAACCCAAGTTGAATTTTGTCTATCTATTGCTCCATTACTATATAATGTTTGGCCATTAGGATCATAAACTAATGATACATCGTATAAAGAAGCTGTGGAAGTAGCATCACTTGGAGCCCATGTAGGATCTAAATTAGTAATTGTAAATGAAACTGGAAATTTTAAATCAGCATTAGCATCAGTTGGTAAAGGTAAGCCATAAAACTTAGCCGTTCCAGATAAACTTGGATTTGTTACTGATATAGAAATATTAGATAAACTTGTATTTTGTTCAGGTTTTTTAGCTAAATTAAATGAAAATGGAATTAATGCTGATATGTCTATTACCCCATCACTTTTTTTAACCTTCTGTTCAAGTTCCCATTCATAAGGTTGATAATTATTATTACATATATCAGGCAATACACCAAGAGATATATCTGTCAATTTTACTTGACTCAAGTCAAATCCTAAATAAAATCCTTTTTTTCTTATATCTGAACTTCCTAACTCCTTTGTTGCAGAAGAACTTAATGTGATATTAGTAGTACTATCTATTACAGAAAAATCTTGACCTGTAAATCCCTTTCTAGGTGTTGAACTCAAATCTAAAATGGGAGGACCACTATTACCTTTTACTTTTGATTCTATATAACATATATCTTCACCACTACAAGTTTTTCCTAACATTGAATTTGCCTCTACAAAAGAAATATCTAAATCTCCAATTCCAGGATTAATTGATGTTTTTGCTGTTCCATAATTAGCTGCTAATTTATAGACAGATGTGTCTGTAAAATTAATACCACTATTATCTCCCAAAAAGTAAATATTAGTTATAACAGGACTATAACCATTTCTGG
>Ga0206682_10000021_pt1 | contig 126323 bp, 143 predicted proteins | sample M240m12015metaG_FD_155444 | JGI IMG/M metagenome (GOLD analysis project Ga0206682, IMG submission 155444) | Ammonia-oxidizing marine archaeal communities from Monterey Bay, California, United States - M2 40m 12015 | ecosystem: Environmental > Aquatic > Marine > Intertidal zone | place: USA... | reverse complement strand
TTTTATAAGTCTATGGGTGGAAAGTATGGTGACCCTAGAAAAGCCATGACAGTAAAACAAGCCGAAAAGAATATTCCATATTTATATAAACACGTTGTTAGTAATTTTGGTGTTGTTAATAACACTTCATTGGCCAATGCTATTATGAAATTTTATGACCATTGGGATGATGGTAAGGGTGTTTATAAATATGAATCTGTTAATGAAGACTATGCTCAAGATTTAGATCTTGCTCAAAAAAATATGGCAAGACTTGCAAAGAAAGAAAAAGGTCAGGATAAAAAAGATTACGAAGCAGTAGCAAGAGCTCTTAATCAAGGTAACCTTGGTGCAGTTAAGAAAGTAATCAAAAGTATTAGTACAGATGAAATCAGAGCAGATATTTTAAATGTCCTTGTAGGTTATAATGATCTAATTGCTAAGATGTATCCTAAAGCAGTAGATAATAAAGGTAATCTTAAACGTGGCTTGACTGTAGGTAAGATGATTAAAGATGATTTTAACGAAGCAGTATCTCCAGAAGAGAAAGCACAACTTGCTCTTAAACATGCAAAAGAATTAGAAACTATTAAAAAGAAGCATGAAAGAGAAAAAGAAAATATGAAAGAAGAAGAAGCTGTATCTCCTGCTCAACAAGCCGCTATTGCAATTGCAAAGAAAAAGGCTAAAAAGGTAGTAGAAAACTATATGGCCGAAAACTATAGAACTCTTGCAAAACACGGAATGGGTGCAGAAACTAAGAAGTCAATTAAAGTTGGTACAGAAGTAGATTACTATCGTGCTGATGGTGCTAAGTATATGGGTAAAGTTACTAAGATGACACCAACAACTTATATTGTTAAAGATACTAAGAATGGTAAGAACTATCAGTTTACATACCATGATAGAATGAAAGCAAAGGCACTATTAAAAAAATGAGCGACTTTAAAGATTTCATAGAAGGAAATGGTCTTTGGGCCAATATCCATAAGAAAAGAAAGGAAGGCCGACCAATGAGGAAGGCAGGTTCAAAAGGAGCACCTACTAAACAAGACTTTAAAAGAGCTCGAAGTGAAGACTTAGAAGAAGCGCCATTAGTAATGAACGATATGGATATGGTAAAAACTTTATTTAATAAGATTTCATCTGATATGAGTAAGAATAGTAGAAGTAAAAGACCAGAGAAAAATTGGCCTGTATTACAACAACTAGCTAAGATTGCTGGTTATGGTATTACTAAATCAGGCCAAGATAAAAACAAATCATTTAGGTACGATTTAAAGAAATGATAAACTTTAGAGAACATTCAGAAATGATGGAAGGAGTAAATGATCCTTCTATTTTTAAAGCAGTATTCCTAGCAGGAGGCCCAGGTTCTGGTAAGTCTTTTGTAGTGGGTAAAACTTCTTTAGCTTCTTTAGGTTTTAAGATTATTAATTCAGATACTAATTACGAAAATGCATTAACTAAGGCTGGTCTTACTATGGATCCTGAAGATATATTTTCAGTACAGGGTCAAGCAATTAGAGATAAAGCAAAGGCAATTACAGGTAAACAATTAGAAAGAGCACTTATAGGAAGATTAGGTGTAGTTATAGATGGTACGGGAAAAGACTATACTAAAATAAAAACTCAGGTAAATAAGTTAAGGGAAATAGGATACGCAGTTCATATGATCTTTGTTAATACAGATTTAGAAACTGCGCAACAAAGAAATAAATCCAGACCTCGTGTGTTACCTGCGGATCAAGTAGAAAAAATGTGGAAAGATGTTCAAAAGAACATTGGTAAGTTTCAAGGGCTGTTTCGTAATAGAATGACCGTAGTAGATAATTCTACAGGTGCCAATATAGACACCTCAACATTAGAAGCGTATAAAGATATAAAAAGATGGGCATCTAAACCACCCGAGAATTCAATAGCTCAAAAGTGGATAAAGAGTCAAAGGAAATAAAATGCATAGTTTCTTAGAACATATAGAAGAAAGATTCGGAATTTATGAAGGTCAGCATGTACCTTTAGATCAGCCAATGATTGAACTAACAGAATCTGAATATCAGGGTAGAGATGTAGAACTTAACTCCCCCAAAAGATCAAGCGGTAAAAAGAAATATGTGGTTTACGTTAAAAATCCTAAAACAGGAAACGTAAAGAAAATAGAATTTGGTGATGCCAAAGGCGGCCTCACTAGTAAGATTAACGATAAGGGGGCAGCTGCTTCCTTTGCAGCCAGACATAACTGTGATACAAAAACAGATAAGATGTCATCAGGTTATTGGGCATGTAGATTACCTCGTTATGCAAAACAATTAGGATTATCAGGTGGTGGAAATTACTTTTGGTAAACCGTACTGGGAAGATGCGGACATAAGAGAATTTGATCCTTTAAGGGAAGATGCTGAGTTTGTTTGGCATAGAGATAAAGAAGATAGAGAGATAGAAATATTAGACGGCGAGGGTTGGCAATTTCAATTACAAGATTGTTTACCATGGTTATTAAAAAAAGGAATGGTATTTAACATTAAAAGAGAAGAGTACCATAGATTAATCAGGGGTGTTACTCCACTTAAATGCAGGGTTTATAAACATGGCAACAGCAGCAGAACAAAGAGCTGAACAATCAGCTCGTCTGGATAGAATAGAACAAAAAATAGATCAGATGTCTGAGGCTATTATAGCTTTAGCCCGTGCAGAAGAAAAGATTATAACTCTTACTGATTTTGGTAAACAACAAGGGCAACAGATATTAACTCTTATAAATAGAGTAGATAGATTAGAAGATTTGGTGAGGCAGAATGCTTCAACAGTAAATGTTATCAACAAGATATTCTGGGTAGTCATCGCGGCAGCAGCCACAGGGATTACAGGAATGCTTTTCATGCACTAACAGGAGGAAAACATGAAATTAAATGATAAAGTAACCCTGGACATTGCTGCAACTGTAAAAGATGTAGTAGAGGGTAAAGTAAAAAAAGAAGAGGCTAAATATCCTCACGATATGTTTCATCCCGAAACTGGTGAGAAGAAAGTAGCTAAAAATGAGAAAGACCATAAAGAACTTTCTAAGAAAGGTTATACTCACGACAAGCCAAAAAATGAATCGCCTGAAGAGCCTAGAGCAAAGGGTGAGAAAGATTTTAAAGCTTTACATAAAGTTAAAGCTTCTGGCGAGAAAGATATGGATGGTACAGTAGTTAAAGAAACCAAACATGAGGAAGAAGAATCTCAAGAAGAGGCTAAACTTTCCGAAGAAGAGAAGTATAAACTTTTCTTTGCAAAGGCTTTGAAAAAGTTTGGTGCAAAATCACCTGCTGAATTAGATAAAGAAAAAAGAAAAGAATTCTTTAACTATGTAGACAAGAACTATAAAGCAAAAAGTGAAGATGTTCAAGAAGATGTTAGGGACATGAAAAACTATAAAGATAAAAATCGTAGAGGACACGAAGCCAGAGCATCTATCGAAGTAGTTAAAGGTAATAGTTCTAATAAGTTTAATGATGATTTTGGATTTACTAAAGCTGAAATGGATCAGATGGATAAACTAATTAGTAAAATTAAAAAAATGCATGTAACTAGCTTTGATGGTGGTTCTTCTGCTCCAGCATCTTTAGAATTTTACGGTGATGAAGCTTCTTTAACTAAGTTTCTTGCTGATAGAAATGTACAAAAGATTGTTAAAAAATATAAGGCTAAGGTAAACGGACCAACTTTAAATAAGTAACTACTGGCCTTTTTTGGAAGTATATATAATATATGATGAAAATATTTGACACACTGACTAATAAGAACTTTAAGCTCTTTGCAATGAACAACTATAACAATCCAGAATGTATTGAAGTAGAAGAATTTGAAGAGGACTTAAACAGATTTAAATATGTAAAACGATTATTAAGTCGTTATGAGTTACATGATGATTTACAAGAACGATTAATATTAAATCATCTTATTGTAATATATAACGTATTCGGTATTGAAAATGCTAATAAGATGATAGAATTTAAGGTAGAGCAAATTCACTACCCGTATCTAAAACCCTTTTTAGTATTTTTAAACTATTTAAGAGAAGATCAGTGGGTAGATATACCTATGGATCAATATATTATTAAAGTATTAAGGGAAATTTAATGGGAGTTTTATCCAGAACAGGTGATTTAGTATACGCCTTTAGATTTTTAAGGCTACTTACTACGCCGTGGGAAAAGTCCAAAGCCTTTGAGTTAGGCCTAGTTGATGAGAATGGTAAAAAGTTAAAGAAGGCAACATCACCAGAAGAAAAATCTGCCTATACTGTTTTTCATAGATTAGTATTTAACTTAAAAAGAATACTAGGTAAACTTCCATTTGGTAAAACTAAACTTGCAAGTTATGCAGCAGCACTCTTCTTAATTAAAGAGCAGACTGGTATGTCAGAAGAGTCAATTAAAAAAGTTTTAACAAAAGTTATTGGTGACTTTGAAAATGATATATTGGAAGAGTCAACTTGGTTTCAAGAAGATAATAGATTGAGACCAGGTGTATATACATTAACAGAGGACATAGCATCACCACAGACGGGTGAAATTATTGCGATGTCTAAAACTAAAGTAAGGGTTGATGAATTTTTAGATCCGGTGGATAAATTCTTTAACCAAAATATATACGAAGTGCATCACGTTCAAACAGCACAGAAGATATATATAAGTAATAGGAATTTAATAAGATGAAATCATTTAAAGATATTTGGGAAGATGCCGCAGCCAATTCAGTAGGTGCTGGTGGTGTTTCAATGCCTTCAGATGCCATGTCACCTGATGCACATAAGAAACATAAACAAAGAAATAAGAAAGAAGGCCCACGTTACGATGGTAGAACCAAAGAAGGTAGAAAATTCGTAGAAAGAATGCTTCGAAGAAAGAAAGTAAGAGAACAAAAGAAGGAATTAATGGCCCAAAAAAGTAATCTGAAGACACTAGATACTAAGAATTAATTAGGAAAGGTATATTATGACAAAAATATTTATGGGTATAATTGGGGCGATGGGATTATCATTCTTTCTCTATTATACATTTGCTGTTGTCCCTATGAAGAATAAGATAGAAGAACAGACAGCAGTTATTCTGGCACAAGATCTCCGAGATCAGGAACAAAAAGCCACCATTCAATCCATTCAAGCAAATCTAACAAGAACAACTCAAGCTATGGCTGGGTTACAAGCAAGTAACCAGCAGTATGAAATCCAGATGAATGAACACTTGGATATATTTAGACGCCATAGTATTACTAAGTTGGCCAGTGCAAAACCTGGTTTAATAGAACTTAGAGCAAATAATAGAACTAAGGAGGTATTCGATGCAATTGAAGAAGATAGCAATCGTATTAGCAGCCTTAACGATTAGTGGATGTGCCCTATTACAGGGGCCTCGTGAAGTAGAGATTATAACTAAACCAATACAAATAGATATTGTTCAACCTACTCTACCACGCCCTATGGACTTAAAAGAACCAAGGTGGTATGTAGTATCTGATGCTACTATTATTGAAAACTGTTTAAAGAATGAAGAAGGAAACTCAGATTGTTCTTTAGGTAGAGAAGATATATATCCAGACGGGTATACATATTTAGATAGATTTATTGATGATATTAAAAAACAGCATGGGGGAGATATAGTTTTCTTTGCTATGACTGCGGAAGACTATGAACTAATGTCTTATAATACACAAGAAATAAAAAGATATATTAACCAACTTGGAGAAGTAATAGTATATTATAGGAACGTAACGATCAATGATGAAAATGGTGCGGCAGTTGAAATTAAAGTGGAGGAACAGAATGGCGTCAACGAGAATGAAAGTGGAAAGGAGTAAATGGGAAAGGGCAGTAATTGCAGCTAAGTTATCTGCAATTGCATATATGAATGAGAAACCAGCAATTACAGCGGCAAAGAAATTAGGATTTGCCTGGGTTAAGTTAATATCTAAAGATGGTGCAGAAGTACTAATCGCAAAAGATAGAAATGATTTATGGTTTGCATTTAGAGGAACAGAACCAAGTAAGTTAAATGATGTTATGGCAGACTTAAAAGTATTTAAGAATTCTGCGATGGCAGGTGGTAAAGTACATGGTGGTTTCCAACAAGAAGTAGATGATTTATGGATGGAAATAGTAAAAGAATTAGAGCACAATGACCAACTAAAAGTAAGAAAAGATGTTTACTTTACAGGACATTCACTAGGTGCAGCAATGGCAACTATTAGTTCTACTAGATATCAACCACATGAACTCTTTACATTCGGTTCACCAAGAGTGGGTGGAAAAAGATTTATTAAAAATATTAAATGCCCTCATTATAGATTTATGAATAATAATGATATAGTTTGTAGAATCCCTCCAGCATGGCTAGGATTTAGACACCATGGAGAAATGATTTACTTTAATAGAAATGGTGATAAACAACCTAAACCAACTTGGGGTGATATGTTCTATGGTATCTTTAACTCATGGAAAAGATTTAAATTCTTTGATGGAGTTGTAGATCATGGAATGCCTAACTATGTAAAAGCAATCAAAAGACTAGATAAGGTGGAGAAATAAAATGCATTGGCTAATTGTTCTTTCACTAAAATCAATACTATCCTCGATCATTGGTAGTTCTTTCTATCAATGGTTTCAGGGTACTGCACTTGGTATTTGGTTCCAAAAACAAGTAGATAAGTTTATGGAATACTTTGCCAAAAAATATGAACTTGAAGTATTAAAGAAAGATGCTAAGTTCAGAAAACAATATCCTCTTGCCGCAGAGAGGTTAGATGCCCTTGAGGCCAATTCTCATCCATGTAAAGAGTTACATGAATTCGAAGCTTATCCAAAGCTTATAAAAAGAATAGAGAAATTAGAAAAAAATAGTAAATAACTATTTACAAGCACGTAAAAGTGTAGTATAATATATACTATTAAAACCGAGAAATATAATGATAGGCACTAACACTATGGCTATACAAGTCACAAAAAGAAACGGCGATAGCCAAGATTTCGATTTAGAAAAAGTACACAAAGTTTTAGAGTGGGCAACCGAGGGGCTTACTGGCGTTTCAATGTCAGAAATAGAACTTAAGGCTAACATCCAACTCTATGATAAAATCCCAGCATATGATATTCATGAGCTACTTATTAAGTCTGCTGCAGAACTCATATCTGAACACACCCCAAATTACCAATTCGTTGCCGCAAGGTTAATTTCTTATAAACTAAGAAAAGAAGTTTATGGTGATTATAAACCATGGCCACTTGCACATCTTATCATTGAAAATATATCCCGTGGGGTATATGATGGTGAAATAATGAAAAGTTACACCCGCGATGAAGTAGATGAATTGGACAAATATATTAAACATGATAGAGACGACCATTTCACTTATGCTGGTATGGAACAATTTAGAGGTAAGTACTTAGTACAAGATAGAAAGACAAAAGAACATTATGAAACACCTCAGATGTTGTATATGATGGTCTCAGCTACATTATTTAGTGATTACCCAAAAGATATAAGAACGAAATACGTAAAGGATTATTACGATGCAATTTCTCAATTTTATATATCGTTACCTACTCCGATCATGGCTGGAGTTCGTACACCAACGCGACAGTTTTCATCTTGCGTACTTATTGAATCTGGCGATAGCCTTGACTCTATTAATTCTACTGCTTCTTCTATTGTCAAGTACATAAGTAAGAAGGCCGGTATAGGAATTAATGCAGGACAGATAAGGGCAGCAGGTGCAAGAGTTGGTGATGGATCAGTAGTACATACAGGACTCATACCATTCTTAAAATACTTTCAGTCTGCAGTTAAGTCTTGTTCACAAGGTGGCGTTAGAGGTGGGGCGGCTACAGTCTATCTACCTATATGGCATTATGAGTTTGAAGATTTAGTAGTACTAAAGAATAATAAAGGCACAGAAGAAAATAGAGTCCGACATATGGACTATGCATTCCAACTCAATAAATTAATGTATGAGAGATTATTATCAGGTGGTAATATAACACTATTTGATCCTAATGATGTTCCAGGGTTATATGAAGCATTCTTTGATGATCAAGATAAATTCAAAGAACTTTATGAGAAGTATGAAAGAGCATACTCCATTCGCAAGAAAACAATACCAGCATTAGAAGTATTCCAAAAACTACTTACCGAGAGAAAAGATACGGGTAGAATATATGTGATGAATGTAGATCATGCAAACGATCATGGTTCATTTATTGCAGAAGAAGCACCTATTAAACAATCTAATCTATGCTGTGAGATTAATCTTCCTACTAATCCTTTAGAAAGTATGAATGATGAAAACGGAGAGATATCTCTTTGTACTCTATCAGCAATTAATTGGGGTTTAATAAATGACCCTAAAGACTTTGAAAAATATTGTAATCTATCAGTAAGGGCACTAGATCAACTCTTAGATTACCAAGACTATCCTATTCTTGCTGCAGAAAGTTCAACCATTGATAGACGGCCATTAGGTATTGGTATTATTAATCTAGCATTCTTCTTGGCCAAAAGAGGTCTTAAATATGATGAAAGTGCATTCGAAGTAGTAGATGAATACGCAGAAGCATGGAGTTACTATCTTATTAAGGCATCTGCAGACTTGGCAAAAGAAAAAGGCAAAATACCTTTAAATAATCAGACAAAATACGCGTTTGGAGATACGCCAAATACTACATATAAGAGTGCAGTAGATAATTTAATAGAGCATAAAGAAAGGTTACCTTGGGACGAATTGAGAACTCAACTTAAAACCACTGGTATCCGAAACAGTACTCTCATGGCATTAATGCCCGCAGAAACATCTGCACAGATTTCTAATAGTACAAATGGTATTGAACCACCACGTGCTTTAGTATCATATAAACAATCTAAGGATGGTGTTCTGGCCCAAGTAGTTCCAGGGTATCATTATCTTAGAAATAAATATGATCTACTCTGGGATCAAAAATCTCCAGATGGATATCTAAAGATATGTGCTATCTTACAGAAGTATGTTGATCAAGGTATTAGTGTCAATACTTCTTATAATCCAGAACACTACGAGGATAATAAAATTCCTATGTCGGTGATGCTACAAGATTTAGTTACATCTTATAAGTATGGATTAAAACAACTTTATTACTTCAATACCTATGATGGTGCTGGAGAAATGAAAGAAGAGTTACCAGAACTCGAACAGACTATCGTTGATGAAGATGATTGCGATAGTTGTAAAATATAGAAAGGAAAGATAATGAGATTATCAAAAAATTTTACTCTTCAGGAGTTTACAAAGTCGCAGACTGCTACTAGATTAGGGTTAGACAATGAACCTAATAGATCACATTTAAGTAATGCGAAAGATTTATTTAAATGGGTAGTACAACCGGTGCGTGATCACTTTGGGCCAACAGTAATTAATTCTGGGTATAGAGGCCCTGCACTTAATACGGCTGTAGGAGGTTCTAAAACATCTCAACATTGTTTAGGTGAGGCAGTAGATATAGAATGTCCAGGTGTTTCTAATGTTGAAGTTGCAGAATGGATTAGAGATAACTTAAAGTTTGATCAACTTATTTTAGAATTCCATACTAAAGGAATTCCAGATAGTGGATGGGTTCACGTATCTTATAAGAACCCAAAAGAAAACAGGCAGAAGTCCATGACTGCCCTAAAAGAAAATGGTAAGACGGTATATAAATTAGGAATAAATTAAAGGAAAAATTAATGACAGTTTTGAGCAAGAACAAAAAATCACATCTAAATAAAAATATGTTTTTAGATGAAGCAGTAGATGTACAACGGTTCGATATATTAAAATATCCACAATTGGATAAGATAACAGAAAAGCAATTAGGATTCTTCTGGAGACCAGAAGAGGTAGATATTTCAAAAGATAAAAAGGACTTTGAGGGGCTAACTGAGCATGAACAACATATCTTTACATCTAATCTTAAAAGGCAGATTCTACTCGATTCTGTTCAAGGCAGAGCTCCTAATATGGCGTTTCTACCTATCGCATCGTTACCAGAAGTTGAAAACTGGATTGAAACATGGAGTTTCTTTGAAACTATCCACTCACGATCTTATACTCATATTATTAGGAACATATATGCTAATCCTTCTACTGTTTTCGATAATCTATTGGATGTAAAAGAAATATTGGAATGTGGTAAAGATATCGCACAATACTATGATGACTTAATAGATGCAAATCATGGCCCTACTAATAAGATGGATCATAAAAGATCACTATACATGGCTATGTTAAGTGCCAATGCTCTAGAAGGTGTACGTTTTTATGTATCCTTTGCATGTTCATGGGCCTTTGCAGAACTTAAAAAGATGGAAGGTAATGCCAAGATCATCAAGTTTATTGCCCGTGATGAAAATGTCCACCTTGCCTCAACCACTACTATGTTAAAACAACTAGTAAAAGAAGATAAAGATATGGCAAAGATTGCAAAAGAATTAGAACCAGAAGCAATTAAATTATATCAATCAGTTATTGAACAAGAGAAATCATGGGCAGACTATCTCTTTAAAGATGGTTCAATGATTGGCCTTAACTGTAATATTCTAAAAGACTATATAGAATGGATAGGCTGTAAAAGAATGAGAGCAATTGGATTGCCTTGCCCTTATACAGTAAGTAAAATGAATCCTTTACCATGGACGGAAAAGTGGATCGGTGGTGGTAATGTCCAAGTGGCACCACAAGAAACCGAAATTAGTTCATACGTTGTTGGTGGAGTAAAACAAGATGTGGATGATACCACATTAAAAGGAATGAGTTTATGATACATATACCATGGTTTACTAAACCCGAAAAGGTATTACAGGTCGTAAATCTTTCCCCAAGTGAATCTTGGATTGAAAAATTAACAGAAGTACACCCAATGAAGCAAATATTCTGGGCCGCAGTCATACAGGTTGCAGTGTTTGGTTTTATGTTGTTATCATTTTGGGTAATAAATGGAGTAGTACAATGATAGAAATATATGGCAAACCTAATTGTCCATACTGCGTTATGGCAGTAAACCTAGTAACTGAACATAAATTAGAATATACATATAAATCCCTGGATAAAGATTTTGATAGAGATGCATTATTTAAAATCTTTCCTACAGCAAGAACATTCCCACAAATAAAAGTTAATGAAAATAATATCGGAGGATATCAAGAACTTAAGGAATGGGTTGATAGTAATGTATAATAGTTCAGACCCTACTCATTGGTATACTCATAACTGCGAATATTGCTACTCAGAAACCAAGATACATTTTACTGATGAAAAACCAGATAATGTATTCTGCCCAGTTTGTGGCACAGCCACTGAACCAGATTCTGATTCAAAAGAATTAAATTTTAACTACTAAATATAAGTATGAATGAATGGCATTACGAAGGCACAGAATGGTTAACTCCCGAAGGCTTCAATCCCAAAGACGCATACGGTTTTGTTTATCTGATAACGAACAAGAAAACAGACCAGAAGTATATTGGAAAGAAGTTCTTTTGGAGTCAGAAAACTCTACCCATAACAAAGAAAAGAAAACGCCGTAAGAAACTCTTGGTCGAATCAGATTGGAGAAAGTATTGGGGATCCAGTAAACATCTGCAAGAGGATATAGATAAGTATGGAGAAGATAACTTTACCAGAGAGATCATCCATCTATGTAAAACCAAGGGCGAATGTGCTTACTTAGAGGCCAAAGAACAGTTTGACCGCGATGTATTACTTACTGATGATTACTATAATGGTATTATTCAGATAAGATTAGGCGGTAATGCAGTAAAAAACTTATAAAAAACACTTTACAAGCAGAAGGATTTGTAGTATAATATATCTATTATGGGAAAGTTAATACAGTTTCCGACAGGAAAAGAAATTAAACAAGATGAAAGTGGTAATCACGAGGACTTGGTAGATACTCTATCCAATGAATCTATAGAGATTGCACAACATCTAGTGCACCAAATGGCCGCAGAAATAGAATATATGGACTATGGCTGGTTGCAAGGATTCGATATAGAAGATGAACAGTATGGCGAGAGTAGAGATGCTTTTGTAATTGTCAATATGATATATGCCATGTTACTTAGATATATTGAAATCCCCCATAAACTCCAAAAAGATATGGATAATACCTATATAAAAATTAAGAAAATGCAAGCCACATTGGCTAAGGAAGATACAACAGATAATGATATTACTTGATTATAGTCAGATCGCACTATCCAACATCATAGTGCAAAAATTAAATGATGAAGATATGATAAGACACATGATACTAAACAGTATTCGAATGTACAATAAAAAGTATCGTGGTGAATACGGCCAAATGGTGATCTGTGCTGACGGCATGAATACATGGAGAAGAGATTATTTTCCAGAGTATAAAGCCAATAGAAGAAAAGGTAGAAGTGAAGATACTGGAACAGACTGGAACGAAATCTTTAGAATACTTAATTTAGTTAGAGAAGAGATTTCCCAAAACTTACCTTATAAAGTATTACATATGGAAGGCTGTGAGGCAGATGATATTATCGGTACACTTGCTATGCAAACCCAAGAGTTTGGCCAACACGAACCAGTTATGATTATATCATCAGATAAAGATTTTATTCAGTTACAAAGATATAAAAATGTAAAGCAGTTTTCACCAATTCAAAAGAAACAAGTATTAGATGAAGCTCCTATCACTTATCTTTGGAATCATATCTTTAGAGGAGATGGCGGTGATGGAATTCCCAATGTATTATCTGCAGATAACACCTTTATCACAGAAGGTGCCAAACAAACTCCACTAAGACAAACTAGAATTGATGAGTGGATAAATAATGCAGAAGACCTTAGAAGAATTATGCCAGAAGAGCTATATAGAAATTATCAACGTAATAAAAAACTTATAGACTTAACTGAAATACCTGAGGACATTCAAAAAAGTATTATAAATAACTATAACGAGCAAAAACTTCCTATGAGGATGAAAGTGCTAAATTATCTTATAAAGAAAAGATGTAAATTATTGATTGAAGTAGTGGAGGAATTTTACAACAATGAAATTATTATTAAGTGAAGTGTTTGAAAAAGCAAGTAAACTAAAAACTAAAAAAGAAAGAATTGCCTTTCTTAGGCAAAATGAAAGTCCCGCATTAAGGGATATTATAAGAATCAATTATGATGATTCTATCGTGTGTTTGTTACCTAAAGGAGCTCCTCCTTATAAAGCAGACGATGCACCTATCGGAAAAGAAATGGTCAGGTTACATAAGAAATATAGAAGTTTTAAATTTTTCTTTAATGGCCCAACCGGTAGAGGTGTTAACCCTATCAAAAGAGAATCAATGTTCATTAAGCTATTGGAGTCATTACATGCTTCAGAAGCTAAATTGTTGGTATTAGCGAAAGACAAGAAAATGAAATATACTGGCGTCACGAAGAAACTTTGTCAGGACACGTTTCCTGGTTTGATAACAAAGTAGAGTGTTCTATATGATGGTTTTAATTTCAACTTATTTAAAGGAGCTGTTTATGAGTAAAGAAATTGAACGTCTAAAGCGAGATAAGCGAGAGACATTATACTATCAGAAGAGATTATTAAAGAAGGGTAAATCGGATCTAGCATATAAGATGCAAAAGAAAGCAGATTATATAACAGAAACAATTCGATTTATGCAGCAAGCCAGTTAAGTAGGAGGTTAATGAAGTGACCCCCTTTGCGAAATTAATTTTAAAAAGGGGTTTACTTTTTATCGGATATGTAGTATAATAGTACTCATATAAAGAAGAAAGTAAACCAAATTATACTATGAATATATTTATTTTAAACGAAGACCCTATCAAAGCAGCACAAGATCAGTGCGATAAACACGTGGTCAAGATGATTGTAGAATCAGCACAGATGTTATCTACAGTGCACAGAATGCTTGATGGTACTATAGAAACAAGAAAGTCTAAGTCAGGTAAGACAAACGTAAAGTATTGGAAACTAGATGGTTACCGAGAAAATCTATTGTACAAGGCAGTACATATGAACCATCCATGCACTGTTTGGACTAGAGAATCCTCTTCCAACTACAGATGGCATTACGAACACTTTGTGGCCTTATGTAGAGAATATACTTACCGATATGGTAAGATACACAAAACAGAAGAGTTACTAGGCCTAGAGCTAGGACTACTACCAAAAAATATTCCTATGGCAGATTATACACCATTTAAATTGGCCATGGGTTCTAATCCAGAATGTATGTTTGAAGATCCAGTAAAATCTTACCGTGCATTTTACAAAACAAAACAAGAGAGATTCAAAATGGAATGGACTAAAAGACAAGTGCCGGGGTGGTTTAATTATGCCTCTATATGATTTTGAAAATATAAAGACTGGAGAAGTAAAAGAACTCAATATCTCTTTATCGGAGTATGATGATTTCTTAAAAGAAAATCCAGAACTTAAAAGAGTTATCTTAACAGCACCTAAACTTGGCAGTAAGGGAACACAAGGTGCACTTTCTAAAGCAGGAGATGGCTGGAAAGAAGTACAGGATAGAATTAAATCGGGTATGCCGCCCAAAGATAAACATAGGATTCGAACTAAATGAGTACACAATTTAGGCCAAATAAATTGCGACTGGAACATCTACATACAAGAGAACCTCTTACTGCAAATCAAAAAGAGGCCTTTCAATCATATAAGTCAGGTCAACATCTGGCACTCATAGGTGCTGCAGGAACAGGTAAAACATTTATTGCATCTTATCTTGCATTAGAAGAAGTATTAGATAAATCTAATGCCTATGAAAAAATTATATATGTAAGATCAGCAGTACCTACTAGGGATATGGGCTTCTTACCTGGGACTCAGGAAGAGAAAGAAGAAGCTTATAAGGCACCATATAAAGCTATCGTTGATGAACTCTTTGAAGAAACAGGAGCATGGGATAAGTTAATTAATAATAAAGCAATAGAATATCTTACTACATCTTATATAAGAGGCTTAACTATTCAGAATGCAATTGTTATAATTGATGAGGCTCAGAACTGTAACTACCACGAATTATGTTCCATTATTACAAGACTTGGTAACAATACAAAGTTAGTAGTATGTGGAGATCATTATCAATCAGACTTTAGAACGGAGAAAGATAAAGAAGGTTTAAATGGCTTTCTATATATTCTTAAACACATGAAATACTTTGACATTATTGATTTTACATGGGAAGACATTGTAAGATCAGGCTTAGTTAGAGATTTCTTAATGACCAAAGATTTGGTCGATCAAGGAAAATTATGAACTTTATACATGAACCAATTGACTTAGGTTATGAAGATTTAAAAGCGACCACTTCCGAAGGGAAAGGAAGGGTATATAAGACGCCGGACGGTAAACAGTACCCCAGTGTTACAACTGTACTTTCTATATTAAGTAGAGAGCACATACAAGCGTGGAGAGCGCGAGTAGGTGAAGAAGAGGCAAACAAGATTAGTAGAGTTGCCTCTAGCAGAGGTACAGCCGTCCACGCAATACTTGAAAAGTATGTAGATAATGACCCGAACTATACCGAAGGTTATATGCCACATATTATCCAATCCTTTCAAGATGTAAAATCTATATTAGATAATAACCTAAATAAAGTTTATTCTCAAGAGGCACCTTTATATTCACAACACTTAGAACTAGCTGGTAGAGTAGACTGTGTTGGTGTATGGAATGGGGTAAACTCTATCATTGATTATAAAACATCACGTAAGCCTAAAAAGAAAGAATGGATTACTGGTTACTTCTTACAATGTGCAGCGTATGCAATTATGTGGGAAGAAAGAACAGGGATGCCAATTACTCAACTTGTAATTATGATTGCAGTAGATAATGAGGACCCACAAGTTTTTATCGAGCACAGAGATAACTGGACTGATAAATTATGGGATACTATTAAACAGTATCAAAAAGAAAAACGCATGGAAAATGTATTCGGAAAATAGGAGGAAAAAAATGTATATATTAGGAGTAGGGAATGAATTCCCACCATTTAATTTACAAGGTGTAGATAAAGACAATCAGCTTGTAAATGTAAAAGTAGAAGAAAATTATCAACCATTAAAGCATGATTGGTCAGTAATTTACTTTTATCCAAAAGACTTCACCTTTATTTGTCCCACAGAAATTGCTGGAATGGATAAATTAGTAGATGAGGCAAACGTAATTGGTATTTCAGGAGATAATGAATTCTGTAAACTAGCTTGGAAACAATCTAATGAACTCATTGGAAATATTCAACATACCCTAGCGGCAGATTGTGGATTAGATTTATCTTCTCAGTTAGGAATTGTTAATGCAGAGGAAGGGGTTTGTTATAGGGCAACTTTTATCATGGATAAAAATAGAGTAATTCAGCATGTATCAGTTAATGCATTAGATACTGGTAGAAATGCTGATGAAGTATTAAGAACTTTACAAGCACTAAAGGCAGGTGGTCTTACTGGTTGTAGTTGGAATCCAGGGGAGGATTTTGTAGCATGAATTATTTATTAGTAGCTCTTAAAGCAAAACTAGAAGGTGAAATTGAAGTAGCCAAAGCAAACGTAATGGTATATACTAGAAATGCTGCGGGTATTGGAGAACATCCAGATGTAGTAGAAGCTATTGAAACCCAGATCTCAAAGATCGCAGAGGCAGAAGATAAGCTAGAAACAATTAATAAACACTTTAACTAAACCTATTGTTACATTTATGTTACAACTTTGTTACATTTATGTAAAATTTTAAAAAAACACTTTACATTTGTATAAAAGTGTATTATAATAGTATAGTAAAATTAGTTAAAAGGAGTTAAATTATGAAAAAAGTTATTATAAAAGGAAATCCAATTATTAATGGATTGGTTAAATATGATGCTGAATGTGAAGTACCAGTACCTAGCGAGTTAGTAGAATTGGCATTATCAAAGAATGTCGGAGACTGGGATAAAATGTGTAACTCATTACCTAACTTTGGATTTATGAATCCTATAGGCAAGTTACATATCTCTTGTTTAGTAATAGATGGAAAGGAAGTGGTGTTCCATTGATTATAAATAGTAACATGAAAGATAATATAGTTTTAGTAGACTGCGATGGTGTTCTCTGTGATTGGGAATATTCATTCACTCAGTGGATAAACCATAAAGGATATCCTACAAGTAAGTATAACGAGTATAACGTAGCAAAAAGATTTAACATAACACCCGAGTTTGGTAAAAAGTGTGTTGAAGAATTTAATGAGTCTGCGGCAATTGCATTCTTACCACCTCTAAGAGATGCAGTGTATTATATGAAAAGATTAAATATGTTACACGGATATAAATTCCATTGTATTACATCTTTATCTACAAATAAATATGCTCAGAAACTAAGAATACAAAATTTAGAATTGCTATTTGGTAAAGAAATCTGGGACGATTTTATATTTTTACCATGTGGTGCAGATAAAGATGAAGAGCTCAAAAAGTACCAAGGGTCAAATTGTTACTGGGTAGAAGATAAACCAGAAAATGCAGAAACAGGTGCAAGGTTTGGTCTTAATTCTATCCTTGTAGCTCATGACCATAATGCTTTTTATAAGGGTGATATACCAAGATATTGGAAATGGAAAGATATCTATAGACACATAGTGGGGAATGATTAATGCCAGTAAAATTTAAACCATCTCAAACAGTAAGAGATAAAAAGACGGGAAAGAATAAAACAGAAAACTTCTACATGAAGACTATGCCAAAGCAAGAATTATTTGATTATATCAATAGTTCAAATGGTAAGCCAAAAGTTAAACAAAAATGCCAAAACGAATTAGTTAGGCGAGGGGTAAAAATTGTCTGGAGCGCGAAATAAGTTTTGGAGAATATGGGCATTATCTTTAGGAGAAAAGTTAGGAAAAACTAATAGTGAAGCCGATAAGATTGCACTAATTAGAACAATAATAGTAGTAGTAAATTTTATAACTTGCTTTTTTATTATGGCAGGTGTGATACACAATTGGTAAAAATATAATGGAAAGATTAGAAGAAGTATTAGTAATTACTATGGAAGAGTGCGGAGAACTTACTCAAGCCTGTAGTAAAGTAATTAGAACAGACGGATTAAAAGAAAATTTTTTAGAAAACCTTAGGGATGAAATCGGAGATCTTGCTCTAATGATAGAAGTTCTAAAACAATATGGATTTGTTACAGAAGAACAGATACAAGAAAGAATGGAAGTTAAGAGAAACAAATTGAAAAAGTGGAGTAATATCTTTGACTAAACAATGGCACGGAGGTAAAGGATCTAAAACAAGACCTACCGATCGTGATAAATATAACGATAACTGGGATAGAATCTTTAATAAAGGAAAGAAAGATGGCGAAGAAAGTAAGACGGCCACAAAAATCAAAAAGATTAAAAACTAGATACCATAAAGTTTTATGGGATAGTAACCTGCCATTTAACCATAAAGTTATACCAAATAAAAAGAAACAAAATAAAAGAAAAGAGAATAAAAACCTTATAAATAGTTTAATAGAGGAACAAATATGAGTAATGATTTATTAGACTTTGACTTCGGGTTTACTGCAGTAGATGAAGATGAATTAGAAGCAGTACAGAGTGTAAAAACTCAGGCTTCTACTGCGTCTGCTAATGTACAGGAATTAGAAGATAAACTTAACAAATTATATAACAGCATTCTGCCACTTCTAAGCAACTTAAAGAAGAATCCAGACAAAGAATATATATTATGGCCAAATAGAGTTGAGAAGATCGAGCAGTTTGAAGATTTAATATCGGGGATAATTAAGTAATGGCACTAGTATCATCAGGAAGTCAAATATTACTAAAAGGTACAGGCGATACTAATCCTTCAGGCCAAACCTTTTATTTAGACACAACAATTACGTCAGCAAGTACATCATTGCAAGTAAAAGGATTTACACGTACACAAGAAAATTCAGATGTCTTTTATACCGCGTTTAACACTTTAACAGGAACTATATACGGATATAAAACATCACAAACTACTGAGTATAATGGAACCAATAGATTGGCTAGAGGATTTGATGATACTAATCCTTCGGTAAATTTTTCAAGTGGTGCAGTCCTTGGTTCAGGATTCATGGATGATATTGGTTGGTTTGGTAATACACCTGCAGGTGGCCTCGGAGGAACATGGTGGACGGCTAAGGGTGTTGTAGGTATTAGCTTAGGTACAGATGAAAACTCATTAGGAAGTATATCAACTCAGTCATATACTGGTGGTGGATCAGTAGGGACATTAGAAGTTCATAACTTTGGTTGGTTTAATAATAGTTCAAATACCTATCCTAATGGTACAGTATTAAATACACAAGGAGAAGGAAATTGGATAATGTTATTATTGAAAAATACTAGTGCATCTCCACCAGATAGTAATGATTCTTTTTATAGCGTAATTATTAATGGCCAAGAATTTTTAAGAACTGATGCATCAGTTACTACATCACAAGCTTCTAATGCGGCGAATGATAGTAATGTTTCATCTGGTACACATTATTATAGAACCTGGTTATGGTCTGGAGCTGATGTTACTGATTCAGATTTATCAGCCATAGGAACAACAGGTAGTAAAACATTTAAACTTACTCAAGGTGCTAGTTCAACACTTAATACAGGCATTTCAGAAGAAATGTCAGGCAACACAGATACTGATCCAATTGAGTTTAGTGATTATTATAAAGCTGGTACTTTTCATAATACAACAGGTATACCTACAAGTGGAGAAATAAAATTTAGTGAGTTTTATGGAAAGACAAGAACACCATTAGTATCAGCAATTATGGGCGCGACTATCACAAATGGCCATGATTCAGGCCAATATCACTTTAGTAATGGATTTAATGGGATTAGTGCTATTGGTAGTGCCACTGGCACAAGCTTATCAGGAACAGTTGGTGGGCAGACTGGTTGTATTATGTCGAGCATTTTGAATACAAATGGAATCCTATATTTTCAATATATAAAATCTGGATTTTCAGGATCCTTTACTAATACTGGATGGACAACTTTAAAAGTATATTTAGGGCAAAGTAATAATAGTGGTAGTGCAGATTTAACTTTGGCCAGAACAGCATTTAGTTTTACTAGTACCAATGGAATCGCATACTATAGTTACAATGGAAGTTCGCCTTCAGTAGGTTCTCCATCCTCTACTGCCAGTGGAGCTATTTTTGGCGCATCCGGCGGTACACACTTTATAGAGATAATATAGATGGCATACACATATACACATACAAAAAATCCAGAAAGCCCAAGTGGATATACTACAAAGATTACTGATAGTAATGGATTGTGGATAGAAACTTCATCTGTAATATATAATACTGAAATTTTTAAAGGTGATTATAATTGGGGTCTAGTAGGCGAAATAGATGAAATGTTGACTGAAAGGAAAGCATTAAAAGCTTATCACGAAACAATAGGTTCTGTAAACTCTCAAATGGAAAGAGTAAAGACCATTAATACTTCTCAAGTTATGGATACTACTTATATGGGTGGAAGTTCAGCAAGAGTAGATTATGCAGTAGGTACAACTCAAGGCCAGGCCATAGTAACTAAATTAGAAGCTACATGGCCAGATGAAGTAGCTTCTTATGATAATAATAATCAGAATCTAGTTTCAGAATATACTGCAGCAAGACCACCTTATGATAACAATCCTTGTATCTCATTCTATAATTTTGATGAACCAACCAATACAATTAAAACAGCATTCAATGCAACTTACGAAGAATATAAATCTTGGTACGGCCTTAAATTTGATACAGTAACTGAAACAGTTTTGGCAAAGTTTGTAATTCCAGATGAAGAAATGAAAAATGCGGACATTGATACATGGCAGGAAATACATGATTTATTACCTGTGTGTAGTTATACATTCTTTGCTAGAATACATGATAAAGATGAAAACATTGATGAAAATGTTGATGTTTATTTTCAAGCAGATGCAATAGTAATGCAAGAATGGTGTACCGCAAACTCTTATACTTTCCCATATGATACCGATGATGATACTATAGAACCAATATTATTTATTTGGGGTTGTGTATATAATACTACATCTAAGGAAATTACTCATGTTAAAGCTTACACAAGAACAACTGTTTAAGGAAGTAGATAAAGTATTTTGGCAAACAGTTGAATATGAGAGAATGTTATTTGAAAAAAATAGCAAAAAGAATGAGGAAAAAAATGGCAATATGGTTTATGAAGGAACAGGAAACAACAATGAATAGAGAAAAAGTATTTGAGCAATTAAAAGAGGACGAAGGGGTCGTATATGCAATATATAAAGATCATCTGGGATATCCTACTTTTGGGGTGGGACACTTGGTACTCGACTCTGATCCGGAACACGGATCTGAAGTTGGCACTTTGGTTTCCGAAGAGCGAGTTAAAGAATGCTTCGAGCGTGATCTCGATATCGCCGTCGAAGAATGTAATCAGCTATACGAAGGAGGGGAATTTAGTAACTTACCCGACGAAGTCCAGCAGATATTGGTCAACATGATGTTTAATATGGGTAGAACCAGATTAAGTAAATTTAAGAAAATGCACGCGGCTATACTAAAGGGTGACTGGAAAGAGGCCGCAGTTGAGGGGAGAGATTCAAGATGGTACAAACAAGTGACAAACAGGGCGGAGAGACTCATGTCGAGACTCGAGGCAGTGTAAGATATTATCATACCAACGAAGAACAAACAAGTATGGGCTGGTATTGGTGTCATGATAAACAAGGATTTTTCAGACACTCAGATTGGCATCTAACTAGAAAAGAAATGGAGAATAAATATGGCTGAAACAGTTAAAGTAAAAGCAGCAGAAGTAGCATTAAGTAATACTGCTTCTAATGTATCACGTGCTTCACTTGTTAGAGTCCTAAACACTAATGCCGCTGCACAGTTAGTAACTATTAAAGATGGTTCAAGTACAGTAGGCACTGTAACAGTTAATACTGGAGAAGTTTTAAATATCCGTAAAGGTATAAATGAAACTCTTGAAGTAGGTAACTCAGTTACTGGTGTTAAGGCAGTTAAACTAGCACAAACACACTAAGCATTATCCCTCCAAAAAATGGAGGGATTATAGCATCTGAGCGCCTTAGCCTTATAAATAGATATATGGAAGATGTGTTCAAACTAATTGCAGACGTTGGAGCGCCAATAGCAGGATCACTTGTTATGGGCCTATTTATTTTTATTGTCATAAAACAAATATTGCAAGGTATAGTAGAAAAGATTAATACTCTTACTATATTTGCAAAGAGTTTAGAGAATAGAGCACGAACAATGAGCAATGAAATGATAAAGATTGACTTACTTGTAAGTACTGCATTAGATTTACGACCAGATACAGAGAGAATAGCTAGAGCTGAAAACTTTATAGAAGATGGTAAATTAGATACTAGGAGAGACTAATGGATGTAGCTCAATTAGTTTCAGACTATGGGTTTCCTGCCGTGATGGCTGTAGGAATGGGGTATTTTATATACTATGTCTATAGGTTTATTAATGAACATATTGAGCCCAAATTAGATGAAATGCACATGGCATTGATAAGGGTAATTGATCAGACTAGAATGTTAGATCAGGATTTAATAAGACTACAACAAAAAGTAAATGTAATCTTAGAAATGCGTGAAAATGAAAAGAAGAGAAAGGCTAGAGGAAAAGATGATAAAGGGAAATGAACCAATTTTAATATTAGTAACAGCATGTATAATGTTCGTATTAGCACAATCTGCAATGGCAGATGAAATAAAGTTCGGGTTTAAAAATCCTTCTTTTAGTGGAGTTGGAACAGGTAATCATTATCTTACTATTGATAATATAGAACACACTAGAAAGAAAGCTATAGAGGATGCACTTGAAGCGGCAAGAAGAGCTGCACAAAGAGAAGAAGATAATAGTGTTTTGGCAAAGTTTATAAGAAACTTAGAGAGCAGAATATATGCTCAAATGGCAAAACAATTAGTGGAATCAATGTTTTCAAATGATGATTCGGTTAGATTCGGGTCATTTGTTTTAGAAGGTAATACTATTACTTATGAAGTAATTACTAATGCAGATGGATCAGAAGTTATTAGAATGACAATTATATCTGAGGACGGCAGTGAAACTGTTATAGAAATTCCAGTAGGTGCAGGTAATTTCGGGCAGGATCCAGACAATGGTTAGAGCTCTTATATTATCATCAATGTTAATTATTACTGGATGTGCTTCTATACCTCAATGGAGCCCTAACCCACAAGATTGCAATGATCTTGAAGGTAAGTATGAACAAGGATTTGATAGACATCTAGTTATGGGTATACAGAAAACCATGGCTAGAAAATATATATGTGTAGATGAACCAACAGCTGTTAGATTACCTGCATATGTAGACTTACTAAACTTACCACCAGCAAAAGATAAACCTGTTGTTGCGGTTTATTCATTTAAAGATTTAACAGGCCAGAGAAAGTCAGTAGATAATATTGCATCTTTCTCTACAGCAGTCACCCAAGGTGGCACAGAATTACTAATAGATGCTCTTAAAACTGCCGGAGGCGGTACATGGTTTAGAGTAGTAGAAAGACAAGGTATTGATAATCTAGTTAGAGAAAGACAGATTATCAGAAGTGGTAGACAAGATGTTGCAAGACATCAAGGTAATACTGCAAAAGAATTGAGTCCACTCTTATTCGCCGGAATAATTATAGAGGGTGGTATTATTGGTTATGATACTAATACTGAAACAGGTGGCCGTGGCGCACGTACACTTGGTATAGGTTTTAGTAAGATGTATAGAAAAGATGTAGTTACTGTTTCAGTAAGAGCAGTTTCAGTCTTAACAGGTGAAGTTTTATTAAACGTCCAATCTAAGAAATCGGTACTTTCTTATGGTGGTGGCGGCGATGTATTCAGGTTCATTGAACAAGGTACACAGCTGATTGAATATGAGGACGGAGTGGGAAATAATGAGAGTGTGACATACGCAGTACGAGCAGCAGTCGAGGCAGCAGTACTAGAACTAATATACCAGGGGCATGACCGTAACTTCTGGAACATAACTGAGGGTCATCGCCATCCCCATCAACACGATGGAAATAACGATAGACACTCTATAATAGAGGATAACGAAAATGAAGAAATTAATTAGCTTTAGTTTAGTAACTAGCTTATTATTTGCAAATTTTTCTGTGCAAGCTGATGATGATAACGAAATTATGATCGAGCAAAGTGGTGATACTTTAACCATTTATATTGATCAAATTGGCTATGGTAATAAAATCGGCCTAGATGATTTTTCATCATCAGGTTCAAATATGACCATTGTAGGTTCTTCGTTAACATTTGATATTGATATGCTAGGTAACCAGAATTTAATTTATGGCCCTATTGAAATGGACTCTTCTGACTTAACATTTTCTTTAACTGGTGATTCCAACGAAGTAGATTGGAATATTGGTTATACTGCAAGTTCAGATGATTCAGATTATAACTTTGATATAACAGGTGATAGTAATACCTTTAATATTGATCAAGGTTTTGTTACAAGTGCAGAAAGATTAGATGCTGACTTAGTTCTTATTGGTGATTCCAATGTCTTTGATTTAGATTTCGAAGCAGACGATTCAACTTGGGACTTTGATATTACTGGTTCAAGTAATAATATTAATACACTACAGAATGATGGTTCACAAGAATTAACTGTTGAACTTAATGGTGATTCTGCAGACATTGATATTAATCAGATTTCTGGTACTTGTGCTAGTGGAGCAGGAGTTGGTTGTGCAACACCAAATGCAATTATAAACTTAGATATTACGTCTGATAATGCTACTATACAGATTAATCAGCAAGATACTTCAAACGACTCTTAGTATAATACTTCTGTTACCTAGTTTTGCAATTGCAGATGAAGGTATCGGAAGTATTGTTGAGTCTACTGGTATTGGGCAGATATTAAGAAATCAAGAAAGTGTATCAATGAATGTTGATACCGAAATAGTATTAAATGATGTAGCAGAAACAGGTAAGGGAAGAATGTTAATAGAGTTTTTAGATAAGGCTCAATTGGCATTAAAAGAACACAGTGAAGTATTAATAGATGAAGTATATTATGATGCTGACCCATCCCTTTCCAAAATGACAATGAAGTTCACGATGGGTACGGCAAGGTTTGCTTCGGGTAGATTAGGTTTAGTAAATAAAGCCAATATAGATATATCTACCCCTACGGCAAGTATAGCAATAAGAGGCACAGACTTTACCACAACTGTTGATGAATTGGGTAGGTCTTTAGTGATTTTATTACCAGATGAATATGGAAATCCATCTGGAGAAATAGAAATAGAAAATTTAGGTGGAACAGTAACTCTTACTGAAGCATATCAAGCCACAATGGTAAGTAGTTTAGATACGCCACCAACAAGAGCAGTAAAATTAACTGGAATTACTCCAGCAGTAATAGACAATATGTTTATTGTTGCACCACCTCCAGAAGTATCTGATAGAATACAAGAAGAACTAGCTGACGATCAGAATGATGACCAAGGTTTATTAGATATAGATTTTTTGGAGTTTAATGAATTAGAAAAAGATGCACTGGAAGAATCAGAGGCTGAATTAGATTTTAGTGAATTAGATATTGATGAATTAGATGTTGAATATTTAGTTGATGTGTTAGATATTATAGACTCGTCGGATTTATTTGATACACTAGGTGAGTTTGATATTAAAGGTGCAGCAAGAGGATTCAATGAAGAATCTCAATATAATGTATATTTGGAAGATGGCAGTTTAGTACTATATAGAAAAGTAAACGGAACTATAAAGGTTAAAATAGGAACCGGAAATAACTTTACACTAGAAACTAATACTCCAACATGGGAAGGAAATATAACTGGAAACGACGGCGAAGATGTTTTCATTTATATCAATCAGGTAAATTAAATGAAAGAATTAATATTTGTTTTAAGTATGTTAGTATTACCACTAATGTGTTTTGCTGATGATAATATTATCAGTATAGAACAGTCAGGTGATAATTTACAATTAGGCATTGATCAGGTAGGTTATAATAATAGAGTTGAAATGAAAGATGGCAATTCATATATTAACTCATCAAGTCTATCAATGTATTTAGTACAAGTCAATGATAGTGATGGTGTTAATAAAATAATCTTTGATGAAGTAAGTGGTACCGATAATAAAATAAAATTAGCACAAGGAGTTGCATGGAATACTCTTGATTCTGATACGGACTTAACTTGGTGGGCAGACGGATATGAAGGTGGCGGCCATGAAATAGATATTACACTCTATGGTGATAATAATGAGATGGCAGTTCAACAAACAAACCAAGGGTCTACTACAGGCCATAGCTTTGATCTACACTTAGCAGGTGATGATAATAAAGTTCAAGTTAAACAACAAAGCGATGGTGATAAGAATCTAAACTTAACAATCTATAATGATTATAATGATGTATTTGTTCGCCAAAAAGGTAATAATACAAGTCATAATGCAAACATAACGCTTGACGGATTATACGGAACAGATTTAATCTTAAAACAAATGAGTACTACAAGTCAAGCATATACTATATCAGTAGATTGTATAACAGTAGGCGGTTGTGCAGTTAATGTATTACAAGAATAATTACCACAGATTTATTTGGTATAAGTATGGATCACCCAATCTAGGTAAAGGAATTTATATGGATATATGCATATGAAATATCTAACTTCTATATGGGCTACTCTAGCACTTACATTCGTTTTAGTTTTAGTTAGACTATCTGATCCTTCTTGGTTACAAGAATTTAGACTTACTGTATTCGATCAATATACAACATCAATTAAAGAAACCACATCTGATAATATAATACTTTTAAATATATCAGAAGAAACATTAGGCGTTCACGGCCAATATCCATTTCCTAGACAAACTTATGCACAGATGATCTCAGACTTGCGTAATGCAAATGCAGGTATGATTGTGTTTACAATTATGTTTCCAGAAGCAGATAGATTCGGTGGCGATGAAGTATTCGCCTCTTGGATAAAAGATAATGGTATTATATTATCACAAGATGCTGACCCTAGTGGAAGAAGTAAACAGGCTCCTTATGTTGGCTCTGCAGTATTTGGAACTGGAGACCCTTTAGATTGGTTAATAAAATATGATGGTTTAGTTACTAACATACCACAGCTAGAGTCAGGAGCGTGGGGTCACGGACTTGTAAACGCAATGCCAGAAGTAGATGGAGTAGTAAGAAGAATGCCACTCCTATCACAAATCAATGAACAAGTATACCCATCACTTGCACTAGAAACTATTAGAATATTACAAGAGAGACCATCTTACACTATAAAGGTAAATGATGTAGGTATTGAAGAAATTATTTTAAGACCGTTTAGAATTACAACTGATGTAAATGGTTCTATATGGCTAAATCCTAATATTAACTTTACTCAAATAAACTACGGGTCCAATGAGTTACCGAACTTGAAAGGGAAGACTGTTGTGGTTGGTCTAACTGCTTCTGGTTTGGCGTCTCAGATTCCAACTCCATCTGGTATGAAACCTGCGCATTTAATTCACGCAGCTGCCATTGAGACCATCGTTTCTGGTACTCAGATATCCAGGCCTCTGTGGGCTGATATGTTGGAACTTCTAATAGTAATTCTTGGTTCTGGCCTTCTTGTATTTGCTGTGTATAGATTACCGATTTGGATTTCTGGTCTGACATTTATATTACTCTCTTCTAGTGTTATAGGTGGATTTATTTATATTTGGCAAACTTATAATATATTATTATCACCTTTAAGTGTCTTACTCATTTATATAGTATCTTTCACATCATCAAGTTTTAATAATTTCTATAAACAGTTTGTACTCCGACAGCAAATTAAGAAACAGTTTGAAACTTACTTAGACCCAAGACAAGTTATGTTGTTACAAAAAGATCCTTCTCTATTAAAACTTGGAGGAGAGCGAAAAGAAATGTCCTTCTTATTCATGGATATAGTAGGGTTTACTCCTATATCAGAACACTATAAGAACAATGATGATCCAGAAGGGTTAGTAAAGATTATAAATAGTTATTTAGATACAATGACAAAAATCATTCTAAAAAATGGCGGCACAATTGATAAGTATATGGGAGATTGTATTATGGCGTTTTGGAACGCTCCTTTATCTTGTGAAGATCATGCCGATATGGCAATAAAAACTGGATTAGAAATATTAAAGGCGGCAGATGAACTTATTAAAGAGTTGGAAGAACAAGGTTTACCTAGGATTGATGTGGGGATTGGTATTAATACCGGCGACTGCATCGTCGGAAACATGGGATCGGAATCCCGATTTGACTATTCCGTCATTGGAGATGCCGTCAACCTTGCCGCTAGACTTGAAGGACAGACACGCAATTATGATGGGGTACGAATGTTGTTGGGCCCAATCAGTGCGGGACAGAGTAAAAATGGATTACTCAAACACGTTGATACAATCAAGGTTAAAGGAAAAGAAGAGCGCGTACGAATCTATACAGTTTGAATATGCACCATCAGCTGATTGGGAATACTGGGCTTTATTTTTAATAGTACAATATCACGATATAAACTCCACCGCAAAAGCAATGAAGTATGAATGTGTATATGAAGTTAATCCATTTTTACCTAAAAGACCTTCCAAAGCAAGATTGTTTCAACATAAAATACTTACACTTTATCCTGTCTTACACCCTGACTTTAATAAACATCCGATTACTAATGAAGACCTTCTTGCCGTAAGCATGATGACAGGCCTTGTAGTTAACCATAATTACAATGTATTAAATAAAATCAAAAAATACCCAGACAGGTGCCCTAGAATAGGAACACTCTAAAAAAAGTTGGTTAAACCTCTTTACAAGCAATCTGACTTGTAGTATAATAACCTCATAATCAAAGAAAGAAGTGTTGTATTTATGTTACACATTCAAAAAAAATGAAAAAAAATGAAAAAAACACTTTACAAGCACATAAAAGTGTAGTATAATATACCAGTAAATTAAAAAGAACTCGGAGAATCATTATGAAAATATTAATCAACACCCAATACAAAGAAAATTATGGAGCCCATGATTGGGACGGCAAAGGACATTGCCCTCAATACTGGAAGTTCAAGGGTGGCAGTACTTATGTCGTAGAGAACATAAGTGATAATTTTGCTGGAACTGATTTATATGGTGCCGCAGTTGAGGGGTGGGACGTGTTACACGAAAACTTCCCTAAGGTTGTAGAAGCCATTACAGTGAATGACTATTCACAACAAGAGTATATTCTTGATGTTCAATTACTTGCAGATGATACTGACCTAGATATAGAAGCATGGGATGTGCCTTACTATCTTAATATTGATTCTAATGGCGATGTCACGTGCGAAAAAACTGTGGCCAACGGAGAGTATGGTTGGATGAGGAAAGAAATTCTTTCTAAACATGAACAGTGGGAAATGGGACCTAATCAGAAGAGGGAGAACTATAGATGTTCTTATATTATGGATGATGGTTCCCAACTTCTGGGTAACCAAGAACTACAAAAATACTTAACGAGATGCGACTTGCAAATGGAGCAAGAAGTTACAGGAGTTGCAGTATAGTGGCAAGAACTAAGGGTAAATCACTTGATTGGTATGTCAAGTGGTTGGCCTCAATAATAGTATTATGTGCAATGTCAGTTCGTGGCATTCCAGAATTTCAATTAATAGACCTTATGCTTTCTATAGTTGGTATCTCATTATGGTTATGGGTATCAATCTTATGGGAAGATAGGGCACTTATCCTACTCAACGGAGCAGGATTAATACTTCTTATTAACAACCTAGCAAAGTATATAATAGTACAGGGCCAACTTGAACAACTGGCCGCAGCAGAATCAAGACTAATTGCTCAAGAAGTATTAAAGGCGATAATAGCATTATTAAAGTAATTTAGTGTTACATAAATGTTACACTTAGAAAAAAAATGAAAAAAAATGAAAAAAACACTTTACATTGTAAAAAAAGCATGTTATAATAAACATATTAATCAAGGAGAAAAGTATGGATAGACTAGAAATGATAAAGAAAGCCGCCGAGAAACAAAAGATGGCAAAAACCATTAGTAAAATTGATAAGAGAAAGAAGTCAATTAATACAATGGCCAAACTTAACAAAGCCATTGCTAAGGCTTCACATCAGGCTCCAAATAGTTTAGAATGTTTTCACGATAAGAATAGACACTACACCGATAGGCAGACTAGAGATTATCTTGCAGGTAGTAGTTATATGGAAACATATTTGGCAACTAAGAACGATTGGGATTACTAATGCCAAATACATATGAACAAAGAATGGCTTATCTAAATCTAGCAGAGAAGAAAGCAAATAATAAAGAATTCAAACAGTTGTGGAAAGAAAAGCAACAACAGCTAGAAAAGAACCAAATTAAAAGTGTAGTAAAGGAGCTAATTAATTAATGGGCGCTACTAATTTTTATCAGGGAAGTTTGCGATATGATATTCATGGTCGTAAAAGAAAAACTAACTCCATGAAACCAGCGACTAAAATTAAACCTAAGTTTACCCCTATGGTAGCAGAAGAATCCTTTGCCTTACAAGAATCACGTAGGCATAGAGAATTATATCCTTCAGCTCCTATGGGTAATACATATAAACCAGAAAAAGATGAAAGTTGGAAAACTGAAGTATCTAAAAACTTTACAGTTGCACCAGCGTATAACAAAGGTGCGTATCAAGTAATCCCACGAAAGGACGTGGAACATATAGGAAAATAATTATGGAAACAGAAATTAGTTTTATTGGAGGATTTGTACTACTAGCATTTGCAATGTTCTTTGCAATAGGATCAGCAGAAGCAGTAGCTAATCAAAAAGGTCAATCTTTATTCGATAAGAATGAGGTTAAAAATAGGGATGGAGATAATACATAATGTCAAAAGTAAATTATACATTAATATCTGAATATCAAGGGAGTGATAAATTTAAATCACGTACGGCCGAAGTTTTACAAACAGTCGGTCATGAACCTCATAACTATTATGGTATCAGAATGTTATCAGAAGGAGAATCATTAGCAATAGAATGGTATCCTGCACACAATGTAATCTATGCAGAAAATGCAGCAGAAAACTTTGTGATGGGCATTAAGAATTATGAAAGGCCCTTAAACTTTAACTATGAGCTAGATCAATAGTCACGGGGTCAAGGACATTACTCCTTTTAATTTACAATTTATGTCCTTGGCCCCTTTACTTTATACTCAAAGTGTAGTATAATAGTATTATTAATTGGGAGTATTTAAAATTATGGTAAGTAAAAAATTAGAAGCAACAAGAAAGAAAGGTCGTAGAAATAGAGTTACTATTGAAGACCAATATATAGGTTATGAACCTGTATATGAACCAGGGCAGACATCCCCTGGCATAAAAGATAGAGACACCTTATGGACTAAGGGCGCTAATTGGTATAACTATCATTACAAGGCAAAAGATTATGTTCCTTATGTAATCGATTTTGTTGAAGAGGTATGTGGCTTTACGAAAGAAGAGGCAACATCGCTCAAGAAATTAAGAGATTGGGAAGTATCGGGTAATCTTGGTAAGATTGCTCGTTTACACTATCGTGGTTATGAATATTCAGAAGAGCAGATTGAAAGATATAAAGAATTTGCAAAAGAAAAAGTAGATGCTGCAAAACTTATTGTTGCAGAACAAAAAGAACAGAAAAAGAATGCCCCTCCAGTCATTTCTGTGGCTGAAAGAACTCGTAGAAAAATGATGGATACCATCTATACGGCATGGGATGAAATCATAGTAGAAGGCTGGTTTGATAAAAACTTTAAAAATACTATTGATGTATTTGCCTTATTCAAAGAAAATAGTCTAAAGGGTAATGCAATTGCCCCATTTAAAAAGATCATTGACGGATACTATGAAGAGATTAAATCGGCACTAGATAAAACATGTGAGCAATGTGTAGAAGGACACTCACATATTACTACTGCCAATAAAAAGAAAATGTTGAAACAGATGGATAGTATCTATGCTGACCTAGATAAATTACAACTATCATTTAAGGCAACTAGAACACCAAGGGCTAGAAAACCAAAAGCCACTGATCAGCAAGTTAAGAACTTAAAGTTTAAGATAGAAGATATGGATTATAAATTAACATCTATTAATCCTATTACTATTCCAGGTGCCTCTACACTCTTTGTATTTAACACAAAGAATAGAAACCTATATGAATATGTAACCACCTCAACTAAAGGCTTTGAAGTGGGCGGTACCACAATTAAAAACTTTGATGATAAATTATCTAAGTGTACTAAATTAAGAAAACCAGATGTGATACTTCCTTTAATATTAACCAAGACTGCCAAACAAATTGAAAAACAAGTTTGGAAAGATCAGATTACAACTAAGGTGAATACTCCTAACGGAAGAATAAACCAAGATTGTATTTTATTAAGGACATTATGACAGAAGAAAAAATATTTCAACATAAGATTATGACTAAGAAAAGATTTTCAATGGCTGTAGAGAATTTAGTAGCAAATAATAATGATATTAGTTACATAGATGCCGCAGTTATGATAATAGAAGAAAGGGGTATGCAATATCAGAACCTGAAAAAACTATTAACCGATTCACTAAAAGATAAGATAGAGCATGAAGCAAATACTCTTAATCTTATTAGAGGTGCAAGTAAAACCAATAAATTACCAATATAGGAGAAATTATGAGTAATGTGATTATACCTTCATCCGATGAAGATAAAACTAGAATTAAAAATTGTATTCAGGAGATTAGTAACGCTATGACCCTTATGGATGCACAAAGGGATTTTATTAAAGAGGCAATTAATTCTTGCGTAGAAGATGTAGAGATAGATAAGAAACATCTAAGAAAGATGGCTAATATTTATCACAAACAAAATCTAAGTGAAGTCGTCGGAGAAGTTGAAGATGTTGAAGCATTATATGAAGGAATCTTAGGTTGAGAATGGACCCATTTGATTCTTATAAGATATATAATGCACTAAAGTTACATTTTGAAACAGATAGTTATGATGCAATTAAGTATAACTATAAATCAAATGTAACTGCAAATTCATTTCTTAAAAGAAAGGACAAATACTTCTTTGCCAAGATTGGTAAAAATTATGACAAAGATGTAATTGGTTATTATGTCGCCAACTTTAAAGAAGGTGTATCATATGTAGGCGATATGATAAACCATGATGGAGAAGATAACTATAATAAATATAAAAAAATTAAAGAAAGTATACATAGAGTGTTTTCAATTGATATAAATAACCTATGTGAACAAGAACCTAACTTCGATAAGTGTCTTACATCTATCGATGGACAAGTTCCTTTAATTATAGAACTATTGATGCAAGAGGAGATTAGTTTAGATACTGTTTCTATCTTGGATTCAATGTTGGGGTTTGTGGAAAGAGAATCCAAACAGATCAATGACACTATTATGTGGCCTGATCTTAAAAGGAGAATCAAGAAATATACCCCATTCGTAAACTTTGATGTTTACAAATGTAAAAATTTGTTAATAAAAGGGTTTACAACTGCATGAAAATGTAGTATAATAATAACTTATATTATGAGAAAAGTGGATAATTCAGTAATACAATGCAATACAGGAGAATACAATGTCATTTGCTAACTTAAAGAGCTCTCGAGGCTCGTCTATCGACAAACTCGTAAAGGCTGCAGAAGCAGTATCAACTACTAAGAAAGAATCTAATTCCTACGCGGATGATAGATTTTGGAAACCTACCAGAGATAAAGCAGGAAACGGTTATGCCGTAGTCCGATTTTTACCGGCAATGGATGGTGAAGACCTTCCATGGGTAAGATATTGGGATCACGGATTTAAAGGTCCTAATGGTCTATGGTATATTGAAAACTCTTTAACTTCTATCGGACAACCGGATCCAGTATCAGAGATGAACTCGGTTCTATGGAACTCAGGTAGGGAAGAAGATAAAACCATTGCAAGAGATAGAAAGAGAAGGTTACATTATGTAAGTAATGTGCTTGTTATTTCAGACCCTGCAAACCCAGAGAATGAAGGAAAAGTATTCCTTTATAAGTTTGGTAAGAAAATCTTTGATAAGATCATGGAAGCTATGCAACCTGCTTTCGAAGATGAAACACCATGTAATCCTTATGACTTTTGGGAAGGTGCGGACTTTAAAATTAAAATCCGTAAAGTAGAAGGTTGGGTAAACTATGATAAGTCAGAGTTTGCTACACCAAGTGCACTACATGAAGGTGATGAGGCTAGATTAGAAGATGTATATGGGAAACTATATGCCCTTCAAGACTTCCTTGATCCTAAAAACTATAAAACTTATGATGAATTAAAAACTAAGTTGAATAGAGTACTAGGGGTAGATGCAGGTCATGCACCTGTAGCAGAACCAGTAGTATCAGATGTCATGGAGGCTCCAACTATGCAGACTGCGGAAGCGGCCCCTGCTGTTGAAGCATCTTCAGATGGCGATGATGATACACTATCATACTTTGCAAAACTTGCAAATGATTCGTAAAGAGTTATAATAATAACTAGGCGGACTGCCGAAAATACGAAGTACTTTTGGGAGAGGGAAACCTCTCCCTTTTTTTGTTTAGTTTATTGCCAGAGCAGAATTGCTTTGACTTATACCTTGATCTATGACTTGAGTAATTTGTTTGTTATCTTGTGCAATATTATTAGTACTAACACCTACTGTGGCACCACCACCTGCTTGGGCCAATGCATCATTAAGTGCAGCCATATCAATATTAGGAACTGCACCTAAGTTTGCAACATTATTTGGATCAGTTAAAGTTGCGGCTGTCTGGTCATTTCTAGCATCTTCTAAAGCTTGTAATCTAGCTATCTCGGCCTCTTCTTCATTTCTTTGTCTAATTTCATTCTGTGCTGTACGGCCTCTATTTGTGTCTAAACCTTCACCTAGAAACTGATCTGCCATATCACCAGCACCATCACCGAATAGCCATCTTGCTAATCTACCACCTCCAAGAAATTCAAATATCTTACGAGGTAAGAAAGTAATTGCATTAGCGATAAATGATAGTGCGTCTAAGAAGTAAAGACCTGCAACTTTTAAAGTATCTAATATACCTGCACCTGGGCCCAGGGAATCTTGTAATTTTTTAAATCCGAAATATATAAGACCAAGTGCCGCAATGATTGCGATTACAGGGGCGGCGATTACACCTATAGTTCCTGCAGTAAATCCCATCATAGTTCCAAGTGAAGTTAGGCCAGTTATTAGTGCTGGGAAAGCAGTAAATCTTAAAAAGAGTCCTACTGTTTTTACTACTCCAAATAAACTACTAGCTGCTGTTATTAAACCCGGCCCAAGATAAAGTAATAAACCACCTATAATAATTGCAAATGTTCCTAAATTATTCTTAAAAGTTTCCCAAGCATTTGTAAAGTCTCCTTCTATTAAATCTTTTATAAAATCAACTACTGTCATTACTTTCTCAATTGCTGCTCTAACGATTTCAGCAAACTTTTCAGGTGAGAATAATGCAAGAGCAGCACCTATAAGTCCACCCAAGATACTACCACCTTTTAAGAACCCACCTAGCTTACTACCGAAATCTTCAACTCCAGTACTAATTCTTGCTAATAAACTATTTGCTTCATCGGCCTTCTTAGTCTGTTCTCTTCTATCCTCTTCAGATTTTACAGTCTCATCAAGTCTATCAACTTGTTCTTGAGCAAGTTTTATCTCTTCATCATTACCACCGGCCATTGCCTTTTGTAAATTTTGATCTGCAATTGCATATTGTTCTTGAAGTTCTTTGGCTCTAAGCATATCAGACTTTGAAGCGGCTTTACCAAATGCACTTCCTAAGTCTCTCAGTCTTTTACCTAGAGCATTTTGGCCAAGTTTTTCTCTTGCAACTTCTGCCTTATTTGATAGTTCTATTTTTTTATTAAGTGCTTCTAATGGTTTTAGAAGAGGTTGTGCTTGTGCAAATGCGGCTGCTTCTTTGCTACTTTTTTCAAACTCTTCTGTTTGTTTTTCGATTGCATGTCTGACTGAATCTAAATTTTGTTTTGAGTCTAGGTCTTGTTGTTCAGAAGATTCTAATATACTTTTTAAATAACTATTACTAAGTTGACGGCCAGTGCCATTAAGAACTTTTGCAAAATGTGAAGCTCTTTCTTTTAAACCTTTAGCCTGTTCAGTGTTACCATCTTGTATGGCTTTATTGGCTCTTTCTAAGAGAGATTTATGTTCTTCAGCAACCTTAACCATCCTACCTTTTCTTTCATTTTGAAAATCTTGTTGCTTTTGCTTTATAGCAGCTGCTTCTTTTTTAGCTTTTTCTCTTAGTTTTTTATTATCGGCCATGACTAATCCTTAAATTTATTGTCTATCCAACATTTCCCATAATATACTATACCTAACCAAAATGTTAGCATTATACCATCAAAATAACTTAGGTTATTAATTTCTGTTAACCCTTCCATTATTTCTTATTCCCAAATGCTTGTGATCCAAAGAATGCGGCTACAATACCAGCAACTGCAACAAAATATGTTGCTGCCATGTCTCCGAGAATTTTACTTGCTTGATCTAACCCAGATAATACTGCAACAACTACTGCAAAGGGATATAGTAACATACCGCCGAGAGCAAACCATGCCATCTTTCTTTGAGCATCTCTCATAGCATCTGCATCTTCAAGTTCTTTTCTCTTAAACTCTAAATACATTTCTTGTTCTTTTCTGCTTACCTTTCCATCACCATTAGTATCTGCTGGATGATGTCCGCTAGCCTTTATTTCATCTTCTCCCATTTCTATTTCCTCATTTTTCTTTCTTGTGATTTTTGCCTATCATTTTCTTCTTTAATATGATTCTGCAATAAAGCCACATAAATTTCTCTTTCCCATGGTATCATATTATCTAGCTCTGTTAAACTATAGTTATGATGTTGCATCATAGCAAAGTTTGTTTTATAATGATTCACTAAGGAATCATGAGCCAGGGCTAAGTAAAAAAACTTTGGAGACCTCTTAACTCCAAACTATTCTCGTTGCCACACTTACCACACTTATATTCTACATTCTTTACTAATGAAGGTGTATTACCAAACCAGTCTGCTATCTTCTTAAACTGTTCTGAATTAAGCCCATCTAAAAAATCATTAAGTTCTTCATCTGTACTTTCATTAGATGGATATACATTATCATCATCAAAGATATTTGTAATTGAACTTCTAATCAACTTCATTGTCTCTTGTAACTGTTGATCTTGATTAGACTTTTCATCTATTTTAAGTCCAGCCAAAGTATCAAGTGATGGGTAATCAAACTGAATACCGACCTCTTCTGTAATCATAACGATTCTTTCTTTATCTAAACCAGTAAGCTTAATTTCTTCTAAGTTTACTGTATGATCAATCTTATTATTACACTCTTCATTCTGACAGTTAAGTTTTAAATCTACTGTTTCCCCAACTGACTTTTGCCTCAACTTTAAGAAGATATACTCTAAATCAAAAGATGCAAAATTATTAACATCTACTTCATCAAAGATACATGATTTTAATACATTTTTAATGGCTCTAAGAACATGATTCTGATCTTTAGATTCCAATGCAATCATTAAAACTTTTTCTTCTTTTACCAAGAATGGTCTGTACTCAACTGTAACTCCCATACTTGGAATTTCTACCTCATAACGAGAGGAATTCACTACTGGTAACGCCATAATATTTATTCTCCTATAATATAATTATCCTAAAACGCCTAGAGCTTCTGTTACTCCAGAGAGGGTAGAACTTAATCCACCTTCCAATTCATATTTATCATATGCAAATGATACTGTAAATTCAGCAACTTCTTCCGACCCAGATTCATAATCTATTGAGCCGACAGCTACTGGATATGCATTAATTAACTTTGCACCATATGTGACTTTATTGTCCATATTTAATTGTTGAATGATTATATCGCTTGTATAATCATCTTTATAGCCTAATGTATATGTCTCTGAATCTATTACTGATCTCGACCAACCATCAAACATCTTTTTCATGTACATATCATTTGTACACATAAACTTTAATTCTACATCTGGATCAATAAATCCGTAAGGCATTTTTACGGTTTGTTTTTCCATTGTTATTTCATCTGTTGAAAATTCTCTTCCAGGAATCTGAGCTCCTGTGCACAACATAGAAATATCACGAGGGTCATTAATTAGACTTTTAACATTAACACCATCGCCAGATATAAGACTGGTGAAAATTGCCTCTGGGTCTATATTAAATAAACTTTGTTTTGGAGGTGTTAAGATTACCTTAAATCTATTCAGTCTGGCAATACCACCACGTTTTGCAATTGTTGATTTTAGTTTATCTACATTCATGTCTGTCTCGCAATTTTAATTGATTCTGCCCAAACCTTACTCTTACCTGATTTTCTAAATTGTTCAGTTGGTAAGAATATTGCTATTTCCCATTCACTCATAGGTACTCTTACTAACCTAGATTTTACGTGATCGCTTAAATACATTTTAAGACATGGCCTAAATTCTTTATATTTTCTTGTAGAGGTTAGAAGATCATATCTTGCTTTTATTAATCGTGATGTATCTTTTACTTTTGCTGGAGATAGTTTCATTAACTCATCAAGAAACTTTGCACGGATATCTGGTCTTAGATAGTGTAAGTTTAATCCTAAAAAGCCATTTTTCCTTGGCTCTATTAAAAGAACTAAAGGGAATCTATCATAATAAGGTAATGTTGCTTTATGTTTTGGATCATAAAAATACATATACATTGAACCTCTTAACTCTCTTGTTGTAGGGTCTAATGCATCATCTTTAAGTAGACTTTGTCTACTCGGCATTTTCATATCTTCAATTTTATCACGAAACCACTTCTGGGACTTTTTAGTACGTGCAGTAATACCTGCTCTGAAAGCCTGGGCCTGTAATGTATCGAACAATGATGCCATAAAGTTTTTCTCCTGTATAACTATTTATATCAACTTTTCAGTAGTTTGATACCTAGATTGCCTAAAGTATCTTCGGTCCACACTTGAAACTTCCAACCTTTATGATCTGCGTATTGTTGTGCTGCTTCCCATTTAGATTGGTTCTTAATATATGTCATAACCTCATTGATATATCTTTTAGTTTTGCGAGAGGGCTTTTTAGGAGGTGATGTTTCTTTCTTTGGTTTAATTTCAACCAAAATGATTTCTTTATTATCTAATTCAATAAGTAAGTCTACATAATATCTATGCAGCTTGTTATCGGTCTTACACTTATAGGGAATAACTATCTCTTCACTATTCCATCTTTTTACTTTAGGATTACTTTCACACCACTTGAATGCTTGTCTTTCCCATAATGAACGATAAACTACACTGGATGCATCACCCAGATATTTATCTTTACGTTTAATTGTATATTTCCCTCTATAAGCCATTATAAATACTCTATATGTTAATTAATAATATATCTATTTATAAGGGGTAAAAACGTGGCAGAATCAGTTGAAATAACCAAGTTTCCTGGCAGTTTGGTGGAGTCACCTACAAAAGAAAATGATCCAGGTAGTGCATATGTAAAGTTTAGTATATTAAATTCAGACGCCAGTTCGCCTATTAAGGTTATTGCATTATACGTACCTAATGGATTTTCAATAGAAGATAGCGCAAACTTTGGCTCTATGAATTTCGGAACAATAGATGCAATAAGTCAATTTGGTAAAACATTAAATACTGGCACAGAAGGGGCAAGGGCTCAAATTAATGGCGCGTCTGATGGTGAAATAAACATGATCACTGCAGCTATTATGCAAAGTTCTGGCGGTAGTGGTTTAGCAGTTGATACTCTATTAAGACAATCTGCACAATCTAAGATAGCATTGAATAATAAAACTGTAGCTACATTTGAAGATATGGGTATTAGGCAGTTTTCATTTACTTTTAAATTAGTTCCATCTAGTGCATCCGATTCCAGAACAATTAGTTATATAGAAAATACATTTAGGAAAAATATGTATCCAGAAAAAGGATCTAATTTAGGATTCTCATTAAAGTATCCACCCGAAATAAAAGTAGAGTTTTTTAGAGGCGCAAAAAGAGATAAATTTATGCCTAAATTAGCAAATTGTTATTTAACTGGTTTATCTACCTCTTATAATGAGAATAGTAATATGTTCCATAAAGATGGTGCACCAACAGATACAACAATTCAGTTATCATTCCAAGAGGTAAGACAACTTACAAGAGGGGATTTATATGAAGGTGATGACCCAACGTTGCAAAAAGATGAGAGCGAATAATGAATTATTTTAAAAAGTTTCCAACAGTACCATATGATATTAACCGAACTGGTTCTACTCAGCAAGTTGTAGATATCTATAGACAAGTAAGACCGTTAAATGATAGGTTAGATCAACAGTACTCTTATACCCAGTACCGAGTACAAGATGGTGAAAGACCAGATATTGTATCTCAAAGATTATATGGTACTCCAATATATTATTGGACATTCTTTGTAGTAAATAATTTTTTACATGATGGATATAAAGTATGGCCTATGAGTACACGAATGCTAGAGTCATACATTGAAAAAGAATTTGAAGGTTGGGCTATTTCATCTAATCCAACACCTGATCCAGATTCTGATGGTATTACTAATACACATATTAATTCCATTGCAGGTAAGTTTCAATTAGGAGAGACCATTACAGGAGGTACTTCTAATGCCACAGGTACTCTTATTAAGAAAGACATTGACAAAAATCAATTAATAGTAAAAAATGTTACTGGTTCTTTTATAGGCACAGGAACTGTTACCGAATTAGTAGTTGGTTCTACAAGCCAAGATAGTGTTAGTACATTTAAAGCTTGGAAATATGCAGATGCACCACATAGATATTATAAAAATGTTGCTGATGCAAATGGTAACATAACAGAAAGAGAATTTTCAAATATTGTGTTTACTGAATCTCCAGATGCGGTTAATACTGGTAACATAAATAATGTTATTAATAATAATTACGAACCCTCATATGCAACAGAAGAAGGTTTACTTGATGAGATCGGGATTCCACAAAGATCACAATTAGCAGAAGCAGATGCTACTGGTGCTTCTGAAAATGGTTTACAGTATGAAAGCAACAGAGCACATATTATAAGATTAAATGATGAAAGGTCTAATCTAAGAGTGATAAGACCAGATAGTATTGCCCAATTCGCAAAAGATTATATGGATTTATTAAATGAATAATGATGGAGTTCAGGCTGGAGGCATAGTCAATAGTGCCGCGACTAACGTAACCGCAACTGGTTATGTTTATTCAGCAAAACTATATGTCCATAAGTACGGAGAAGTTTCTGCAGATTCCGAAGTTGATATTAGTAGTTTAGTACAGTTCTTTACTATTACAGAAGACTTAGGGCTACAAGAAATTACTGTAAGACTTTCCATTGGTGATACTAATGGTTATTATAATAAATATAAAATCACTGGTGATGAAAAAATAAAACTTACAGTAACTAGAAAGATGCCTCCTAAACTTACTGATGGTCTATCTCCACTTTCAGAAACGCAAGAAATTAAATTAGATTTAAGAATAATAGAAGTACAAAATCTGGCAAGAGCAAGAGATGGTGTATTAACTTATTCATTTAATTGTGTTACAGAACACGTTCATGAAGCAAATAAGTTATTACTTAAAAGAAGTTTTAATGGATCTATAGGGACTCTTGTAAAAAACATTTGTACTGGTGATCTTAAAATACCATCTGATAAGTTAGAGATACAAACAGACGGTGTTAATATTATTAAAGGTATATACCCTAGATTAAAGCCTAGAAACGCAATGAATTGGTTAAGAAAACACTCACACGATAGTCAGACCCCACTTTTCTTATACCAAACAAGTGATGGAATATTACATTTCAAATCATATAAAAAACTATTGGAAGATGGAAAAGAAAATAAAGAATATTTTACATACATCTATAAGCCGGGAGTATCGGCTCAAGACACACAAACATTTAATGAAGAACGAGAACTTATTAGAAATTTAAGTTCAAGATCTGGTTCTTCAAAATTTATTGCCGTTCAAGAAGGAGCATATGCATCTTCTCTTCAACATATTGATATTAGCACAAAGACACATACTAATACTCCATTTACTCATAAAGGTACTGGAGAAAATAAAACACTCGAATCTCAAAAACCATTTTCAGCACAAGAAAAATATGAAGAAACATTGGATTCAAAGACATATTATATTTCAAAGAATAGTATGTCATTCCAAACTTCTGATGAAAATGCACAAAACATGCACGAAGATTCTAGTAAGTCTGAAGTTAATTCTATTTTAGCAAACTTAAAGAGTTATCAGTATGTACTTTCTTTGGCAGGTGACTTAGACTTACAAGTAGGTCAAGTTATAAATCTTAACATTATAGGTTCGAGTTCCAATACAAATGAAGAGGGTGAACTAAATACAGGGACATTTAATAAATATATAAGTGGAAAATATTTAGTTACCAATATTCTAAGAGAATTTCAAGACAAGTTTTTACAAAAGGTTACAGTCGTAAGGGATTCTACTGCAGTAGATATTGATGTAAATGATGATAGTGGAGAAAATAGCTAATGAGTGATGAGTTTATAGGGCAACAGTTTACTTGGTTTACAGGTATTGTGGAAGATGTACAAGACCCAGAATATATGAATAGGGTAAAAGTAAGGTGTTTAGGTTTTTATGATACAGAAGTAAATGTAGATGATCTACCATGGGCGACAGTTATGATGCCATGTGATACAGCATCGATGCAAGGTAATTCTACTAATCATCAATTAGAGATTGGTTCTTGGGTCGTTGGATTCTTTAGAGATGGCCCCTCTGCACAAGACCCTCTAGTTATGGGTTCTATTGCATCTCAGACTGCGGGTGTTAGAGACGCGCCACTTGAGCATAATGGTGATTATGATGATAAGTACATAAAAACTAAAGCAGGTCATAGAATAAGATTTAACAACTCTGATGGTAGAGAAAAGGTTGAAATATTCCATGGCACTAACAATTCAAGAATATCTATGGATGAGTATGGCGGAGTAGATATACAAAGTAATTCTCAAATTATTAGATTAAGAGATAAACTAGGACTTGATGGCCAAAATTATATTTCAATTGAACCATCTGCAACCTCTCCCGTGTATATACAAACAACAGGTGCTGATATTAATTTATCGGCAACAGGTGGTGGTAGAATTAAGATGAACGCAGGTACACTTTCTCTTAATAATGCAAAGAGAGCTCCTGGTCTTGCAATACCTAGATCAAATTCAAATCCTTCACAAGATGATATAGATGTAGGCGCTTTAGTCGGTAACTTTGAAGTTGATCAATACGTACCTGATCAAGATACTAAAGATGCGATTATAGAATACTTAGGTGGCGACTATGGTATTACAGATAGTGATTATAATTACTTAATAAGAACTGCTGCTAGTGAGGCATCTCCAAATGCGAAAGAACGTGCTTCTGTGGTAGGTGTTGTATTAAATAGAGTAAGAAATAATTATGGAGGAAATACCACTATTACTGGAGTTGTTACTCAGGTTTATACAAAAAATGGTAATTACATTCCACAATTTTCTGGAGTTATGGGCACTAAGTATAATAGAGGGCCAACAGGGCCGTTTAGAAATATGACAGTTAATACTGGAGATGAAGTATCTGCCGCAATAAAGGCTAACTTATCTGGTGTAAATAAATCTTGGCAAAACTTCTCTGCAGTTAGAGATGATGCTTATTTAAAACCTGGTGAACAAAACATTGCGTTTAGAGATTCATTACGTGATGCCGGTGGCCAAGTTGTTGGATTAACTATCTTTGGAACAGTTTAATGACCACAGAAATAGAGATCCCATGCGCTAAGGTCTTATTACCCAAACCTGCTGATTTGGCAAATACATTTACTGAAGTATTAAATATTGCAAATCTTTTGGCGTTATCTGGTAAACAAGATGAAGCAGATAAGATCATGGAAATCTTAGAGACTGTAGAAAAGGCTCTAGGTAACTATCCTATTTCTGTAACTAATCCAATTTATCCTACAATAGAAATACCAGAGATAGAATGGGAAAGAAGAATTACTGCACTCATAGAAGAGTACCATCTTTTTCCTCAAGTAAAAATATTAGAGATCATTGCAAAAGTAATACCTATAGATTTTATAATTCCTATACTGGGTCTTAAAATAGATATACTAAGAATATTTGAAGATTCTGCTTATAGGGCCGAATTAAAATTAGAGGTATCAGAAAAATTAGATGACCTAGATGCACTACTTCCTAAACAGTTAAGAAGATATGGTGAAGATAGTACACTAGAGTCTCCAGAATTTAAGGCCGAATCTATTTGGGATTATATAATGTCACAACTAAATCAAGGTGCACTTAAACTCATATATAGTGCAGCAGGTAAATTGATTGATATGTTTAAAGAGATATGGGATGCTCTTGGACTTCCTTCATTACCTGCAATATTAACTTTAGATATTGAAGAAATAATCAACGAAGTTATTGAAGACTTACAGCAACAACTTGATGATGCGCCTGCAGATTTAAGAGCAGAGATTGAAGGACAGATCATAGATAAACTAAGAGAAATAAATATTGCAGGATTTAGTATTATTGATATTTTAGGTGGTGAACCAAATGAATACCTTGAAAATCCAGAGAGACAAAAAGAAAGATTAATTACTAGGGCTACAAATTTTATAGAAGAATTCCCTAAGTATTTAATAATGGAATGGTTAGAGAAGGTAAAGAAGTTCCTAGATGCTATTGGTTTAGGTGCCATTTTAGATTGGGTAACATTTGATTTCTGTGACTTTATGAAGTTAATTGGAATGCCAAGCACTATAACATTAGATGGCGATTTTATTCTTAATGGTTTAGTAACTACAGGAGCGGCTACTTTAGGCACAGAAGGATCAAATGTAGGTGATAGTTTTAAGTCTGCTGCAAATACAAGTACTGCAGAAACTTATCAATTTACCACAGAAAATAATAAAACTGAATACGGACCAACAGGGGGAAGCGGCTTAGTATTTTTGGATGGTGTGAAGTTAACAACAGGGTTTACTCATAACGCAAGTAGTGTAACACTCGATTCACAGCCAACTGCAGGACTAACTTTATTAGTTATTGATTAACATTCTCATACTAAGGCGTTATAAATAAGTATATGGCAGAAGAAAATAACAGAAGTAATAGAATTTTATCGGACTACCCTGGTGGTGCATCTACTATCGCCAATAAGAAAGGTTACAGTGATTTAGACCTTTCACTTGCACTACATCCATTTAAAAAGGATATAATGCCACTAAAAGATGATAGAGCAATAAAGAATTCATTAAAAAACTTACTTAACACAGATACATTCGAAAGACCATTCCAGAGAAACTTAGGTGGCAATCTAAGAGCTTTACTTTTTGAACCTATAAACTTTCTTACAGAAACTACTATGGAAGATATTATTAGTGCGATTGTTAAAAAGGAAGCAAGAGTAAATATTTTAAAAATAAGTGTTAAGGGCAATGAAGTAGAAAATAAATATGATATCACTATAAAATTTAGAATAAAAGAGAACAATGAAATACAAAAGCTAGACATTGTTCTAAGAAGATTAAGGTAATAATATGGCCAGTAATTTAAACGTAACAGAATTAGATTTTGATCAGATAAAGGATAATCTAAAAAATTATTTAAAGAATCAAGATCAATTTAATGATTTTAATTTTGAAGGGAGTAGCCTTAGTGTTCTCTTAGATGTTCTTGCATATAATACACATTACAATGCGATGGCAGCACACTATGCACTAAACGAAGCATTCTTAGACTCAGCACAAATTAGAGGCAATGTAGTTACTCGTGCTAAACTTTTAGGGTATACACCCAGATCTAAACTGGCTTCTAGGGCCACAATTAACTTTACTGTTAATGCTGCATTCGAAAATATAAGACCAGAAACACTTATTCTTAAAAGAGGCACAAAGTTCCAATCAAACATTAGTGGTACTAAGTATGATTTTGCAGTTTCTCAAAACTACTCTGCTCAATTAAATTCTACAAATAATACATATACTTTTAATAATATTGAACTCACTCAGGGTGTATTTAAAACACTATTATATAGAGTTGATAATGATATAGATAATCAGAAATTTCAACTTGCAGATAGTGATGCAGATACAAGCACATTAAGAGTAAGAGTACAAGACAACGAAAAATCAACTGCGTATAATATTTACACACGATTTGAATCACTTATTAATGTAAATTCTAAATCTCAAGTTTATTACTTACAGGAAAATCCTAATGGTAAATTTGAAGTATATTTCGGAGATGGTATTACAGGTAAGAAACCAGTTAATGATAATATTGTAACTCTTGATTATATCTATACCGATGGTGAAGCTGCAAATGGTGCAGATAGATTTACCTTTACAGGAACTATTCCACAATTAACTGGAGTATTCACTAATACAGTAACTACTCTTACTAATTCTTCGGGTGGTGTTGAAGAAGAGTCGGTAGAATCAATCAGATTTAATGCTCCTCTAACATTTACTTCACAGAACAGAGCAGTTACAGCAGAAGATTATAGATCAATCATTCTTAAAGGTTTTGCAAATATTTCTTCCATATCAACATGGGGTGGTGAAGATAATGATCCACCTGACTTCGGTACAGTTTACATTGCAATTAAACCACTTACTGCAGAAACTCTTTTAGATTCTGAAAAACTTGCTATTAAGGATACAGTATTAAAAGGTAAAAATATTGTTTCTATTACACCCGAGATCGTGGATCCAAACTTTACTCATTTGGAGTTAGATGTATTCTTTAAGTATAATCCAAATCTTACTGATAGAACTAATATAGAATTAGCAAATGTTGTAAGAGATGTAATATCAGATTATAACTTTAATAACTTAAATAAGTTCGATGGAGTCTTTAGACATTCACAATTATTAAAATTAATTGATGCAGCAGATCCAGCAATCATTAACTCAACAATTAGACCTTATATGTTCCAAACAATTACTGCAGGAACTAATGCAATAGATAATGTATTTAATCTATCCTTTGCTTCACCATTTTATGAAACAGGGGATTCTGCAAATTATTTAATTGGTTCTAATGCATTTAAAATTAACATAGATGGCCCAGATCATTACTTTGGAGATATTGCCATTAGTGGTTCTACAAATAGACAAGTAATAGTTTATAAAATTGTAGATGGTCAAAATATTACAGTAATACAAGATGCTGGACTTATTGAACCATCTAAGGGTAAAATAAAACTTGAAAACTTTAGTGCTTCTAGTAATTCAACTCCAATAAGAATTACTGTTGCTCCTAACTCTTTGGATATTGCTCCTAAAAGAGATCAGTTAATTAATATAGACCAAACTTATGTAGATATTACAGGACAGATAGATACAATATCTACAGCAGGTTCATCTGGCTCAATTGATTACTCAGTAAATTCTAGGTTAAGATAATATGTCAATAGATAATAATTCACCCGGATATGTAGAGTCGGTATTTTCTTCAAAGAGAAAGTCCAAAGAAGACTTGCAAATAAGCCAATTAATTCCTGATGGTATTTTAGATGGTATTAATACTTCAAATGGTAATGTAGGTATTGAAAAACTTTTGGAATCATATTATGATTTTATGAATATGAACGAGTTTATATACCAAGATACCGAAACATTTACTGATAGAATTTTAGATGGTAAAGCAGTCTTTAGATATCCAGATCCAGACGGAACTGGTACTCAATTCTTTGCAGACCATGACGGCGGTAATAGTACTTTAAAGATTGGTACTACAACTATTACACTAACTTCAATTAATGTTCAAATATCAAATGGTAATGAGCTTCCTGGTTCACTGGCCGCATCTACTACGGAACACGGTAAAACATTTACTGTGACTGGATTAGGTTCTTATAATGGCCAGACAGCAACACTTACAACTCCAATTAAACACTGGGTAGGGCCAGGGCCTTCTTATGTACTTAACGCACTAGAAGATGCAATGGACATTGATAAAAACTTAGATGATAATGCAGATCCTACTAGTGAATATCTTAGATTTATGCAAAAAGAAATTGCGGCAATCATTCCTAGAGATGTTACAGTTAATAAGGCAACCCTTTACAAAAGAATTATTGACTTTTATAGAGTAAGAGGTTCACAAGATTCTATTGCAACTTTCTTTAGACTATTCTTTGAAGATGAAGTAGAAGTAACACGGCCGTGGGATAACACTCTTATTCCCTCATCAGGTAATTGGGATTCAGATGCAAATCAATTTATTTCTACTAAAGGTTTTATTTCAGAAAAGAAAATTAGATTACAAGATAGTTACAGATACCAAAAATATAGTTATCTAATTAAGACTGGTAGAAACTTTAAAGATTGGGACTCAACATTTAATAGATTAGTACACCCTGCAGGATTTGTATTCTTCGGAGAAATTTTAATTATTTTACAACTTACAAGGCAGTTTTTTGGAGATTCCTCAAAGGGTATAACAGTTCAGACTAAGAATCCAGAAACGGGATTACTTGTTAATCAATTGGTAAATGTATACGGAGGTGATAGAGCTAATAGATTTACATTATCATCTATGCCAGGTATTCAACCAGGCTTGATCGGTGCAGAAGATTTACCATTACTTGTAGAGGCATTTGCTTCTATGTTTACTCCTACTGCAGAAGCAAAAATTAATCGTAACGCAGTACTATCTGCGACAGTATCAAGTGGTGCTATAACAAATGTTGAAGTTATTAATCCCGGATTTGGATTTTCTTCTCCACCTAGTATTACTATTGCAGAAGGTGGTAATGCAACATTAACTCCAGTAATTAATTCACTTGGTGAAATAGAGTCAGTTACTATAGGTGGAACAAATACAGGTTATACTACTGCTTCATTGGCAGTAGCAGCCAACAGTGGTGTGGGAACAGTTACTAATCTTTCATTCCCAACAGAATCGGTATCTATGAAACAATATCGTAGACCACCTATTATTAGAATAGGCACACCAACTGCTAAAGATGCAGACGGAAACTTATTAAGCACTAATGTACAGGCAACTGCACAGTTTAATTTAGAAGCAACTGGAGTTGAAAGAGTAAAAATTATATCAGGTGGTTCTGGTTATTCATCAAGACCAACTGTTACTTTCTCAGCACCACCAAGTGGTACAACTGCAGAAGGATTTGCAAATATTAATGAACTAGGTGAAGTTGATGGGGTACATATAACTAAACAAGGCAGTGGATATATACAGCCACCTACAATAACTTTCTCAGGTGGCGGTGGAAGTAATGCAGTTGCAGATTCATTTATGTTACCTGCAGGTATTACTACTATAAATATTACTAACCCTGGTAACGGTTATGTATTAGATCCATCAGTTACTTTAGGTTCTACTACAGTAACAGAATTAAGAGCAAAAGATATTAAGGCAATACTTATTATATTACTTAATGACTTAAATCAAGCAAGATCAAATAACTACTTTAATAGTAAAGAAGATAGATTTAATAAAAGTAACTATAGGTTCAATTCGAACCTTACAATTGAACAATTAGGTTCACATATTATACAAAACGATTATAAAAACACTATAAATAGATATAACACTAGTAGTTTTATAAACTTAGACTAACTAACATAAACATAGGATAGAATTATGGCAGCAATTATTACAACACCTTTTAGAGTTCTCAATGCCGAGAATTTCAAGGAAGATGTCACAGGCTCCAGTGTTTATTTGGCCATCGGTAAATCAGATGTTTGGTCGAATGCAACATCAGACCTCTCTGACACTACACCTTCAGTCCCTGGAGATCATATTAACGATACTAATGAGGCATTTCAACAAATACTTGGTCTTAAAAGAGTAACATCAAGTGATGTATCTCACGTTATACCAAGATACAATTATGAAGATGGGGCACAATACGTAGCATGGGATTCAGAAGATTCCGATATTTATGATGAAAAATTTTATGTGATGACTAAATCAGAATTTAAAGTTTATAAATGTATCAAGGCCGGGGCCTCAGTAACATCAGTACAGCCAGTTCATACTGGTGTTGATCCAGTTACTTTAGGTGATGGGTATACTTGGAAATATATGTATACTATTACTACAGCAGATTCAGAAAAGTTTTTAACTAATTCTTATATGCCAGTAAAAACACTAGCAATGAGCCCTGATCTAGCAGGTACTAGTGTTGATAGACCACAACAAGAATCACAACAAACTTCAAGAGATTCAGCAACAGCGGCTGGTATTGAAAGAATAGTAGTTACTGCTGGTGGTTCTGGTTATACTTCGGCCCCAACTGTTACTATTACAGGAGATGGCTCAGGTGCAACAGTTGCAGCTGCAGATATTACTATTAGTGGTGGAGCAATTACTGCAATTGGAATAGGTACTAGTACATCAGGATCTGCAAAAGGAACAGACTATACTATTGCTGATATTGTAATCTCTGGTGGTGGAGGTACTGGTGGTACTGCAAGAGCAGTTATCTCTCCTTCTGGCGGACATGGACTTGATCCAGTAAAAGAGTTAGGTGCATTTTATGTCGGACTTAATGCTCAGTTAGATTCAGCTGAGGGTGGAGACTTAACTGTAAACAATGACTTTAGACAAATATCAATTATTAAGAATCCTTTTAAGAGGGCAACTAATACAGATAGTGGTCATACATCCGAAGAAAATGGAGCGGCAACTACTACAGTTGCAACTGCAGGTACTCTTAAAGGCTTGAAGTATTTACAAATGGCTTCAGGTGCTGATGTTACTGCATACAATGTAGACTGTTTACTTACTGGTGGTACTTCAGGTGCTAAGGCATACCTTGCAGAAATTGATACTACTAATAAAAGATTATACTATTATCAAAATAGAAAAACTGGTTTTGGAAACTTTACCGATACTGGAGAAGCAATTAACGGAACTTTACCAACAGGTGGTAGTTCAAGTTCTGATGGGTCAGACGCAGTACAAAATTCAGAATTTGTTGAAGGAAGTGGACAGTTAATCTTCCTAGAAAATAGAGCACCTATTTCAAGAACTGCATCACAAATTGAAGATATTAAATGTATTATAGAATTCTAAAAGTTCTATAAATATATAAAAAGAGAGAATATAAATGGCTATAACAAACGTAAAAACTTTCGGCGATCCACACTTTGATGATTTTGACGAAACTAAGAATTATCACAGAATCCTATTCCGTCCGGGATTTGCAGTTCAGGCAAGAGAACTAACACAGTTACAAACTGCATTACAATCTCAGATAGATAAACTAGGTCAGTATACTTTTGCTGATGGTGATAGAGTACTTGGTGGTAAACAAACCCTCTTAGTTGATAACTTTCAATATATTAAATTGGATCCTACTCATAGTAATACGGCCATTTCTACTTATCTTTCTACTTTCGCTGGAAAGATAATTCAAAATACTGCTGGATTACAGGCAAAAGTAATTAAAGTAGTTCCTGCAGAAACAGTTGGTAATACTGCAGAACCTGATACTCTTTATCTTGAATATATAAACTCAGGTACTAACAAAGAAACTTCAGTATTTAGCCAGGGAGATGTAATATCTACTACAACTGGTACGGTTGTAAGTGCTACTATTAGTTCAACAACTGGTTCTAATCCTACTCTAAATCCAATTGGGTTTGGTTCTGCATATGCAATTGAAGAAGGTATCTTTTTCGTAAATGGTTCATTTGTACATACTCCATCAGAGTTAATTTTACTTGACAAATATACTAATACTCCTACATACATTGTAGGTTTAAAAATTACAGATGGAATAAAGAGTAGTTTAGATACTGGATATTCTGATCTTAATGATAATGCACAGGGCAGTCCTAATGCATCAGCACCAGGCGCTAACAGATATGTAATTTCTCTTAATCTAATTAAAGAACCTATTGATCTAGCAAATAGAACTGTAGGTAAATATGTATACCTTGCAGATATTAAAAATGGTATAGTAATTAGAAAAGATGACGCTCCAATTGATACTCAACTTTCAGATAGATTTGAACAAAGAACATCAGAAGAGTCAGGCGATTATATTCTTTCACCATTCGTATTAGATATAAAAGAACATAGAAACGAAAATAATAATAATGGCTACTTAACAAATGGTGATGCAGAAAAGATTGCCATTGGTATTGAACCTTCTATTGCATATATAGATGGAAGAAGAATAGAAAAAGTAGCAACAGAGCATGTAGTAATTGATAAAGGTAGAGATTCTTCAGATCAAAGAACTGTTGTGGGTAATACTCAGTCTATAGGATTTGGTAACTATATTAAGTTAGATCCAAATAATACAGTCGAAACTCCAGATGTTAATAACTTTACCACACTAGATTTACATAGTGTAGTAGTATCAGGTACTCAGTCAGGTAGTAATAAAATAGGTACAGCAAGAGCAAGAGGAATTGAATACGATTCTACATCTACTTCGAAACACTTCAGACTTTATATCTTTGATGTTACAATGGAAACTGGAGAAAGTTTTGCTAGTGTTAAATCAGTTAAACAGGGTTCATTCACTGCAGACCTAGGTGTAAGAAATGGTAGTTCATTGGTTATATCAGGCATTCAAGGAACAAGGTTTGAAACTGGTAATAATAGTTTAGTATTTCCGTTACCAGCAACTGCTGTTTCATCTCTTAAAGATGTTGCAGGAAATAACTTTACTGCAGCGTATAACGTAAGAGTAAAAATAACAGGCCAAGTTGGTAGTAATAATTCGGCCAACATACCTATGCCATCAGGTATAACTTTAGCTAACGATGATGATGTTGTAGTATACTTGGCTGGAGCATCTAATGCATTAGAAGTTGCAGATACTGCAGTTGGTGGTGTAGGCCAAGGGGTTGCAACTATAGCAATAACTGCAGCTAATGGTACTGCCATAACTGCTATTGTAACTGGCCAAATTACAGCAGGTGCAGTGAAAGCAAAAGGTAGTGTACTTACTAAATCTGCAACATTAACTTATAGTTCATCACAATCAAGCTATGATCTAGGAGAAGTTGATATTACAGAAATCATTTCTATTATAGATTCTGCTAATAATAATGTTACAGATAAATTTATTTTAGATAATGGCCAAAGGGATTCATTCTATGATATCGGTAAAGTAATTCTAAAAGGTGGAGCAGTATTACCTGCAGGTAACTTTACTGTAAACTTTAAATGTTTCCAACATAATACAGCAGGTAATTATTTCTCTGCAGATTCATATTCAGATTACGATTCTATTCCTTCTTATAAAGGAGTTTCTCTTAGAGATGCAATAGACTTTAGACCTACAAAAGCAAGATCTGGCGCGACTACTGGTTCAGAATTTTCATCTGGTCAAGGCCCTTCAGGTTGTAATATGATTCAGCCAGTCGGATCAATTTCATATACACTTAAACATTATGTTGGTAGAATTGATAAATTATTCTTAGTAAAAGATGGAAGTTATAAAGTAGTAAAAGGAAAGGCAGGTTTAATACCAGTAGAACCACAAAGCATAGAAAATGCGATTCATCTTTATAATATTAATTTACGACCTTACGTATTTGATGTAGGTGATATTAAAGTTACTAAAGTTGATAATAAAAGATATACCATGCAAGACATTGGTAAACTTGATTCTCGTGTTAAGAGACTGGAATATTACACATCATTATCTCTATTAGAAAAGTCAGCAAAAGAAGCACAACTATTTGACGGAAATGGTGCAACAAGATTTAAAAACGGATTCATTGTTGATGGATTCTTTGGGCATAATATAGGAGATGCATCACATCCAGATTATGATGTTTCAGTAGATAAAAATAGAGGCATACTAAGACCTAAGTTTGATGAAAGAAGTATTAATTTAATTAGAGAAACTGGTGATAGTGGAACTGCTGTAAAATCATCTAAGGGTGGTATTGTTACAATGCCATATACTCACGTAACGGAGATTAATCAGCCGTATTCTTCTTATTCAGAATTTGTAAATCCATATGATGTTGTGGTTTGGGACGGAACTATTAGACTTTCTCCAGAATCAGATGAGTGGAAAGATGTAGACCAAAGACCAGATATCATCATTGATGATACAAGCGCATTTGATCAATTCGTAACTATGTCCGAACAGAATGGTATTTTAGGAACAGTATGGAATGAATGGGAAACTAATTGGACTGGAACAACTACTACTGGCTTAAATGTAGTTAATGATTTATGGATTGCTAATGAGGGAAGAGAGCCAAATAGATTAACTGGAACAGTTAACCCTAATGGTAGAGGCAGACAAGATGTTCGAACAACTCAAAATGCTATAGTAGAAACAGGTACAGCAACAAGAACAGGGCAAGATGCATATGTTGCATTCGATAGAGAGACCAAGGAAATTGGTAATAGTGTAGTAGAAGTAAACTTTATTCCATTTATGAGATCAAGAAAAATTTACTTTGATGCTGAGTTAATGAAACCAAACACAAGAGTATATGCATTCTTTAATGGAGTAGATGTTACAGACTATTGTAAACAGGAATCTTCCTTCGTAGAATTTACTGATAGATCATCTGTAATAACTTATGAAGATAAAACACAACACCCAAGTTATACTAACTCCGATAAATTAGAAACAAATGCCTCAGGAAGAATTATAGGTTCATTTGTTATTCCTAGAAACGAACAATTAAAATTTAAGGCTGGTACAAGAGAATTTAAACTAACAGATTCAGCAACTAATGCAAATGACTCTACAACAAGGGCTGCAGTTAACTTCTTTGCACAAGGTATCTTAGAAACTTATCAGAGAACAATAGTTTCAACTAAAGTACCAAGAATTGCATATAGAGAAGTAAGTGAATCACGTACAGTTCAAAGAAGAATTCAATTACCAGAAGTTACTAGATGGGTTGATCCAGTTGCAGAAACTTTCTTAATTACTAAGAAAGGTGGAATCTTTACTACAAGTATTGATCTATTCTTTGCAGTTAAAGATGCCAATATACCAATTCACGTTTCTATTAGAGAAGTAGAAAATGGTACTCCGACTCAGAGAGAAGTACCAGGTGCGTCTACAGTAGTATATCCTACAAGTATTAATTTACCAACAGATATGACTGCAAATGAAGGTGTTGGTAATGCTAACGTCGCGACTACTATTAGTTGGGACCATCCAGTATTCTTAAAAGAAGGCCAAGAATATGCGGTAGTACTTATTTCTAATTCAAGTGAATATAAAGTATATGTAGCAGAAACAAGTAAGATTGATTTAACAGATAGTTCATATCAGATTAGTAAACAGCCATATAATGGAGTATTCTTTACTTCAGCAAATGCTTCTACATGGACTCCTGATCAAACTAAAGACCTTAAGTTTAAATTAAATAGAGCGTCATTTACTGGGACATCAGCACAAATTAATTTATGTAATGATGTTGTTCCAGCCAAACCTTTAGAGGCAGATCCTTTTGTTTTTATCTCTAAGAATTCTTCTGCAAATACAACTACTGTTAGAGTATTACACCCCAATCATGGCATGTATGGTTCAACTTCTAACCATGTGGTGCAGTTATCAATTCCTAGTACTACATCAACAATTAATGGACTTGCAAGATCAGTATTTGTAAATACAACTCATACTATTACATCTATGGAGCATGACTCATATGTAATAGTATTACCAGATCACGAAAATGCTACAGTTGCAGATAATACTAGAAGAGGTGGTGGAGTTGGAATTACTGCCACAGAAAATCAAATGTATAATCTAACTAAACTCAGCACATCAATCATTGAGTTCCCTGGTGACCCAGATACAACCGAAGATGATGTGAAGATAGAGTTTAAACATACTGGTGTTACAACTAAGTCAATGGATGGCGATAATGATGGCACTCAAACACTTTATACTAATGCTTCTCAGTTACCTATAATTGCAAATGAGAATACCCAATTTAGTTACCCACAGGCTGTTATGTCAGAAGTCAATAGAACAGGTAATAATCTTACACAGCAAGGAACATATAGAATTAATGCGACATTAAGTAATAACGGAATAGAAAATTTATCTCCTGTAATTGACTTAAATAGAACTTCTGCAATTTGTGTTCAAAATAGAATTAATGATGCTACAGGTAATGCAGATGCATATACTGTAAGAGGTACTTATCAAGCAGAATCAAATCCTACAGGTACAAGTAACGTTGCAAAATATATTACTAAGAAAGTTGAACTTAATACAGACGGTAATAATTTAGATATCTTTATGGATATTAATAGACCTGGTGGCACATCAGTTGATGTTTATTATAAAGCAACTGATGATACAGATATAGACTTTGATAATATTGGCTGGACAGGACCGATATTACCTGAACTACCAATACCTGTTAATAATACAGAGAGTGAATATAATGAAGCTCACTTTAATGTTGCTACAGGATTCCCATTCAATGCATTCTCAGTTAAGATAGTATTAAGAAGTGCAAATAGTGCTTATGTACCAACTGTTAAAAACTTTAGGGCAATTGCGAATACATAATGAATAGAGTAAAAATAAAAGACAATTTGGAATTAGAACGAGATATCCATAGTAATGCAGTTATAAATACTAATAAGAATGGATATGAAAATAGATTATCCCAGATTAAAAAGCAAGAGAAATTCAATGAAGAGTTTCAAAGTTTAAAGGCCGACATGGCAGAGATAAAAGAGATCCTTAAGACACTAGGTGGTAAATAATGGCAAATGATATAAAAGTTTTAAAGAATAATACTTTAGAGGAATTGAGACAAAAGACAAATGAAATCTCATTTAATCAGGGTGATAATACACAACTCGATATAACAAGGTTAGCAGATAAAGTATATGACTTTACTGCAACGACTTCTAATGGTGGTAAATTTTATGGAAATAGTTTATCATTTCATTACCTTCCTGATCTTTCACTAGATAATACTGGCGGGTATATTATTCTAAAAGATGGAACCTCTATTCCTGCATCATTTTCTTCAGGTGATACTTTAACACAATCAGGTGGGTTTTCTGCAACTTTAGTAAGTTCATCCGTAGTAGATGGTAAGAAAAAACTACTAGTAAAAAATACAACAGGAACTTTTAATCCAGCACAAAACCTAACAGATGGCACGGGTACGATCACAGCTAGTAATTTATTAAGAATTATATCAGAAGGATATAATGTAGGTTCTGTTAGAGTAACTAAAGACGGATCAGTTGTTTCTCAAAATTTAGAAGCAGATGGATTTCATGTACCTACTATTGCCGCATCTATCCCACTAACTGGATCATCAACTCTTACAGATATTACAGAAGGTACATTAGCTTATCAGGGAGATTCTCAAAGTAGTGCTGCAGATGTAGAGGCCAATGCTTCTTGGTACGGAACTGTATATCACATTAATAGTTCTATCATACTTCTAAAAACATATGCGGGAAATTTAAATGCAGGAACTTTAATTAGATTCTTAGGACTTTCACAAACTATTGTGGGTGCTAATCATGGGGCTCTTTCAACATATTCTTCTACCGAATCACATATTATTGAACTTAATACACCAGCAACTAATAATCAAGCGATTAAAATTATTACTGGCGATGTGGTAGATTCAATAAATGAATTGCAAGATGATATAGGTACAGTAGAAAATCTAGCCACAACTGCTAATGATTTAGTTACAGCAATTAATGAACACGAAACAGATTTATATACATCTACTACAGGAAGCTTTACTGGATTAACTTCAAAACATTTTAAAGGCGCGATAGAAGAATTAAGAGCAGAACTTGGTAATCATAATGATATTAATAATGCAACAGGATATTCAGCAACAACAGCTGTAACTGGTATCACAGAAATTCAAGGCGATATCGGAGATGTTACATCATTAACCACATCACATAAAGCTACTTTGGTTGGAGCCATCGGAGAAATCGAATCAGTATTCGATGCATCAACACATGAGATTAGTGCAGGTTCAAATGCATTTACAATTAATTCAGATAACTTTACTGTTAATTCAGACGGAACTATTAAACTTGATACAGAAGATGGTATTATAAATCTATTTGATAATACTACTCAATATGGTGCTTTAACAAATTCTGGTGGTAACTTAGTTATTAAATCTGGTTCTACTATAATGCTTACAGGTAGTGGAGCTAATGCTACATTTAATAATAACCTGACAGTAGAAAATGACCTAGATGTTGACAACAATTTAAATGTAGATGGTGCAGGTGTTATTGATTTAACTCTATCAGTAGGTGGACTTGCAAGTCTTAATGGTGGTATTGCCGTAGATAGTACTGCATTCACAGTTGCAAATACTACTGGTAATACATCTATTGCAGGAACACTTGGAGTTACAGGTGCAACTACTCTAACAGGTAATTTAGCTACTCAAGGTAGTAATACTCTAGGTAATGGCACAGGAGATGATACAACAGTCTCTGGCGACTTAACTGTTAATGTTAACACACTATTAAGTGGAACAGTTAACATTGACGGAGCTACAGACATTGATTCTACTCTTGATGTTCTTAACGGAACAACCCTAAGAAGTACACTAGATGTAAATGGTATTACTAACTTTAATGCCACTACTCAGTCTTCAAGTACTGCTACAGGTGCAGTTAGAATTGACGGCGGTCTTGGAATTGCAAAGAATACTTATGTTGGTGGAAATCTTGATGTAACAGGTACATTAGATATTGGTACATTAACAACAACAGCACAAACAGTAAAATTAGCTATCGATGAATTACAATCAGAAATTGGTTCTGCAGTATTTACTAATGGTGATATTACAGATGGTGCAGGTTCAGTTACAGCAGCCGTTAAACTAATAGAAACAGAAATCGGAGATGATGAAACTTATCGTTCCCCAACTATTACTTATGGTGCAACAACAATTGCTGGAGTATTAGTAAATCTTAATGATGAACTAGATGCTCTCAATAGTCTTACTCTCACTGCAGGTGACGGTTTAACATCTGGTTCAGGTGGGACACTAGCTGCAGATAGAAGTTTTGCAGTAGGGGCCGGAACAGGTATTAGTGTTACTACTAATGCAGTAGGTATTGCAAATGGAGGAGTTGGAACAACTCAACTAGCAACAAATGCAGTTACAACTGCTAAGATTACAAATGGTGATGTAACTAATGCTAAACTTGATAATTCTACTATTACTATTGGGGCAGAAAGTGGAACTGACCATGCAATTTCTCTTGGAGAAACTCTAACAGTAGGTGCTGGTGAAGGTATTAATACTACTATAAACAATAACACTTTAACAATTGCTGGAGAAAATGCATCAGACAGTAATAAAGGTGTTGCTAAATTTACATTAACTGACTTTACAGTTTCAAGTGGTAACGTATCATTAAAAGCTGAGGCTATTCAAGATATTATTGGTGCGATGGTTACTGGTAATTCAGAAGATGGTATATCAGTAACTTATCAAGATGGTGATGGAACTCTGGACTTTGATATAGATGATGCATCAGTACTAAGACTTGCTGGAACTCAAACAGTCAGTGGTAATAAAACTTTTACAGGTAATGTAGACCTATCAAATGCCACAGTTACATTTGGTAGTGGTGGAAGTGTTCAAAACTTTAATACTCAATTCTTAACATTAAACGCAGATACAAATACTTCTGGTTTAAGAATTGATAGAAGTGCAAATACAAGTGCATCACATGAAACAGGCATTGATCCAGATTTCTTCTGGGATGAAGCTCAAGTAGATACAGGTGCTAATAATACTTCACATAGAGCATGGAGATTAAAAGGACTTAATAATGCCAACTCTCCAGCTGCTAACACTTCAGATGTAGTTACTTTCTACAATGCTAAAGACTTAGTAAGTTCATCAAACTCTAATGGTATTACTGCAACCTTTACCATGGATACAGGTACTGCTGGAGAACATCAAGGTATTTGGGACTTTGATGTCAATGTAGATAATTCATCTCTTGAAATTAATTCAGATACTTTAAGAGTTAAGTCTAGTGGTATTACTAATGCTATGTTAGCAGGTTCAATTGCTAACAATAAACTTATAACCTCAACTATTTCAGGTAAGTCACTTGGTACTAATCTTTCCTCACTAACTGCATCAACAGGTGTTACTTTATCAGGTGGATATAATGGTTCAACTGCAAGAACAATATCAATAGGTCAGGCCGTCGGACCAGGCGATAGTCCTACATTTAACAACTTAACAGTTAGTGGCAATTTATATGTTCAGGGCGATAATACAATACTCACAACATCAACACTTTCAGTAGAAGATAAAAATATAACACTTAATTACGGAAGTGGTAATACAAATGGTACAGCAGATGGAGCTGGTATTACAATTCAAGATGCACAATCTGCATCACCATCACCAATTGATGCTACTTTCCAGTGGAAAAAATCCACAGGCGGTGGTACTGATGATAGATGGGAACTTTCCCATATACTACACGTTGCACATGTAGTTGGTAACCTAGTCGGTGATGTAAAACACGGAAGCTCAGTTGTACTAGATGCTTCAACAGGAGTACTAACTGGTTCGGTTTCAGGTAATGCTTCTTCTGCAACGGCTCTATCTTCAACTAGAACATTTGCATTAACTGGAGATGTTACAGGTACAGTTACAAATAATCTATCAAGTGGTTTCTCAATAAATACAAATATTGCCGCAAATAAAGTAGGTGCATCAGAACTTAAAGTTAGCACAAACGGAACAACAGGTCAATCATTGGTATCAGATGGTGACGGAACATTCTCTTGGGCGACTAAAGATAATTATAGCCATTGGATATTACAAGCAGATGGCGGTACTAATAATAATATTATATCTACTGAAGTTGTAGACTTCCAAGGTGGTAATGCAATTACTACTACTGCAAATGCTAATGGAGTTTCAATCGCAGTAACTAGTAATTCTATTGCAGTGGATGAACTAGATTGTGATGATGGAACTGCTGGCCAAGTATTACAGACAGATGGTAATGGTGTTCTTTCATTCGGTTCAGTATCAACAACAAATAACTTTCTCACAGGATTAAGTTTTAATACTGGTAATGGTATACTGACTGCAACAAGACAAGGCCTTGGAAACTTAACTGTTAACCTAGATGGTAGATACTTAACAACAGACCAATCACAGGCAACAGTATTTCAAGTTGAAAACGATGCAAGTACAGATCAATTCTCAGTAGGGCATGGAGACGGAATAGAATTTGCGGCAGGTGGTGATCTTTCAGTTGCATTTAATGCATCACAAAAGAAAGTTACTTATTCATACACAACTCCAACTGATAATAATACAACATACTTACTAAAAGCACAACAGACAGATGGTAATAATACAAATCCAAATCTATTCTTAGATGCATCAAGTGGAACTGATGATACTATTAAACTAGTAGGTAGTGGTGAAACAACAGTAACTAGAAATAATGATGGTCAGATAACATTCTACAGCCCTACTCCAAATAATGGAACATTAACAATTACAGATGGTGATGCAATTGATGTTGTTAGAAGTGGTAGTAATTTTACTGCCAATGCATCGGCTAATACTACTGTAACAATTCACACTGATTTATCAGAACTAGGTGAATTTACTGGAACAGTTAGTGAAAATGATGAATTAGTATTCTTAGATGTAAGTGAAACTAATGGTCGTGCAAGACAAAAGAGAACTAATATTAATAATATAGCATTATCAAAATTTAATAATGATCTTAATATTCCTCAGGGTGATATTACACAAGTTAATATTACGGCAGGGAAAGGTTTAGTTGGTTCAGTTAATACTACTTCAGGTACCCATACACAAACATTAAAAGTTAATTTTATTGATGAAACATCAAGAGCTGTAACAGCTCAAGGTATTACAACAACAGCAAGTAGAACATATGCTGTCATGCCAGATGCGGATAATGATTTAGTTGTTAACGTACCATGGGTAAATACTCAATATGGTCGTGCAACTGCAACTACTCTCGGTCTAGTTGAACTAAGATATAATGCAGAACAAACAGTTGCTGCAGAAGCGGCCTCAAGTACAGCATCCAGAACTTATGGTATTCAAGAAGATGGTAGTGGTAGATTAGTTGTTAACGTACCATGGGTAAATACAGATACTCCTGATACTACAGATTGGAGAGTACAGAATAATAGTGGATCACAACAGTTTGCAGTCACTAAGACAGAGGGTGTAAGATTTGCTGGTAGTGGTGCCACATCAGTAGGATTTGAATCTTCACCACAAAGAATTACAATATCCTCTACAGACACTAATGATATTGATTATGTTAATTCCGCATCGTTTAATACAAGTAATGGTGTACTTACACTTGGTGGTGTAGGTAATGCAGGTGCAACAGTAGATTTAGATGGAAGATATCTTCAGGGAGTTGCTCTAGGTACTACTCATAATGCAAGTAATGTTGTAATTACAAATGATTCTGGTTCTAATGCTACGATCAATGCAGTAACTACATCACTTGCTGGTGTTATGACAAAAGATGATAAGCTAAAACTTAATGGTATTGCAACAGGTGCTGAAGTTAACCAAAATGCATTTAGTAGTCTCATGGCGAATACATATGATTCTAGTACTCAGGGTGGAATTAATGTGGCAGTACTTTCTGCCGATAGTAAAACAGATACATTTACTATTGAAACTGGTCATGGATTTACAACTACAGCATCATCTTCAACTGATAAAATGACAATCAATAGAAATAATGATTGGAGAACAAGATACGATAACGATAATGCTTATGTTGGTAATAAGTCAAAAGAATATGTACATTTTGATCCATCAGGTTCTATTAGAATGTATGCAGATGGTATCCAATTAATTGAAATAAATCAAGATAGTGCTCCTGTTATGGATGTAGTATTTAATCCAAATAATACAGATCATTTTAAACTTACTCACGAGACTGTAAACCAATCTGCTGCCGAAATTAATCTAAATTTTGTTGATGGAACAAATGGAACTAGTAAAGATGAATTTAGATTTGAATCAAATGGAACATTCCATGCAGACGGCGATGTTATTGCATTTTCAAATACTACCACTTCTGATAGAAAATTAAAAGAGAATATACAAAAGGTTGAAGGTGCACTAGAATTAGTATCACAACTAGATGGAGTTACCTTTGATTGGAAAGATAAAGAAAGAGGTTCATCTGCTGGTGTTATAGCACAAAATGTAGAAGAGGTATTACCATCTGCAGTGAAAGAAGTTGAAACACTTAATGAAGATGATACACATAAAGTAGTTGATTATAACCAACTATCTGCTCTCTTCATAGAAGCAATTAAAGAATTAAAAGAAGAAAATAAATCTCTCAGAGATGAGATACAAAAACTTATAAATAAAGAATAAAGGTTAGATATGGCTATTATTTCAAACTTAGTTATAGATCAGGGATCAACTTTTCAAGCTGACATTGATGTCACAGATGCAAGTGGAGATGCCTTGGTATTAACTGCTTATCAACAAACTAATGGGGTAAGAGGACAACTAAGAAAAACTTACCAATCAACCACAGCTGTAGATTTTTCTGCTAGTGTATATAGTGCTACTAGTGGAACTGTAAGAATAGGTTTAAGTGCCACTGCAACTAATGCTCTTAAAGCTGGAAGATATGTATATGATGTAGAGATTGAACATGGTACTACAGGTGAGGTTACAAGAATAGTTGAAGGACAAATAGAGGTAACGCCGGGAGTAACAAGGGGCTAATTAGAAATGGCGAATATAAAGGCTAAAATTAGACAGACAAGCACTTTAAAGGGAGCAACGACAAAAAATAATGAAATCGTTGCACAAACAGTAAAACTTTCTCAGGGTTCTCTTAGTTTAGGAGACCTTACTGATGTAAATACTTCAGGCCAAAGTGACGGCGTAATGATGATTTACGATGCTACTGCAGGAGAGTATAAAGTAACAAGTCAGATTGAAAATGAGAATCTGAATATAATGGGAGGCACATACTAGTGGCTAAATTAACAAGAATTAAAATCTTAAATACGGGGTCAACCACCACAGCCCCCGCAAATCTAAAAACTGGTGAATTTGCCTACTCATGGAGATCTGGTAATTTAACTGATAATGGTGATAGACTTTACATCGGTACAGGGACTGAAAGTGGTGGAATCGCTCCTAGTGTAGATGTTATTGGTGGTAAGTACTTTACAGGATTAATGTTAGCACAGACTTCTCCTGGGGTTATTTCAACAGCACAGAATCCAGATACAGCAGGAAACGGGTTTGTACCTATCTTAGATTCAGATAGAAAGGTAGATCAATGGAATGTTGATAATATAAGATTAGATGGAAATACAATTTCTACTACTAATACTAATGGTAATCTTACCATTGATCCAGCAGGTAGTGGTAAACTTATATTACATGATGTTTATATCGGCGCTGATGATGTATCATTAGCAGAATTTATTTATGATACAGTTGGTGGAGCAGTAACAGGTGGAACTGGTATTACTGTTGCTAATAGTGATGTTGGTAATACTTCAACAGTTTCTATTACAGATATTTCATTTACAAATGGTTCTGCAGGAACTGAATATGGATCAGCAGTAAAAATTCCTGCTATTACAGTAAATGGTCAGGGTCAAGTAACACGATTAAGAGAATTTGATGTTGCAACAACCTTAACGGTTGACGGCGACAGTAGTTCAACTGCATCAGTTTCTCTTATTGATGATGATCTACAAATTCTTGGTACAACAAATGAGGTTACAACAGCTGTAACTAAAGTTGGTACAGATGTTAAAGTTACTATTGGTTTACCAGATGATGTTACTATTGGTTCAGACTTAACTGTTACAGATAACTTAATAGTAAATGGTAATGTTACTTTAGGTAATTCTACATCAGATACAGTACAAACTCAAGGTAGTTTAACAGTTGGTGGAAACTTAACTGTACAAGGTACTACAACATCTGTAAATTCAAGTACCATTACTCTTAATGATCCAGTATTAGTACTTGCAGATAATGCTACTTCTACTGCTGATTCATTAGACCGTGGTGTTAGATTTAAGTATGGTGACGGATCAAGTGTAAAAGAAGGCTTCTTTGGTTTTGATATGCAGACCGAAAGGTTTGTATTTACGAAAGATGAAGATTTTGGTGATCCAGATACAGATAACGCTTCTGCACCATGGAGTGATGCAGAATTTGGTGAAGTATATACTAGTAAGGTTACAACATCTTCTGGCAATCTAGTATTAGATTCAGCTGGTGGAACAATTGATATTAACGATAATGTTGATATTTCTGGATCTCTTGTATTAGGCACTGATCTAGCAGTAGCGCACGGTGGTACTGGAGTAAGTTCATTTACTGCTAAAGCTGTAGTTATCTCTAATGGTTCTGGAAATGCATTAAGTTTCTTAACAACATCTACTGCAGGAAGTATAGTTCAGTTTGATGATAGTTCAAATGCACCAGTAGTATCTAATATAATTGATGGTGGAACTTACTAATCTAAGATTTCTTCTCTTATAAATACTATTAAGAAATCCGTATATACGGTTATAAGAATTTATTAAACACTCTATATAGAGGTTGAACATAGGAGAAGACAAAATTGTCTCAGAAAACAGATATCAGACTTAGGCGTTCTAACGTCCTAAATGCAGTCCCAGGAGCAGCAAACCTTAGTGATGGTGAATTGGCCATAAACACTAATACAGGTGCTCTCTATTTCAAAAAATCAAATAATGTTATTATCACAGCCGCTGATGATACTATTTTCCATATTGATTCCGATACAGACAATTCAGGTGCTAATAAAAAGATTGGTATTGGAACTACTTCTCCCGCGTTTAAACTTTCAGTAGATTCTGGTACAAGTGACTGGCCAGGATTTTTTAAATCTACAGATAATAAAGCCGGTATTATAATTGCAGATGATGATACTACTGGCTATTTTGGTGTGGAAGGCGACAAAGCTTTCATGGGTATACAAGCAGGTTCTCATGCAAACAACTTAAATATAACTAGTAGTGGTAATGTAGGTTTGGGTGTTATTACAGCAAATCTTCAGTCTAGTGGAAAAGGTATACACATTCACGATGATGCAAACTCAGAGATTAAATTTACAAATGATACAACTGGTAGTGGAGCCTCAGATGGAACTGCTTTAGTAACATCAGGTAATAGTTTTTCAATTAATAATAGAGAAGCTGGATTATTACATTTTGGAACATCAAATACAAATCGTATGTCAATTACTGCGGCCGGGAATGTTGGAATTGGAACAACTTCACCAAACAATAAGTTATCTGTAAGTGGTGCTAGTGATGGTATAAACATTATAGGTACAAGTTCTTATTTACGTTGGAACTCAGGCGATATGATGATAAGAAACGAAGGTTCTTATGCTATGGGCTTCCATACTTACGACGGCTCAAGTGCCATGGTAGAGCATATGAGAATTTCATCTGCAGGCTCAGTGGGTATTGGAACTAATAACCCAGTTAGAAAACTTCATGTTTATCAACCAAGTGGTACCAATGTTGTAGCTGAATTCGAATCAAGTGATGCTCAGGTATGGATTGATTTACAGGATTCCAATAGTGGTTCTTATGGCTGTTTAATAGGTCATGATCCAGCTGCAGACCATTTATTTATGGTTGCTGATGGTAATGTTAGTAGAAAACTTGTAATTGATAATGATGGCAATGTCGGTATCGGTACTACTAATCCTGCTAATAAATTGCATGTTTCAGATGCTGGTGGTGCAGGACTAGAAATTAATCCACAAACAGCAAACGATAGAGTAATATTATTTGCTTACGATAGAAATACTTCAACTTATCAGTCAATGGATTTTGATGCTTTTGATTATCATTTTAATCCTAGTGGCACAGAAAAAATGCGACTTACTAATGGGGGAAATCTTGGTATCGGAACGAGTTCTCCAGATGCTAAACTTCAAGTAGCTTACAATGGAGGCCATACTTCTGGCAATATTTCTTTAACTCATTCAGCTTTAGATATTTATAACCCACTTCAAGCGAACACAGATGAAAAAGGTGCGATATTAACTTTCTCTGACCATTATCAAGATGCAAATGGATACCCTCGAACAATACGTGCTGCTATAAAAGGTGGAACAGATACTGTAGGAAATACTGCTGATGGGTTCCTTGCTTTCTATACTGACTCTGGTGGCGCAAACTCCGCTTCTGAAAGAATGCGTATTACCTCAGCTGGCAAAGTCGGTATTGGAACGGCTTCACCTGCTCATGAATTGCATATAATGTCCGATTCGCCTAGTATGAGATTACAAGATAGTGATGGAACAAATCAATTTACAACAATAACACAAAATGGTGGTGCGTTACAACTATTTGCTAGGAACGGCTCTAATAATGGATCTATACAGTTTCAAGGCAATGATGGATCATCTAGTACAGAATACGGAAGATTTACTCCATCTGGTCATTTCTTAATTGGTAATGCTACTAGTTTCTCAGATGCTAATGCAAACGATTTACAAGTAGGTAATACAACAGGTGCACATGGTATATCTATCATGTCAAATAGTTCACATAATGGTAATCTCTTTTTTGGTGATAATGATAATAATGATGCTGGTAGAGTATCATATAATCATACAAATAATAGAATGGAGTTCTATACAAATAGATCTCAAAGAATGGTTATTACATCAGATGGTAATACTATTTTTGGCGGAACATCGGTAGGTGCTGCTGGTGCAATGTCTGTTAAAGTCGATGGTTCATATACTGACTTATATCTCTATGGTGCAGGAACATCCCAAGGTGGGAGAATATTCTTTGGCGATTCAAGTGATAGGTCAAGTATTACTGGTACATACGGAACAGGCGGTGGTGGTAAACTCTCATTTAAAACAGACACAACAGGTGGAACAAGTCAAGACAGATTAGTTATTGACTCAGATGGTTCTATTAGATTTAATAATGCATTCACATTCCCAACATCAATTGGTTCAGCAGGTCAAGTTCTTAAAGTTCCAAATAGTGGTTCTGTATTAGTATGGTCTGACCAAACAGGTGGCGGGGGTTCTACTGATTCTATTAGTGATTCCGATGGCGATACAAAAATTCAAGTAGAAGAAAGTGCTGATGAAGATTTAATCAGATTCGATACTGCTGGTGTACAGCGTATGGTTATATTAGCCAATGGTAATGTTGGTATTAATAATACCTCACCTAGTGCAAAACTAACAGTAAGTGGAACTGCATTAGTTGAATTACCATCATCTTCTAATGCATTTAGAATACAAGATACCCAAAACAGCGCAGAAAGGCTGAGAGTAACACAGGCTGGTAATGTCGGTATCGGAACGAGTTCACCAGTTTCAAAATTAACTGTAGGTGATAGTACAACCAACGCAACTGCTATATCTATTAGTACACCTTTTGCCACTAACAACTATGGTGACTTGGTGTTTACCACAGTAGGGACAACTACTTATAACGCTAGGATTAGAGCTACAGTTCCAGGAAACGGAACAAGAGAATTATCATTTATAACAGCTAAAAATGCATCAGAAAATACAGTTATGACGCTTGATGGCGATGGCAAGGTTGGTATTGGAACAAGCTCGCCAGCTACTAATTTAGAAATAAGTGGAAGTAATCCTAAACTAAGAATTACTGATACAAGAAATCAGAGTTTTACAGTTGGTGATATTATGTCATCAATTGAATTTGATTCAGATGATGTTTCAGGTGGTGCTGGAACTTCTAGTGAGCCAAGAGCAGCAATTAATATGTATGCAACTACTACATTTGGTTCCTCTACAGGCTTAGAATTTAGAACTAAAACTGATAGTACAGATTATCCAATCCAACGAATGGTCATTGGTGCTGATGGAAAAGTTGGTATAGGACAATCTAGCCCAACTGCTAAACTTCATATTGTAAATAATGCTACAACAGATACTTTATTATTAGCGACAACTGAAGCTTCAAATGCAGCTGGCCCAGTATTAACATTTAAAAGAAATTCATCTTCACCAGCAGATGCAGATTACTTAGGACAACTTAAATTTAAAGGTGAGAATGATTCTGACCAAGAAGTAGTATATGCTAAGATTACTGCAAAAATACTAGATGCATCTGCAGGAACTGAAGATGGTTTAATAGAATTTGCAAACAGAAAGAATGGCGCAAATGAAATTACAGCAAGACTTCGTTCCGATTCATTACAATTATTAAACGGCACAGGATTAACAGTTGCAGGAGACACAACTATTTCTGGTAACTTAACCGTTGAGGGAACGAGTACAACATTAAATGTTGCAACACTAGATGTAGAAGATAAAAATATTACACTGAATTATGGTTCAGGGGATACTACAGGCTCTGCAAACGGAGCAGGTATTACAATTCAAGATGCCGTAGATGCTTCTACAGACGCTACAATCCTTTGGGACACAACTAATGATGAGTTTGATTTCTCTCATGGAATTAATACAGCAGGTACAATAACCACACAAAAAATTATTGGTACACAAACACAAGGTTCATCACTTTATGGATTAAAACTTACAAGAAGTAGTAGTGGAACTACAACTCCAGATTTATGGGGTGAAAATGATACACTTGTTATTGGTACCTCATCTTCAACAGAAGCAGTTGCATTTAGTTCAGCCGATTCAATATTCTATGGTGATTTAACAATACCAACTAAGATAAGACATAGCGGTGATACAGATAACTATATTTCTTTCCCTGCTGCAGATACACAAAGCTTTGTTACAGGTAATAGCACAAGGTTCCAAATTTCTAATAGTTTAGCTAGGTTTAACCAAGAAGGACTTAATCAAGACTTTCAGGTCTTTGGACAAAATAATGATAATCTTATTTTTGCGGATGCTTCTACTGACCGTGTAGGTATTGGAACAAATGTACCAGAAACAAAATTACATGTTCAAAATGGATCAGATACATCTCCAGCAGTAATAATTACTGGCGGTCATAATGGAAGAAGATTAAAAATACAAAGTTATCAAACTGGTGGTGCAGCTGGTGCAGGATTTATATTTAATGCTGATTCTTCTTATGGTGCTTTAAAATTCCAAACAACAAGCACAGACAGAATGGTTATAACTCAACCTGGTAATGTTGGAATCGGAACTGCTTCGCCATCCCATTTACTACACGTAACTGGTGCTGATGGTAGTATTGCTAATATGGTAGTAAATAATGATAATGTAGCTCTTAGAATGTCAGCATATACAGACTCACATGGTGAAATTAGAGTAGAAACTAATCACCCATTATTATTTAAGACTAATGGTAATAATGAAAGAATGCGTATTACAAGTGCTGGCAATGTTGGTATCGGAACAGCTTCTCCAGATAGGCAATTGGAAGTAGAAGGACAAGGTGTACTAAGATTAAATACTACTGGAAGTAATACTGACCCAGGTATAGATTTTAATACTTCAAGTGTAAACGATATGCAAATTAGATATCGTGGTGGAACAGATAAATTAGCAATATACTCTTATGGAACTACTAGTGATGTAGTAACTATTCAAAAATCAGATGGCAGAGTTGGTATCGGAACAAGTTCGCCAGCCAATACTTTACACGTTAATAGTGGTTCAGATAATAATGTTGCTAGATTTGAAAGCACTGATGGTGGTGCTGTTATAACTCTTAAAGATAATACAGGTGCTGCGGCAGTTGCAAACATAGGAGATAACTTATATTTTAAAACATCATCTTCTCAAACTGATAGGATGACTATATTAAGTAATGGCAGAGTTGGAATAGGCACAACTTCGCCTTCTTATATGTTAGATATTGGTGGAGGAGACTTCTTTGTTAATGGCACAAATAGAGATTGGGGAGGTACTGCAGGTTTAGGTACTCATATAGGTACTGGAGATTTTGATATTTATAGTGGTGTTCCTGGTGGTGGTGCACATAAACTAAAATTTACAAATGCAGGAAACCTTGGTATTGGAACTGAATCACCCGATCACATATTAGAACTATCTAAGGATATGTCAACAAGCCCTACTAGTGTTATATTTCTAAGACAAACCGGGACAAATCAAACTGGAGGTGGTGGAGCCATAAGGTTTGATACGTCAGCTTCAAATGATGACCACACACTATATTACGCAAGTGTTGAAGGTATAAGATCAACTTCTACTAATGGTAGTAATGAATTACATTTTAAAACAACTAAAAGTGGTGTAAACAATAATGCACCTAGTACTAAAATGGTAGTTGATGAAGATGGCAATGTTGGTATTGGAACAACCACTCCAACATTTAAACTGGATGTTCAAGAAGCTAATGGAAACACACTTGCAAGGTTTAAAGATTCAGATTCTTCTCACTCAGGAATTATTATTGCTGGAGATGTAAATGCTGGTTGGGTAGGTAATGATGTAGGAGTTACTGGAGAAGGTATCTATTATCAAAGTTCAAATAACTTTATGAGATTCTATACTAATAGTTCTGAACAGATGAGAATAGATAATAGTGGAAGACTTTTAGTAAATGCTACTTCTACTGCTTTTAATGATAAATTATATATAGGTGGAGATGGATATGCAACAGGTGGTTGGAGAACAGGTACTGGCGCAACTTTTGTAGGGGAACTTACAAATCTCTCTGGTAAACTAGCACTTCAATCTGATGCAAGTAGAGACATACAGCTAGGTGATACAAACAATCCTGATATAGTTTATATTGATACTTCTGCTCAAAGGGTTGGTATCGGAACAACTAGTCCATCATTCACTTTACATACTAAGACCACAGGCAATACAGTTGCTAAATTTGAAACTTCATTAACATCTGATTTAGCAATAGAACTAGCTAACTCACAAGGTAGTATGTTCTTTGGACTTGGGGGTGGAGAGGAATTTGCAGTAGGAACAACTTCTGATTTAAACGGAAGTGGTAATTTATTTGCAATAAAACAAAATGGCAACGTTGGTATCGGAACAACTAACCCAAAAGCTAAACTAAGTATAGAAGAATACGGAATTGATACAAGTACAACTTCAACAGCAGCAACAACTCAAGTAACAATACATTCTTTCCCTATTGCTGACTTTAGAACTGCTAGGTTTACAATTCAGATTACTAATACTACTGATTCAACATATCATAGTACAGAGATCATTGCTGTACATGATGGAACTACTGCTAATATTACAGAGTTTGGAGAAGTTCATACTGGCTCATCAGTAGAAGCAACATTTGATGCAGATATATCTTCAAGTAACTTTAGATTAAGGGCAACTCCAACATCTACTAATGCTATGTCATTTAAAGTAGTTTGCCATTCTATAACAGTTTAAGTAACTTATTTGTATAAATAGTATTATATAAAATTACCCGTGGACAGTGAAACGGAGAACACATGGCAACAGATCACAACTTTCGAATAAAGAATGGCCTTGAAGTAGGCGGCTCATTAATAGTCAATTCATCAGGACAGCTCGTAGCTGTCACAGCATCATCCCATATACATTATTTAGATAATGTTGAAGCCAAATTTGGTAATAGTGGCGATTTAAAAATCTATCATGATGGCAGTAATAGTTATATAAAAGATACTGGTACTGGTAATTTAAGAATAGATGCAACTGATTTTTATGTAAGAAATTCAGCAGGAACACAATTAAAGATAGGTGCTGTAGATAATGGTGCAGTTAATTTATATTATGCAGGTGTCGCCAAACTAGCCACAACCAGTGCAGGGGTAAATATAACTGGAACCGGAACAGTTGGTTGGAATAATTTAGCTAATGGGTGGTTACTATTAGGTAGTTCATCTGCCGGTATTGCCATGGATAATAATGAAATCATGGCCAAAGGAGTTGGCAATTTATACTTTGGTACTAGTGATGCAAGTGATGTCATAATTAGAACAGGTGGCACCTCAGCAAGACTTACAGTTCATAATGCTGGAGATGTAGAAGTTCATAATAGCTTAGATGTTGGTGCAGACTTAAATGTTACTGGAGATCTAAATATTACTGGCGATATTAATTCGGTATCAGTAACAGATTTAGATGTTTTAGATAAAACTATTACTTTGGGTGTTAATGGAACTGCAGCTGCGAATGACGGCGGTGGTATTATAATTAATGGGGCTGGTGCAGAGTTTATTTGGGATAATACAAATACTCAAATGACTCTTAATAAAGATTTTAAATTTACATCAACCCAAAAATTAAGATTTGGTAATACTTATTTTACTAGAAGTGGTGATAGTAATAATGTACAATTTTATGCCACTGGAGGTTTATTACCGCATCACACAACTGCTTCTAATAATGCATCACTTGGGAACTCATCCTATAAATGGGATGGAGTATTTAGTACTACAGGTTCTTTTAGTGGATTAGTATCTGCAGAAAGATTGGAAGTAACTACAGCCAATGCCACAATAAATTCAGCACACCCTTCTATGAGAAGAGGTTCAGCAGGGGAAATGTTCCTTGATGCTCCTGGCGATATCATCATGCATATCGACTCTAACAATAATAATACAGATAGAAGATTTAGAGTAAGAAAAGATACAGCAGGAAGTACAGATTTATTTAGTGTAGATGAATCAGCTGATACAAGAACTGGCGGTAGATTATATCTAAGTGGAACAACTGCTAACTATCAATCAAGTGATGGTAATTATTTAAGAAACACAACTGCATACGGTTATATACAAATCGGACCAGGTAATGCAGCTCATGCTCACTTCTTAACAGATAGAAGTAATTTCTATTTTAATAAGCAGATTCAAGTTGATACCGGTATTATTACATCTCACAACGAAGATTTAATTTTAAGAAGAGCTCAAACTTCTGCATCTGGCGAGTTAACATTAGCAAGAGGTACGTTCTCAGGAAACACTGCATCAGCCAGTGATTTAGACCTTAGTTCTACTATAATAGGCGGATTTACTGCAAACTCAGCCTTTGAAAATGCTTATAGACATTTTTATATTCCTGGAACTTCACCTAACCAACTCGCAGGTGCAAATAAAAAATTCACTGTTACTACTACTAAGAATGGAAGTAATATAAGTTTAGGTACTCAAATGTTCTCCTCAAGGGGTGATTTTTCTAGTGCGACTGTTGTTGCTGGAACTACAGATACTATAGTTATAACGATTGTTGGTATTCAACTATCCTATGGCCAATATTATGGAATACAATTTGGTAATGATAGCTTTAGAGCAAGGGATATAAAAATAGAAAGATCAACCGATGGTGGCACAAATTGGTCTACTATTTATGATGTAGATGACTTTCCATTAGCTGTAGTCAATCATTATCATGGAGGTAATGGTACTAATACTAATGCTGTAAGATATACTCTTACAAATTTTGCATCTACAAGTTTAAGAATAAATCAATTATTTGCTTACGATTATTCAGAAAGTGGTACCTACTTTGCTGAAAAGAATATAGATGAAAACATTATAGCTAACTGGACTTGGAAAGATATGTCCAAAGCTCAGTTTGGTGACAATGCTGATATGACACTATATCATGATGGTACTAATAGTATTATCAATAATCAACAAGGTGTATTATATATTGATCAAAATGTAGATGACGGAAATCTTATTTTACGTTCAGATAATGGAAGTGGTGGCTTAGCCGAATATATTGTATTGGATGGAGGTACTGGCGCTACTATATTAAAATCTTATGGTTCTGAAAAAGCAAAAACACAGTCATGGGGGTTATTAGTTACAGGTACACTAAATGCAGACCAACTACATATTGGTCAAGGCGCTAGTGATTTAATTTCTGTTCATAATGATGGCACCTTCACATCAACATATAGAAACAATACTGGTGGTGTTCTCGATAGAAGATATGCAGATCATGGTAATAATGGCACAACAGTAGAATATCAAACAAGAGTTGGAATGGATGGAGACTTTAGTTCCACTGGTAACTTTAGTGCACATGACTTTAGACTTAGAACAAATAATTTAGATAGAATGACAGTAGATTTTGCTGGTAACATTGGTATTGGTTTAACCAATCCGAGCTCTCTGTTACACATATATGAAGATGCAACATCATTAAATAATACTACAACCGACCTTTTAAAACTCGAAGGTAATATAGTTGACTTTGGTACTACTCCATCTGCTATTGCATTAGCATTTAAATTCCAAGACGGAAATAATAATACTAATGAAGCCAGAATAAGAATGGCTACTGTCAATGATACTACTTATGGCGATAATGATGAAGCGGCTTCTAACTTAATATTTTCTACTACTGACGGCGGTACAGAATCAGATAAAATGATTATTACCGGCAGAGGTAATATTGGTATCGGCACTAATAATCCAGCACATAAATTAACAGTAAGTGCACCAAATAATACAACGGCAGTTGGATTTGATATTGGGAGTAATGCGCATTTCGATTTTCAAGCAAATTCTACAAGTGGATATAATACTACATTTAACATGGATAATACTGGCCTTGAGATTGGCCATGATAGTACCTCAAGAAACTTGGCACTTCAAACTGATAACACAGATAGACTTGTAATCAGTGGCAGTGGAAATACTACTCTTTCTGGAAATTTAGAAGTTCAAGGCGCAGATGTAACTATTACTGCAAATATAAAACACGCGGGAGATACAGATACATACTTTGGATTCCATGGTAATAATTTATGGAGAGTTGTTACTGGTGGTACAGAAAGGATTGAAGTAAGAGACAGCGAGACTGTTATCAATGATGGCGGCTCTTCTTATGACTTTAGAGTTGAGTCTAATAATAAACAGAATATGCTTCTTGTTGATGGTAGTACTGATAGAGTTGGTATTGGGACAAGTACTCCTTTATATCCTCTACATGTTGTTGGAAATGTATATACAAATAGCGGAAATTTCATATTAGATAGCGGCCAAAAACTTATTTGGGGTAACTCACAGCAATGGATCTCATGCGGTAATAGCCTTGACATGAAATTCATCATTAATAATGGCGAAAGAATATTCTTTAGAACTGATGGTAGAATTGAATCTACTATGAAGAAACATTTTAGAATTGATGATGTTGGCAATTTGGGTACAACAATTAGATATTATAAAATTGCAACAGTCAACAAAGGAAATTCAGGAATTACAATAAAAGGTACTTTGGCAAACCATGTAGAAAGTTATGGTACTGGTAAATTTGATTTAGCAATTTTTGGTAGAGAGGATAATAATTCTGGAAATATCTCTGTTAATGGTACAATTGATGTTGCATCATCAAATGGTGGTGTAAGAATTGTTAAACAAACTGGAGGAAGCGGATATATTAACTATGATGTTTATATTGTAGTTCCTAAGTATGCTCATGTTGATGTAGAAGCAACTATTCACGGTAATAGTAATGGTACAGGAAATCTTATAGATTGGCATGGTAATAATACATACGTTACTACTGCACCAACTGGAGCGGCCGTTGAATTACATACGGCAACATTAGCTCCTGGTCATTATAAAGTTATTGATAGTATTATTAGTGATGCTATCTTAGATATTCCTGCCGCACCAAGTATTACATCAACATCAGTAGTAAACGAAACAATAGAACTTGTATTTGCTCAATCAGCAACAACAGGTGTGGATCATTACGAAGTTCATAGTGATGGTGCAACTGGTTCGGATTATTCTTTAATTGCTAGAATTCCACCAGAAGATATTGCCTCATCAATGAGTGTTGTTGATGCTTCTTTTGACGATAGTGGAACAGTTGCGTATAGAGTATATGCAGTTAAGAATGGTGTTTATTCATCACCTGCAACTACTACTCGATCATTTAGTATGCCATCACTTGATGTTTCAAATATGTCAGTAGTACCAGATACAAATACATATCATATACAATATAATTTACCAAATACAAGATTTTTGGATCACGTAGAAATTTATGTAGATGCTGAGGCTTCAAATAGTAATTTAGCTAGATCGGGTGCTTCACTCATTTATAGCGGAAGCAATCCATCTTATAAATATAATATAAGTAACAGTGATATGGAAAAATATCATCAGTTTTGGGTGGAGTGCGTAAGTGTCTAATATTGAATCAGAAACACTAGAGTTTTGGGAAAGAAGAAAAGCCGATTACGAAGAATGTTTAGAACAAGAATTGGCCATGGAAAAGCCAGATGATACTTTAATAGAATTATTAAGAGATCATATAGAAGAATGCATAAGAGAAATAGATGTCAGAAATTAAGAATACAAAATTAGAGAGAAGTAATATATCATCCATAACTGGCGCTATGATGAGCGAAGCTATGGGTACGTGTTGTATTGTTCCAGTACAAAAGGCTGGACTTTCAAATGCTACTACTAGTAGTAGTTCGGGAGAATATGATGGCGGAGACAGAGTTATTGGGCAAGGTGCTTATGGTGTAGATGGAGACTTATTACTAACAACTGGTTGGGGTGATGGTGCTGCGATCAGAAGATTAAATAACGATGGTTCGATGACTAAATTATGGCACGATAATAATGCATTATTTAGAGATACAACATCTACATATAACCATATTAACTCAATGGCATTTCATGCTGGATCAAGTCAGATTTGTTTAACAACTCATAATGTTAATGGTTATTCAATGGTTGATTATAGTGATATTAAAGATTCGTCTACTTCTACAAATAATGTTGTAAATACAAGACCTTCATCGCAATATGTTTTTAGTAATGGAGTAAATATTGATAGATCAGGATTATACTATGCATCTGGAACTGTTACAGCTGGGGATTGGTTGTATATATTAGATTACGATGCAAGTCATTATAAAAAAATTCCAAGAAGGCATTGGACAAATGATACAGAAGAATTATTAAGTGGTGAATCAGGTTCAAGTGATTTATATTCAGGTAGTGCTGCTATAGATAGAAATGGCTATCGTGGATATATTGCATACGATGAAATAAACGACAGAGTATTTTATAACTTTTATTATAATGCTAATTTTGTTGTTGTTGATGACGCTTCAACTGCAAATCCAAAAATTATATGGTGTGATTTAGGAGATGCTGGAGCGGGTGATGATGGATATGAACAAGGAGTTTTTGTTCCAGATCCAGTAAATTATCCAAATAAAATAGTTATTGGTGCAAATAGTAGAGCTGTATATGTGGATATTACTCCGTGTTTATCAGGTAATGCTCCTACTATTACAAAGACTATTTGGACTGATAACAGCTCTAATGGTTTAAAGTTTGCTCCTGGTGTTTTGGTTAGAACAGGAACATCTCGTCAAACTACAAGTAATAGTGCTGATTGGATTGATAGAATGCCAAGTTATCCATGGTATATGCCTGTTTGTGCAGACCGCGGTAAATATCAGATGGGTGGTTGGGTTGATTTTGATAACGATAATATTGTTGCACTAATGAGAGTAGAAGAAAGAACAGAAGATACAACAACCGGTGGAAGAGGTTCTACATATTATGCTGATTACTGTAATCCAATGTTTAGAATGAAATCAGCAAACGGAACAAAGTGGTGGGTAAAAACGGGTTATGGTGGTAATGGTCATTCATTTAAAGTTTGGTCAGATACATACGGAAATCAATTAATAGGAAACTGGTCTGTTGAGTTTGGAACATTTCAAATGACTGATACAAGTCAAAATATTGATTTTGTTCACGTAGCTACTCATGGACATTTTATTACTGGAGGACATTCATTAACAATAATGGTAAGTAATAACAATGGGTCAACTTATGAAAGTTACACTGCGAATAGTGTGCATACTTTCTCAAGTTCAGGCACTCAGTTAAAAATAAAATATGTTGCAACTGGAGGTCCAGATAAAGCACCATATAAAATGTCATTTGATAAAGATCAAGTAACATACGGAATATTATATACAGGTTTATCAACGGCTGATATTCCAACAAAAATTGTAAGAAGAAAAATTAGAGGGAGAAAATTTTAGATGGCTACTATTGCAGGTTCACTGAGAAACAAGGTATTAGTATTAGATGATGTCACCACTGGTGATTTAACTGTAACAGGCAGTGTTACAATTACAGGAACTGCGACAACCATCAATTCTACTAACACATCAATCAACGATCATTTAATAGAATTAAATGCTGGATTAACTGGCGCTAATGCTAATGATACTGGTTTAATTTTAGAAAGAGGTTCAACTGGTAATAATATATTTATTGGTTGGGACGAAAGCGCAGATAAAGTTATTGTTGCTAGTACAACTGCAGATGGTACTGCTACTGGTAATTTATCATTGGCCGCGGCTAACTTCCAAGCAGCTGGGATACTTGGAACGTCATTAGATATTAATGGAAATGCCGATATAAGTGGTACACTCACAATGAGTAATAGTAGTGCTGGTAATATGCTTAACATGAATAACAATAATATTATTGGTGTTAATGCGATTCAAATGGCAGACCCTGGGCCAAATGAAGGAGTCACTTGGTCAAACATAAAAATATACGAATCGCCAGATGATTTAACAACAAACTCTGCAGGTAATTTCCAAGTTGTTTATGGAAGTACAAGAAGATTAACAGTTAGTGGCAGTGGCATTGATGCTAATGGTACAATTAAAGTATCTAATTCTGGTACTCAAAGAGGTGAACTTAGTATAGAATCGACAGATAATTTTAAAGTAACCGCTACAACAGGTGGTGGAGCAGGATTACTTCTATGGGGTGCTGGAGGAACAACTCCTACAATATCACCATTAAAAGAAGGAAGTGGTGTAGATGGTGAAGTCAATTTAGGTAGAAGTTCTGAAAGATTTAATGATGCTTACTTTAGTGGAATATTATATACTGGCAATGGCACAAATGCGGCACCTAGTCATACATTTTCTGGTGATACAGATACGGGTATGTATAGAGGAAGCTCTAACTCATTACAGTTTTCTACTGGTGGTGTAATGAGATTAAATTTGGATTCATCAGGACATTCAAATTTTACAGGCCAAACACGAACAGATGATTACTTCCAAGTTAATTCCAGTGGCAGTCTTTTAAAAGTTAATATTACCGCCTGGAATACTCATGCGGTTCAGGATGTTATAAAAAATAGTTATAACTCCACCATAGGAGACTTCTTAACTGTAAAAGCATCAGGTAATGGTGCAAATAACCATGGTGCCATTGTAATTGCAGACAACATATTTGCTTACGGTCGAACAGAGAAGGCCGCAGAGACTGCAGCTAGTACAACTGCACCATTTACTACAAATGCATTCCAAGTAACTAATACGGGTAATGCTAACTTTGCAGGAACTGTAACAGCAACTGGTGGTAACTCTACTAACTGGAATACTGCACACGGTTGGGGTAACCACGCAAGTGCTGGTTACTTAACATCATCTTCAACACAAAGTAAATATTTAAGAAGTGATGCAAATGATACAGCAACCGGTACAATAACATTTAATAATACACCAATATTAGCAGGAACAAGTGGTAATGAAGGTGGTGAATTAAACTTCGGTGCTCCAACAGGTGGAGTATATTCATCATTTGCAGTAGACAACTATCAAGGACATATCAGAGTACATACACTTCAGTCTGGCAAAAATTTCCAAATAGTAGGAGCTGGAGAAACAGCAAGAACTACAATAAACACCAACATAGGAACTGTATGGGGTTCTAATAATGATGGTGCAAATTCAGGATTAGATGCTGATAAACTTGATGGAGAACATGGCTCTTACTACTTAGCATATGGGAACTTTACTGGTACCCCAACGATTCCAGATACTTCAGGTTTGGCTCCAATTGACAACCCAACATTTACAGGTGAAGTCAATATACCAAGCAAACTAAGACATGCTGGTGATACAGATACATATTTTCAATTTCCTGCAGCCAATCAAGCAAGAGTAGTTGCTGGAAATAGTGAAGTTGTTAAGTGGTTAAATACTGAGATGAGGATGAATAAGCCCATCACTATTAATAATAGTTCTTCTTATGATGAAACTACTCTTGCTGGTATAGGTCATTCCGAGAAAAATGCCATCATTCATGTTCCTTCTCGTGGTGTATCTCAAAATACATACATGCCTTGGATTCAACAATCTAATACACATGGTTCAGGATATAGAACAAGTTTTGTAATAGGTGCATATAAACAAGCATTTCTAAGTAATGGTACAACACAAGCAGGTTGGGGATATGGCCAAACTGGTATCTTTATGGCAGTGGGTACTAACGATTCTTATCCTACTCAAGAATTTAGATTTGCCACTGGAGGAAAAATATGGTATACTGCTGGGGGAGATGATACATATTTAGATCTCGGAACAGATAGTACAATAGGATTTTCTACAAGTGGAACAGAGAGACTTTCAATTACAGATAGCGGCCTTAGTGTCGCAGGAAGTTTAGGTGTTACAAATATAGTTACTAATAAAGTAGTCAAATTCAATGGGTCAATATTAGACGATTCAAATATTACAGATACAGGTTCACTAATCACACTTGGTTCTACTACAACAGTATCAGGAAACATATCAGCAACTCAAGTACTTGCTACAAGTAATGGGGCTGGAACAAACTTTAAGGTTGGTGATGATGCTTGGATAGGTGATATAAATGTTGCCAATACAATTAGGATTTCAGGTGCCCAAAATGCAAACAATGGTTATATTTCTTTTGGTAACTCTAGCAATACTGCATTGGGTAGAGCGGGCTCCGGCCAATTAACTTGGGGCAGTGATGAAATATATCACGAAGGCCACAAGCCAACATATTCCGAACTTGGAACAATGGCATACTCTAATCTTACCGGTACTCCAACAATTCCTAATATAAGCGGACTTTTACCAAAAGCTGGTGGTGAAATGACTGGTTCATTGACTATTGATGTTGATAACCAATCAGGTGGTGCTTTAAGAATTGAAGCTAACCAAACAAATCCTAATAATGATTTTTACTTTGCACAAGAGATGTATTCTACTCTTTCAGGTAGCACTGCTACTACATCAGATAGAGAGCAAGGTGGTATTTACCTGGATCTTAACTCTAGTGCTACAGGTGGCGATACTTCTAATGAACATAGAGTCTATGGAGTGTATTTAGATGTAGACACTACTGGTGATGCAGATTTAGTATATGGTGTTTATTCAAATGTTGCCGCAACCCCTACTACGGGTCAGACAACTAATGTTTATGGAGGTTACTTCTTTGCCGAAGATAATGGTGGAGCAGGGGCTGTTCAAAATGTCTATGGTGTTATGGGTGTAGCTCAATCGGATAATGCTGCATCAGATACAGACACAATGTACGGACTTTACGGAAGAGCGGTGAATACAGGAGATAGTCAATTCGTTACCACAGCAAGAGGTGTATACGGCGAAGTCGAAATTGCTGCAGATGGTGGAGATAAATTTGGAACCACTTATGTATTTGAATCTCAATATGATAATAATTCAGGTGTTGCTCAAACACACACTGCTGCATTATATTACGGAAACTATGCAGGAACATTGCCTACTACTCCTTTTGGTGTTTATATAGCTGATGAGGTTCCTAATAAATTTAATGGTACACTTCAATCAGGTGTAGGTGGTGTAAATAGGGTTTCTTATGGTTTTAATGATGATCTGAACACAGGAATGTACAGCCCTGCAAATCACGAATTAGGGTTTACTACAAACGGCGTGCAAAGATTAAAACTAACTACTTCTGAAACTGTTGTTAATGATGGCTCCAATGATTATAATTTCAGAGTAGAATCAAACAATAACGATGCAATGATATTTGTAGATGGAGGTACCGATAAAGTTTCTATAGGTACTAGTGATGCAGGCAGTATGGATGGTAGATTTACAGTGCAAGGAGCAGGTATTAGTGGTACAGATGGAGATATCAAAGTACATGCATGTATTGCGGGGTCAAGACATCATTTAGATATTGAAGAAGAAAGAACAGCTAATACTTCTGATTGGCAAAATACAATATACAGATTGGGTATGAGAGTTGATAATACTGATCACCAAGCTATTGAGTTTTATTCAGATGGAAATTCTGCTGAGCACATTGATATTAGAACTGGAAATAGAGTATTCAATACAAGATTTACACATGATGGCAAAGTTGGTATTGGAACAAGTTCGCCAGGTACTAAACTAGATGTTACAGGTGCAATTAAAGGAACCGAATTTGACTTACCTTCAGGTGGAATGTTGGATTGGGCAAATGGAGATGCAAGAATAGTTGAAGGTTTGGTTAATAATTATTCTTTATCTTTCCAAACTTATGATGGTTCTAACGTATCTACAGCACTTAGGCTTGATGGTAACAATGATGCTACCTTTGGAGGAACTGGTAAGTTCCAGGGAAATTATAGTACTTCTAATAATACCTTAAATCTTCTCGGCGATAGTAATGGTAGTGGAGTCGGTATTACATTCTCAGATAATGGAACACCTGCAGTATCAAATTCAGGCCAAAGGGGATATTTATCATACTATCATGGTGATGGTGCATCATATGGATCAGGTAACGCTTTCATATTTAATAGTTCAGAATCTACATTATCAGTAGTAGTTAAAGGCAAACTTATGTTTGATGAAGGCCTTTATGTTGATCCTACAAGTGGTACAGGTGCAGGTACTCAATTAATGACTAGTTCTGGTAAACTTACTAATGCTGCATTACAAGAAGATCTCAGACCTACTCCATCTGGAAGTTCAGGAGGAACATATACAGGTAATACTCCTTTAAGCAGTGCAGGTTCTGCATTTATTAAGTATCAGAACCAAAACTTTACAGGTGTGCCTGGTTTAATACAATTTTATATAAGTGGCTCAACTCAAACTAACTCAGAAACAAGTACATATTTAAAACATCAATTTGAGCATGATGGAGATGCACACCATGATGGAGATGTTATTGCATTTTCAACTACCACTGGTTCTGATAGAAAGTTAAAGAAAAATATTAGAGATTTAGAAGGTTCATTAGATAAAACACTTAAACTTAGAGGAGTTAAGTTTGATTGGAAAGATGAAAATAAAGCTAATGATCAATTAGGATTTATTGCTCAAGAAGTAGAGGAAGTACTACCTGAAGTTGTTAAAGAAGTTAAAACACTTACAGAAAAAGATGACACTCATTTAACAGTTAATTATCCTGCAGTAGTACCTTTATTAGTAGAAGCTATAAAAGAACAACAAAGTCTTATAAATAGATTAGAGGAAAGATTAAATAACCTCGAAAATAAATTAGGAGAAAAATAAAAATGGCGATTACAAAAACAAGTGCCTTAGGTGAAATCATAGTATCTCCCGCACTAAATAGTGGTGGTGATCAAACAGATAACATTGCATGGCCAACAGTTAGGGTTTCATATTTTGATACATTTTCAGAAGATGGCGCACCAATTAATCATTCACCAGTATTAAGAGAAGTGGTATATCAAAAGTTTGATTCTGATGGTAATGATACATCCTTAGACGGAGCAGATGCTCTAGTGGTTAGTATGTGTTCAGCAATCTGGAGTTAAGATATGGCAGTCCCTAATAGCAGAGAAACTTTAAAAGATTATTGCTTACGTGCTTTAGGTGCTCCTGTAATTGAAATAAATGTAGATGATGATCAACTAGAAGATAGAGTTGATGAGGCCTTACAGTTTTATCAACATTATCATACAGATGCAATTGAAAAAGTATTTTTAAAACATAAAATTACTGGCAGTAAGTTAAACTTATCCAGTTCAGCAAGTTTTTCAGTAGGTGAAACTATTACAGGTGGTACAACAGGTGCAACAGCAAAAGTACATAAAAATACTACAGCAACTCAAGTAGTATATACTGTTCTAACTCATACGGATGAAATACCTTTTCAAGCTAATGAAGTTATAACAGGAGAAGATAGTGGAGTTACGGCAACGATCTCCAGTATTGTAAAGGGTGATATGGAAAATGAATACGTTCCTATTCCTGATGCAGTAACAGATGTAATTAGATTATTTCCTATTTTCGATACATTTACAAGTAATAACTTATTTGACATTAAATATCAGATGCATTTAAATGATATGTTTAGTTTAGGTTACATGGGTTCATTATTAGAATACTCTATGGCCCAACAGTATCTTTCAACACTAGACTTAGTTATTGATTCTGATAATAAGTTTGTTAGTTTTGATAGACATAGAAACCAACTCAGAATAGATATGGATTGGGGAACAGAAGTTGTAATGGATGAGTATGTAATTGTTGAAGCCTATAGAATTATAGACCCAGAAACATTTACAGATATCTATAATGATCACTATCTTAAAAAATATTTAACCGCAATTATCAAAAGACAATGGGGTTCAAACTTACTTAAATTCGAAGGGATGCAAATGCCAGGCGGAGTACAGTTTAATGGCAGACAACTCTTTGATGATGCAAATACTGAAATAGAAAAATTAGAAGAGGAAGTCAGGCTGAATTGGGAACAACCAGTTGACTTTTATATGGGGTAATAGATGCCACGTAATGTGTTTTTTAGTCAAGCAGTTCGATCCGAACAAAACTTGTATGAAGATTTAGTAATAGAATCACTAAAAATCTTTGGTCAAGATGTATATTATGTGCCAAGGACTTTAGTAAATCGTGATAATATTTTAAATGAAGATCCTTCATCCAAGTTTGATGATGCATATTTAATAGAAGCATATATTGAAAATGTAGAGGGATTCGAAGGAACTGGTGATCTATATTCTAAATTTGGTTTAGAAATTAGGGATGAAGCTTCATTTGTTATTTCACGAAAGTCTTGGAATCATGCGATAGGGTTACATGAAAATCAATTAAAACCACAAGAAGGGGATTTACTCTTCTTACCAATGACCAATTCTTTCTTTGAAATATCTCATGTAGAAGATGATAAACCATTTTACCAATTATCTAATCTACCTGTTTATAAACTTACATGTGCTCTCTTTGAGTATTCTGATGAAGAGTTTGAAACTGGTATCGCAGAGATTGATGATAAGACCGGTGCTGAAGCATATCAGATTGCAATGGACTTAACTGTAACTGATGGTAATCACTTTGAACAATCAGAGATAGTAACACAAGAACTAGTACCAGCAGACGGTAATACTCCTGCGATAAAAATCTTCGGAGAAGTACAGACTCTTACTAAAACATCAAATGCTCTTGGAAGTATATCAGTATCAGGTATAGGTGTCTCTGGCTCAGAATCTTATAGGCAGTTCGTAGCGTCCGCTAGTAAACCGCTAATTGGAGGTACTAGTGGTAGTACCTGCATTATCACTAAAGTTTATGATATTGGAGATAATGATACAAATAATGTATTTGCAAATGATGGTGCTGCACAGAATGTAGCAATAGAAACTTTTGCAGATAACTTCTTAGACTTTACGGAAACTAATCCGTTTGGTGATCCATCGGAGAGTTACTAATGTTCGGAAATCATTTTTATCATGCTACTCTTAGAAAATCAGTAGCTGTATTCGGTACTCTATTTAATAATATATCAGTAGTCCGTAAAGACGGAAATGGCGGTATTCTTTCTCAACAAAAAGTTCCACTTGCATATGGCCCAAAACAAAAGTTTCTTTCAAGATTAGATCAGGACACTAATATCGATGCATCGATTGCATTAAAGTTACCTAGAATGGCTTTTGAAATAACTTCATTATCACAAGATACTGCTACTAAATTAAATAAACTAAGTTCTATTATAGAATCCCACGGAAGTGATGTAACAAAGAAAAAGAAAATAGGGTTCTATACGCCATATAATATAGGCATGTCACTTTATATAATGGCTAAAAACCAAGATGATGGATTACAAATTATGGAACAAATACTTCCATACTTCCAACCAGATTATACTGTCACTATAAAACCTGTAGATGGCTTTGATTTTAAACAAGATGTTCCTGTTGTACTTACTAATACTGATATTCAAGATGATTACGAAGGTGATTACGTTACACGAAGAGTGCTTATATATCAATTAGATTTTACAATGAAGATGAAGTTTTATGGACCAGTTAATGATAATGCTAATATCATTAGAGAAGTTAATATAGATTTTGAAGAATTTGGTACTAATAATGATACCAATAGATTTGAGGAGATGGACTTTACAGTAGGTAGTACAGATACTGCAGATAATTTTACAGTAACTACAACTATTGATGAAAGTCCTGCACAAGATTAATGGATAAAAGAGATAAGTTGAATGCATCTTTGCAAAAGAATTTACCGACTAAGAGTAAGGTAAATGTTCCAGCCATTCCAGCTGAAGAAAAAGATATAAAAGATGATTATGAATTTTCTAGGGATACATATAGAGATTTAATTGCCACTGGTACTAAGTCACTAGATATTCTTGCTGAACTTGCAAGAGAATCAGAACATCCTAGGGCGTTCGAAGTATTATCTAAATCTATAAAAGATATTAGTGATACTACAGAAAAGTTAATGGCATTACAGAAGGCCAAAAAAGATTTAAAAGATGAAAAAAGAGATGATGATGCTAAGAGAGTAACCAATAATAATGTATTTGTAGGTAGTACTACTGATTTACAAAAGATGTTACTTGATAGAGATAGAGTGATTGATGCAGAGAATAAAGAATAACGAATTTGGTTATTTAGGTAACCCTTCGGTAAAGCGTGATGGAGTAGAGACTCAATTCACGAAAGATGAAGTATTAGAATATGCTAAATGCATGGAAAATCCTGCATACTTTGCTCGAAAATATCTTAAGGTTATATCTTTAGATAAAGGTTTAGTACCCTTTGATCTATATGATTATCAAGAAAAGATGTTTAATCACTTTAATAAAAATAGATTTAGTATAGTATTAGCTTGTAGACAAAGTGGTAAATCTATTTCATCGGTTGCTTATTTACTATGGTATGCATGTTTTCACCCAGAGAAGACTATTGCAGTACTTGCAAATAAGGGCGCTACAGCAAGGGAGATGTTGGCAAGGGTGACTCTAATGTTAGAGAACTTACCCTTTTTCTTACAACCTGGCTGTAAGGCTTTGAATAAAGGTTCTATAGAGTTTAGTAATAATTCTAAGATCATGGCATCAGCAACGAGTGGCTCATCTATTCGTGGTTTATCCATTAACTTACTTTTTCTGGATGAGTTTGCTTTTGTAGAGAATGATGCACAATTCTATACATCAACTTATCCAGTGGTATCTTCTGGTAAAGATACTAAGGTAATTATTACTTCTACTGCGAATGGTATTGGTAATATATATCACAAGATATGGGAAGGGGCATCTCAAGGAACAAATGAGTATAAACCCTTTAGAGTAGATTGGTGGGATGTTCCAGGCAGAGATGATAACTGGAAAGAAGAAACAATTAGTAATACTTCTGCATTACAATTTGAGCAAGAGTTTGGAAATACTTTTCATGGTCGTGGTAATACTTTAATAGATGCTAATCATTTATTATCTCAAGTAGCTATAGACCCTATTAAGTATAAAGAAAATATATTTATTTACAAAGATCCAATACCAGATCATAATTATATCATGACAGTAGATGTTTGTAAAGGGAGAGGCCAAGATTATTCTACCTTTACAATTATAGATGTTTCAGCTGCAGTGTTTGAACAGGTGGCGATATTTAGGGATAATAATATATCACCTATGTTATTACCAGATATGATTTATAAATACGCCAATATGTATAATGAAGCATATGTTGTTATAGAAAGTAATGATCAAGGTGCAGTTGTATGTAATGGATTATATTACGATTTAGAATATGAGCATATGTTTGTAGAATCTTCTTTAAAGGCAAATGCAATTGGTGCTACAATGACCAGAAGAGTAAAACGTATCGGATGTTCAACAGTAAAAGATTTAATAGAACAGAAGAAACTTATTATACACGACGCACAAACAATTATAGAAATGAGTACATTTGTTTCTAAGGGTAGTAGTTATCAAGCAATAGCTCCTAACCACGATGACTTAATGATGAATTTAGTTATGTTTGCGTGGTTTACATCTACTGATGTATTCAATGGATTAACAGATATAGATATAAAGAATATGTTATATAAAGAAAGATTAGCAGAAATACAAGACGATATGGTTCCGTTTGGATTTATTGATGCTGGTGATGAAGTACCAGCTGGTGAAGGAGATGGTAAAGGTAACGTATGGTTTGAACAAAAATGGAAGGGAAATCAATTCTAATGAAAAATTTTAATGAGTATTTTATACCTGAAGAGTTTGAAGAACCTATAGATCAGACTGGTTTACACATTGCTGTTCTTGGTAAAAAAGAGTCAGGTGAAGGAACTTTTGCAGAGATTGCTGAAGAAGTATGTAATAATAAAAAAATTGCCTTCGATCAAATATATGTAGATGAAGCTTGGATATCTCAATCAGACATTGAGATTGGTAAAGTTACTATTCAAAACTCAGATGGTAAAGATAATTCTATTGAATTAACTACACATAATACTATTATCTTTGTTAGAGCAGGTGCATTAGAAAGTCTAGCTTGTCAAGCTATCGTATCTTCTTTGCAAAGTATAGGATTCTTCTTAGTAAATGATTTAGAAGCAATGTTAGCATGTCATAATAAAATGACTAATTCTTTATTATTAGAAAGAAATAATATACCTACTCCAAAAACATCTATTCTAAATAATGAGAAGTCTATAGAAGATGCTCATAAAAGAATTGGTGGTAAGTTTCCTGTAATCATTAAAACACTTACAGGTACTCAAGGCGTTGGTGTTTCTAAAGTAAATGATATGGGCTCACTAGTATCAGTAGCACAATCATTGTGGAAATATAATGCTGATTTACTTTTACAACAATACTTAGATATTAAATCAGATGTCAGAACTCTTGTTGTAGGTGGTAATATAATTGGTTCTGCAGAAAGAGTTAGAGAAGATACTAACAAAGATTTCAGAAATAATGTTCACTTAGGTGCTAAAACAAGACCATATTCTTTATCAGAAGAAGAAAAAGAATTAGTAGTTGCAGCTGCTCGATCTACAGGTGCTTGGTATTGTGGAGTAGATCATTGTAAAGTTGGTAGTGATTATCATATTTTAGAAGTAAATGGTTCCCCAGGAATTAGATCACACTTTAATGCCTATGACCCTAATAGTGGTAAAATATTAGGCAAAAAGTCCGATAAAGATATGGTAAGTCTTATCATAGATTTCTTTTCTAGTGATTTAAATAGAAGGCCTATGATGAGGCAAGAGTCAGGATTCATAGAAACAGTAATGTTAGAAGGTATGGAAAATGACCCTATTCGTGCCAAATTCGATACAGGAAACTCTGCATCAGCAACTATGTTACACGTTGATAAACTAGAGGCAGATGGAGATTATGTAGAATGGGTTAAAAATGGTAAAAAGTTTAGAAGTGAAGTAGTTGGTGTATCAGAACCTAGAAGAGGTGGAAAACCTTTTGATGTTAGGCCAATTATAGAACACAATCTAATCTTTAATAATAAAAAATACAAAGCTGAAATAGGATTAACTTTAAAGGATACTGCATCTGAAATGTTAGTAAATAGAATATTACTTACTAAATTTAAAGTTTCAATTAATCCTAATAGACAGTTTATATTAAGTAAAGTTACTGAGCGTAATGATACGACTGACCACTAGGATAATGTTATTTATAAATAATAGTAGTGAAAATTCGTATTATGAACTTATTAACTAACTCAAATTGAGAGGATAAAGCGATGGCATTTCAAGTCTCACCTGGTGTTCAATTCAAAGAAATTGACGCCACAAATGTTGTCCCAGCAGTTTCATCATCTATTGGTGGATTTGTCGGACAATTTCATTGGGGGCCGGTCGATCAGATTACTTTGGTATCATCAGAAGATGAACTAGGAAGTATCTTTTCAACACCTAAACTCAATACCGTAGAACACTTTCTAACGGCGGCATCATTCTTAAAGTATGGAAACGCCTTGAAAGTAATTAGAGTTGCCCACACAGGGGCAAAAAACGCAGTAAGTACCGGTGGTACTGCTGTAAGTATTGACAATGAAGATGATTATATCAGTAAGAGTTCTTTAACTGGCGATTGGTTTGCTAGATGCCCAGGCGTTCTAGGAAACAGTCTAAAAGTTGAAGTATGCTCTAGTTCAGCCGCATTTACTGGTTGGGACTATAAAGGTAACTTTGAAAAAGCACCTAGCACTTCAGACTATGCAATTAGTCAAGATGGAGCTAGTGTTAATGATGAATTACATATAGTAGTCTATGACGAAGATGGCTTAATTACAGGCACTAAAGGACAAGTATTAGAAACTTTTGGTTTCTTATCACAGGCCTCAGATGCTAAAGATGTAAATGGATCTTCATTATATTATAAAGAAGTAATTAATAGACAATCAGAGTGGATATGGTTCGGCGCTTCAGCTGCAGAACATACAAGATCTGGCAAGACCATAGCAGAAGTCAAGCTATTGGCGGCCGTCACTGAAGCTCCTACAATACCAGCTGCTCAATATCAAACTTCAGCTACAATTCTAGCCGATTCATTAGCTGATGGATCAGATGGTGATAATGTAGCAGCAGCCGAAAAGTTAGCAGGTTTAGAACTATTTAAAGATGTAGATACAGTTGATGTATCACTTCTTTTCTGTACACCTGATGCAAACGGTGCAGATACAGTTGGAGAAAAACTGATTGAAGTATGTGAGCATAGAAAAGATTGTATGACATTCATCTCACCTCCAATAGCAGATACTAAAGGTCAAGCTTCAGCAACAGCAGTAACCAATGTATTAGCATATAAAACTAGTTTAACTAGTTCTTCATATGCAGCACTAGATGGTGGAGCAATTTATGTCTATGATAAATACCATGATCAATACGTTTGGATCGGAGCATGTGGTCTTATTGCAGGTCTTGCAGTTAACACTGATAGAGTTGCAGATGCATGGTTCTCACCGGCTGGTGTAAATAGAGGACAACTCTTTGGAGTTACTAAGTTGGCTTATAACCCAACTGCAGCTCAGAGAGACAGTCTTTATGTAGGTAAAGTAAATCCATTAGTATCATTACCTGGTCAGGGTACAGTACTATTTGGTGATAAAACTTTAGCTTCTAGAGCCTCAGCATTCGATAGAATCAACGTAAGAAGATTGTTTATTGTATTAGAGAAAGCAATTAGTACTGCTGCTAAAGCACAACTATTTGAATTCAATGATGAATTTACAAGAGCACAGTTTAGAAACTTAGTAGAACCCTTTATGAGGGATGTAAAAGGCCGAAGAGGAGTTACAGACTTCTCAGTAGTATGTGATGAATCAAATAATACCCCAGCAGTTGTTGATGGTAATAAGTTTGTCGCTGACATCTATGTCAAGCCAACTAGGTCTATCAACTTTATTACATTGAACTTTGTAGCAACCAGATCCGGAGTTGAATTCTCCGAGATAGCTGGACAATAATAGGAGAAAGACATGGCAATTTTAGGAATTGATGATTTTAAATCAAGACTAACCGGTGGTGGAGCTAGGGCTAATATGTTCAAAGCAACAGTTAACTTCCCTGGATACGCTGAAGGTGATGTCGAACTTACTTCTTTCTTATGTAAAGCTGCTCAGCTACCTGCTTCAATTTTATCCCCAGTGGAAATTCCATTTAGAGGAAGAAAGTTGATTATGGCTGGCGACAGAACATTCGAACCTTGGAACATTACTGTTATCAATGATACAGATTTCAAGATTAGAGATGCATTTGAAAGATGGTCTAATGGTATTAACGAGCACGAAGCAAACGTTGGTATAGCTAACCCTAATGATTATATGGCTGACATGATTGTCGAACAACTCGACAAAGAAGGTAAAGCCGTTAAGAGATATGACTTTAGGGGAACCTTCCCAAGTAACATTAGTGCAATCGACCTTTCTTATGAAAATGAGAATGCGATCGAGGAGTTCACAGTTGAACTTCAGGTTAATTACTGGGAGTCAAATACTACTAGCTAAAACTAGTATAAATAGTATTAGAGGGAGGGGAAATTAACCTCTCCTCCCTTTTAATATTATTATAAAGGATAAATTATGGCAGAATTTTTCGGTTTCGAAATAAATAGAAAAAAACAGGCACAGGAGCCTGTACGCCCATCATTTGTACCAAACACAGATGAGGACGGTGCTGGTGTTATTCAGGCAGGAGGCCATTTTGGCGCATATCTTGACCTAGATGGTGACAAGGCAAAAAATGAGATAGAGCTTATATTTAAATATCGCGATGTCTCTACACAACCAGAATGTGATGCAGCAATTGAAGATATAATGAATGAGGCGATTGTTGGAGATCATACAGATACTCCAATTAGATTGGTACTTGATGAAGTAAAGACTTCAGATAAGATAAAAGAAACTATGCAAGAAGAGTTTTCAAATATTCTTTCTATGTATAATTTTAATAGTTACGGACACGATATCTTCCGTAGATGGTATGTAGATGGTAGATTACCTTATCACGTTATTATTGATGATAAGAATCCAAAGAATGGTATCAAAGAATTACGATATATCGATCCTACTAAATTAAGAAAAGTAAAAGAGATCGAAGAAGAAAAAGACCCTAAGACTGGTGCGAATATTATTAAGAAGCAACAAGAGTACTTCTTATTCCAAGATACAGCAATGGGCAAATCTAATCAAGGCATTAAAATTCACCCAGATTCAATTATCTATTGCACATCAGGTGTATTGGATGCAAGTAGAAGAAGAATATTAAGTTACTTACAGAAAGCAATTAAGCCTGTTAACCAACTAAGAATGATGGAAGACTCGCTGGTAATCTATAGAATAAGTAGAGCGCCAGAAAGAAGAATTTTCTATATTGATGTTGGTAACTTACCTAAAGGTAAAGCAGAAGAGTATCTTAAAAATATCATGGGCCAATATAGAAATAAAATGGTTTATGATGCTAAGACTGGTAATATTAAAGATGATAAGAAGCATATGTCAATGTTGGAAGATTTCTTCTTACCAAGAAGAGAAGGTGGCCGAGGAACAGAGATCACTACATTGCCTGGTGGAGAAAATCTTGGTCAGATAGATGATATCTTATACTTCCAAAAGAAACTATATAAATCATTGAATGTACCAGTAAATAGATTAGAACAAGAAGCTAACTTTACTTTAGGTAGAAGTACTGAAATTTCTAGGGATGAAGTTAAGTTTAAGAAGTTTATTGATAGACTTAGAAAAAGATTTAGTGATCTATTTAGACAAACATTAAAGACCCAATTGTTATTAAAAGGTGTTATTACTAAACAAGATTGGGACGAATGGAAAGAACAAATACAGTTTAATTATATCGAAGATAACTATTTCTCAGAGTTAAAAGAAGCTGAGATATGGAAAGAAAGATTTGATATGTTAAGTTCAGTAGAAGATTATATTGGTAAGTATATCTCACACGAGTGGGCTGCTAAAAATATTCTAAAACTGGACGATGAAGCGAAGAAAGAGATGGAAGATCAGATTAAAGCTGAAGTTGCAGCAGGTATGCACAAGTCAGATGAAGATGATTTTTAAGTCTTGAAATACATTTTTTTATAAATATATAAACAAGGAAAATATAAATTATGAGTATTGAAAACTTAATTAATAGTCTGAAAGATTCAGACAATGTTTCTGCTAATAATGCGTTTAATAGTATTATGGCAGATAAAATGACAGCAGCCCTTGATGCTAAGAAGATCGAAGTAGCATCTTCTATGCAAGACAGACAGGCAGAAGTACAGGAAACAGAATAACAATGTTATCTTTTGTAGAACTTAGAGAAAAAGTAGCCAAAATTGGTTCTGGTGAAAAAGAAGTAAAGAAGTATAAAGGTGGTAAACGAAAGAAAACCGATATACAAATTACTCAAAAAGGAAGAAAGTTTGCCGTTTATGTAGACGGAGAAAAACTTGATGACAACTTTAAGAATGCAAAAGAAGCAGAAAAATCAGCTAATGATTTCATTAAGTTGATGGGAGAAGAGTCAGAATGAAGCTTATTGCAGAATATTTAGAAACTGACCTTGAGGTCATACAGGAAGCAAGAAAAGACGGTTCGAAAGGATACGTTATTGAAGGTGTTTTCATGCAGGCCAATAGAGAGAATAGAAACAAAAGAACTTATGACAAGACCGTATTAGAGTCGGCTGTTAATAAGTATGTAAAAGAACAAGTAAAGACTGGTAGAGCGGTTGGTGAATTAAATCACCCAGATGGACCGACTATCAATCTTGATAAAGTTTCACACAAAATCACCGAACTTAAATGGAATGGTGATGATGTTGTTGGAAAAGCATCAATACTTAGTACCCCTATGGGAAAAATAGTTGAAGGATTATTAGAAGGTGGTGTTAAGCTTGGTGTTTCAAGTCGTGGTATGGGAACTCTTGTAAACAAGAATGGCGCACAACATGTCGGTAAGGATTTTATGTTAGCGACCGTTGACATTGTTCAAGACCCGTCAGCCCCAGGTGCTTTCGTAGATGGCATTATGGAAGGTGTAGATTGGGTATGGAATAATGGTGTCCTTGTTGCACAAGAAATTGAAGAAATTGAGACTGAAATAAAAGAAGCTAAACGATTCAACTCAGACGTTGAGATCAGAGCATTCAAAAATTTCCTCTCTAAACTAAACTCTAAAATATAGGAGAAGAGCATTATGTCAATCGACAATGAAAAAGTAGAAGACGCTTTGGTTGAAGACATTGCTAGTGAAGAGCTTACTCAAGAAGAAGAGCTTGTTGAAAATGAGAATTTAGACGAGGAAACTGATCTTGAAGAGGGTAAAACTGCTAAAACTGAATCTGATGAAGAGGAAGAGGAAGAGGAGCATGATGAAGATAAGGACGTTAAAGAAGACGCACCTGTTGTAACTGTTCCTAAGACTAAAGCAGGAGTTATCCAAGCTGCAGTAGAAATGTTGAAGAAAGCACGTAAAGAAGACGCACAGAAACTTTACGCAAAAATGGCAAAGGTAGATGAAACATCTGAAGAAGAATCAATTGCATCAGTAGATCAAGCGATTAAGAAACAGGCGAAGAAGTCTCCTGCACCAGCAGTAAAAGCTAAGGTAGAGTCAGTAGACTTTGATGAAGACTTAGATGCATTAGTACAAGAAGAGGCTACTCTTTCTGAAAACTTCAGAGGAAAAGCAGGAGCTATTTTCGAAGCAGTACTTACATCTAAACTTACTCAAGAAGTTGAAAGACTTGAAGCCGAGTATGTGCAAAATCTTGAAGAAGAAGTTTCTCAAGTTCAATCTCAACTAGTAGAGAAGGTAGATTCATACCTTTCATACGTTGTTGAAAATTGGATGAAAGAAAATGAAGTTTCAGTAACTAACGGTCTTAGAACCGAAATTGCTGAAGAGTTCATGGCTTCACTTCAAAAAGTGTTCGTAGAGCATTACATTGATGTTCCAGAAGGTAAAGTAGACCTTGTTGATGATTTATCAGAGCAAGTAGCTGAACTAGAAGGGAACCTTAATAAATCAACAGAAGATAATATCAGACTACATGAGTCCGTTCAAGAACTTGAAAGAGCAAATGTAATCAGAGAAAATTCTTTAGGTTTAGCTGAAACAGAAGCTGAGAAGTTAGCATCTTTAGTTGAAGATATTGATTTTGATAACAAAGAAACTTTTGAAATGAAAGTTAAAACTGTTAAAGAATCATACTTTGCAAAAGAAGTAAGTCAATCAGCCGATGAAGTAGACGGTCTTATTGGAAATGACACAGCGCCAGCTGCAGAAGTTTCTGATTCTATGGCAAGATACACACAAGCTATTAGTAAAAATTATCAATAAACATTATATAGGGGAAACTAAACATGTTTAATGCAGACTCACAACTCATGGAAAAATGGGGTCCTGTACTAGATCACGAAAGTGCTCCAGGTATTCAGGATAAATACAAGAAAGCTGTTACAGCTAGATTGTTAGAAAACCAAGAAGTTGCTATTCAAGAAGAAGCAGCTCAAGCAGGTGGAAACTTCATTTCAGAAGCAGCCGCTGCTAATAACGTAGGTGCCGGTATGGGCGCCACAGCTGGTAACATCAAAGGATTTGATCCAGTATTGATCTCTCTAGTAAGAAGAGCAATGCCAAATCTTATCGCTTATGATATTGCTGGTGTACAACCAATGACTGGACCAACTGGTCTTATCTTTGCAATGAAATCTAAGTACGGCACACAAGGAGGCTCAGAAGCTTTCTTTAATGAAGCTGATACAGATTTCTCAGGAACTGGTACTCACGCTGCTGGCCCAACTGGTCTCGAAGGAGAAACAGATGGTTCAGGTAATGATGGTATCCTAGGTGATAACCTAGCTGATACAACTGTTACTTTTGGTAATGGTATTGCTACTGCAGACGCAGAAAGATTAGGCGTTGGCGAAAGTGGTGATGGTACTTTCGGTGAGATGGCTTTCTCAATCGAAAAATCAACAGTTACTGCTAAGTCAAGAGCTCTTAAAGCTGAGTACACAATGGAACTTGCTCAAGACCTTAAAGCAATTCATGGTCTAGATGCAGAAGCTGAACTAGCTAATATTCTTTCTACTGAAATCCTTGCAGAGATCAACAGAGAGATGGTTAGAACAGTTATGTCAAGAGCTAAGTTAGGTGCTCAACAAACATCAGTTGCACTAAAAGGTGCGTTTGATGTGGGTACAGACTCAGACGGACGTTGGATGGTAGAGAAGTTCAAAGGACTTATCATGCAACTAGAAAGAGAAGCAAACGTAATTGCAAAAGAAACAAGAAGAGGAAAAGGTAACTATGTAATCTGTTCTTCAGACGTAGCTTCTGCTCTTGCAGCTGCTGGTGTAATGGACTATACTCCTGCATTGTCAACTTCATTGAATGTTGATGATACTGGTAATACTTTCGCTGGTGTTCTTAACGGAAGACTAAAAGTATATATCGATCCATATGCAACAGAAGACTTTGCTTTAGTTGGTTATAGAGGTACTAATCCTTATGACGCAGGTATTTTCTACTGCCCATACGTACCATTAACAATGGTTAAAGCAGTTGGGGAAAATGACTTCCAGCCAAGAATCGGTTTCAAAACTAGATATGGCATGGTAGCTAACCCATTCGTTGCTGCTGACGGTATCGGTAATGTCAGAGAAAACCCATATTTCAGAATCTTCAGAGTAGACGACATTATGGTCGACTAATCTCAGATTAAGAGATATTTTAAAGAGAGTCCTTAGGGGCTCTCTTTTTTTGTTTATAAATAATAGTAAGTAAATAAAAGGTATAAATACATATATGGTAACTACAAATAAAAACTTTCTTAATCCAATTGGATTTCAATTTAGTATAGATAGGAACAAGTTTTCTAATTCCGAGTATTTTTGCACTGCAGTCTCTTTACCAGATTTATCTATTGCAGAAAGCCCTTTACCTTATAGAGGAGCAAACGTGGCATTTACTGGAGATAGAATTAACTTTGGTGATCTATCTATTACTTTCAACGTAACAGAAGATATGGATAATTATCTTGAAATGTTTAACTGGATGCATCGTTTAGTAGATAGTGGAACAGATCAATCAGAAGATGCAGAATTAATTATTCTTAACTCTCATAGCAATCCTGTAAAGAAGATTCACTTTAGTGATGTATTCCCTATTGCAATGTCAGAACTTGCATTTGATACTCAGGGTGGAGAAGTAGAGTATTTACAAGCAACAGTTACATTTGCTTACTCAACATTTGAATTTAAATAATGGTTTACTTTTTATACTTTTTGTAGTATAATAAATAAAACTATATTGGAAATATTATTATGAATAACTTAGAACAAATAATTGAAATGTGGAAAAAAGATTCTACAATTGATGAAATGAACTTAGGTGATGCATCACGTGAGTCAGCCAAACTACATTCAAAATACTTAGAACTGTATACGGTAAATAAACTTAAACTAAAGAAATTAGACCTAGACTTTAAGGTGTTACTTAAAGAGAAGTTTATGCACTATAATGGTAAATTAACACAAGAAGAAATGGATGATAAAGGTTGGGAATACGACCCTCTTAATGGTCTTACAGTACTAAAGGGAGATATGGATAAATGGTATGATTCAGATCCTCTCATTCAATCACATCAGGCAAAACAGCACTATCAACAAGAAGTTGTAGACACACTTAAAGAGATAATGGAAAATATTAAGTGGCGTCATCAATCTATTAGAAATGCCATAGATTGGCATAAATTTACTTCTGGTATGTAGAATGGACAAAATTAAAGTAACCAAAAAGAACGAAACCTTTTTACATATAGATGCTGACCCTAGTATTCTAATGGAATTAACAGAGCACTTCTGTTTCTTTGTTCCTGGTTATAAATTCATGCCTGCATATAAAAATCGTATTTGGGATGGTAAGATCAGGCTCTTAGATATGAGAAAAAGAACACTTTACTGTGGCCTTTTTAAGTATCTAAAAGAGTTTGCAGATGTTAGAGATTATACTATTGAAGTGGATTCTACTAACTACGGAAGACCAGATACTCATGAGCCCGTTGATATAGAACACATATTAAATATGTTAACACTAACAGCAGGTGGAAATAAAATTAAACCAAGAGACTATCAGTTGGAGGCATTACATCATGCACTTTCTAATAAAAAATCACTATTACTATCACCAACTGCAAGTGGTAAGTCACTTATTATCTACATGGCATTACGAGCTTTTCTTGATAGCCATGATAACAACGTCCTACTTATAGTACCGACTACATCACTAGTAGAACAAATGTATTCTGACTTTATAGACTATTCTTCATTAGATCAATGGGATACCGAAGAGAATTGTCATAAGATATATGCGGGTAGAGAAAAATACAATATTAATAAAAGGGTAATTATCTCTACATGGCAATCTATCTATAAAGAAAGGGCAGAATGGTTTCAGCAGTATGGTATGGTAATAGGTGACGAAGCTCATGCATTTAAGGCTAAATCACTTACTGCTATATTAGAAAAATGTACCGAGGCCAAATTTAAAATGGGTACTACAGGAACATTGGATGGAACTCAAACTCATCAGTTAGTATTAGAAGGTTTATTCGGCCCTGTGCATAGAGTAACAACCACTAAGAAACTAATGGATAATCAAGACTTAGCACAGTTGGATATTAATATACTACTACTAAAATATACAGATGAATTCTGTAAAACTAAAAGAGACTACCAACAAGAGATGGACTTCATAGTACAATATGGTCCTAGAAATAACTTCATTTCAAACCTTGCAATGAAAAATGTCGGGAACACACTCATATTATTCCAATATGTCGACAAACACGGAAAACCTCTACATAACCTTCTGCAAGAAAAGTTTGATAAACTACCAAGAAACACTAGGAGATTATTTTATGTATCAGGAGAGACCGACGTGGATACGCGGGAGAAAGTACGAGAGATTACAGAGAAATCCAGTGACGCGATTATTGTCGCCTCTATGGGCACTTTTTCTACTGGGATTAATATTCGTAACCTACACAATATTGTATTTGCTTCACCAAGTAAATCTCAGATTAGGGTTCTCCAAAGTATCGGAAGAGGATTAAGAAAGACCGATGATGGTAAACCGACTACAGTATTTGATATTGCTGATGATCTACACTGGAAGTCAAGAAAGAATTATACATTGGTTCATGCGGCAGAGCGCATTAAGATATATGCTAAAGAGAAATTTAAGTATAAAATATACGATATAAATATATAAGTATGGAAATAAGACAGTTTAAATTATTAAATGGTGATGATATAATTGCCGTAATGAATACTAGATATGGTGATCACTATATTATAGAAAGACCAGTTCAGTTTGCTTATGATGCATATGGTAGGCTACACTTCAGCCATTGGTTTCCACTTTCAGAACAGAATATGTTTAAACTCTATAAGAATAGATGCATACAGCATGTGCCAATTACCAAAGTCTTTGAAGAGGCTTATACTAAGTTTATTATAAATGAAGAACAGCCCTACTCGGATGATGAGCTTCTAAAAAGAATAGAACAATTACAGGATATGGTTAAAGAACAAAAAGAACTATCCTATGATGAATATGATGAAGAGACCCCTAAGAAACCCCCAACAATACATTAAAGAATATAGTATACCCCTGTCTCCCCCGGAGATAATATATTATACTACACTTTTCGGCATTTGTAAAGGGGCTAAATGAAAAAAAATGAATTTATTTTGTCTTATTTATTTAAAGAAACCTCTTTACATTGAACAGAATTTGTAGTATAATAATACTATTATTGGAGAAATAATTATGAAACCTAAACAAAAGCCACATTACGTCAATAACAAGGAATTCTCACTCGCTGTAGTAGACTATGTTAAGGACTGTAATATGCACACAGAAAAAGGAGTTGACGTACCTACTGTACCAGATTACATTGCCAAATGCTTTATTAAGATCGCAGAAGGCCTATCCCATAGACCGAACTTTGTTCGGTACACCTATCGGGAAGAGATGGTTATGGATGCAGTAGAAAATTGTTTAAGAGCAATCGGTAACTATAAGATAGAGACTGCAACAAGAACTGGTAATCCAAACGCGTTCTCTTACTTTACTCAAATCTGTTACTTTGCATTTATTCGTAGGATAACTAAAGAGAAGAAACAACAAGACATTAAGTTCAAGTTTATTGAAAAGATGGGCATTGATGATTTTGTATCTATGGGTATGGATGATGCAGGAGCAGCAGAAACTATGAACTATGTTGATACATTAAGACAACGTATTTCTACAGTTAGAGAGAAAGATAAAGCAGTTAAAAAATTCGCAAAAGAGGAGAAGGCTAAAGAGAAACTAGAGCTCTTTATGGTATAATATATGAAAGTAGCAATATTAAACGACACCCATTGTGGGGTAAGAAACTCATCTGATATTTTTCTAAAGTATCAAGAAAGATTTTATGAGGAAATATTCTTTCCTTATTTAAAAGAACATAATATCAAGAACATCTTGCACCTTGGTGATTATTATGAACATCGCAAGTTTGTTAACTTTAAGGCACTTAATGCTAATCGTAAACATTTCCTAGAACCTATGAGAGATATGGGCATTACTATGGATATCATCCCTGGTAACCATGATGTATATTTTAAGAATACTAATGAACTATGCTCACTCAAAGAACTTTTAGGTTACTTTACAAGTAATGTTAATATTATTATGAAACCTACTGTTATTGATTATGACGGAACTGGTGTTGCAGTTATTCCATGGATTAATAATGGTAACTATGAAGAATATACAAAGTGGGCTATGAATTGTAAAGCTCCTATCCTTGGTGCTCATTTGGAGTTAAAAGGGTTTGAAATGATGGCTGGTATACCCAATCCACACGGAATGAATGCTGATGTATTCTCTAGGTTTGAAATGGTATTATCTGGTCACTTCCATACTAGATCAAGCCAGGGTAATGTTACCTATCTAGGTTCTCAAATGGAATTCACATGGGCCGATGTAGATGATCCAAAATACTTCCATGTATTAGATACAGAAACTAGAGAAATTACTCCAGTCCGCAATCCTATTACTATGTTTAAAAAGGTTATATATGATGATAGTAAAACAGATTACAGTAAGATAGATGTAAGCCAATTTGAGAAAAAGTTTATCAAATTAATTGTTATAAATAAAAATGACTTATATATGTTTGATCAGTTTGTGGATAGGTTACAATCTATTGAAACTTATGAGTTGAAGATTGCAGAATCTTTTGAAGAGTATCTGGGAGAAAGCGTCGAGGACGAGAAAATATCCCTAGAAGATACTACGACCCTTCTTGATTCTTATGTCGATGCAGTAGAAACTGATCTTGAAAAAGATAAGTTAAAAGTTGAATTAAGGACTCTATATACAGAGGCTCAAAACCTAGAGGTAGTATGATACATTTTAAATCATGTAAGTGGCAGAATTTTCTGTCAACAGGGACAGATGCGATAAAAATTAGTTTAGATAAATCACCATCAACACTTATAGTTGGCCAAAATGGTGCTGGTAAGTCTACACTATTAGATGCATTATCATTTGGTCTATTCGGTAAGGCTCATAGAGATATCGGAAAGGCTCAGTTAATTAACTCCATTAATAAGAAAGGAACTTTAGTAGAAGTAGAGTTTACTGTTGGTAATTCAGATTTTAAAATTGTTCGTGGAATTAAGCCTAATAAGTTTGAAATCTGGCAGAATGGTAATATGATTAATCAGGCATCAAATGCTAGAGATTTTCAAAAATTCTTAGAAACCAATATCCTTAAATTAAACCATAAATCATTCCATCAGGTTGTTGTATTAGGCAGTAGTTCCTTTATTCCATTTATGCAATTACCTAGTTGGTCACGTAGAAGCATTATTGAAGACCTATTGGATATCAATATCTTTAGTAAGATGAATAATCTTTTAAAAGAAAAGAATGCTAAGTTACGTGATAATCTTAATGACATTAACCATAGAATTGATTTGGTTGATACTAAGATTGACTCACAATCAAAATATATTAAAAACCTAGATGCCCTTAACCAAGAACAAGTTGATAAGAATAGAGATTCAATTGATGTGTATAAGAAGCAGATAGATGATACGTTTAAAGAGTCACAAAAGCTAGGTAAGAACTTGTCTTCACTCATATCCGAAGAGGAAAAGAACCATAAATATTTTATGGAACGAATGAGTGAAGTTAAGTCGCTAGATAAAACACTTAATGGTAAGATTAAAACACTAGTAAAGGAAGCTCGTTTTTATGAAGATAATGATCAATGTCCTACGTGTGATCAAGAGATTGATTCAGCTATTAAAGAAACTAAGATCACTGCCATTAAAGCCAGTGCCTCTGATGTTCAAACAGAGCTCGGTAAACTAGCCAAAGAAGTAGATACCACAGAAAAGGAAGGGATTCAGATATCCAACAATCTTAATACACTTAGACAGCGTCAAAGTAAAATTAACTCTAATAATGAAAAGATATCATTACTGCAAAAAGAGATAGATAAAGTCCAAAAGGATATAGATAGTCTTACTCAAATGACTGGTGATAGTGGTAAAGCAAAGAAAGAACTAACAGAGTTAAGAAGAACAAAACAAAAAGCAACAGAAATGAAACTCAGCTATGTAGAAGAACGCACATACAATGAAGTTATTGGCGAGATGTTGAAAGATACCGGCATAAAGACTAAAGTTATTAAGCAGTATCTCCCAGTAATGAATAGACTTATCAATCAATACTTACAAGTGTTGGACTTCTTTGTTGCATTCCATTTAGATGAAAACTTCAATGAAACTATTAGATCACGTCACAGAGATACTTTTAATTATGCATCATTTAGTGAAGGAGAGAAACAAAGAATTGACTTATCTTTGCTCTTTACGTGGAGACAAATAGCCAAGATGAAAAACTCTGCCGCTACTAATCTGCTTATATTAGATGAAACCTTTGATAGTAGTTTAGATGTTGATGGGGTAGATAATCTAACGAAGATCCTATCAACGCTAGAAGATGGAACCAATGTGTTTATTATATCTCACAAAGGTGATATCCTAGAGAATAAGTTTAGGTCAAAGATTGAATTCTTCAAGCATAAAAACTTCTCTAAGATCAGCTAGTTATATACATATAACAAAATAATCTAAAAAAGAACCAACTTTATTGTTTACAGCAGGTGCAAAGCCTAGTATAATATACTCTTAGAAATTAAAAGATTAACGGCCCTTAGCTCAACTGGATAGAGCAACAGCCTTCTAAGCTGTAGGTTTCAGGTTCGAGTCCTGAAGGGTCGGCCAAACAAAAGGAAAAGCAATGTTATATTCAGGATATATGTTTCAAATAAATGAACATGGATTAATGATGATGGATAAAGAACCAGGTGAATTGATTAATCTTGGAAACACACCCTTTAAAGAAGGAGATGTATTTACCTTGATTGAATGTGAGGACGGCCGTCTTTACTTTAAGCGAACTTTCTGCCCTAATCAGATGGAATTAGAATTTGAATAAGCCTTTGTTACAATTGTGTTACATTTATGTTACAGTTGTGAAAAAAGTTGGTTAAAACCGAAAAAACCTCTTTACATTCTATTGGATGCGTAGTATAATATACTTATAAATTAAAAGAGAAACCTATATTATGATAAATTATGAGAAATCAATCCTTCCCAAACTCTTGGCTAAAGAGAATATTACCATCAGACATGGTAACTTCAAGACAGCCTGGTTTGATATTAAGAATAGAACCCTTGGTCTTCCACTATGGAAAGATATGGGTAAAGATGTTTATGACCTTTTAATCGGACACGAAGTTGGTCATGCATTAGAAACTCCATTCGAAGGTTGGCACGATAGTCCCGAGAAGTTAGAAGGATGTCCAAGGTCATATATTAATGTAATAGAAGATGCAAGGATTGAGAGAAAAGTCCAATCAAGATATCCCGGGTTAGTAAACTCTTTTAATAAAGGTTACAAGAAGCTATTGGATAACGAATTCTTCGGCCCATTAGATGATGTAGATTATGATCAAGTAAAGCTAATTGATAAAATCAACCTAAAGACAAAACTCGGTTCTCTTATAGAAGTACCATTTAATTCAGAAGAAATGGTTTTCCTAGAAAGAGCCAAAACCACTCAAACATTTGGCGAGGTAGTAGAATTAGTAAAAGATATTCTAGCCTTCACCCAAAGTAATACACCAGAGCTTATTCAGGAACCTGAACCTGATACAACAGAAGATCAGAATCAAGATACTGAAGATAATCAAGATGTGGATCCTAGTTCATCTGGCCATGATGATTACATGGAACAAGAAAACGAAAAAGAGAAAACAAAGAATTCTAGTGCTGACCCTTCTACCGAAGAAAATGATGAAGAGTCAGAAGAAGAAACTAAAACAGTGGCTTCACTTTCTCCAGAGCATACCGATGGTGATATATCTATTACAGATGAAATCTTTAGAGCAAAAGAAAAGTCACTAGTTGATCAAGATGATAGAGGCAATGAAACTTTAGTAATCAGCCAAATCTCAAAAGAGAATATTCAAAAATCTTTAGTAGATTTTAAAACACTTTCAAAACAAAGAAATGATTGCGCTGCTAAATTAGAAAAAGAAGCCAAAGAATATAATGTAAGTTATATGACAGAATATAAAGAAAAGCTAGATGATTATCCTTCTTATATGAAACAACTAAAAAAGAATGTTCAACCAGCAGTTAGAGAATTCGAAATGAAAAAGGCTGCGACTCAGTGGCAAAGAGCTACAGAGGCTAAGACTGGTAACATCAATGTCAATAAGTTATGGTCATATAAAACAAATGATGATATCTTTCTAAAGGCAACCAAGTTACCAAAAGCCAAGTCACACGGCATGGTCATGTTGGTAGACTATTCTGGATCAATGTCTAGCTCTATGAGATATGTAATGGATCAAATACTTCACACCATAGTATTTTGCAAATCAGTTAATATACCTTTTGAAGTCTATGCATTCACAACAGGTGGCTGGAGTGCTTCTCATATAGAAAGAGATTATCTCCCTGGAGATTTAGATATGGATGATCTCAGGATGCCACTTTTGGTTAGTTCAGAAATGAAAAAGGCCGATTATATCGAGGCTACTAAATATCTTTTCCTAAGAACAATACCAGATATACATAACCATATGCCAGTCGGTTACTCAGAAAGTTGGGGTTCTACTCCACTTAATCAGTCATTAATAGTTTGCCATGATGTGGTTAAGAAATTCAGAGCAAAACATAATATTGAAAAGCTTAACTTCTTAACCTTTACAGATGGAGATGCAAATAGAATATCTATCCATGGTAATGATTACTACAAATATTCAGATGATATGAAACTGATAGTTCAAGGTAAAACCGTCAAGGCAACAAGAGGTAGAAACAATAACTTAACTAAGGCTCTTCTCAATAATCTAAAGAAGATGTACAATACTAACAATATTGGATTCTTCATGGCGGAAGGCTCTGAATGGAAGTATAGACTAAACGACATTGCATGGTATGAGAATAACGATATTGACGATGTGGAATTTAGAAAAACCTGTAACAGAGAATATAGTAAAAACAAATGTGTTGAGTTTAAGAAAATTAAAGGATATGATACTTACTATATGGTCAAAGGTGGCAAGACCTTAGACACTAAAGAAGAAGAATTTGAGGTGGAAGATCACATGTCCGATGCCCAGATTAGAACAGCCTTTAAGAAGTTTTCAAAAACCAAGAAAACTAACAAAGTGCTTCTCACTAAATTCGGAGGAGCAGTAGCTTGAGTGTAACATATTTGATACACTTGCAAAAAAAGATGAAAATAAATGAATTATTTTCAGCAAAACACTTTACAAGCAGTGCAAAACCTAGTATAATATACTAGTAAATTAATTAAATGGAGTAACTTATATTATGAATAAAATGAAAAAATCAACTCAAATAATCCTTGAAACTCTGGCTCAAAGATTCCCAGACCAGACAGAGTTTAAAAGAGCCCAAATCAGTGATACAGCTGACTCATTGGGTTATTCAAGAAAAGACTTCTGGGACTTAATCGATGCAAAGATTAGGATTAAACCTGGTGTTTATGACCTTTCGGCCATGATAGTACCAGTTAAAAAAGAACCAATTGCTGGTTTATCAAACGTGGTTAAGATGCAATCAATAGTAAATGAAGAATCAAACTTTGCCAAAAAAGACCCAACATTCGTACCATGGGGTTCCTTTTCAGATGTGGTTAAAATCCTCAAGTCTGAAATGTTTTACCCAGTTTATGTGTCAGGTCTATCTGGTAACGGTAAGACTTTCATGGTTGAACAAGCGGCCGCTAAACTAGGTAGAGAGTTCATCAGAGTTCAAATTAATCCTGAGACGGATGAGGATGACCTACTAGGTGGATTCAGACTTATCAATGGAGAAACAGTATTCTCTAAAGGGCCAGTTCTTAAGGCCATGGAAAGAGGAGCTGTTCTTCTACTGGATGAAGTCGATAGAGCAACTAACAAGATTATGTGTTTACAAGGTATCCTAGAAGGAAAACCAGTACTAGTTAAAAAGACCGGCGAGGTAGTAGAACCAAGTCCTGGATTTAATGTTATTGCCACAGCCAATACTAAAGGTAAGGGCTCAGAAGATGGCAGGTTTACAGCCGCTTCAATCATAGATGATGCTTTCTTAGAAAGATTTACAGTAGCTATAGATCAGCAGTTTCCAAGTCAAACAGTAGAAAAGAAAATCGTTGCCAAACATATGGAAAAGTTCGGCAAGACAGATGTAGAGTTTGCTGAGAAACTAGTATCTTGGGCAGACATTATCAGAAAGACATTCTATGATGATGGCGTTGACGAGGTAATTTCAACTAGAAGGTTATGTCACATAGTCCAAACTTTCTCTATCTTTGATAACAAGATGAAGGCGATAGACCTATGTATTGCAAGGTTTGATGATGATACTAAGGCCGCCTTCTTAGACTTATACACTAAAGTGGATTCAGGAGTTACCTTCGAAGATGAAACTACAAACGAGGATACATATGAAACAGCCTAACCCAGACTACAAATTTAACGAAGGAGCTCTGATACAAGAGCTCCAGGATTACATAGATTCAACTTATAATGCTCATTATGGTCAAGGAGGACTTCAATCAAGTGAAGTAATCATTGATAGAGGACACGGCCTAGGATTTTTCTTAGGTAATGTGGATAAATACAATGCGCGTTATGGGAAGAAAGGTGATTCTCCTAGTGAGTATCGCAAAGACCTTATGAAGGTTTTACATTATGGATTACTTGCTCTATATGAGCATGATCGTATTAATGAAGAGTAACTGCAAAAAAGACTTTACAAATGTCCGAACTTGTAGTATAATATAACTATTAAATAAATGGAGATGCAAATGCAACTATCGAATGAAACCCAGGCATTACTCGCCAATTTTGCTACGATCAATGCAAACATGGTGTTAAAACCTGGTAAACAACTAAAAACTATTTCCGAGGCCAAGAACATTCTGGCTGTCGCAAATATCACCGAGGACTTTCCTGCTGATATGGGAATCTATGACCTTAATGAATTTTTATCGATTCATGGTCTTATTGAAAACCCTACCTTGCAGTTCGAAGATAACGCCGTGTTATTCAAAGATGATACCAATAAGGTAAAATATTTCTTTGCAGCACCAAGTATTCTAACGACGCCAGAGAAAGATATTACAATGCCTTCTACTGATGTAGAGATTCACTTTACAGCTGATACTATCGGTAAGATTAAGAAGGCGGCAAACGTCCTTGGTCATATTGATCTTGCTATAAAAGGCGAAGACAATGTAACCGTTGAAATATTTGATGCTAAAGATACAAGCGCAAATACTTATACTTTAGACCTAGGTGCTAATACCTCAGGTTCTAAGTTTAACTTTGTCATGAACATTGCTAACTTAAAGCTAGTTGATGGCGATTACAATGTATTTATTTCATCTAAGTTAATTTCTAAATGGTGTAACACTAATTTACCTGTAAATTATTTTATCGCTTTAGAGAAATCAAGTACTTATGGTGTATAAATATAAATACATTAAAAAGAATTCTCATAACATTATGAGGATAATACGAGAAGATGCCGAATGGTTCGGGTCTCTCATAATTAGTCTACTTTGCAAAGGAGAAAAAAATGACTGAAGAAGTAAAAGCACCACAAGGTGCAGAGGGGCAAGAGGCTCCAAATCTATCCCTACAAGATATTGCTACTATGGTGCAGATCATTGATCTAGTATCAAGACGCGGTGGTTTTGAAGGGCAAGAGCTAGAGGCAGTAGGTGGCCTTAGAAACAGAACTGTGGCATTTCTAAATGCTGCGGCACCTAAAGATGGCGATGTTCCTGAAGGACAAGTTCCTGTGGAAGAACCATCTGTTGAAGAGGTAGAAGCCGAAGAGGCGTAACCTAACTAGCCATGAGATTGGGGGTGGCTCCCCCATATTTTTTTATTATAATTAACGGATTTATATTATGAATACAAATGAAGTCAAGGCTCTTATCTCTGCCTTACAAAACGGGATAGTAAATATAACCTTTAAGAAAATCATTACAAATGAAATTCGTGTAATGGAATCTTCACTTAACCCAGATATCTTGCGAGAGAATGGAATTGGAACTATACTAGAAAGTGTATCTCCTAATTCAGATCATATTGCAGTGTGGTGTTTAGATAAAGGCGCATGGCGTTCTTTTAGAGTAAATACTGTAACTGGCTGGGAGGTAGTTAAATGAACAATGAGTTCTTATGGGTAGAAAAGTATAGACCCCAAACTATACAAGACACAATCTTACCATCACAGATTAAGAAAACTTTTCAAACAATCGTTGATACTGGTGAGATTCCTAATTTACTTCTTACTGGTACTGCAGGTATCGGTAAGACAACTGTTGCCAAGGCTCTATGTAAGACCCTGGGGCTAGACTATCTGATCATTAACGGATCGGAAGAAGGCAACATTGATACACTTAGAACAAAGATTAAACACTTTGCTTCTACAGTATCATTACAGGGTGGATACAAGGTGGTCATTTTAGATGAAGCAGATTATCTAAATCCCCAATCCACCCAACCTGCGTTACGTGGATTCATTGAAGAGTTCAGTAACAACTGCAGGTTTATTATGACCTGTAACTTTAAGAACAGGATTATTGATCCACTGCATTCTCGTTGTTCTGTAATAGAATTCAACATTGCAAAGAAAGATACTCCTAAACTATGTATGCAGTTCCTAGAAAGGTGCTGTAAAATTCTAACCCAAGAAGGTGTTGAATATGAAGAGGCTGTAGTTGCCGAACTCATTATGAAATACTTACCAGATTGGCGTAGAGTTCTTAATGAGTTACAAAGGTATTCTGTATCTAACCACATTGACTCTGGCATACTTACTTCTTTGGGTGAAGTATCTATCAATAATCTTATGTCGGCCTTAAAAGGTAAAGACTTTAAGAAGATGCGACAATGGGTTACAGATAATATTGACCAAGAACCTGCAGCTCTCTTTAGAAAGCTATATGATAATATGTATGAGTATGTGGAACCTCAAAGTATCCCACAGCTTGTACTTATTCTCGCAGACTATCAATATAAAAATAGTTTCGTTGCAGATCACGAAATCAACATGGTCGCCTGTTGCACAGAGATCATGGCTGGAGTTCAATTCAAATGAACCCCTTCGATTATATAAACGATATCACTAATAATAAGAAAGGTATAATGGTAGATGATATCGCTGAGAAAGAATATAACGCCTTTATAGTCAATCGTGGTCTAGGTAACTTCCGCGATACTATCTTATATGCCAACGAAATGAACGTACATCACCATCTGGATGCACGGCTTCAATATGATTTTTTTATAAATATAATTAAGAAGCAGAAAAGGTGGTCCAAATGGGCCAAACCAGAATCCGTTTCTAATTTGGAAATTATCAAAGAATATTATGGATATAGTAATGAAAAGGCTAAGTCCGTACTATCCTTACTTAATAATGAACAGTTGGAAACATTGAAAAAAAGGATGTATAAAGGTGGAAAACGAAAATAATATTGAAATTAAAAACTGGATACCAGCAGATATGCTTGAAGTATCCTTAAATGAACCAGATGATTTCTTAAAGATAAGGGAAACATTAACCAGAATAGGTGTAGCATCTCGAAAAGATCAGAAGCTATATCAGTCATGTCATATCTTACACAAACAAGGCAGATACTTTATAGTTCACTTTAAAGAACTATTTTTGCTAGATGGTAAACCATCAAACTTAATCGAGAATGATCTACATCGCAGAAATACAATCGCAACTCTACTTGCTGATTGGGGTCTAATTAGTATACTCAATACAGAAAAGAGTAAGGATGTAGCACCATTGAGACAAATAAAAGTTATTCCCTACAAAGAAAAAGCTGAATGGCAGCTATGTCCTAAATATAACATAGGAAATAGCAATAATGAAAAAACTAATAAAGAATAAATGGAAACAGTTTCATAAATTTATGAAATGCGGCAGAATTAATAAAATCGTAAAAAAATGTTTCTAATTTTTTAAACTAACAACGAAAGTTGTATAAATATATGTGGATGCCGAATAATCGGGTCCACATTAATAACCTTGCTATATATAGGAGGAAACTAAAATGGTAAGAAATACAATGAACGTGCCACGTTCACTCTTTATCGGATTTGAACCGATACTTAACGAACTTGAAAGAATCCACACTGCTGGAAGAACTCAGGATAACTACCCACCTCACAACGTTGTTAAGGTAGATGATGAAAACTTTATCATTGAATTAGCTGTTGCAGGATTCTCGGAAGAGGAAATTTCTGTTGAGGTAAAGGATGGTATTTTATCTGTTAAGGGTGAAACTGCTAAAGATGATCGTGAATATGCACATAAAGGTATATCGTCCCGTAAATTCGAAAAGAACTTCCGTCTTTCCGAGTTTGTCGTAATAGACGGTGCTGATCTAGTGAACGGAATACTTGTGGTACATGCCAGAGTAGAAGTTCCAGAAGAGAAGCGTCCTAGGAAGATCAATATAGGGTCTGCTGGGGCATCAAAGAAGAAGGAATTTATTCAAGAATAGATTCCGGTGAGCAGCGAAAACTCAGTGGATATTTGCAACAATTTCTACTGGAGATATAAAATGAGGACTTTACTCAACATCGTGAAACAACATGATGATCTATCTGCGGCCCTTAAAGAAGTAGCTGAACTACTCCTTGTGATGATAGGAACAATTTTAATTGCACCATCCATCATTTGGTTAGCTTCTACTAATCTTTAATGGTCATGATATAAGGTGGTATCCTTCTGGGTACCACCAACTTTTTAAAAAAACCTCTTTACATTTGATTTGAATTGTAGTATAATATACTTATTAATTATGGATTGGACTATATGAATTTCTACACTAATGTTACAAGATACGGAAATATGCTACTTTATCGTGGCTACGAAAATGGCAAAAAAGTCCAGAAACGTATCAAATACAAACCAACACTATTCGTAAATACCCCGCAGGGAGATTGGACTTCCCTAGATGGTAATCCATGTGCACCTATCAAGTTTGACTCTATGAGAGAGGCCAAAGATTGGATGGATGTAAACAAACATACTGCTGGTAGAGAAATCTATGGCAATGACAGATACATATCTCAGTTTATCAATGACCAGTTCCCTGGCAATATTGAATTCAATCGTAATATTATTAACGTAACCTCAATTGATATCGAGGTTGCATCTGATGATGGATTCCCAGAACCAGATCAAGCAGAACATCCAATTATATCAATCGCCATGAAGAACAATATTGATAATACCTATTATGTGTGGGGTCTTGGAGAATACAATACAGATCAGTCTATTATGAAAACACATCGTGTAATATATGAACACTGTATATCAGAAGTAGACCTTATCAATAAATTTATCAATCATTGGTCTTTACCTAGTAACTGCCCAGATATTATTACTGGCTGGAATACTATGTACTTTGATATTCCATATATTGTCAATAGAACAATTAGATTACTCGGCGATGATGCTCCTAAAAGATTATCCCCATGGGGTATGGTTGACCGAAGAACGGCCCGTAAAATGAATAGAGAACAAACTGTCTTTGATATCAAGGGTGTTGGCCATGCAGATTACATGGAACTATTTCAGAAGTATACTTACACAGCCCAAGAGTCCTATGCTCTTAATCATATCGCTCATGTTATTCTAGGCGAGAAGAAACTATCCTATGAAGAGTATGGTTCACTTCACAGCCTATATAAAAATGACCACCAAAAATTCATTGATTATAATATCAAAGACGTTGAGTTGGTTGACCGACTGGAAGATAAGATGGGCCTTATTACACTTATGTTGACTATGGCTTATAAAGGTGGCGTTAACTATTCCGATACATTCGGAGTTACTGCAATCTGGGATACTATTATTTACAGATATCTTAATGACCGAAAGATTGCCATGCCATTCTCAGAAAGTAAGATCAAGACTAATTACCCTGGCGGATATGTAAAAGATCCAGTAGTTGGTTTACATGAACACGTGGTATCATTCGACCTTAACTCACTATATCCATCCATCATCATGCAGTACAATATGTCGCCTGAAACAATAGAAAATGGTAAAGTGATACCAATTAATATTGATAAGATACTAGATGGCTATACCTTTGATAGAAATGGTAGTGCGGTTGGCGGTAACGGCCAATGCTTTAGTACTAGTAAGAGGGGCATGATGCCTACCTTAGTAGATGATTTATATAGTGAACGTGTTGTAATCAAGAAACAGATGATCGATGCACAGAAAGAATTGCAGAATGTAGTCCCTGGTGATAAACAAAAACTCTATGATATTGAACGTAGAATATCAGTGGCAGAAAATCAACAGATGGCAATTAAAATTCTTCTTAACTCACTTTATGGTGCTATGGGTAACAAGTACTTCCGTTTCTTTGATCAACGTATTGCAGAGGCCATTACACTCTCTGGTCAATTAACTATTAGATGGGCAGAAGTCGCTCTTAATAGATACCTAAATAAAGTAATGAATACAGATACAGATTATATTATTGCCATCGATACAGATTCGCTCTATGTTAATCTTGGCCCTTTGGTAGAACAAGTCAACCCATCCAATCCAGTTGATTTCCTTGATAAAGTTGCTAGTGAAAAACTAGAACCAGTCCTTAGTCAGGCATATCAAGAACTGTTCTGCCAAATGGGCGGGATTGATGATCGTATGGTTATGAAGAGAGAGGCCATTGCAGATCGTGCTATATGGACAGCCAAGAAAAGATATATCCTAAACGTGCATGATAACGAGGGTGTTAGATATAAAGAACCTAAACTTAAAATTATGGGCATCGAGGCCATTAAGTCCTCAACACCTGCACCATGCCGTGATGCTCTTAAAGAACTTTTCAAAGTTATTATGAAAGGTTCCGAAAGTGATAACCAAAAGGCAATCTTACAATTCAAAGAATACTTCCAAACATTACCAGCACATGATATTGCATTCCCACGTGGGGTAAGTAATGTCACAGAATATTCAAACATGCAAACCATCTACAAGAAAGGTACTCCAATGCATGTTCGTGCTGCTCTACTTCATAACAGATTGTTAAAGAATAAAACCCTTACAAAGAAATATCAGCCAATCAAGAATGGCGAGAAGATTAAATTTATATATCTCAAAACGCCTAACCCCATTAAAGAAAACGTAATCGGATTTATGCAGTACCTCCCAAAAGAGTTCGAATTGGATCACTATATAGATTATGAAATACAATTTCAAAAAACATTCCTTGACCCTATTGAACCCATATTCAAGGCCATTGGATGGACTACCGAAGAAACTTCAAATTTAGAGGACTTTTTTGGATAAACCACTTTACTTTTATGGGAAAGTGTAGTATAATATACAATATAAATTAAGGAAATATTATGAAACTAGTAAGAATATCATCAGGAGAAGAGGTCATAGGAGACATTACCGAAACTACTGATACAGTAACAATTAAAAAGGGGTATGTATTAATCCCTGGCGGTGAAGGTAAGATTGCATTTATGCCATTTATGCCATACACCAAGAGCTGGAAAGAAGGCTTAGAAATTAATAAAAGTAATATTCTATTTGTGGCAGACCCAGTTGATGAGTTAATCTCACAAGTAGAATCAGTTAGAAACCCAAAGAAAATCATTACACCTAAAAAACAGGATATTATAGTCTAATGAATACGAGCGTAAGAACTGGAGAGTTGATACAAAAGATCGGCCAATGGCATCAAGATAGAAATCTTATTGAAGGTGCTACTGACAAAGACCAAGTATGTAAATTAATTCAAGAAGTGGGAGAGTTATCAGATAATGTTTGTAAAGGAAATGATGTTGCCGATGATATTGGCGACTGTATCGTGGTACTTATTAATATTGCCATTCGTAATAACCTAACTATCGATAAGTGCTTAGAAGTTGCTTATAATGATATTAAAGATCGCAAGGGCAAGATGGTAGACGGAATATTTATCAAGGAGTTATAATGGCAGGAAATCAACCAAAATATCCAATTTATATTATCTCTAAAGGTAGAGCAGACACTAGACTGACTGTTAAGACCCTAGAGGCAAATGGCACTCCTTATACTATAGTAGTTGAACCACAAGAATATAATGATTACGCTGCAGTCATTGACCCAGCTAATATTCTGGTTACTCCATTTACTAATCTAGGGCAAGGATCAATTCCTGTGCGTAACTTTGTATGGGAACATGCATGTTCAACTGGTGCAAAAAGACATTGGATTCTTGATGATAATATACAGCATATGTATAGATTACATAAGAATGCTAAAATAAAGATCACCGACGGAACGTGCTTTAGTGCTAGTGAAGAATTTACTGATAGATATACAGATGTTAAAATGTCAGGTTTAAACTACAGTTACTTCTTACCAGCAACTACAAAGCGCCCACCTTACTATCATAACACTAGAGTATATTCTTGTATCTTATTGGCTAATGATATTTATCCAGAGTTTGCCTGGAGAGGTAGATTCAATGAAGATACAGACTTGTCTCTAAGGATTATGAAGGCAGGATACCATACTTTCTTATTTAACAACTTTGCTTGTGGTAAGATTACTACAATGACAATGAAAGGTGGTAACACAGAAGAGTTATATAATATCGACCAAACGGGAGATCAGAACAATCGTAAAGGAAATGAAGAATATGATAACAGACGAGAGTTTGCAGAATCATTAAGGAAGCAACATCCAGATTGTGTTAAGGTTACTTGGAAATGGGGTAGGTGGCATCACCACATTGACTATTCTATTTTCCAGAAAGAAAAACCTACTCTTAAATCGGACCTAAATATACCTAAAGGTATTGACGATAAAGGTCTAAAACTAGTCAGATTAAAACAGGAGGCATTAAATGGCAGTTAAAAACAATTCAACAAAAGATAGACAAGCCAATTACGAAGGTGAAAGTCTATTTGTATTATCTGGAGAAGAAGAGATAGAAACACCACATCAGTGGGATTCTATGCCTGAATTCGATCAGAAACAAAATGAAGCATGGAAAATGTTAAAGATCAGATTTAGAAATGAAGAAGATTTAATGGCATTTGCAGAATTAGTTGGTCAAACAGTAACACCTAAAACAAAAGGTATTTGGTATCCAGCAGCAGATAAATCTAAGAATTCACTACTTAGATGGATGCATGAAGATCAGATAGAAGGTAATCCAGATGTGGATGCAGTTCTTAGTGATGAGGAGATTAGGGTAGAATAATGATTGATGTAAAGAAGTATTTAGAAGAAGATCAAGACTTGTTTGCTATGATGGATGGGACTCAACAGGGTTCAACATTTAATTTAGTTGCTTTAGTAGAAGATTTAATTGCAGACTATGCAAATCAAAATCTACAAAGATACACAGTATATATCCCTTCTAAAGGAAGAGCTTCATCACATAGTACATATGACCTATGTCGAGCAGAAAATATTCCATGTAAGATAGTAGTTGAACCCCAGGATTACGAACAATACGTTGAGACTGTTCCGCATACTCATATTCTAACCTTAGATAAAAATGATCAAGGTATACAATATGCTAGATCATGGATTAAAAGATATTCTAATAATGAAGGCGAATCATATCACTGGCAAATGGATGATGATATGAAATACTTTACAATGAGAATGGATGATAAAAATAAGAAAGTGAATTTAGTGAATTCAATGTCAATTATTGAATCTGTATTTTCACTCTTTGAGAATGTTGCAGTTGGTGGTATGACCTCAAATGCATTTGCATTTTCTAAACCACACCCTGTAAAGCTCAATCAACTAGGGTATGGCTGTTCTATCATTAACAATGATTTTGAACAAGAATGGAGAGACAAGACTGTAGAAGATTGGGACTATACATTAAATGCTCTAGAGGCAGGAATGTGTACAATCGCCTTCTCTCACATTAATTTCCAAACGCCGTCATCCGGCACAAACAAAGGTGGTAATAATCTTACCGATTGGGCAACTATTGAAAAAAGAAAAGAATTTTATGATTACTTTGCATCACTCTGGCCTAAAAACTTTAGGGTAGTGGAGTTAGTAGAAGGATCAAGTAAGGGCTACAAGTTAGAACATAAAAGAAGATTTTTTAACGATTATAAAAATTTAAAATTAATTTTAAAAACCTCTTTACAAACAGACTGAATTGTAGTATAATATACAATATTATGGATAAAGTTTCTGGTACACTATTTGAATCACTCTTCGATATCAAGACAGATAAGAAGTTTGTATTCCCAACATTCAAAGAGTTTGAATCTATACTATATCGCCTATCCGAGAAACCAAGAAAAGATAAAAAGTCAGCAGAGTTAATGTCTCCTGCTTTTTATCCTGCTGGTAGTACAAGGAAAAACGATAATGTAGAAGGCTGGGGTGGCTGGTGTGCCATAGATGTAGATGATTGCACTGAGGACTTAGAACAGTTCCTAGAGAAAAAGTGTAAAGATTATTATTATATCTGTTACTCTACTGCTTCATCCACAAAGGACTTGCCAAAGTTTAGACTTGTCTTTCCCCTTACTGAGTTTGTTACAAAAGATAAGATTAAACATTTCTGGTTTGCACTCAACAAGGAACTTGGAGAAATGGGTGATATACAAACCAAAGATTTATCAAGAATGTATTATATACCCGGCAAGTATGCTAATGCATATAACTTCATCTTTACTAAAGAAGGTAAGGCAATATCCCCTATGGATATTATGTCAAGACACGAGTATATAGAAAGAAGTGGTAATACATTCTTTGATAAATTGCCTAAGAAGATGCAAGAAGCCATGATGGCTCATATGAAATCATCTTTAACAAATACTAAGGTTACATGGACTGGTTATAAAGACTGTCCTTTCTTTCCAAAGAAATTAGAACAAGAATATAGAACGATTACAGGCAGTGGCTGGTATCATAAAATGTATCAGATAATGGTAGCACTGGCTGGTAATGCAATAAACAATAAATATCCAATTACTGCTAAAGAAATTGCCTACTTATGTAGGGAATTAGATTTAGATACTGGTAATTGGTATAATAAAAGACCATTAGATAAAGAGGCTGAAAGGGCCTTAGAATTTGTACATAGGAATAGTTTATGAGGGATATTACAGTAGTAGGTGCAGGATACGTTGGTATGGCCAATGCAACAATGTTGGGTCAACAAAATGTTGTTAAGATATTAGAGTTAGATAAAGAAAAAGTAGAGCTAATCAATAACAAAGTATCACCCATTATAGATCCAGAAATTTCTGATATGTTAAAGAGTGTGGGATTAGTTGCCACTACATCTGCAGATGAGGCATATACAGATCAACCAGAGATCGTGTTAATTGCAACTCCAACTGATTATGATCCAGAATCAGATTCCTTTAATACTAAGTCAGTAGAATATGTTATTGGCGATGTAGTAAGAAGAAACTTTAAACCTACTATTATAATTAAGTCAACGATACCTGTAGGCTTTGTTGATGAAATGAGAGAGAAATACCAATACGAAAATATTATATTCTCGCCAGAGTTTTTAAGAGAGGGAAGAGCACTTAGAGATGCATTAAGACCCACAAGGATTGTTATAGGTGATAAGACTGATGAGGCAGAAGAATTTGCCAATGTATTAAAAGAATGTATTATACCAAACTTTCCAGAGGCACCAGTGATATATACAGGAACTAAAGAGGCAGAGGCAATTAAATTATTTGCAAATGGATATCTTGCAATGAGAGTAGCCTTTTTTAATGAGCTGGATATGTATGCAGAAAGATTTGGACTTAGTCCCCGTGATATTATAGAAGGTGTGGGCTATGATGAAAGAATTGGCAGACACTATAATAATCCTTCATTTGGTTATGGCGGTTATTGTTTTCCCAAAGATACAAAACAATTAAAAGCACTCTACACTAAAGGTAATATACCTAACAATATTATATCATCAATAGTTGATTCTAACGATACTAGAATGGATTGGGTAACTCGAAGAGTATTATATAAACGACCTAAAACAGTAGGTATCTATAGGCTGATTATGAAGTCTGGTTCAGATAACTTTAGAAGTTCTGCAATACAAGGTGTTATAGAAAGATTAAAGAAGAGAACAAATGTAATTATTTACGAGCCAGAGTTCTGTGATTTTACCACTAAGATTATGGATTGTGATTTAGTACATAATATCAATGAGTTTAAAAGAAAATCAGATGTGATTATTACCAATAGAATGGAATCTGAGCTCTTAGATGTTTATGATAAAGTTTATACGCGAGATGTATTTAATAATAATTAACAAAAACACTTTACATTTATATAAAAGTGTAGTATAATATACCTATTAGAACGAGAAGTTTATGAAAGAAAATATATTAGTAACAGGTGGAGAAGGATTCATAGGCTCTAACCTCATTAAAAGATTATTAGAACAAGGCCACAAAGTGGTATCCATGGATAATCACCATTCAAATAAAAATACAAATAAACATGATGGGTGTACATACTATTATGGAGATGCATTTGATCTTTTCAGCACCCTTGGCAATCATACCCCATTTGATTATATATTTCACTTCGGTGAATATGCAAGAGTAGAACAATCGTTTGAAGATTATGATTTAGTTATGGACTATAACTTAATGCAGTTTCCAGAAGTATTAAGATTTGCAACACACAATGATGCAAAACTTATTTACTCTGGTTCATCAACTAAGTTTGCTAATAATACATCTGCTGCAAGTCCGTATGCATATACCAAAGCACAAAACACAGAATTACTTACTAATTATTCAGAATGGTTTGGCCTAGATCATACCATAGTATACTTCTATAACGCCTATGGTAATAACGAAATAGATAGAGGCAAATATGCCACAGTAGTAGGTAAGTTTCTAAGAATGGTAAAAGAAGGTGCAACAGAATTACCAGTAACAGGTACAGGAAAGCAGTTAAGAAACTTTACTCACGTTGATGATATTGTAGAAGGCATTCTACTTGCAGGTTTTAAAGGATATGGAGATAACTATGGTATCGGTTCAGATGAACAACATTCAATACTTGATCTAATATCTTACCTAGGTGCAACACCTATATTTAAAGAAGACAAAGCCGGTAATAGAAAAAATGGCAAATTAGTTACAGATAGAACAAAGGCCTTAGGGTGGAAACCTAAGAGAAGTTTAAAAACATATATAGAGGAAACCTTATGAATAGTCCAGACTATGGAAAAATATCTTTATGGATTGCAGCACTAGTAGTTGCAGTTCTATTAATACCACAAGTTGCCGCAACACAAAATGATGATGAATACTCACAAGCAAGATTTTGTTTAGCACAGAACATTTATTTTGAATCAGCCAACCAGCCCTTTGCAGGTAGAGTTGCAGTTGCCAATGTAGTATTAAATAGGGTAGAAGATTTACAATTTCCTAACGAAGTATGTGATGTAGTATATCAAGCAAAATTAAGAGAGAATTGGAAAGGTAATATGGTTCCTATTAGAAATAAATGCCAGTTTAGTTGGTATTGTGATGGTAAGTCAGATGAACCAACCGACTCAGTTACATGGATGCAATCACTTAGAATTGCACATTTAGTATTAGAGGGAGAAGTACCTGATTTAACCGAAGGAGCTTTGTATTATCATGCAGACTTTGTTTTACCATATTGGGCTCCATACTTAACTAGAGTTGTTACTATTGACAACCACATTTTTTATAAATAGGATATATTATGCAAAAGAAAGAATACCAAGACCAATACGAATCAGTGTGCCAAGTTACATGCACTGATAATGGAAAATCAATGGAAGTTGATGTAGCAAACTTTAGACCAAAAGACTTATGTAAGATATTGGTTGAAGGTAAAATTGAAGTTTATCTTAGATATAATAAGAAACACGATCAGTATGTTGGTTCAAAGGCTGGTATGGAATTTATAACCAAAGGCCCAGAATATATGGGGTCTTTTAGATATTAGGAGGAAATATGTATCAGTATAAAGCGTATGTGGTAAGAGTAGTAGACGGAGACACAATTGATGTAGATGTTGATTTAGGTTTTGGAATGACTTATAAGAAGCAAAGAGTTAGAATGGTAGGAATAGATACACCCGAATCAAGAACAAGAGATTTAGAAGAAAAGTTTTTTGGAAAGGCTTCTAAGGCTCATCTTAAAAAACTATTAGAAGAAAATGATAATAAAGTTTATTTAACATCACATGATAAAGGTAAGTTTGGCCGTATTTTAGGTGACTTACGATTATCACCTAATGATGTAGAAACTGTTAATCAAATAATGATTAAAGATTTTCATGCTGTTGAATATTACGGCGGGAATAAAGAGCTAACTGAAAAGGCTCATTTGGAGAATAGAGTAGCACTTGGACTTAAAGGGCTAGTTTATGGTAATGATTAATTATATTATGGAGAAAAAATATGGCTTATCCTAAAGCATTTATGGAAACACTTGGTCAATATGTATACGCATATTACCCCGAAGGACTTGATAAACAACCTGAGTATGTAGGTAAAGGGGTAGATACCCGTTGTCTATCTCACGTTAAAGATAAAGATCAAGACCCGGCAAACCTTTACATCATGGGTAGAAACTTGGAAAAATATGCCAAGTCAACCCCCTCGGAAGACATTGCATCTTTTGCCGCAGAGGCAGCAATCATTGCAATTACGAATCCTAAGTTAAATAGTGTTTCAGGCAGATATGGAAAGTTATGGAATCCTACTAGATTGGATGATCTATATACAGAATGGAAAAAAGAACAAATTAATCCAGTAAAAGAATCAATGAGATTTTATAACGACCACCCCGAAATACAAGACCATGTTAAAGGTATGTGGGTAACTGGTAAAACATTTGTATTTACTCAATCAACAGTCGATGGAATTGAATATTTATTATATGTTACTCCAGAAGTAGATACATTTATTCCATTGGTAAAGGTAAAGTTTAGTGCAAAGAATAGAGACGAGCTAAGAGATCAGTGGGTACAAGATAATGAAAAAGATTATGAACTAACTGCTGACGGAGAAATGATAAACGTAAACGGATTATCTGTAGAACAAGCAATAGAACTTTGGTTATCATGAGAGTAGGAATTACAGCATCAACATTTGACTTGCTACATGCAGGTCATTGTGCTATGTTAAGAGAAGCAAAAACACAATGTGATTATCTTATCTGTGCACTACAGAATGATCCATCAGTTGATAGACTAGAGAAGAATAAACCAGTTCAGAATATAGTAGAAAGACAAGCACAACTCGCCGCTATTAAATATGTGGATGAAATCCTAGTATATAATACAGAAGAAGAGTTGCTAGATATTTTAGGAATGTATGATATTAATGTCAAGATTATGGGAGAAGAGTATAGAGACAAAGACTTCACCGGCAGAGATTTATGCAAACAAAGAGATATTGATTTCTATTTCAATAAGCGAGATCATCGCTTTTCAACTACAAATTTACGCAAAAGAATTAAAGAAAACACTTTACATTCTAAGTGATTTGTAGTATAATATACTTAATATTTAAACAGGAGAAAATATGCCATCAATAGATTTAAGACCTAGGAAACCAAGAAACCCTAGGGATAAACGACCACAGAAACCAATGCCGTTTGATGTAGCCCTAAGAAAATTTAGAAAGGCTGTCGAACGTGCTGGTACTCTGCAAGATGTACGCAGAAAGGAGTTCTATGAAAAACCTACTGCAAAACGTAAACGTAAAAAGGCCGAAGCCGTCGCAAGGTGGAGAAAAAAAGAAAGGGCCATCATGCAACAATTAGGGACGGGTAGTTCCAGGAGAAAAAGATAATGTCAATAATGGATAAATTAAAAAAGAATTCGAAGATTAAGACAACATCAGTCTTATCTAAATCGATTTTCTTTACAGAAAAAGATATGGTACCAACAGAAGTACCTATGGTAAATGTCGCCTTATCGGGTGATATTGAAGGTGGTCTTACCTCAGGCCTAACTGTATTGGCAGGGCCAAGTAAACACTTTAAGACAAGTTTTGCTTTACTTATGGCTGGTGCCTATATGAAAGAACACGAAGACGCAGTAATGTTATTCTATGATTCCGAGTTCGGTTCACCTCAATCGTATTTCGAGGCATTTGGTATTGATACTGATAGAGTATTACATACACCAATTACAGATGTAGAACAACTCAAGTTTGATTTAGTAGGTCAGTTAGATAATATCGAGCGTGGTGATAAAGTAATCATTGTGATTGATTCTATTGGTAACCTTGCGTCTAAGAAAGAACTAGAAGATGCCTTAAATGAAAAAGGTGTTGCTGATATGTCTAGGGCTAAGGCTTTAAAAGGACTTTTCAGAATGGTTACTCCATATCTTACTATGAAAAATGTGCCATTACTTGCAGTTAATCATACTTATCAAGAGATTGGATTATTCCCTAAAGCTATCGTATCAGGTGGTACTGGTATTTACTACTCAGCTGATAACATTTGGATTCTAGGCCGTAGACAAAATAAAACTGGCAGTGATGTTACAGGTTATGACTTTATTATTAATGTAGAGAAGTCAAGATTTGTAAAAGAGAAATCAAAGATTCCAGTATCAGTATCATGGGAAGGTGGCATCGAACAGTATTCAGGCCTACTAGAAATTGCCTTGGCTGGTAACTATGTGGTTAAACCAACTATGGGTTGGTATGCCAGAGTAGATCAAGCAACAGGTGAAGTAGTACAACCTAAAGTAAGACAGAAAGATACACTTACTAAAGAATTCTGGGAACCTATCTTAACAGGTACAGATTTTGCAAAGTTCATTAAGTCTTACTATCAGATCGGCCACAAACCTTTATTAGAAATTGATTTAGAAACCACTTTACAGGAAGAGTAAAATGGAGTATAATATATCTAGTATATCCGATAAAGATTATACACTAGTTGAAAATGATGCAGGAGAACTTGCTGACTTCTATGGAATAAGATTAAAAACTGGTAAATGGAAAAATGTAGTATTTGTTTACGGAAAAGTTTCCGTGAGAGAAGATAAGAATGCAGGTTCTGCAACACTTTCATTTAATTATACTATTCAAGATCCAGTTGATTATGATATAGAGAAGTTAGAAAAGGATCCTGATTTTAATAATTACTTGGGTGCTCTGTTACAACATATTATTTCAGATAACCTAGAAAATAAAGAGGCACAAATTGGACATAAAACACCAACTACCGACACACATACTGAGCAACTTACTCAATAACGAAAGTTATTGCAGACGAGTTATTCCGTATATTAAGCCTGAATACTTTGAAGGTGAACACAGAACTGTATTCGGTCTAATTACAGCATTCGTTGGTAAACATAATAAGTTACCTACTTCAAGTATATTAGAATTGGAACTAAGAAAGATAGATGCTCATGATGATTTACTAAATAACGCATCTCAGTTGGTAAAAGTCCTACAGAAAGAAGAAGTAATAGATACTGATTATCTTATTAAAGAATCAGAAAAATGGTGCAGAGACAGAGCAGTATATCTAGCTATCATGGATTCTATTGGTATCATTGATGGCAAAGATACTAGTAAGACCGATGGTGCTATACCAGAGATACTATCGAATGCTCTAGGAGTTTCATTTGATCAAGCTATTGGTCATGATTATATTGATAATTCAGATGAAAGATTTGATTTCTATAATACGAAAGAAGATAGAACTCCATTTGATTTAGATTACTTTAATAAGATTACGAAGGGTGGCTTACCCAATAAAACCTTGAACATTGCTTTGGCAGGAACAGGTGTGGGTAAGTCTCTATTCATGTGTCATTGTGCGGCATCGGTATTACAACAAGGCAAGAATGTACTTTACATCACCATGGAAA
>Ga0206682_10000020_pt1 | contig 126327 bp, 107 predicted proteins | sample M240m12015metaG_FD_155444 | JGI IMG/M metagenome (GOLD analysis project Ga0206682, IMG submission 155444) | Ammonia-oxidizing marine archaeal communities from Monterey Bay, California, United States - M2 40m 12015 | ecosystem: Environmental > Aquatic > Marine > Intertidal zone | place: USA... | reverse complement strand
GGACGCCCTAAGAAGACCAAGCCTGTAGTTGAAGCAGCCGGGACCGGCGATGACCTAATCGCTCAATTGGTTCAACAGGCTCAACAGCAAAACGAAATTATCCCACTCGCAACCGTCAACGTTGCTGTAACAGATGATCTCGAAGTTGAAGCCGATATTGAAGCTGAAGTTGTACCTGAAGTTGTAGCTGAAGTTGAAGCTGAAGTTGAAGTTGAAGTTGTAGTTGAAGCTGAAGTTGTCAAGAAGCCTAAGACCGTGAAGAAGTCAGCTGAAGAAAAGGCAGCTGAAAAGCAGGCTAAGGCAGATGCAAAGGCTCAGGCTAAGGCAGATGCAAAGGCATTGAAGGAAGCTGAAAAGGAGGCAGCAAAGGCATTGAAGGAGGCTGAGAAGAAAGCAAAGGCCGATGAGAAGAAGGCTAAGGCAGCAGCTAAGAAGCAGTCTAAGAAAAAGGAAGTACCTTCAGTTGAAGAGTCTTCTGATGACGAAGAACTGGTAGAAGAGTTGGAGCTTAAGATGGAGGCGATAGACTTGGATGAGGAAGAGGAGGATGATTCAGTAGAGGTAATCAAGTTCATTCACGAAGGAGTTGAATATCTTCGTGATGGAGATGGAACAGTGTATGATATGGAGAGTCAAGAAGAGGTAGGTGAATGGGATTGATGAGAGCAAGGAGCTAACTCTAAATTAATAAGAAAAACAAAAAAAATAAAAAATAAAAAATAAAAAGGCGAAAGCCACTGAAAACAACTAAGTTTTCTATTACCGGTATCCAGTTATCCTACCGATATCTGAGTTAGGTTATTAGACTACTTTTTTATATGCGGTATCTATTTATCCTACCGATATCTGAGTTTGTAAAATTGAAGTACTTTTTCTGATTGTAGAGTATAAGCATTAAAAAATAGTAAAACCGTTACAAACGTTAAATTACACAGTGAAGTTCAACAGTATAACATGGAAGTTCAACCATATAACCTGGATTCGTTCCGCAATTACCTAGATCGTAATAAAATGGACACTCAAAGTCATCAGAGCGAAGGAGTTGAATGGTGTCTCCATATTGAAAAAGAAGGTGAAGAAATGGATGGTCGAAAAGTAAAGTCAGCAATCTTAGCAGATGAAATGGGTCTTGGTAAGACTATTCAAATGATAGGTTTGATTTTGTGCAACTTCAAGACACATACATTGATTGTACTCCCTCGTTCTTTGCTTGAACAATGGGAAGGAGTATTATGTCGAACCCTTGGTCATGCACCATTAGTGTACCACGGTCGTACAGCTAAAACAACAACAGATGAAGAGTTGAATGCAGCACCAATAGTTCTTACCACATATGGTATGTTAGCGGGTGTGACAGAGAAACCAGTGAAAGGCAAACCTTTAAAATATGGTTCTTTGCACAATGTGATCTGGGATCGTATCATATTTGATGAAGCTCATCATCTCCGGAATCGTAATACACGAAATCATAAAGCAGCTTGTCATGTGAGATCAACTCATAAATGGTTAGTAACTGGAACACCAATTCAAAATAGTGTAACAGACTTCTATGGATTGTGTGCAGTAATGGGTATGTCTCAGCCATTCTATGTCAAGAAAGATAACATGGTAAAGATTGTAGGTCGTTTGATATTAAAACGTAGTAAAAAAGAGGTAGGTATAGATTTGCCGCCATTGAAACGAACGATCGTAACAGTACCATGGGGAAGTGATAGTGAGAAACAGATGGCAGAAGATATTCATGCTCATCTTCAATTTAGTAGATTGGGAGCAGGGCGTGGTGAAAATATCTTTAATGGTCTAGAGATTCATCACTTTGCTATGCTTCAGCGGGCTCGTCAAAGCTGCATCGATATGGGATTGATGAAAAAGAATCTTGAGAATCTGATGAGTTTGGGTATATTGAGTGAAGACTTCCCTATAGAAGAGGCAATGGGTTATCATAGTAAGATCGATAAGGTAGTTGATACTATTTCAGAGAGAAAGGATAATAATCGTTCTAAACTGGTATTCTGTCATTATCATATGGAGATTGATAAAGTGGTAAGTTCGTTGAGTGATTTGGGGATGAAAGTAGGAAAGTTTGACGGACGTGTTTGTCAGTCAGAGCGTGAGGATATTCTGGAACGCGGAGATTTGGATGCTTTGGTATTACAGATTAAGACAGGTTGCGAGGGACTGAATCTTCAACATTTCAAAGAGGTATACTTTGTGACGCCTCATTGGAATCCAGCAGTAGAGGATCAGGCGGTTGCACGGTGTCATCGTATAGGACAGGACGAGGATGTCGATGTATTTAGTTTCAAGATGGCTCCTTTTGATGAGAACCGATCTACTCGTACAATGGATCTGTATGTCAAGGAGGTTCAGCGCGTAAAGCGAAATGATATGGCTTTGATTGATGGAGAGCATGATGGAGATGGTGAATTATTAGCGGACAAATGTGCAATATGTTTATGTGGTCAGCATGAGTATACTCACGAAAAGTTGGAATGCGGTCATTGCTTTCACAAGGATTGTATAGGTAAGTGGTTTCAGAGATCAACATATTGCCCAATGTGCAGACAATAAATAAATAAATAAATAAATAAATAAATAGAAAAATAAAACAAAAACAAAATAAAAAGAGTGGTAATTTGCCACCATTTTTATTGTATATTCTCTCTATGATGAACTGTAAAAAGTGAACTAAGAGTGTTATAGTAGTGTAACTAAGTAATATTAGATAGTGAATAGGTATTATATATTTTTTGTGAAGGACGAGGAGAGTATTGACCGGGAAAAGAAGGTGAAATATTTATAGTGTGCATATATTTTGTATTTTCAAGATGTTGAAGATGTTTAATTTTTTGGTGTGGAGTTATATTGATAGGAATAGAGTATATACAGCCCATTCGTGCTATTATGTAAGAAAATAAGTATTACCGATATCTAGTTATCCTACCGGTAACTGAGTTAGGTATATAAGTGATATGATAGCATATAACTTTTGTACTTGAATACTTATTAATTTTTATTATTATTAGAGTTGGTAATAGGGTATGATTGCAGGGTATTTCTCTCTAGATATTGTACTATGTCTAGTTAGAGTCTTTGTTTTTAGTTTGAATAGATAGATTTTCCATAGAGAGAGGGATGAAAGATAGTATTGACAATGCATCGTCTAAATCTTCCTTTGCGGTTTTGCTTGCCTTTTCCTTTTCTTTTTCAAGTTTAATCCTTTTTTTATTTTCTAGCCACGCCTTGTATTCCTTTTGTTCTTCATTTCTCTCTTCTGCGAATGATTTAATAGAGAGAACATCGCCATTAATTCTGTCATATGTTACAGTAGATTCTGGTCTAGGTTTCTCAAACCCTTCTCCGTCAAAGAATGATATATGTCTTTTACGTTTTAGTTGAGGAACTATAACTTTGCTAATTGTTTTCTGTGTGATCACGAGGGATGTCATATTCGCTATAAGTTTATTGTTTGGTTGTTGCATACTTATATTAATGAAATAAGTAATTCAATTTTTCGATGTAGAATACTTATTTTTAATAGAACAGTATTAATTTGGAACAGAAAAATGAAATACTTAAAATGTCATATATTATGATGCGGTGATGACACTAAAGTCTAAGTTAACCACTTGGAACGTGTAACGTACTATGGATGAGCCTCCCCGCGGAACTGGGAGGGTAGTACTGGACTCTTCAAAAAAAAGGATGGTTACCTTGAGAAGAGTAGATGAAAAGGCAGACTGTGCAGAATATAGTATGAAGGCCTACATCATAAGAGGCAACACCGTAGGTTATGTGCTAGGTGAGTTGTAAGATGCCCCTTCTTTTAATTACTATATTTTTATCCTATTTTTTCACGATTTATACCAACATCGTAATGTTTTACTTTATCATTTGCAACCTTTTTCCTGCATAATGGACATGAACGACCTACAGCATAACCATCACATAAGTCTGTTTTTTTTTCTGCAAAATAGAAACTTGCCTCTGGCCAACGATGCCAACAACTTTTACAAAATGTATGTCCACATGAGGTAACCAGTGATGGTTTTATCAAATGACGTACCCATTTTGATAATATAAATGACCATGTATATTCTGTAAAATCCTCATAACATACAGGACATTCGTGTCCTGTTTGCGGTTTTGTGGTAAAATTAGTAATTATTCTATTTAAACTAACCCATCTCTCTATTAATCTTTCTATTAAATATTTTTTTGTTAGTGTAACCGGTATAGGGTTATATTTGAATCGTTTATGTATAAACGCGTTTTTAATTTTATACATAGAGATACTATTTTCATATGGCGTTAGAATCGCGATTTGTTTCAACTCCTTTATGTTGTAGGAGTGAAAATCTGGTGCTTTGGTTTTGAATAATTCATTCATTCTATTAATAACCAGAATTGATTTGTTACTTTTACAATTAAATGTAACATGACGTGCACTGTCACATATTAAACAGTTTTGACGTTGAGAACTCATAATTTATTATTATAGTTTTAATTTAATGTATTATATTTTACAATAACTAAGAAATTAATAAATCAATTTTTTACACCTTTTAATAGTCTTAAAAAATTGATTTATTAATTACGTACGTACGGTAGTTGAGCTTCTAACTTGGCTCAAGCACATATAATTTGAAATATATGTGAGTTTAATAACTCAAAGTAAAGTTAGACATAGACATCGTGAAAAGCACATTAGTTCGTGTATAAATATCACTTGTATCATTGACAATCACATATTGTGAAAGTGACTTATTAAATAATGAACGGGCTATTGGCACACAATAGACGTTTATATAATTTGATCTGTTCCGAAGAGTTTGCAGACTTCGGAGGTGATATGGTTGATAGGACTTTGTAAAAATAGTCCCGTTCTCTCTATGTAATCCATTTATGGATTATGCAAAATCTCGTTTAGTATATTGCACGAGATATTATAATAATTGTATAATAAATGCCTACTAAGCATAAGCAAACATTGGACGCAATAATAAAAGAAAATTAAAAAGTATATCTATTATGAATACTAACCTATGAAATAAGAAAGTTGAGTAGCTAATCCAAATAATAGGAGGCACCAAACAACATGTAAGGTTAGACATATAATTCTAAAATTATATGGTGACGTTAAATAAATGAATATAGCTAGATAGTATAAATTGTTGCCATGGTCTGATCAACCAAGTAGCAAATATATTGTTATAGTTATATTTGTTGAAAGCGAGTCAATGCATGTATTTAGTTTAGAATTGCACTAATATTCAGTCATCGGGTGGTAGCATAATGACACCTCGTAATGGTACGGGAAGCAATCGTGGAGAGACGTCTCTTTTAATAATAATTTTTTTTATTAAAATATTATTAAAAAAATATATGGATTTCCGTGCTTCCAAATGTTCTTACAGGGGATCGAACCCTGAATACCAGTTTCAAAGACTGGCGTGATAACCATTTCACTATAAGAACTTTCAAAATGGGTGCTACCCATTGCGCTATATAATACATTACTTTACACACCGTGCTCCACCGTTTAGATAGTAGGGTTCGAACCTACGACCGGTAAATACCAACAACATCTTCGTGCTGTTCCCTTAGACCACTCGGGGCATATCTAATCATGCTAAGAAACTACTTACAAATATGTCTGCAACCATAAATGATTTTGTAACATCGCATTTTCTCGTTCTCCCAAAGGATATAGTAGCTGGGTTCGAACCAGCGAAGCTTTGCAATTCTGCAAACTATGCTGGAGGCTTTTTGCCCCCTTCCTTTGACCACTTGGATATACTAATCCTTTTTCCGTGCTCCCCATGAATATCTTGTCTTACTTACCACTTTAACCTCAGTTTACATCTTATTCTGTTGCGTAGTCACCTCCACCACTATTATGCCGCGCCCAGCCTTCCCAATCCGGGTATTGAACCCGGTTCTCCCCTGTGAAAGAGGGGTATCCTAACCATTTGGACGAATTGGGATGTTGTCAGTCTGGGATTGAACCCATAGTTAACTGAGAGTAGTGGTTATTAGTATATGATTTATATTCATTTCAATTTTTAAATCAGTCAAGTTAATAAATCACACTACATTTATTACATCAAATAACCTTTTATATAGATTTTAAAATATTACCGATATCTTGTTATCCTACCGATAACTGAGTTACATATATATGGAACGATTCCCCTGTATATATAATTAGTTAACTACTTTGAATACTTAATGAAAGTCAACGTAGTTACCGGTAGCGATTCGCGGGTATATATTCATCCTTCAGTCGGGTGTCTTGCTACCCATCCAAAATATCCTAATACAGCAATTATTACTACAACCACAATTATGTCTGTTATGATCATTCTATATTTAACACATACATTCTAAACTGGTTAATATCTATTACATGAATTATTTAACTAAAACAATTATAAATAGTACATTGTTATAATGGTATAATGAAGGTTTTTTTATCTTTTTCAGGAACATCCAAAGAGCATGAGTCAAGAAAAGATTTTCATGAGTCTGTTACACGTATATGCAATCAAGCAGCTGATACCGAATGTTTTGATAAAATTATTGGATTAACAGATGATAATCTTCGAAATGATCCAGTTTTTGTAAAAGAACATTTAAAGTGGTGCGAAAATAACTCTCGCGGATTCGGTTATTGGATATGGAAATCGTATGTAATTAAAAAAACAATGGAGAGTTTATCGGATGGAGATATATTACTATATGCTGACTCAGGTTGTGAAATTGGTTATTCGAGAGGTAAACGTATAAATCAATATCTAGATGCAGTTAAGTCTGAACAAATAATTGCTTCGGATACCGGATACATAGAAAAGGATTGGTGCAAACGAGATTTATTAATTAAAATGGATGCTGATGCACCACAAATAAGTGATTCTAATCAAGTACAAGCAACAATACAATGTATATATGTAACAGACTTTACCAGAAGATTTATAGATACGTGGTATAAATTATGTTGTACACGTGAAAATATAGATGATAGTTCTTCACATGAACAGAATTATGGGACATTCCAAGAGCATAGACATGATCAATCAGTATTTAGTTTGCTCTGGAAAAAAGCGAGAATACCTAGACGCCTTTCTATGGAGGGTTGTATTTATGCTGCAAGAAATAGAACAGGAAAAAGTCGCTTGCCGAGTAACTCGCTTGCTAACTAAGCCGATTATGAATATATTATAGTCCTGCTAGAATAACAGCAATTTTACCAATTACTGCGTCTGCAAATAACATAGCCTGCGAATCAGTAGTATAATTAATGCGAGTGCCAGTAATAAGTTGTTCATAAATATCAGTGATAAATGCAACCTTATGTTTATTAAGATAAGCATAAAACTTTTTAACACTAGACTTGCTAAATGGTTTATCATCCTTAGAAGACTGTTTAACATTAGAAAAGAAAACGGCCATAACAGCAGTCCATAAACCACATAACCCCATCGGATTCCAAGAATTAGGTGGAGAAATGTTGGTAATCAATCCTAGCTCCTGTTTTTGATACGACGCACTTAGAAAGTAACCTGATGTATTTGCCCATTTTTGACCGTTAGGATCAAATAGATAAAACGAAACATTACCTCTTGCTGATGTTCTTTTTTCTACCATAACTCCATGACTTTCATTACCTCTTTCTCGGATGGTAATAAGATAATATCCATCCTTAAACTTGCGTCTTCTAGTTTCATTAAAATCAAGTACCTGTACAGAATCAGCACTTCTAACTTCATGTACACGATCTAATATATTTGGAAGTCTCTCTTCCAGATTTTTAATCTTCAATTGACATGTCATTCCTTTGCTCATTGTTATATAATATGAATTGTGATATTTATATTATATTGAATATTGATTATGCTATAAATTAAAATGTATTCCAATTAAGCCCAGATTCTATGGTCTCTAAACCATAACTGTAAGATTTTGGAAGAGAATCGATAGATGTAATGGTGAGTGTTATTGCTTTTGACCTAAAGTCATACGTCAAATTAGAAATCTTAGAATAATCCGACTCGTTAAATGTAAAAGCATTAGATATTCTCTTTATATTATATTTATCCGCATCTGCAGCCATCAATAACCAAGAATAAGCATTGCTTATAGTATAATTATTGTCCACATCATTATCTATTTGATTGTATTTAGTTCTTCTCATTAAAAACCAAACAGTATTACCAATAGTCATCCCATTTGAAATCCAATCAACCGAATTAAAAAACCGGTTAATCTTAATCGTAGTAATAGGATTTTCAAGTATAATTGGATAATCGCGTGGATTTAATTTATAAAACTCTATATTCGGATGGCGAATATGCATTGCAATTTTATTACCTCTATTATCGCAAAATAGGCAATAATAACCTTTTAAATTAGTCCACGTGTGTCTGTTTTTAACATTTTCAGGGCCAGGTATTACAACTGTGAATAAACTATCATTCATATATGCATTAAATGTAATGATAGAATCATCGCCAACTTGTGGATCCATGCATCCAATAATACGATTTTCAATAAGAGAGTCTGGTGTTGGTAATTGTGAAAATGTATTACTTCGGTTATCGTAAAGAGAAATATGTGTTTTTAAATGAGGAGTATTAACTTTATAATAATTTATAGGTGTGGCTTTAACAAAAGATTCAGTAAAAAACAAACCGTCGCCGAGTGAGCAGATACTCGTCATATTATGGGTTGTACCTCTATAACCTATATAATTACAAGCAAATGCTTTTGGATGTTTAGAGTTATAAACGCTACGGTCTAACCACATACTAGAGTAATGTGAACCATGATGATCATTTTTTATATAATTGTGATTTGAATACTCGCGATATCCCATAATCATAAAAACAATAGGATATTTATCAAACATTACAGTTATTAAATCATGATCCCAGCTGTTTTTACCAAGGTAAAATGGTGGTATATTTTGCGGTTTTTCTTTGTCAATATTGAATAATGCATTCGGTCCGGTAATCGAGAGTGGATTTGGGCCATAGTAATGTATTGTCACGTTAAAAACAATTTGATCAATCATATTTTTAAGAATCGGATTGTTTGGTTTGGTTGCCATAACAGCTTGCCATATACCATTAAACCTTTCATTTTTATCATATGATTCATTTTCATATGTAAAAATCGATGAGCGTCTATCTGCTCCCTGAGGCATATCTTTAACTCTTAGAAACTCTTCCTTTCTTAGTAAATCCAGTTCATAACATAAAAGTTTGATATCAAGATATATTCCGCCCTCTTTATAAAGAACGCAATATCTCCATAAATCTGCCTTAAAAGCTGTAGGTGCAGTTGAATCATAAGCCCATAAAACAGGTTTATCAAAATTATTTTTAATATATTCCCTACATTCTTCATCAGAATATATTTTGAACTCAATATGTTTGTTCATTTCTTTCATGATTCTAAATTGCTCCGTCCATACAGGATGAAAATCCTTTGTATGCCATGTCTGATAAACTACAGCGGGAACAATATTAGGTTTATTCCTATAAGCATCTAACCTTGCTTTATGATCCATATGATATAATTGAATGGATCATAATAATAATAGTAATTATGCGCAAATTAATGTTTTGATCGGGTTTTTCTCGGACGTTTCTTAATGCGTCTTGTCAATTTCTTCTTAATTATCTTGCCGCACGCTTTTCTTGCATGTGTTTTCCTGACTCTTGTCTTCCGCGCTCGTTGTTTACGTTTTTTTGTTTTTTTTCTACCTGCTCCGACAGAAATCATTCGAGGTACACTCTGATAAACTTGAGTATCTGGCATCTTCATCATCTCTAATGCTTTATCAGCATTATCACGAAGAGATTGAGGCAATACATATCGGGTGTGATATTGTTGAGCAAATGCGATAAGTTGTCTAAATATTTCCCGATTATGTTGCACGATTTGGATTGCTTGTTGCTGTCTTAGTTGTTGAGCGTACTGAGCATTTGTATTTTGTTCTGCTTCCTGATAACTTTGTGCAAGAAAGGCATCACATTCAACTTGAGCCTGAGTAATTATTTTACTAGAAACAATTGAAATATCAGATCTATAATAAGAGTTTGGAAGATTCGCAATACCAAATGCAAGTTTAGCAGCATCAATATCGTCTACAGTGTTAGATAAAACCGCAGCAGATGCATTATAAAGATCAGTCAATACGTCATTAGAAAATTGTATTTCTGTTGTAAATGCAGGATATGGTGATTGAGCTTGGGCTGCACCTGCAACATCGTTTGTGAACAACCCGCGCCATAAATCAAATCTTCCCATTGATGCCCAGCGAGCCGTCGACCCTTTTTCAAATATTAATTCAGTTAATGGAGACTTTAAAAATTGCAGTGAAGAATATGTAGTACCCGTACTCGTTTCTATAGTTCCCATTTCTATAGTTCCCCCTGCTTTTGGAGGGAATATTAGTATTTTTTCATTAACACATCGTGCAACATATGGAATGGTCATTAACCTTGGGTCATTGAATACGGTTTCTGTAGCAGGAAGAGTGGGATCTACATTAGAAACATAAAGATTATCATATGCATTTTTAATTGTATCTTGTAAAGAAGAACCCCATATATCACCAATAACAGTTGTGTATACTAGCGCAGTAAGTATAGTATTTGGATCAGGTCTAGCAGGAAGATAAGGGCTACGTGCGAGATTTTCTAATGAATCCTCTGTAACGATTTTCCACATAACTTGTTGCATATTAGCATCAAGTTCCGGTAGATAAAATATAGGTTTGTTATTAACGACAAGATTGAATAAGCTCATTAGCTGTGTAATAATTTTTGATTCAATCATACTTTTGATAGTATTATGATTTCTAATTGGAGGTCCATAAACAAATCTAATAGTAGTAGGATGCACTAGAAGCCCTTTAATAAGCGCAGCTCTCGCGAGATCAAATGCAGAGAGATTTTTTTGATTAAATGAGATTAGTTTCTGCATGTATTCTTCGCTCGTAATACCATTATCAGTAATCTGTGATGTAACATTTCTACAGTATCCAATAACAGTAGATATAACTGAATTAAAATACGATTTAATTGCCTCTTGTTCACGTATATCAATATTTGCAGCAATGGTTGGTCCTCCCAATCCTCCTCCAACTTGAGACCCACCTGCAAACCCGGGAAACCCCAGTTTAGCATAGAACATAGGTAGTACTTGTTTCCATAAAATAGTGGTAGTATTGGAAGCCAAATCTTTGAATAAGGTAACAGTCTCGCCAAGAGCGTTATATTTCTCAATTATATCAGCAATGCTGTTGTTCCATCTCCTTCCAAGTTTGTCAGGAATCTTTATAGACATCAATAAAGCATTTTTTACAATATTAGCTATATCAATTTCATCAAAGTCAGTAGTACTAGCTGCATTTTTTTTATAAGCTCTATTATTTGCCGTATCGTTCATATACCCCACGAGTATGGAAATAACAGCATTAAAATCAGTACCAATCTTAGTTTTTGCTCCATAGTCTTTTTTGATTGCATCCTCATTTGCGTAAGTGGTCATAGTGTTTGTTAACACTTGCATCAAGGCGTCTAGTTGTTGCCTTTTAATATTAATGTCGGATTGTTTTGCGGATACCTCATTCATTGCTTTGTAGTCGTAATGAAAAGCATCTCCACATTCAAAGTCATTATTAACTATATCAGTATTAGGCTTGAGAACGGTAGCATCTGATGAACATATTTTTTCTGTAATATCATCTGCAGTTACATCGCCTTGACTAGTAGTTAGAGTGTTGATAACCTCATCTGAAAATGTGAGATCTAATAATACTCCAATAATTGTATGTTGATGAACAGAATATACATCATTAATTTGTTTCCATGTGGTAAAATCAGTAGAATACGCGGAAATATACTGTTGTAATTGACCGGATGAATTAGCTATTTGAAAATTAGTAATAGCAGATTCAGCTTTAGTTATAACGGTTTGAATATTTGCAAGTCCTCCAGCCTGAGTAAGTAGATTTACAAGATGTTGGAGTATATCAAGTCTTTTTGATGCCGTAGAAGAAACATTTGCCAAACAAATTGTTGAAAATATATCGGGAAACATAGTTGGATCAGCCATTATAGTTTCTTGTCCAACAACATCTGGAGGAGGATCACCAATTTTTTGTTTAAGAACTTGAACCGCATCAGCAGTTTTATTTTTTAATTCTGTAAGACGATTATAGATTTCATTAACACCTGGTTTGGATGCAAGATATAATATTGGTAAAACGCGACGAGCGTTATCTACAATATTTATAGATTCGGCCATATCAGGATCAGAAAGATCGGGTGAGCGGAATAATTGTAATTTCCACCCAGTTGCTCCACCTGGACCTTCGTGATGCCATACGCCATTTAGTCCTTCTAATCTGGCTTTTGCAGAACAAAGAAAATCGCCAGTGCACATCATAGCAGTACCAATTTCAGTAGGACAAGTATTCATACTTGTCATTACACTTTGTATCTGTTCCCAATCACCACATTTTTTAACATCCATTGCAAGTCTCTCTATAAACAAACATATATGAGCTGTAGTCATACCTTGTGAATTAAGAAACTTCATCATGTCTATAATTTGATCAGTTATATTCATAATAGATCCCATTGATGGTCTAGGATTTAATTGAACAAATCCAGCGATCATTCTGTTTGTGTTAGTTTTATTTGCATAATACGCTTTTCTAATAGAAGAGATAACTTCACCCAAATATGGAACAGAAGGTCCGGATGAAGGGCCGCTATCAGAGAATGGAACATCCCATTTATTACTAATTATTTGTCCACTTGTGTTTTTAACATTAATAACAAATGTAAAAACAAACATGTTATATGTTTGTTGTGTGTATTGTAAAGGAACGCCCTCACGATTAATTTGTTTTGTAAAAAAGAAATCAGTAGAAAAGATTGGATTGGGGTCAAATGTGCCAGTATGTATATTGGCAGATGTTTTGAAAGCAGAATCCATAGTAAATGGAAAGCAAAATGCATTTCGCCCACTGCCTTTTTGTCCGAGTTGAGACATAGAAGTTCCTGCACTATCTGCAAGTACCATAGGATTGATTTCACTTGAGATTTGATCAAGTGAATTAAATAATTCTTTTATTGAGCCAGCATTTGCATCAAAGACAAAGACACCTTTATCAATTGTTTTTCGACCAGGATAAAGATATTTGGTAATAAAATCGCAAATAATTCTTTGATTTCTCTCATTATACATATCCCATTCTTGATAAGTTGTATTATTTTCATCCCATAATATTTCAAGAGACCCATAGTTAGAAGTTGGTGTTAGTAGTAGTTGTTTTGCTCCTATGGGAATAGTGTTTAATTGTGCAGGGTCGATGCCTTTTTGCGAGAGCTGTGTAATATCATTTGCCTTAGATTCTTGACTCCTAAACCCGACATAATTTAACCACCCAAGCGGTCTTTCTCCTGGTTTACCTTGAGCTTCCCACTGAGAATATCCATCTAAAATATTTTGAAAAGAAATTGTCTGATAACCGTCGGGATAAATAGATTTTGCGTAGTGACGTTCGTAAGTACTTTCACTTCCGCCTCCTGTGCTTGTGACAAGACCGCCGGTAATGTTCGAAAGACCCTCATTCATATGAGAAAGACCATCAGTTGTATTAGGGCTCGGTGTTGTTATATCTTTCAGCATATCACCAAGTGCCAAACGACATAGTTCTAGATCATCTGTGCTAACTCTTCCTGACTGGCCCAAATCATGAACAGCGTCGGCTTTTCCAATGTTAAGTTGTGCTAGTTGCTGAGGATTGGCCATATTTATAATTTATAGATATTTTAAACTGTGGATAGTAAACAACTAATTGTGATGTAATTTCTCCGAAAGATTTATTATAAAAATGATGATAGTTTAATAAATAATTGCAAATAGATAAGTAAGATAATGGCTCAATTAACACTGACTCAAATGGGATATTTAACAAACACGAGTAATGGATATCTCGACTTTGTTATGGATTTTAACACAATGTCTGCAGGATTTGTTAATTTAACTCCGAGTAAAAATCACAAGTTAATAGCGAGTATAAAAATGAAGAATAAGATGAATAGTTCATGGAAAGTGTGGAAGATAGGCGATGAGGGTGATGTTTGGAGTCCAAAAATAGTAAAGCTTGGAAGGGCACATAGTTTATCTGTATTAAAATCTAATTTGCAAAAAGCAGTGCGTATGTGTAATACAGAAGAGGCAGTTAGAACAGCAATGGAAATGCTAGCAATTGATAGGATGGAATTATTTCGCAGACTGCCTATAATCTCAATAGAAGATGCAAGCCTAATTGAGAATACTATGGTTATAGTATGGTTGATGATGGCATCAGAAAGAGGACCAATGTTAAAAAAGGTAGCTGAGTTTGTATACAGATATGTTGTTAGTTTGTGTCATTGCAGAACATATTATCCAGATCGATTTATGGATATTGATATATCTCATCCATTGTTAGTAACAGGAGAATATGGAAGCGACATAGCAAGTTTAAGAGTAAGAGAGTCTTATGGTGGCATGAAGGGAGACATATTAATGTTGAATAATGCAGTAGCATATTACCATAATAACCCTGGAAAAGTATGTCCTCTTTCAAAAAAGCGGATTGTACTACCTGAGACAATAGATTTTGATCATATTGTTTTACCAGAAGCTATAGACTTTCATCCTTGTCCATGGATTCTAAAAAAGTTAGCTGAAAAAACAGAACTAAAAGAGAGTTCGATAAAACATATTATTTGGGTAGGAGATTCAGCAGCTAACATTAGAAAAGGTTGGACATTAGAGCGCCAGAAAGTAATGAAAAAAGACAAGGATTATATAATGATTTCATATCATCTAATGATGATAAGAAGTAGAGTTGAAAAAAGTAGATATAAAGTTACCTTTTAGATTTGCGACGACGACGAGTATTTTTATTTTTTCGAGATGGTTTACGTTTTCGAGTAGTTTTTGGTTTACGTTTTCGAGTAGTTTTTGGTTTACGTTTTCGGGTAGTTTTTGGTTTGCGACGGCGAACCCGAGTTTTATTTTTAATTCGTATATTGCGTTTGCGTGTAGTTTTTCTACCACCTTCCTTTTCTTCTTCTGGGGAGCCTTCTACAATGGTAGCAAGATCACGATATTTTGCAGAACGTTCTGCATTTCTAACATTTGAAATACCAGTTTCACCAACTGCATTAATCCCGGGTATAGATCGAAATCCGCGCCAACCGGATCTATTTGCTTCATATGTATCGTCAACTAATGCTGGTCCTGGCATACTTCCCATAAATCTGCCACTTTTCCTTTGAACAGGAGGGATTGGTTCAATTTGTGCTATGTCTTTGATAGGCGACATTCGCAATCCTATTCTGACATTGTTAATTAGTCCTAAAACCTGTTGTGGTGTTAATAAATCTTTGTAAAGAGCTTGTACAGTTTCAATATCTTCGTTTGCACATAAAAGGCGTATTTTGGATGCGGACATACTACCATCAGCAATTGCCTCGGTAGCTTTAATAGCAGATGAGTCATCATCATCTTCTTCAAGGGTTGCGGTATTAATTCTATCTAACATGACACAGTTTACTTTTGCACCTTCATCATTTTCGACATCTGAGTTTTGACAAAACTTACTTCTCCTTTGCATTTCTTTTGGATCCTCGTCAACGCCCATAAAGAAAAATACCTTATCATATTTTTTTGGTTTTGAAAGCATAAGCGCACATTTAATAGCTGAAGCAGGTCCGTAAGAAGCACACCAGCTTTCATACCCAAGTGTCTGGCAAACAATCCAGTTATTAAGAACCGATTTTGGAACCATAATGTCGTCATTTTCAGGCAATAATAATTCGTTTCCCAGCATATCTACAAGATACTTTTTCTTTTGTTCTGTGTCTAATGGATTTTCAAGTTGTTTATCCTTAACGTAAAAAATGCCCTGGCTCATCTCTTGGGTAGAGGGTTTATCTTTTACAAGTTGGTTTACATTATCATACAATTCTGCTTTAGAACCAGAGAGATAGGAAATGCGTTTTTCATTGGTAGAATTAGTGAGAAAGAATCTAGGTGCAACACTCGCTTTTTTTGTAAGCATAAATAATTGAGTTTGATCATCTTGTGGTAATTGTAATATTTCCAGACATTTCTCTCTAATAACCTTTAAAAATGGAACGCATAAACCTTTAATATGACCAGGTGTAGGCGGATTCATACGTCCAACTAAAAACATAACATTATCTTTTTCAAAACTAGACATAACTATAATAAGTTTTGATTATAAAATAGAAGACATTGCAATAAGAATAGAAAGAGAAAACGGATCTAAAGGTATAAATAGTTTACATTTTGTGAAAAAATGAAATGGTATATTCTTTTATAGATATACATTGGGGAGTGGGTGTTGTTTACAGGTGTCGAACATTCCATACCCTGGCAAGTCTAGAGCCAAAAAACTAAATCTAGACAAACCTGTCGCCCTGAACATGGCGTAAAAAGGTTCAACTGTCCTCGTGGCGCAATTGGATAGCGCGCAAGACTTCTAATCTTGAGGTTATGGGTTCGAGTCCCATCGAGGATACCATTATTTTTCTTATTTTTGCTCCGTTAGTGTAGTTGGTTATCACCGTGGACTCTGAATCCACTGACCTCGGTTCGAATCCGGGACGGAGCTTCGCTCTCTTGGTGTAGTTGGTTATCACCGTGGACTTTGAATCCACTGACCCCGGTTCGAATCCGGGAGAGAGCTTATATTTCACATCATATGTTTGATGTTGTGAAATGCACATGTAAGAATAATCATATTTTATCAATACCTTCATAGCAACAGTCGCAGACCCACTCCCATGTATTATTCTTGGAGGCAGCCATACATCCCCAGTGATCATTTTCTTTACATGTGATGCATATGCGATCAGTTTTGCAATAATCGGATTGAAAAGTATTTGGAAAGAAATGATCATACGTAAGATGTTCGGAATCGCAATCAAATACGTTAGGATAAGCGTCGTGTAATTTAATTTTCCATTTCGCGAGGAAGAACATCATCGGAAGACAGAACGAGTCCTCCTTATTAGTAAGATTGAATGATTCAGATTCTTGATCGTAATAGTATGTTGTCAACATGTCATAATCTTTTGCAAATTGACTAAGGTCATTGGTAATAAGTGATTGGATCTCACTTATTATAGCCAGATATTTGGAGAGATTTGTAAGATTAGACATTGTTATAATACAATTCTGTGCCAGCTGATATAAGTTTTCAATTTTTGTAACACGTAATATGATAAGAGGTGTATAAACAATGTTTATAAAATTACTATTAGTTCACATAAAAAAAGACCTTGCGGTCTATATTTATTTTTTTAAGATATAATAGTCAAATATCACGATACTTAGATATCATCAATGTCAATTACATCTTCCCATTGTGCGACTCCACCACCATTTTTATTAGTCGATTTTCCTGAAATTACGGTATTTTGAAGTGATTCTACCAGAGCTAGATCGACTTCGTCTGTATCATCTGCAAAGTCAAATCCACTATCTCCCATAGCATCGGATTTGCTATCATTAGCAGATTCAGGATCGGCAGCTGCAAGTACATCCCAATTCCCAAGTGCATTATTTTTTAATTTCTTTTTTTCATCATCTCTATAGACGCACAATAGATCACATTTCTCTTGCTTGTCCGCTCCTCTAGCTTCCCACTCTCTGAGTCCAGCTAAAATCCATACTCCTGGACCAATGAAGTTATCACGTTTTCCGCGACCTCGAAACTTATTACGAATGATGCATAATCGTTTTTTACCATCTTCGCATAAAATCTCGCAGTTCGCACCACCATACAGCTTTAAAACCGCTGCATATATTTCACCCTCTTCTGTTTTCTCACGTACAGCGCGAGATGCTGTCGGATTTAAGTGCTTGCGTGCACCTTTTTTGCTTTTGTTGCCTCCTTGATTCTTGACCATGTTTTCTAGTTGTATTAGATGACTTCAATTACTAAATTAGAATTAGCTTCAATTTTTTAACAAATGATTAAAAAAATACAAAACTTAAATATAGTTTTACATAAATTAAATATAATGGACTTAGCAGGTTTGTTCAGAAAATATGGTAGTGACAAGGATAGAAATGGTTACTCTCATCTTTATTCTATGTTATTTGACAACATGAAACATGATGAATTAAATGTACTGGAGGTTGGAATAGGAACTATGGTTACTAATGCATGTTCTAGCATGAAAGGATATATGCCTGACAGTTATGTACCAGGAGCTTCAATTAGAGCTTGGGGTGAATATTTTCCCAATAGCAAGATATATGGTGTAGATATTCAGCCTGATACACAGTTTGAAGAAGGAAATATCAAGACCTATCTTTGTAGTTCTATTGACAAGGCTGCAGTTGATTCATTGATGAAGGAGGTCAATATCAAGTTTGATATTATTGTAGATGACGGTTGGCATCTTGATACTGCACAAACTGCAACTCTCTCTAATTTTTTCCCTTATCTTAAAGATGATGGTATTTATGTCATTGAAGATATTTATCCAGGTAGTTCACTAAACTCTTCAACGCCAACTGTGGTAAAAGATATTATTGGTAGTTATGAGCATTACTTTGTTGGATTAAAGAACAACCAATGTGTAATTAAAAAAAGATTGACTAGTGCACAAGGCAACTGTTAAAATAGAAAAGAGTTACCAATTCTTTTTTACTCGTCATGTTTGAGACCTCCCAGACTCTTACATGGGTTTTATCTATTGTTTTTGTCTTTGAGTTTGGTAGTTTATGTATTTCAAATTGTTTCTTTTTTCTGCAGCTTTCTCATCTATTTCGTGCAACTTTTTTATTCTTAATATTGTATTTTCATATCGTAGTCTTTCAGGTAGTTTGTCTTGTCCCTTATTATATTCTTTTATATCTCGATTATGTTGTTTTACAGCCTCTTTCCAAAACCCTTTCGGTACTAAGTCTAAATCTAAATCCATTACTCCTTTGTGTCCCTTCACTATATTTGATACCATCTACTATTATATCTTATATTTTCTTTGATTAAATCATTTATGTTCACTAAAATGAAAAAAGCATTTAATTGCAGTTTTCGTATGTACAAGGGAATGAGGGTTTTTATTTGTTTTTTAATTTATTTTTACCATCCGTATTCTTCGTCACTGCTGTCTTCTTCCATCATGTCAGCCCATGACATTTTATTCGTGGATTTTTTTTCTGGAAGGGTTGACATTGAAGAGACGGAAGCGTCGTCGTCATTATCGATAGACACCGATACTTTCTCCCAGTGTTGAGTGATAACCGGCGCTTGGACAATGGGCACTTTCACAACCGGATTAGCAGCAGCAATCGCAGCCCATCCTGAGAGTAGAGGTCGAACGGCTACAGCTACAGCCGGTCCTCTGATATTCTCTTCTTTTTCGTCATCGGATTCGGAATCAGAATCGTTGAGGCAGTCAAATGCATTGCATATGACCTTGTGGCCTGAGGTAGAACCAGAACCCTGAGGTTTGGAAACCCCAACATGGCGACGATTACGTATCGCGTGAGTGGAAGAGAAGCCATTTACATCAGGGCGTCTTTGATTGTCGCGCATCAGCTGTTCGTGATTGCGTCTCTTGACATTTTTTGCCAAGATCTCAGGACACTCCTTGGGAGTATGTCCAATTTCATGACAGTAGCGACATTCTTGGCTCAGTAGTAGAGGACATACTACTTTTCCGCGAGGACCTTTTTTGTCCTTTACAAAGTGCGAGGTATACTCGCTGCGAGGAAGTCCTGCGTCGTGACAGACCTTGCAGTAAGAAGTTGCCTTGCGGACACCCTGGTGGTGGTTATTGCGAGTGGAGACAGACATAGCGATGGCCGACATGATTGCGATAGAATTGAAAGTTTAAAGCTGAATTAACAAACTAGTGATGCAGATGAATATAGAAACGAAAAGCAATTCAATTTTTTAAGTTAGGTGCGGCGTTTCAGGTTTACATTGAAAAACGTAAATATATATATAAAAACGGAATTATTCAATTAGCATATATTCTGTTTATTATGATAAATTGATTTCGATTAGTTTAATATTAACGAAATCAATAACCCGTATTAATAATTATGCCAATAGTAACTCGCAGCGCTTATAATGTACGTAGAAATGCTATCACTGAATCAAGAGTGATTGAGGAAAATTGTAGATTGGATCAAATATGTGCAATTTGTCATGATAATGTACGAGGAAGTGTCGTATATCATCTACCATGTGGTCATACATTTCGAAAAGAGTGTTTAATTAACCAATTGCGTCATGGACGACAATGGGCAACAAAATGTGCAGTTTGTAGAAGAGACCATAGAGAAGCTCTTATTCAACACAATGAACTATCTCAATATGTTGAGCCATTAGTTGAAGAAAATAATGATTTGATATTTACAATGATGTTTCCATTGCATGGAAATGTCGGACAACCGCAACAACCAATTGTATTATGGTCATCAAACGAAGGAGATGATATTTCAAATAGTCAAGCACATTCCATTTTGGTCAACATGATGAACTCTTATATTGATGCGAATGATATAGAAGGAATCGAACCAGAGGGAAGTGAAACGAGTATAGCAGGTACAAGTATAGCAGGTACAAGTATAACAGGTACAAGTATAGCAGGTACAAGTATAACAGGTACAAGTATAGGAAGTATAAGTGATGATGATATGGTTATTGATTCAATGTCAGAAGATGGTGACGAAGAAAGCGATATGAGTGCACCGGATTATGAATATAACATGTTTGATAGTGATGGTGATAGCGATGATTACATTAATTCTCCTCATACGTGGTCAGGAAGACTATACAGCGTAGAATATCCTGCAGGTAATTATGTGATAGATGATGATTCGCAAAGTAGCATTGAGTCTTTAGACCAGGCCGAAGTATAATGGATTATTGTACTCTATTATGATTTAAAGTTATACATATAGATATTATGTGAAGCACGATTGCCCGAGTGGTCTAAGGGGGCGGACTTAAGACCCGCTGTAGAAATACGCGTGGGTTCAAATCCCACATCGTGCATTTACCTTTTGCTCCTGTAGCTCAGTTGGTTAGAGCATCGGTCTTATGAGCCGAAGGTCCCGAGTTCGAAACTCGGTGGGAGCAAATTACTATTTTTCAATGAAGATATTATTCTCTTCATCGAATAATATATACAATGGGATATGGATACGGCGTATGGTTAGTTTTACAAATTAATGGTGTAAAAACACATATACCACACAGTACAATTGCTTGTAATATGACGAAAGATGATGCATTTACTCTTTATAATGAGTTTATTGAATTAAATGGAAAAAACATTAGATGTACAATAGATTTATCAGATTATGTGATTCTTACACCAAATTATTACGCTAATTCGAAAGATCAGCTGTATGGATGGTGTTGGGCATATAATGTAAACATAATTGCGGCGATGCCTTCATACCAAAACAATCTGGATTTGCCTGAAAGGCATCATATAAGCATGCAATATGAAAAGGAAAAAGCATTATTATGTCCGGAACAAAAAGATATGGTTTATTCATTGATTGGTAGTATTGAAGTAGTAGATATTAGATCAGATATTCCAAGCGAATGGAATATAATTACTAGAGAACTTCAATAAAGTAAACCTTTATATTTTTGGGTTGGCATTTCATGAAGTTCATTAATCGTAAACATATGTTAGTAGGACGTATCATGTTTTCGATATCATCTGAAGAATAGAAAGAGTTAAGTGCCGAAACCCGCCATACTTTGTTATATGCACAATGTACAGATTCTTTGAAAAGATTATCAGTTTCGGATTCTGTACATGAGTGTGAATGAATAAATCTATAATTTTCATTTACATGTGTATTAATTATCTCACATGCTACCATAACATAAGTACCACAGGAAGATATATAAGATAATTTATAAGAAGGGATCATATTTTCAAGCCAATCAACTAATTCTATAGTATTGGTAGCTGGTGGACCAATTTGTCTACATCTAACAAGTTCTGGTGGTTTACTTGGCAATCCAGTTTTTTTACATATATTTTCTGGCAGCATAGAAGGTCTTGCCATAAGTATAGTTTTATTGTAATTGTTCATTATTGTATATAAATATATATAATGTTGATCAACTTTCAATTTTACAGAAAAATGAAAAAGTTTTTTAAAAAGAGGTTTATTGGCATCTACCTAAATAAAGTTTACCAATAATGGAATGCCCAATATGTCAAGAAAAAATAGGAGTTGCTAAGGTGACTCTAGAGTGTGGACACTCACACTGTGTTGACTGTTTCTCTAAGTGGTGTCGTAAGTCGAGCAACTGTACATTGTGTAGAGCTGAGTTCACCGACCAAAAGCCCCAAGAATCGAAGACAACAGTAATGTGCGGAGAGGTTCTAAACTCGCTGATAAATACCCATAGTTCTGCTAGAAGTTTGGCAGCTAAAGATGGTTATGCAAAAGTAGCACCACTTGCGAAATGGTGGTCACAAACAAATGAAGATAAAGCAAAGGCCGAACTGGATCGTTTGTTTGAAAGTCATGCTCGCACAATTGCATCTGCAATCAATGCGTGGCACGAAAATTAATTGTAAGTCTAAAAAATAGAAGAGGGAAACCTTTTCTCTCTATATAAAAACATGAAATCTATGATAACTAAAACGATTGCTTACATAGGTTCGTTTGGTCCTTCACTACTTTTTTGCGTAATTGTTGTATATATTTTGTCACAAGGGCTAGATAATTCTGGAGTAATACTACTTTTGGCATGGAAACCACTTGGAATGATAATTAACTCTATACTAAAATCTATAATTGATGAACCAAGACCCAACGGTAGTATACATTTGAATAAAATAGAGAGATATCTTGATGAAGGAACAAGAGGCATGCCATCTGGTCATGCACAGTTTGTTGGATCAGGAGTCGGATTGTCTATGTGTCTTGGTCTTCCCAGGTGGCTGCAATTATATTCATGTGGACAAGCACTAGTAACTATCTGGCAGCGATATTCTTATAAAAAACATACAGCTGCACAATTGGGTGCTGGATTTTTTGTTGGATTATTGTACTCTTTTTGTTTTTGTCTTTTTTTGAAACCACATTTTTCCTACAAGGCATAAATGCAAGTTATTATGTCCTGTTGAAACTACTTAAAGCATTTTAACTATTAAATATGTAGTAAAAATACTACAATTGGAATCGTACAGCTAAAATAAAAAAAACATATAATTAGATTGATTAAATCTAAACCCGATTCCAGGTGGGATATTATATAATTACAACAGTTTCGTGAACTGTAGATTCACCCAGCTACCCCTTTATCTTAAATAATAAATTGTAGTTAATGCTACAAATAGAATCGCGGTAATTATATTTATTGTAGGAAGCATACAGCTTATTTCAAAATAATGAGAATAAAAGTTTCCTGTGGGGCGCAATATGAGGTGTCGTGTATGTGTGTGTATATGTGTGTGTGTGGTGTTTATCTGGTGTGTGCTTGTGTGGAATGTATAGAAAGTGTGGAGTGTGGAATGCCCAGGTTAAGAGGCAGTGTGGAGTGCCCCGGTTAAGTGGCAGTGTGTAAAAGTATGGGATTGGATGAATTGGGTTTGACTAATAATGCACACGATTATAAGGTTGTTGTTTAAATAATCGTTGCACAAAAATATTTTAATATTGAATAAATTAAAAATAAATAGCATGAACTAATTATTTTTATTTGAAACAAAAAAGGACGTTATGCCCAATTTTTATTTTTTTATATATTTTTTAAAAACTTACCGTGTGTTTGTGTGTGGTTAAATATGTCCGGAAGTATCTTCAAGTGGCCACGAATCAGATGCTTTTTCTCCAAACAAATCCTTGGGAGATAGTTTTCTAACAGTATGACCAGTTGATTGAGTACGAAGAAGCGAACTAATGTGAGACGGCGAAGTCTCTTGTTGTCTCCAATCAATACCATTCCCAGTTACACTGCGTGTCAATGCTGGAGGTGCGAGACAGTCTTCATTTGCCAGTCGCGTCAATTCTGGAGGAGTCAACATTTGTGTGGGTGGAAGATGAAGAGGACCATCATCTTGGCTGAGGACCGGATAATTATCCAGCGACATGGAAGGCGGATCGAATGTGTCTTCATTCATGTGAGTGAGTTCATCATTCCACATATATCCAAACCCTTTTTGCGCGGTTTCCAGAAGTGCCGGCTCAGCAATATGAGATTCGACATTCTTCATGTTGCGAAGGTAATCCACTGCTTGTTCAAGCATGCCAATCTGCTTTGCTTGATCGTAGATGGTTTTATGAAGAGCAGCTTCGGTCTTAGTAAGAGGAGTCTTGTTCTCGTTGACAATCCAATACCAATTCTCGTGAAACTGAAGCTTAGCTTTGATTCCATCTGTAGAGATCTGGACCTGAAGATCTTTTGCCTGCTGAGTGTCATACCAGTGTTCGAAGTGTACGAATGCAATGAAGTAGTCAAAACCTTGTGCGGTTTGCTTTTTGAGGACATCAATTCTTTCAACCTTTCCGATGCGTTGGAAATGGAATTGCTTTGCGATAAACTCCTCTGCCATGGCCTGATATTGAGCTTCAGCATGGCGATTTCCTCGAGGAAGTGAACGAGTGTCCACGCGAGGGATATAAACGGACATGTTATGATCGACGCCGAACATGTTGATTGCGGGTGCTTTGTTGTTAAATGCTGCCATTATTGTATGTGTGTTAATTGTTTTGCTTGAGCGAAGTTTGTATTATAAGATTGAATACTATTAGTGAATAGAAAAGGATTTCAATTTTTTGAATTATGAATAAGAATGAAAGGTTACATCTAAAAGTATTGTGGTATTTTTTTAGTAGCGACCATTCCCCCTCCAAACCCTATAAGCAAATATAAGAAATTATATAATAATACACTTACAATGAACCCTGTAAAAAATGTATAAACCATTTTTCTAAAGTCAGTTCTAAATGGATTAGGGTCAAATGTCTGCACAAGAGAATCTATAAATTGAGAGACAGATGTCTTTTCATTATCCAAATCTCTCCTGACTTCTACAATGATTGTGGAGAGAAGAGCAGCAACAAACGCGTTGATCAAAAATGCTTTCAATATCTTAGTTGCTCGTTCACCTTTAAAAAATGGTTTGATTCTCATTATTAATTAGACGTTAGATAAAAATGCTTAAAGCGTGATATGTAAATTGACTAGTTAGTAATGACCAGTACACGTATCACCTCAGAAGCGATTGCCACAACTGTTAATAAGGGATTCCTTCAAGTCGCAGAGACATTTATATCCAATGGATGGACTATTAAAACAAATACAGCAAATACAATTTCTTTTGAATGCAGTGAAGATCCTCGACGAGTCTATGACGAGTTTAAAGTATCAGTCGAATCTGATAAGATTAATGTTTTGATTCCAATGCCAAATAGTAATGTTGCATATTGTACTTGGTTCAAAGACTATTTCAGTGCATCGGAATATATGTCTAATAGACTGGAAGATTACATTAATGCAACCACTCTAACTGATCTTCCGTCTGAAAAAGAGAATATGGAAGATTAGCTTATAACAATATCTTTATAAAATTGAAAATTATAAAGATATCGAATAATTATGTATACAAAGGAAATAATGATGGAAATCAGACGACTACGTAATGCATTAAACGATACTCATGATGACTCAAGGGCAGGATTCAGTATACTTAAGTTTGATGCACCAGAAAGAGATATAATTAGTGTTGATCCAATGCGATGGGTATTCTGCGTTGATAGATCAGGGTCGATGTCTCTTATTAGCGAAAAGGATAATAAAAGTAGATTAGATCATGTAAAATCAACATTGATTAAGATTGTTGAATACTTAAAAGATCTATGTATTCAAGACGAGAGGCGATTATATCTAATTGACGTAATTTGGTTCAATGGAAGCATAACAACATCACATATAAAAATCAATAGTTCAAGAGATATTACAGCATTTATCAAAGAAATAAATGATGTTACGTCAAGCGGTATGACTAACATGTGTGAAGCAATCAGAAAGGCATCTCAAATAATTACTAGATCTCCTCGTATGAAATCAAATATGGTTGTTTTAAGTGATGGCGAGATTACATCAGGAATAAGTGAACCTGAATATATTCTTAAATCTGTAAATGAGTCTAATCAATATCTAGTTCAAGACTTCACTGCAGTATTTGTTGGATACGGAACGGAACAAAGTTCTAATTTGCTATCAATTCTTGCAAAAACTCCAAATGGAGAATACCATTGTGTAGAAAGCGCTGAGGGCGCAGGAATAGTTTATGGAGAGATAGTTCATAGTTCATTATACCAATCGATTAAAGACATGAATCTTGAAGTTATAGGTGGACAAATATATGATTATGATAAAAATATTTGGAGTAATTCATTGTTGATTGGAAAAATAGCTGGTGGTTTGTCAAGAGTATGGCATTTGCATCATGACTTAGAACCAGAAACACCATTATCAGTGAAAGCAACATACAATAGTTATTGTATTAGTGATGAAGGAGATTCTTGGATTAAAATGGAAAGTGTATCACCCGCTGTTATAAGCCCAGATGTAGGTAGTATTGATAAAGAATGTTATCAATATTATCTTAGACAACAGGTGTTAGAACTTTTGGCAGAGTCAAAAGAATATACTACAAAGGTAAATGACTTTGCAATGCGAATTACTCCTCCTCCTGCACCAAGAATTAGAAGGCAGCCTGCTAACACCCTGCCATTTTATGAATCAGTAGAAATAAATACACACCAGCTTTATTCAGATCATCAAAGTACCGGAGAAGATTTATTTGAACCTCCTCCAATTCTAGGTAGTGTTCGAGTTGGAGCAGTGAAAGCTAATAATTCGCCAGCTGTTTCCCCTCCCGAATCACCTGGACAAATACTAAGAAAGAAACTACTTTGTAAAATGGAAGAAATTAAGTCCTATATAAATGAAGAGGGAGATGATTCCGGAATGCTAGGAACATTGTGTGATGACTTATATGTATGTGCTCTTGCATTAAAAAGTACCAGAGGATTAACATACATTCTTGCCAGGCAGGCTTCGCAAGGAAATCAGCGAGCATATAATGCCACTGGTACTGATTATTTAGAAGATGATACTAATACTGGTCATGAAATGTCATGTAATATGGTATCGCCTTATGCATCTCAACAAGCAGAAAAAATAATTCGAGAAGTCAGTGCACCGTTCTAATTGGTATAAAATAAGTTATAATTTTCTTTGTTTATCATATTATGTCAGAAATAAAAGAGATTATTGAAGAAAAGGTGGAGAAACCTGAAGAAATTGAGGCAACAGCTGATGATGTTGACAAAACAGAAGAGTTGATTAATATTGCTGATGAGGAGACACAGCCAATTATTAAAAATGCCGAGGATAAGACAGAGGAACTCGAGGATAAGACAGAGGAACTCGAGGATAAGACAGAGGAACTCGAGGATAAGACAGAGGAACTCGAGGATAAGACAGAGGAAGTCAAGGATAAGACAGAGGAACTCGAGGATAAGACAGAGGAAGTCGTTAATGATGTTGACGAAGAGACAGAAGCAATGATAAAAAAAGCAGATGATATGATAGATAATGCTATTAATGATGTATTGGAAGAAACAATGAATAAGATGGAGATGAAAACGAATGATATTGAGCATGAGGATACTAAAATAGCAACTCAAATAGCTATAACTATAGTAAATGAGGCCATTGATAAGAATGAGGAGACTATCGATAAGGTGACAGACAAAGTATTTGAAGCACTTGTGGAAAAAACAAAGGAGATGGGTGTAAAGAAATCTACACTTGCGCTTATTATTAAGTTTGTAATGGAAGCAGTTGAAGACACCCCAATGAAAGGCTCTGAGCAAAAAGAATATTCATTGAGATTGATTAAATCACTTGTAATAGAATTAGCAGAAGGCGAGGATAAAGAGTATTTGTTGATTGCAATTGATAGTGGTAGTGTTGGAGATACAATTGATTTGATTGTTGCAGCATCAAAAGGAGAACTAAACGTTAATATGGTGATAGATACTGCAGCCAGCAGTTGTCTACCATGCTTCATGGGTATATTGGCAAAGCGTGGAAAAAAATCTGCGTAAGTAAGTTAAACAAAAATACTGTATGTAATATAAAAATGAGTTACAGTATTTTTTTAGATAAGCAAATGTGGTCGTGCGATATACATTCCGGATGTTTGTATTCTATACCGTGTGATTGTTCAAATTGTCAGTTGTATTCGAATTATCTTGAGATGCGGGAGGATCATAAACATCTTGTTCAAGAACAACTTCAGAAACACCCTGGATTACAGGTAAAAACGGATTATTCTGATAAGAGCCCTCAGAATCATAAAATTGAGCGTGACTATTAGCATTTGTGCTAAGATTAGTATTGTTGTTATAGATAAAATTGGACATATACGAGATATTATCATTCCCAGCGTGATTAGATATAATATTATTAATCAAAGATGTACCATTAACTGTAAGTGCCAAAGCCCGCTGTATATCAGTACTATTATCATCTTCATGTATTACATTTGCAATTCTATGAGACTCTGGTCCAAAGGGATGTGATTCAATTCTTGGAAAAGTAAGTCTTCTAAGATTTCTAGCTAACTCGGCACGAGAATGAGATAATTCATTTACGTCAGATGCGAATTGTTCAATACCAGGCGTATCTTGACAGATTTCTTTTGAATGAAGTTTAAAACGACACACCGGACATTCAGCTTTTTCTTCTTTTAACCATTGATCAATAGCTTCTGGTGTAAAAATATGTCCACATGGTAGTTCTTTAATATTATCGCCAATATCAAAAGATATATGAAAAATAGGACATAACGTGGATTCATCATGTTCCGTAAACAATCTAGTTTTTAATTGTTTTTCTCCATCTTCTGATAAGACAGTTTTAACAGGAGACTCGTCGTTTAGACTAGTTGCCAATACACGATCAAAATCATTATCAATGCCAATAATTTCTCTAATAAGCCTATTTTGTTCAATATTATTACTATCTCTTAGAAATGTGGCTAAGACATTTGATGGTATACCGTTCATGTTATTTAACTATACTCAAAATATGTTTTTAGCTAGATTTACATAATAATTAACAAATTATCATGTAGAAATTAGTTCCATGCCCAAGAGTATCTATCTTTTGACAACATTTTTTCAAGATTATCCCATGCAGTTAGTTGTTTTAAAGAATCAATTCCACTTTCCATAACATCGGAAATCACGGTAACATCATAACCGGACATCATAAGATGATTTTTTGTGGTAGTAGAACAAGGAGAACCATTGGTAGTGCGCATATTCCACCAAACCATGGTTGGAGGCGAATAAGGTCGCTTATGGCTTGTAGTCAATCCTGCTGAGAAAAACATTTTGTTAACAATTTCTTCAAAAATATCATGACCTATAGAGTTATCTCCTTTGTCTGCCTGCATATCTGAAAGAACTACGAGAACAATATCTTCTACTTCTTCTGGCGCCATATCTTTACTAACACAAGCATCACATACAAGTTTAAATGCAGCTTGCATATTGGTTGACATACCTACATTAGAAGAGTTAATTAGAGTAGTGACCATTGAATCAAGTGTATCTGCTTGTTCTAGATTAACCCATTTTGGCGAACTAGAAAACGTCATAACTCGTTTACCAATACTTGAGGCTTCAGCAATTTTGAGAGCAATAGCTGCGGCATCATATAGAGGACAATTTTCCCATGTCATTGAGCCTGATGTATCAAGAATTGGGACACAATTTCTAAGACAAAGATTTGAATCTTCAGATTGTTGTTTCCACATTAAATTGTATGTATCCTTATCAGTATCTGACATATGATGGCACCCATGTGAGTGATTAAACCAAAACTCTTTTACCATATCTCCTGGGCTCGTTCTCGCAGATTTAATTTTCTTTTTGCCGCTTCTACAATCATTAATATATTCAGTGTAATTAATACTGCACTTTTGTCGATCAATTCTATGACGTGCTTCGGTATTTGAACCTTGACACATAAAGGCTTTTTTTTGCCTAGCCATAGTAATACTAGTACAATCTTTATCAAAATTAATATTAGCCCAATTATTGGAACACTGGTCGATTTGAACAGTTCTTAGTTTTTTGTTTAAACCTGCAATGGTGCGCCTATATTTCTTAAGAGTGCTTTCTTTTGAGGAACAGGGTGTTAGGTATGGAGCTAAAACATGTGCTTGCCAACCATATTTAGATTTTTCTCGCGGGAGCCAGCGGGCTAGTAGTGACAGAGCAGTTGTATTATCATCAGTCATAATATCAAATTGTTCACTTACTAGTTCAATGATAAATGCAGGGATCGAATAAGTAGGAACAATCGCAATTGCTTGACTATCAGTTAATGAATTATTGTTCTTGAAAACTTCGAGAATCTTTTTAAAATCTTTCCATGATCCATAACTATGAACCTGTCTGATACCACATCGCCTATATGCCAATTCTACATCAAAGAGCAATACAAGCATAGACGTTAGAGTCTTATGAACAGATGGGTGAAGAAAATGAGGGTCCCATACAGGAAGGAAATTATAGAAGAGTTGATATTCACCTTTACCTCCGCAGATATCACGTGTCTGAAAAAGAAGTGAAATTAAAAAGTTAATTTGATTATTATTTGAATGGTGTACAGCATTATTAACAAGAGTCTGATATAATTTATATAATGCATTTAATGTGGATCGTTGATCGTTTTTATTAACACGTACAAGTTGATAAAATAGTTTGGTAATTCCTTCTTCAAATGAACGGGAACTCCATCCCTCTTGGAACTGTCCATTTTCTCCGTTATTTCTAATACTGAGATTATCGAGTGCTTGTGTAAAAGTTGACATGTTATAATTAATAATTATAATTGCTTTAAGTTTATTCAATTATAATTTGCGGCGTCTTGTGTTTCTTTTTGTGTGTGTGATCTTTACACGTTTGGTAAAGATACGAGATTTAGGTTTTAAAACAATGTACAAATGGTTAACAGATTCTAACTCTTTTATAGTTTTTTGAAAAATGATATCTTGTACGTTAGAAATAACATTAAAATGATCGCCCATTAAATCATCATTTAATATAGATTCAGCTGATGAAATAAAATTAAACTTCAATAATGCATATAATGAATGGTTAACTCCATTAAGTTTTCTATTATCTCTGATAATATTTACTAATTCTCTTCTATTAAGAATCGACTTATTAAGTTTTACCTGCTGTTTTCTTGTTATACATATTTCGTTATCAGTATTGATGTAAATAAATGTGATACCTAATTTTTCTACGTCACTACGATAAAATCTGTCATATTTTTCCTCTATTTTTTCTTGAGAATTGAACCAAGTAAGATCTAGTGTTTCCATACTAATGAAAAGCTATATTGTAATATCAAGAACACACCGAATATAATGATTAGTAAGAATCATAATCATCTTCTTCATACTCTTCATATTCCTCTTCCTCATATTCCTCCTCCTCGTCATAATCATCCTCGTATTGTGGATAGTGATAATCATAATATGGATCCATTTCTCTATTATAAGCACTATTTCGCTCCAAGGTTTCAATAAGATTTTTATGAGCTAAATATTGGTCGTATTCCCTCATACGTGCAAAAAACTCTGGTTCAGGGACAGATGGACCATATTCTCGCATAAACTCTCCATTAGGACCTCTAAATAGTTTAACCCATCCTGGTTTAATCTCGTCATTGATAATCTTAGGTGGAATTGGGGCAGATTCTTTTTCTGCAGCAATATTTGAAAAACTCACAGTTAAATTACTCTTTTGATCTTGAAGTATATTATTATCAGTTTTATTATCATTTTCATTTAATGATGGAAATAGTTCACAACTTTCTGTATCAGGGACTATAATTTTTATTTCTTTTTCTTTTTTTCTTGACAAAAACATACCTCCCTCGCGAGGTCGATTTAATGTACCTCTTTTATCAGGTGCCAAATAGGTACCGCGACTTTCACCAGTACCATGATTATCAGGTGTATTATTTCGCTTAGGTCGTTTAGATGATTTAAATGAGTTTTTTCTGTCATTATCGTTGACTAAATTATTAAATCGAGTATTTCGTGACTTATTAAAATCCATATAGCTGTCGTATATATTTTGATATACATTATATCATTCGAGGTTTTAAGCAGTTTGAAATAATCATTTCCTTAGTAAACCAATATAAACGTGAATGAATATATTTCATTGGGAGAAAGGATACTAACAGCGAATATTGTGTTTCCCAATTCTGTACGTTATAGTTCAACTGATAAACTTTTACAGTATCCTGTCCCCATCTAGATAAACCCAGAACTAAAGATAGTTCTTGGTTTATAAAAAAATTGATTTGATTGAATGTGTTGATTCTAGATACATCAAAGATGAAGTCAACTCTACCCAGTATATGTATTCCCAGAGTATTCTCGAATATTACAAAGAAAGATGTAGCAGATGCATTTGAAAAAATCCTTGGACGTAATTGTATCGATAGAATTGATATGATTTACAAACGAGACGGCATAAACGGTTATCAAAGAGTATTTGTTCATTTCAAAAAAATAAACCAGTCTGATAATTATGACATTATGATTGATCGTTTTACAAATGATCAAGATGTCAAAGTAGTTTATTCAGAACCTTGGTTTTGGAAATGTTCTGTGAGCCGCGTTGCTAAACCAACAAGATATTAAGTTCATAGGATAATTTTTATTTTGGCAATTGATATTAATGGAATCCATAAATCAAATACTTGTATCCACCGTAAATGACAGTGGGTCAACTGTTGGTGATAAAATTGGTAATCTCTCTAAAAAAACAATATCATACGATCAATGTGTAAGAATGATTCTTGATATAGGTGCTCAAATTGAGAGTTTAAAAGAGTCAGGGTATGGGACACTTAGTATTGATCCTAGTCAAGTTATAGAAACCTCATCTGGAGCATTTATTTTGAATATACAGAGAGATTCTTATTATAAATGTACTCCTTCTGGAATGTTAGATCTTACCCGCCCATTTAAAAAAAGTGATAACATGGCACCTGAAGTTCTAGAGATTGACAGTCTTCCATATGAAACTTCTTATACAGCCGCATTTTATTCATTAGGGCATCTTGCATGTGATGTTTTAGGTATAGAACGAGATATTTCTCTGCTTAATCCGACAAAATTGTATTTTCTATTAGAGAGATGTATGCATATTGATCCCTCCTTACGGACCTTCCTATTCATTTAATTTCTACAGATACTCTATATGAACTCTCGCAAGTATCAACGTTATGCAAAACCTATTTCCGCTACGCCCTTTTCAACTGCAGGTACAACCCGTAATCAAGGCCGTGTTGGACAAACATCACTTTCAAGATCTATTGTTCATACACCATTCAAGGGGGAAAATCCAGTTGGGCATGGTGCAAATCCAACAACCGGTTATCCAGTGAATATTGTTAATCTATGCAATAATAGTTCTAAATCAACCGGACAAACAAATATGACCAATAAAGGAGTGATTCTCTCAAGAATTACAAATCCAACCAGTGTTTATAATAATAGTTGTATTGAAAACCCGTGCAATAATCCTACATTTAAAAATACTTCTGCCGAGTATCATAGTCAGGGATCTTTAACTCGTCGAAATGTTAATCAGCTTATGGCACTCCAATATAACAAATTAGATGGTTCTACAGCAAAAGAAAAAGGTACAAGAGCAGTAAATCTCAAAGGACCTTTCCCATTTGCAAAGAATGTGTCTTCTATGTCATCTAGTGAATATATGCGAACCGGTCTTCCATTTAAAACCTGTATTGAAAATGCAAAAAAAGAGAATTGTGAATAAATCATCAGTTATGTTACATTAATTAATAATTATTGTAACAAGTAATCACCCGAATATAAACAATATTATTGTATGATATACAAGAAATGTCCATCGTTATGATGAAAAGAAAAGTTAAAGCAAAACAAAATATATCCAATCCAGATGTTGGATTTTCTCTCAAGGGAAATAGAAGAAACTTTGGAAGAATTGGATCTGATAGTAAAAACTCTAGTGTAAGAACTATTTTTAGAGGTGCTTATCCAGTTGGACATGGTGCAAACAGCTCATCTGGTTATCCGGTTGAAATACTTTGTAACAATGGAGGTAATAGTACAGGATCAACATGCGAACAAAAATCAACACTAACAAATAAAGGCTATATTGAAAGTCATTTGGTAAATAACACTGACTGTCAAGATAAATGTATTGCAAATTGGGTAAAAAGTTTTAATCCTCTTGAACACTCTCAAGGATCATATATTCGACGCATTAAAGTACACAGATCCGGGTGTGAAAATGAGAATGACCAAACAATTGTTGAATGCAATCCTGATCACAAAGAAACATATTACATTGGTAGTATAAAAAAGAGCAGATCGTCTATACATAAAGATGTAAATAAAGGTGCAATAACATCAGGACAATATACTGAAGTCGAGTTACTTAGAAATAATTGCTTGCCTGATGCTGCATGTAAATCAGCATTTCCATTTGTTCTTTCAAGAGATGGATGTATGACAGAGTATTATACACCTAAGCAAGCAATTGATGCTGGACTTTTGCCAGAAGATTGGATGAACTGTAAAACAAAATATCCTACAAGTCATCATTGGGAAAACCCCTATTTATAATACGCCTAATCTACCTAGGCTTTTAAACCCGCTAGAACAATGCTCTGATTCATAATCACATGAGTTAATACATTCAAATCCGCCTTCATTGTTGCTATAAACTATTTTTTTAATTCCATAATGTTTTATTAATTCAGTACATCGTTGACAGGGATCCGATCTTTTTATATCTCCTGATACTCCTACTCTAACAACGTAGAGTGTGCAATTTCTACCGGCAAGATAGTTTACACTGGGAAGTTCCTTTTTGACGAGGAACCTCCCATTTCTTATTCTTGATAACACTGCGAATCGCAGCCATTTCTGCATGACACGTCATACATTTGTCTATAATTTTATCCGATGAACGTGTCCTCGAATTATTAAACCCCCTTCCTATAACGCGACCAGAACCGAATATAACACATCCATGTTTGTGATAACATGGTGATTTCATTGCCTCATCATATGCCTGAGAAACAAGTTTTGTTTGTGATTGAGATAGCATTGTTTATAATATAGTAATGAAATCTCTATATCATTTCAATTATTTGAAAAATGCATAAAGATAAATTATGATACATAGTATTAATCATGTCTGCACCTATTCGCGTAATGAAGCTTTCTGAAACGGCAACAATTCCCACACGAGGTTCTGAAACAGCTGCTGGATGGGATCTATATGCATCCCAAGAGTGCATCGTACCTGCTCGAGGAAAAGCAATAATTTCTACAGAAATTGCTATTGCAGTTCCCATAGGTTATTATGGTAGAGTTGCACCTCGCTCTGGTATGGCCTGGAAAAAACATACTGATATTGGAGCAGGAGTTATTGATTCAGATTATAGGGGTCCAATCGGTGTAGTAATGTTCAATCATTCTGAGGAAGATTTGAACATTACTATTGGAGATAGAGTTGCTCAACTAGTAATTGAGCAAATTAGTATGGCACCTCTTACACAGGTAAATAGCCTTGATGATACTCAGCGTGGCGAAAAAGGCTATGGGTCTACTGGATGATAAGTAAAGTTTCTATCTATATATGCATTAATTGAGGTATTGTATTCATTAAATAATAATTCATTTCCCAATTTTAATTTTTTACACCTAGGACATATATAAACAACAAATCTATGATTTTCCCATAATTCATGTAACTTATGATCAATTGTATTACCAGTTATTTCAGAACAAATATAACATCCCTGTAACCATCCATCTTCAGGAAGATGCGTATTTTTATATATGTTAATAATTCTAATTTTAACCATCTTACTCTATTATCTGATTTTAAATACTTTATTAAAACCAGATATTTATTTACGTTTATTACGCTTCCTCGTCGAAGTACCAACTTTATAACCACGTTTTTGGAGTGCCTTCTTAGATTTTCTTATAATTCGAGTGTATACCGATTTCTTGTGACGTGGTCGCGATCTACCTTTATAACTACGCTTAGGTTTGCCCCATTCTTTGGCGCGTATATAAGCCGCCCATAACCCCTTATCACTTATTTTGCATGTATTTTTTTTACATACAGGAAAACTTACATTTGGACCTAGAAAACATTTTTTCCCACAACGTTTTTTCATTGTTTTTCGCTGACGAGAATTAGGAGACTGTTTAGACCACCCCTTCCACGGAACGCTCTTACGTGTTTTTTTGCCACCTACCATTTTTTTAACCACACGATGGTTATATTTTTTTTCACCAGGCATGGTAGAACTAGGTGGTAGCGGAAACTTATTCAAACACTTACGCATTGCATAACCATCACTATCACATGTCATAATTAATTCTCTATCACTATCTTTTTCCACACCATCTCTTTTACCTTTATGAGTTTCATCACACTCAACTGCATATCCTTCTCTCCTAAGATTATCTATAAAGTTAGCTGTACCTGTATCATTTAATTTTAATAGTTTCATTAATCTTTTATCAATTTCTCCTTTGCGATTTAACGCAATAATCTTGTTATCTTCGATCCTAAATAAGATATCCCTCGCAGAAAATAATTCATTTAGTCGGGCCATCATATATTGCATTTTTTCTTTCTTAGTTCCCAAAAAGTTAGAACTTTTCGCAACTTCAATCAAATATACTTCTTCAAGCTCATCGTCAGAAGCGAATCTATTTTTATAAAAGATTTCTGCATTTTTCAATATAGTCTTGTCGTATTCTTTTACGGATTCGTCTTGGATTATATCGCCAGACTTGTTCCGCTTGCTACTTTTTCTTGCAATACCCTTTTTTCCTGTTTTACAATGTTCAATATGACGAAATCCAATACGTCTATAATAATTTATTACATATCCCAAAGCTGAAAGTTTTAAAATTGTAAATCCTAATTGTCTAGCCATCCACTCAATTTGAGTCATTAATATTTTACCTGCACTTACTTTTTGTTCAACTTTATTTCGTACATCAGTATTGCCGCATAGCGCATTTAAATATATTTCTTTTGGATAATCAGAATCATAATCTAATACAGCAAAACCGATCATGGTATGTTTTTTAGGATGAGTTCTAGTTGGTGTTTTCATTGATAATATAAGAATAACAAATGCATCATCTAAGGTTTCCTGTTCAAGAAATCCTTTTGGAATCATTGAGTGACACATTCTTACTTGACTAGTTCTAATTCTAGTTCCAATTCTTTTCCATAAAGTATTATCTGTTAAATTGGTTTTTGGATTAAAGTATGACTCTAATACAATTTTATAATCGCTTTCACTAGTTAAATTACCATTTGAAGAGAGATAAGTAGTTATTGTCATCTATTAATCTATATTAATATTAAATGTCTGAGAAAAATGATAATCCTATGCCAGATTCAAACGAAATAGTTAATATTAATGAGATGATAGATAAAAGCTCAGAAAATGGTAGACATTTTGTAAGTTTAGATGGCGTTGAACTTACTACAAAAGAACTAAATGTAACACCTCCTAGTGACTCAGGAAGTTCAGATAATGATGTAAATGGTAATGAAAGTTCGAGCGTGGGAACACCAGAATCATATGATTTAGAACACAATAGACCAGTTAGATACAGAAAATTATCTTATGAAACAGTGTTACAGAGGGTAACAGCAACATATGATCAAGATATAGTTCATCGTTATTCATCTGCATTAGATGTATTGGCTAGCTTCATAAAAGGTCATAAAATTATTTATATGGAGTCTCAAAGCCATACAGTTAGAAAATTACATTATCTTATGTTTCCAGCTATATTCTTGTCCGGATTAGTTTCTGTGTTACAATCACCATTGCAATGTAGTAATAATGGAGAGATTGCATTAGCATCAATTTCAGCAATCGTTGCTTTTATGCTTGCAATAATAAATTATATGAAACTAGATGCTAAATCGGAAGCACATAAAATATCAGCACATCAGTATGATAAACTTCAATCATTTGTTGAGTTTCAATCTGGGCAAGTTTTATTATTCAGCGACCCAGTTTTGTCAAAACATAGTATTCCTCAGGAGATTGCCCGCGAAAAACGTGATGCAGATGCATTCTATTATATGAACTCCTCCAGCGATGAAGAAGAAAATATTAAACATCAGCAAGCAACAACCACTAGAATAGCTGCAAAAGTAAAGCTTATATCAAAAAATAGAAGTGAAGCCGAAACAGATTTAACTAAGAATATGAAAAATCTGGTAAAATCAGTTGAAGAAAAAATATGTGATATAAAAGAGACCAATCATTTTGTTATTCCAAGAAAAATTAGATATAGATATCCAATAATTTATAACACAAATGTATTTTCCATTATCAAAAAAATCGATGACTATAGAACTAAGACTATAACTACAATGAAAAATGTTAAAAATGAACTACGATTTTTAAAGGGTCTTCAAAAATATAGACAACGTGATTTTACTGATAAACATCAATTGAGATCTGAGACCTTATTTAAACAAAAAAGAAATCTAGTTAACACTGTTTTATTTTTGAATACTGCTTGTTCCCTAATTGACAAAATGTTTCAACAAGAAATTAGTAATGCTGAATTGGATAAAAAACATTGGATGCGTAGTATATGTCGAGATATCGCAGCTGTGTTCGGATGCGACATTACACACCCTGATCATAAAGACCCAGAATCATGTGGTGGCCATATGTTAAATAAAATACTTGGCAGTGATTGTCATAAAGAGCTAACAGATAGTGATATTGAAAATATGCGGTTTTCAACTGCTTCTGGAAGTGATAAAAACGTTTAAAACTCTTTTTATAATTTCAAACGTTTATTTTTTTAATTTGCGAGACTTCTTTGCTTTTTTAGATTTCTTGGATTTTTTTGCTTTCTTGGTCTTACGAGCTTTCTTTGAAATCTTTCGTCGCGTTTTACGTTGTTTCTTAGAAGCTTTTGACTTTCTTCGTCGAGTTCTGCGCTTATTACGTCCACCAGTAGAATCGTTAGGTGAATTAGCATTTTCAAAACGTGCCACTCTAGCTGCTCTTAATTCAGCATTATTCATCTGATTCTGTGCTACTCCATTGGTACTCCCAGTAGTTCGCCCTATAGGAGTAGGAGCAGCAGTAGGAACAGGAGCAGCAGTAGGAACAGGAGCAGCAGTAGGAGCAGGAGCAGGAGCAGCAACAGATGTAACACCTTGTATTTGATTAGTAGGTTCAGTCGTGATAAGCTCAGGATTACTACGGAATAATCCACCAGCTGATGTAAACAACCGTCCTGCTAGATTTGCTAGTCCATTAATTGGATCAAGTAATATACGCATTATTGCACTGCGTTCTTCAATTGGTGGTGATTCCTCGCCTCTTTCACAGCCACGCAATTGATTTGCCACAACTGTTACACCAGTCATACTCAATTCCACAATTTGGGCGGGCACGCTCGCAGTTCTTGTACTAGGAGATATGCGTCTTGAAGTTCTCGCAGAAAGAATGATAAGAATTGTACTAGTCATAACAGCCATTCCCATTATCAACACTTCCCATTGTCCTTGAGCTACTTGACAATCTGGACCTAATGATATCCAGCCAGTCATGTGTCTTCTTGCTGCATTGCTTCCAATACCACAAACAGTGTCTAGTGGTGTCAAACCAATCGTCGTGCCAACTGTTCCTACAACTCCATCAATTGTAGCAGCTATAACACCTGTATAGTGAAGTGTACTGGTTACAAGTGTAAGATAAGTGACTGACAAAAAATCATAATTATCTAAAGCTGCAACAGCTTCCATTGCGCCTTGTATAAGTTGATCTGGCATTGGTGCCACAGTTGAAAGTGCAGCAGGGCGTCTAACTAGGCCGGACGGGTCATTTGGGTATGGTTGTGCACGACTCTCAAACCCGCTGCGAGGAGCTTCATTAGTGGTTTGGGTATTAGTAGAAGGAGTTTGGGTATTAGTAGAAGGAGTTTGGGTATTATTAGAAAATGGATTATTCTCAGCATTCGGATTCGTGTTGCCAAATCCAGTGCCAGTGGATTGACCAAATCCGGTGTTAGTGGATTGACCAAATCCGGTGTTAGTGGATTGACCATTTCCGGGAAACAAGTTAGGAGGTGTATTTGGTGGCCCATCTTCATCAGATTCTGACTCGTCATCCTGAGATTGTTGTTGTTGTTGTCGTCTACGACTACGACTAGCTGTCGGCATTCCACCTCGTGCTCCTCCGCTCTTGGATGAGGTATTCTCTCCAACAAGGAACATGTCACTTGGAGAGACATTAACACCTCCTTTTTTTGAGCGAGACTTTGCTCCACCTTTTTTAATGTCACAATTAATATTATCAACTCCCTTATTCATAAGTTTGATATTACGAGTAAACATATCAGCGATTTGTTGAATGTCACCATCACTTGCACTAGCAGCAGCTTTTTCTAATCCGGAATTATTAATAATTTTTAAAACCTTCGCATTTACTTGACAGGTAATGCTTCCGGCCCCTTCTTCAGAAAACGTATCGTTTAATAGATGCCGAACTTCACTCTGGATTTCATTTAGTACTTGAATAACAGACATATAAACTATAAACAGAAATAAATTATACACGAATCAGATGTTTATTTCGCCTAGACTTTTTGCGAATCGTGAATCTTGCAATTTACTTACCCATTCTTCTGCAGTTTGACAAACGCATATGCTATGTAAACTTTTCATTTGTGTTTCATAGCTTTGTTCATCAAAGTCCATTGCATTATCATCATCATAAAATGCTTCAAGATGATCATCATCTAACCAATTAATAGTTTTTTTTTCATGATCGAGTTCACCTTTGTATGTACTAAATCTTTTGTTCCACTCTAATGATGAATATGCATAATATTCCCAATTATACCAGCATGATGTTTTTAAATCTGATACCGAAAATCGTGAATAATCTCCGGGAGGAAGTAGAGAATGCGTTGGATAAAGTCGTCGCTCAGTTAATTTCAAATAATATTTGTTAGATTTTTTAGTGAAATGATTATCTATATTCTGAACTAGTGTTTTATCTGATCTAAGAAAGTGTCCTTTTGGAGATCGATCTCCTGCTGAAATAAGTCTACTTACTATTGATGAAATATCTAACATATCATTTGATTGCAATTCTATATCAATGCCGTCTGTTATATCTATTCCGTTAGACAATCCAAAATCTTTAAGTGCCAAACAAGTTTTATCATAGCCATTTATATTTAATGATTGTGCTAGGTAATATCCAAGATTTTTATAATCAGCAATCTTTAATGCACCAAATACATTATTCATATTTTTTGGATATGGTTCCATCCATTTTTTGGTTTTGTATATTACTGTTGGATGTTGATAAACTGTACCGTAATAATTTACCATATACGATAGATAATTTGGTTCAAGATTTCTAAGATTTATTACAATATCAGCGAGCAATCGTTTGTTATCAGTCTTTTTATACTCAATTATTTTGCGAGACATATACCTCCCTATATTACTATTGTTTGTTGAGTAGAACATTTTATAAATACACACCAAGCCATCATCTACATTAGGGATTGAGTATAACAATTCCCATAACCAGAATAATGTCTCATGAACATCTTCTCTGCAAACGATACATTGTAAGAATGTACCTATAACTTCATCTGTTGGATATAGATTTTCTGATAGTTGTAACATGTTTGTCATACTATTGATATGGTTATAAAAAATCAATTTTATCTTTTTATCGAATACTAGTATATAAGATGTCTAAAAAGGAAATCTCATATGTCGGACTTGTTAAAGTTATGTTAGATAAGGCGCGTAAAGAAGCAGATGGGGCTGGTAAAGATTTTGTACCAAAGAGTGCATTTAAATCTGCAGGTGAAAGATGGAAGGCAGTTAAGGCAGGAAATGATAATGAGTTTATTCAAGGAAAATCTCAACCTGGAACACGCAAAGCTAAAAAGGGTAAGAAAGCAAAGAAGTCTCGTAAAAATACTGATTCAGATGATTCGGATGATGAAGAGGAACCCAGACCTGGTCATAAGGGAGCTCCATCAAAAACCCGCCCAGGACACGTTGATTACAGAACACACAAAGGAGATAAATATTACAATCGTGATGGCCATCGCCAAACTTTCAATGAAGATGGAGTAGAAGGCAAACCATATAGTCATTATAACCGTCATCCAAAAAGTGTAAAGGATGTTCTTAAGATGATGGATAAATGTATTGAAGATGATATGACTCTACAACAATGCAGAGATAAGGTCGCATCTTCATTCAAACCTGGTAAGAGTAAAAAGAAGTCAAAGGGTAAAAAGCGCCGCACACGTAAAGCAAAGCGTACAAAGAAATAAATATTATGATTTAGTCTTAGGCAATACTAAATGATTGATATCTTCTTGAATGCGTTTAGTTGTATTAATTTTTGATAATTCAAATGTTTTTGCTAGATTCAAGTAACCAGACACATCGCCATCCATCATAAATATATCGTTAAACTTGTTTTGTGTTTCTTTTATTGATAATCTACGGTTAGGATTGGGATGAATGTTCATAAGCAAAATCTGACTAAACAAAATAACAAACTTGTTTTTATGGTCATCATTTGGAAAAAGTAGGGTTATAATTCTTAAAAACATCACAGAAAGTGAATAATTGTCCCATGTTTCATGTGAATCCATCATAGTTTTAATGACTTTCTCTCTTTTAACACCAACATATTCTCGTAATTCCATTAATAAAAGCTCTTTGAAGTTATCCTTAAACTCGGATGAGAATGCATCTAATGCTCGATTTCCTTCTGTGTGAAGTTCTGCTATTTCTTCTACATCATCACTTGTTAAATCTTTATCGGTTTCATTTAATAAAAATGCAATAACACATATTTGTGGACACCATACATAGTAATCTGGTGCATAAATATAAAAATAATTATTCATGTTATCATCGTTTAATTTATCAAGTGGAATTGATATACCAAAATCTATTATTCTTGGATTTGTTGTTTCTTTTTTAAACATGATGTTCTCTAGTTTCAAATCAAAATGAATTATTTTTGCATTTGCGAGTTTATCTAATGCCATAAGTAGATATCTATATGATTCTACAATGGTTAAAATCATATTTTTGGAACTTAGAGTTTTTAACATTTCTTGAAACTCGATTTGTTTAATAAAAGGCATGTCCATAGCGACATATTCGTTCTCTAGATCTTCAATTACCTCACATTTTTGGAGAGATTGATTGTTAGACTGGCGTATGTTAACGGAACACTCGTCAATTACTGGTATAAAAAACATGTCATATCCTGTTATTTTTGATATAATATCACCAATTTCACTCTCATTTTGCGAGTTAAAATCTCTTTTTTGTACTTTTGTTGCTATACTTGGGTCATTACTCGAAGAACCATCACAATTAATTCCTGGGTAAAATACACATCCAAAACCACCTTGGCTTAGTAACTTGCTCATACTATTCGAGGACAATATAAAAAATTAAAGCTCCAATCGAAACCATAATTTTGTATATTATTAATTTTGTGCACTTGCGAATATATAGTAACGATTCTTATATGTTTTCTTAATCTTGTTACTTATATAATTAGACTGTAGTTCAGGCTCCTCCTCAATCAATCTTTTAATTTCATTCATTAAAAGGATCTTATAATGATTTACAAACCAGTCGTATCCATTTGCCGGAGTGAAACAATCACTATCATAATTAGACGTAATATGCTCATCCATTGCATCAAGAATGCTTGAATCCATGCTAACATAATGTCTACGTTTTTTGGGCTTCTTGTCATCATTTGTTTTTTTTGTTCTGAAATAGTAACGTCCTGCTTTGTACATTTTATCAAGAACATCGCCTTCATACCCAAGCACTGCAAGGCGATTAACTTCTCTTTCTATCATTCCATCTTCTTCATTGCACCACAATGCCCATGCCTCTTTATAATCAGCCCGCTTATCAAACTGGTGAACTTTGGCAAATCGAGATACAGCCTCGACAATATGTGGCTCTAGTTTATATCTGTAAACAGAATGCGTATTGTTTTCTTCAAGTTTAAGATCCTTAACCATTTCACCTGTTGTTATGTTTAAAATCGTGCTATCTTGCATATGTATTTAGTATTTGATGTCAACCAAAAGTTACATAAAACTGATTTCAATTTTTCTTGTCTGTTACTATTAAAACAATGGAAACTTATTCGTTACTTTCAATACCTTTTTACAAAAGTGTTAACCAGTGTTATATAAAAGCGATTTCATTAGATAGAATGCCTGGTATAAATGAACCTATTAATCAAATAGTCAAACGTGTAAGATATGAGAAATTATCACCATTTCAAGAAGGAACAGAATGCAATCCACTCAAGACATGTGGTAATATAATTATAAAACCTGGATCTAGTTGCGGAGAAATGGCCACTTTAGATGACATACCTCTTATTTTTACATGGTTAATTCAAAATGGTTATCTTATTGATACGTCAATCACTCAAATGATTAATCAGGGAGAGGTCCGAATGTCTAATCCTATTATTGGATTTATCTCAAAGAAAATACAGTAAAATTGAAATAATTTAAACTCGATATGACAATTATACTATATTACCATGGAACCAACTAAAGCTGATGAAGATGCATATATTGCTCAACTCACGCCTCAAGAGAAAATTGTATTGAAAATCGCTCAAGAACACTTAGAATCTTCATTTGATCTAGTTAGATCAATTGGTTTTAATAATTGGTTTTCTAAAAAAACTAAGGATGATAAATAATAGGTTTATCCAATGAATAATCATATTATTAACGTTTTTTTTGAGTAAATCTCTTTATTGTTCTTAGAACACGACTGGATGTATTAGCGGCCTTTAATGTTTTTCTTTTGTCTTTTTTACCACCAAACATGAATGGTGTACTATGGCCGCCTTTCTTTTGTCCTTTACTTGCTTTATTTACAGCTCTTACCGCACCAATTCCTTTATAACCTAACTTTGCTGAATCCCAGCCTAATCCTGCACTATGTTTGGCTGCAGTAAGATAGTTTCCATCTGCAACTGCCATTCCCAATTTAGCACTGCGTAAACCTGTTTTTCCCAATTGCTTACCATAATCACCTGTTGCCATGGCAGCTTTTCCATAGTTTGAAGTTTTTGCTTGATTCAGCATTGCAGCAGTACCTTGACTCAACATAGCTTTACCTTGTTGTAATCCTTGACTCATCATAGCTTTACCTTGACTTTTTGCATTTTCTATACTATTTGTTTGATTCATTGTGTCAGAACCATTCGGTAAAGACGGCTTACTAGTGGTATTGGTATTGGTATTTTTACTAGAACTTGTAGATTGTTGTGTATTATTAGATACATTTGATATAGCATTTTTTAGATCACTTGCACTTTCACTGAGTTCAGGACCATATTTTTCCCCGAATGCTATTCCTTGTCTCCCGGTATAAATAGCCTTACCTGTTACATCTCCAGATCCTGTAATTGCAGGTGCTATAAACCCAGATGCAATTGCATTAAACCATTTTCCTCCTGCTATGAATATGTCAACCAGTCCTCCGGCAACAGGTATTTCGGCTACTGCAGCTGCTAACGTATCAATTGTTGCGTTCGTAGCACCTCTGGCACTTTTTACACCAATATCATTTATGGTTAACCAAAACTTGTCTGTTAATTCATTTACAGTTGGTTCTGCCATTCCATATACCGTTTTTAATGCTTCACCATAAACTGCTATAGCTTTTTTTAGTGCTTTTCTCACTTCCGGATCTTTCACCGCATTTGACACTAGCTCACCGCTTTGATTTATATTATTTACAAGATTTGGTGCTATTTCGCTCCACTGTCCATTAACTAAGTCTGGGTTGAAATAATCAGCTATAATACTATTTGGAATAAAAGAATCTATTGCTTTTAGACTTCCATTAAAGATACGTTTTGCTGAATCGATTAACTCTGCACCTTGACTATTAGGAGCAGTTACCTCATTATATTCCGGGGCTTTATTACTACCGCCAATATGATTGAAACTTCCAAATAAAGTTTTTGATAAATCCTCTAACTTATTAAATGTTTCTAATTGTCGCTGCATGTATATGTATTATAACTCTATTTATTTTTCTTTCTTTTCTCCCTCACTATCATCATCGTCTGAAGGGGGAATTAGTGGCTTTAGCTGCTGACACATTTGCATAAATACCTTGAACTCATCATAAGACATTTTTGCCTCTTTTGGTTCCTCACTTGGAACCTCTTTATCTTCCCAGTCTTTGATGTTTCCTACTCGCCTAAAATGGTTACATTTCTCAGTAATAATTTTGTTTTCAGTTGTTTTTCCTTTCTCGCTTGCCGTGTTATAAGACTTAAAAGTAGCAAATACGTCATCCTCTTTTTTCACAACAGGTTCCTCTTCCTTACTATCATCATTGCTCTCCTGCATGCTCTTCATTTTTAATATAGCTAGTTCATATTCCTCTTTATAATTGACACAAATTGACTTTGTGTCATGTTTAATTGCATACTGCTGAGCCACTGCATCTAGAATCATAAATGGAATATTTCTATCATCATGCCATACGTCAAATGAATCATGATCTTTATTATAACAAATAATAACATCACCATTCGGGGTTGTTTCCCTCAAATATGTTTCCTTTAACTTAGCCGTCTCATCATCATCTAACTCTCGGTCAATTAACTCACAAAAATCATCATAAAACTGCTGCTCATAAGGAATCTTAGGCTCCTTTTTGGGTGGACTATAAACAAGTGTTGCTACTGCAACAAAACCAACAAAAAATCCGGTTACTAAAATACCAATACTAGTAAAAAATACATCAAGTCTTCCTGGAGAATCCATATCTTCGTTTGTACAATTCATTCTATTAATTAATACTTGCAACATTTGTTTAAGCCTCTTATAACTGAGTTTTTCTCAACTCAAATAACATATTTATCTCCTCTGTCATATCAGGAACCTCAAATAATTTATATGTTTTTTGATCTGGATATAAGCACACTAAGCACAATTTGGTTACCTTTTTATTATAATTTCTCTCTAGAATTGCCTTATATGTATTCAGTTGTAATGAATAATGCCAGAAGTTAGTATCGGGTAGATGTTTAATACACTCTGTTGTAGAATATTCCTCCCATTGTTTGTTTCTTACAATCCCCTTTGATCTCTTCCAATCATAAATCATCAATGTCTCATCATCATTTTCATAAACCATGTCAATAGAACCAGCTAGCTTGAGTGACTTATCCCAAACTGTCCACTCCGTGCGATAAGGTTTAAATGGATGGTCTTTCAAATATGCTTCAAATTGTTTGTACTCTAGAGAATCATTACTCACTTCAAGGCCGTTATAATGACATTCTATGTCGTAATGCATCTTCGTACCTGCACTTGCTGCCTCATCTCTATTTTTCTCCCAACCTGCTTTTATTTCTTCTCTAGTTTGTCCGTAGTATTTACTATTATACCAATTCCGACCAGACATCATGTTACTTATTACTTTGTCAGCATCAAACTGCTTGAAGTGAGTATGATTCCAGGTAGTTACCGAAGTATAATCACTGTCGCCGTCGATAGTATAAGTGTGAGTCGGTTCATCAAATAAGATGTGAGAATCTCTTGGGTGTGGATTACGTTTTGCAAGAGTGTCCATTGTTATTAGTTATTTACTCTAATCTAGAGAGAATAACTAATCAATTTTATAATTTATTCAAAGTTGTTTTTATTAAATCCTATTTAGTGGCCTGTCAAACTAATCCACTGTAGAGTAGAAAATCCCGAAAAAAAGATAAAGATTAATCTCTAATTAGCATCACAAATGAATATCCAAGAGTTCTCATATAAAATACATAAAAAAACATTTGATGAGTTAAAAGTTCAAGTAACCAAACTGATTGATACAGGTTCGACATCGATACTTTCTACTAATGAAACAGCATTATCTAAATATGTACATGCATTCGCACAACAACTCAAGCTAACTGATCATAAATACGAAATATGGGCGAAAAATGCTCATAGTGGTACAAGTTTTCATGTTGATTGCGATGAAGCAATGAAAAAAGAGGGTAAACTTAGATATCCTGACTTAGCAAGCATAACATATCTAACAGATGCGATTGCTCCAACTGTAATTACAGACATTAATGATGAAACTTTTAACTATAAAGAGTTTGATAATGAAAATAACTTATTCGTTTCATTTCCAAAAGTGGGGAAGATTATAACATTCAATCCTCAAATGTATCATACTGCTGTATCAACAGAAGCTGTGACAAATAGATTGATCTTGCTTATTAATTTTTGGAAAGAGCCACCCACTACGATAGAAAATTATAATCCAAATGGACCTATTTCAGAAGGTAGGATTGAAATAAATGATGTTAATACTGACGTACCAACAAGTTATTGTAATCTAATTAATTTTGCATCTTTAAGAAGTTTACTAGATAATAAGGTACCACTAGATCTATGTCAACACATTTTAGAATACAAATCGGATATTTGCTTGACTGGTAATGAAAAAATTAAATGGAAAGAAGAACATCTTGATAGAGATGCTTCATTAAATCAAAAGCTAATAGATGACTTCAAAAACATTAGTGAAACACATATTGATGTTTCAAATAGGTTTGTGCAAAGGAGCGTTACTGAAGGGTTTTTCTCAGATGCAGTATGTGATATTGTAATTGATCATGCAAATAAAATTGGAGAAAAAAAAGGATGGACAACAAAACGCCACACCAATTTTCCAACGACTGATTTACCGATGAATATGCTTTCAGAATCTGTACAAGCAATTATAATGTGCCGTGTTAGTGAGATTCTTGATAAAGCTAAAGTGTTGTATTGCTTACCTAAAACATGCAGCATGGATGTAAAAGACATATTTATAGTGAAATATGCGCCTTCACACCAGTCTATATTAGGCATGCATTGTGATGGACATATTTTAACATTTCAGATTACTCTTAGCTCATTAGAAGAGTATGAAGGTGGCGGCACAGAATATTGTGACGGTTGTATATTAAAACCAAATAAAGGAGCTTTAACAATTCAATCTGGATTTGTAAAACATGCCGGTGTACCTATTACAAAGGGGTTGCGTTATGTTTTAGTTGGATTTGTTGAGATGTTAATCGTATAAATAAACTACAATTGCATAACCATTCTTTCCATCGATACCTTCATTCCCATCAACGGTATTTCTGGTATTTCCGTTGGATATTTGATAACCACCGCCACCGTAGGTTAACCAAGTTTCAGAAGATTGCTTTCCAGTCCACTTAGTACTAAAATTAGGGTATAGTGACTGCACGGTTTGTTGTATGAAGGTATTTGCATTACTCTGCGAAGTAAAAATATTGTAGTTAGTGTTAGTAGAAGGAGACATACGGTCAGTGCCAGGGACGCCTTGCGTGCTGTGAGTATTGCTGTTTGTTTTGGTTTCTGCACTAGCTCCCTTCCCCCCACCACCTCCTGCGCCGCCGCTCGCATTTGCCTCCGTAGTTTCTCCGTCGAGGTCTGTCCAAGTGAGTGATGTCACGCTGCCATTACTACCGGCGTTACCATCCTTCCCATGTGCTTTGGTTACAAAACCAGCGTTCGCGTTGTTCTCCGCGTTGTTACCAGGACTTCCGTGAGCTCCTGCACCACCGATGGTTAACATAACATTATCAAACTTATGTTTCCCGTCTATATCTTTAACGTCATTTCTAGATAATTTGTGAACAATTCTAGCGCCAATCCCTCCATAACCACCACGCCCCCCATGCCCTTCGGCGTGATTTGATGCTGTAATCTTCGCCTTTGCATTGCCACCTGAACCGCCATGTCCACCTCCTCCTCCCACTAATACAACTCTAATTCTATTAGCATTTGTGCCTTCCAATTTATAGGTATTATTATTACCATGTGAGAATCCATTGTGCGATACCATTAAGTAATTACCAATATTCGTTGAGTCCGTGTTAACAGTATAAGGTAATTCATTACCATAATTGTCATTATTTGTGCCCATATAATCATCTGAGGTATTTGTACTTGCTGAAGCATTAGATCCAATTATATCGCTGCTGCCATTATATTTAAAATAGTCGCTATTTGCACCAAAAACAGTTACAGCATTACCACCCGGAGGCTGAGACGTACCAGGATTGAAAAGATCGGTTATATCATGACCATTAAACTTATACGACATTGTTATTATATATATGCAAGGTTTAAAAAGTTTTTGGAAAACATAAATTATATGGAAACTTTTGTAAAAACAGTCCCTTTCTCATTATCAAAAAACTTGTGTCAAGATATTATTGAAACTTATCACGGTGATCCGTTTAAACATGATGGAGTATGTGGCGATGGTGGGGTACATAAAGAAGTCAAAAAAACAATAGATTCGCAGATAAATACATCAGAAAGATGGAACCGTATAAGAACTGCATTAGGGAAAGAGTTGAACTATCAACTTAAATCATATTTTAAAGAAATAGAACAACAGAATGAAACTGTGTGGAGACCAGCAATTAAAAATATTTCAACTTTACATTGTGATACATTTCAATTACAGCGTTATCAGAAAGGCGATGGTAGTTTTACATACCATTCTGACAATGACTCAAGAATGATAAATAATAATTTGAGAACACGAGTTGTTACATACCTTTGGTATTTAAATGATGTTGATGAAGGAGGGGAAACCGTTGTATTCGATAATATCAAAATAAAACCTGAAGCTGGAAAACTGTTAATTTTCCCTGCCAGCTGGATGTACCCTCATAAAGGAAGTATGCCTATCTCAAATGACAAATATATTGTTACAGGATGGGCATGTACATAATGGATTTCTACATTAGAACTTATTGTAATAAATAACCTATCCTTGAATTAATGCTTTAAATGTAGCGATATTCCTCGTATTTTATATGGATTACTCATTCTCTATACAAAATACTATTATTTATTCTCTAGTTCTTCAACACGTGTTTTCAAATCTTTTACAGCTTCAATTAACACACCTATAATTTCCATATAAGCAACTGATTTATTACCTTCTGTGCCAGCAACCATATCAGGAAAAATCTGCTCTATTTCTTGAGCTATAACACCATGATGAGTCTTTTGGGTTTCATCTGCTTTAAGGTTATAGGTCACTCCTCTTAGATGATCAATTGATTCAAGTGCACCACTAATTGTTCTAATATTTTCTTTCTTCACTGCGTCTGATGTAGCATTAAAACTAAGTCCATGCACTTCAGTAGTACTAGCATTTTTAGGTTGAATCGAATTGGAAGTATTGGGAACAGGTTCCCAGTATGTTGCACTCCCCGATACATGGGTCAAAACAAAACTTAAATCCACAAGACTATTACTAGGATCGGATTCTTGTGAATAAGTGCTTTTATAAATATGACCACTACTACTTAGATTAAATGAAACATCAGTGGCGAACATCTGAATAGTTCCAGAAGAAATATCTATGTTGTTAGTGGAGTTCATACCTATGTTGTGACTGCACTCCATATCTATGTTACTGGACTGCATATCTATGTTGAGAGTGGGACTCATGTGTATGTTAGTGGACTGCATATTGATGTTATCACTGGACTGCATTGAAATGTCAGTACCGTACATCTGAATAGTTCCAGAAGAAATATCTATGTTGTTATTACATCCATCATATTCCATAAAAACATGATTATTAATACCATCGTTTGAACCAAAAAGTTGTACGTTACCTATATTACTTAGGTCACTCTTGCCTGGATAGTATCCGCGTATACCTCCGAGTAAATACGTACCGGAATTATCGCCAATATGGGGATTAGTCCCGGCATCGGCGTCGTTATGATTACCAAGATATACAACTGCACCAGCATGCGTGCTGGGTTCTGCAACATTTCTACTACTTATAACTGCTATAGCGCCATCATTTGTATTTGATTTATCAGATTCAACAGTTAATCCAAAGATTTGGTTACTCCAGAATTGGGGTGCTTGATCGTGGTAATTTATAAGGACCGGTTTACTGGTTGATTTTGTTTTTATATAGGACAAGCTCGAGCCACTAGTACTAGATTTGCTTTCCCAATATGTTTCAGTATCTATATAGTTCAAAACAAAACTTAAATCCACAAGACTATTGCTAGGATCGGTAGCAGTTGAATAAGTGCTTTTATAAATATGACCACTACTACTTAGATTAAATGAAACGTCATTTGAAGAAAAATCGAGTTTGTTAGTAGAACCAGTATATGTCATAAATGGTTGAAGATCTTGTCCACTACTTCCATAGAATACCATATTAGAATCACTTTCACCTTGAATCGCACCAATATTATTAATTGAATTAGAACCGTCCCTTGTTCCGAAATAAATTGTTGCATTTTGTTCGGCGACGCCGTCCCCTTTATGACTTATCAAAGACATAGAAGCAGAAGCAGATCCAGAAGAAGCATCTGCTGGTGCAATATATAGTGCTGAATCTGTTAGTGACAAATCATTTGTAGATCCATATCGCATTGTCACCGGTTTATTAAAAAATACTGTACTACTAAAATCAGTTACATAAGGTGGTGGACCATCATCCTCAATCACAACTGTGTGACAGACCTCCTGGAGTTCGACCCCTATTGGGAAAATCCACCAATACACCGTCGTCTCTTCTATTCCACAAACTGTTACTGTTCTGAAATGGTTTGTAGAATGTAAATTAGAACACTCTACTTTTCCAGGAACATTAATATTGCTTAAATCTGGAAAATAATCCTGATTAAGAGTAATTGTATCATTAGAATCTTCATACGGCTTCCAATAATGTCTACTTTTTACAAAATTAACAGTTGGTATTGCCATACTAGAATCTGACTCGTTAAGAAGTTCGGTATACGCTCCTGGAGTATTGCCATGACCTACATTGATAATCGCTAATGCCATACTACTAGCATCGATTGGGGTCGAATAAGAATAAGTTATACTATTTGAAATAGGCGGTTGAGATGTTACTAAGCCAGTGCCATCGTCACTTGGTTGTGGTAGCTGAGAGCTTACAATCAGTTGAATATTTTCAGAAGAAATATCTATGTTGTTAGTGGACTGCATTGAAATGTCAGTACCGTACATCTGAATAGTTCCAGAAGAAATATCTATGTTGTTAGTGGACTGCATTGAAATGTCAGTACCGTACATCTGAATAGTTCCAGAAGAAATATCTATGTTGTTAGTGGACTGCATATTGATGTTATCACTGGACTGCATTGAAATGTCAGTACCGTACATCTGAATAGTTCCAGAAGAAATATCTATGTTATCACTGGACTGCATTGAAATGTCAGTACCGTACATCTGAATAGTTCCAGAAGAAATATCTATGTTGTTAGTGGAATGCATATTAATTTTGTTAGAACCACTAATATCAAGTCGTTTCTCATTATTAAATGCTGAAATTGAGCATATCGTGTCACCGTCTGGGGCGCCACTCGATGTGTATTCCTTAAATTGAATTGAACCTGTAATTTTATCACCACTGTTGCTTACATCAGATGTTGGAAATATAAGATCACTGTATAAGTAAGTATTATTTGCAACCATTAAATACCCTTGCTTCTTTGTATCGGTTTCTTTATCAGATAATGTGCCTTCAAGGTTGGGTACTACTGCACTAATATCATTTACCATTCCGGACGGGTCCAAATGATTTCCCATAATTGCAACACTTTCACCTACAAGTATATCATCAACAATATATTTATCAATTTGTACACCAGATCCATCTACAACTATATCACCTTTAACATACAATTGTGCCTCTTTATTACCTTTTACTAGGTAGTCGAGTTTATCAGAGGTCAAGTCTTCTCCTGAGATACCCATAAATATTCTGTTGGATTTATCTATAAAAATACCAGTTTTCGTATAAGATAAAGAGTTGCTTTTATTACCATCAATATAATCGAATATTCCATTGTCTTGAGCTACAGTTAATATAAGATTTTCGTTTGGAGCAGAAAATAATCCAAATGCGTTAAGTGGGGTGGTGATATCTTCATTACTAATTTCAGAAATATGTGCTAATGCGCCACGTGCCTTGATCTCAGCAATACCAGATTTATTTTCAAAAATTAATGGTTGAATATATTGTTCGTATGTTGTGCCACCAACCATAATATTCTCTGGTTTCCCTCCTCCTTGGTATTGAATTGCTTCTGCTGAAATGGTTAAAGCCGAATATTTTGACGTATTATATGACGTATCGTTAATATTTGTAGATACTCCAATTGAGTTTGAACCATGAATAGTAGATACATCAATATCTGTACTTCGCAATTTTTTTATTGTTCCAGTCTTTGCAGATAAACTAGTGTCCTTAACTTGAATGCTAGAATAACTTGCTTTTTTCCATTTTGGTTGCGACATTTAATATAACTACATAAATTAATATATTAATGTGTAGAACGCAATCGCAATATTTTTATTACCTACATATGTAGGCGACTTATAAAAATATTTAAATCTTTAGTGTATGTATAATGGGGTACGCGGTAGAATTGTCTTTTGATATCTCTAAATCGGGGTCTTATACTAGTAAACAAGAGTTAATCGCATTAAAAGCTCGTGAATATAACTCTTCTACGCAATATTCTATGCACGAAATGGAAGGATGTGGAAGAAAAACGGTTCGAAATGAAAGTATTAATGTTGTACTGTTCGAAGACAGTGATTTTGACAATATGCTTGCTTTTATTAGAGAGATTAAAACAGATAAGATCTCATGTATAGATTGTATTTATACAGATGAGATATCGTGTAATTTGCTTTATGCATCCCCCAAATATTTGCGCCGACTTGATAAACCGATGTCATTGGATATACGTAGATCAATGAAAAACACAAAACATCCTGCAATACTAGCAGTAAAAAAAGCGCTAAGATTAAACAGTTGAATATAAATGTAACGTTGCAATTATTTATTAAATCATACAAATAATTGCATTAATCTCTCTTATAGGCGGGTGTCTTTGTGACAGTAGGCGGTGTTTTACTACTAGACGATTTTCTTTTTGATCTTGTTCTTTTACTTGAAGCTGATTTAGCTTTTTTACTACGTGATCGTGATCTAGATTTTTTTGATTGAGGTTTAACTACTATTTTTTTCCCAAAGTCCATCTGTAATCTATCTTCAATAGGTCTAGGATCAGCTTTTCTTGATAGTAGTTCCATTATTTCATCATTTGTCATTGACATAATGACTAATTGGTTGTTTTTAACACCAGTCATATTAAAGTCTTCTCCATCATATTCCATTTGGAAATATGCTTTATCAACAACATTATCATTATCTGTAACTTTATAAGCGGCAATACCTTCGATTATAGTGCTCATCTAATATATCACGATATAATATTACCTTATGTCTAATCGTAAACAACCATCTCCACTAGATAAGTTTTATAGTGAAACTTTTATGAAGAATTACTTTTCTTTAGTGAAACCAGAATCTAAATGATCTTATCTATCTATATACGATCGATAAGATGAGCAAACCATTGAAACTAAAGCAAGGTGGCAGTAATCTATCCAAAAAAAAGAAGCGCTGTCCAAATGGTACTAGAAAAAACAAGAAAACCGGCAATTGTGATCCTATAAATAGGTCTTCTACTTCTAAATCTAAGGTGAAAACAACGTCACCTTTAGCGATTGCCCGAAAGAGATGTCCAAAAGGCAGTCGAAAAAATAAGAAAACTGGCAATTGTGATCCTACTAAGAAGTCATCTACAAATATCAAAAATCCTAAGAAACTTTATAAAAAATTAAAACTAGTTGATGAAAAATTGAAAAAAACTTCCCCTTCTCCGATGAAGGCAACTAAGAAAACAAAAATGTCAAAATCAAGAAAACTTACACGTAAACTTAAAATCGTAAAGGTTTTAAAGCCTGAGACTGAGGCTAAACAAATGGATGAACCAGAAATCATTAACGGCAAAAAAGTTTATAATGAGGAGTTTGTAGATATCCTTGGTCAACTTGAAGATATTATGCAGAGACAAGGCGAACCATTTCGAGCAAGAGCATACCATAAGGCCGCAGAAGCTATTATGACCTATGGCGGTGAAATTACTGAGGTCAAACAAGTTGAAAAATTACCAGGCATTGGCAAAACTATTATGAACAAACTCCAGGAGTACATCGACACTGGAAAATTAAATGCGATTGAAAAGATGAAGAATAATCCACTGAATGTCTTGACCAAAGTTTATGGTATTGGTCCTAAAAAAGCCAAGCAATTTATTGCAGATGGATTAGATACGATTGAAAAGTTGAAGGAACATCCAGAGAAACTCACCGCTGCTCAGAAGGTCGGAGTTCAGTATTTTGATGACATTGAAAAGAAAATCCCTCGATCTGAAATTGACGAATACAAAGTTGTCTTTGAAAAGATCTTTAAAGAAAGTACTCCGCCTGGATCAAAGTTCGAAATCGTTGGATCATATCGCCGCGGAAAACAGCAATCGGGTGATATTGATATGATCATTACTAACACAGAAAATAACAAGAAGGCATTTGAAGATTTCCTTGATGCGTTGTTAGAGAAAGGTGTTATTACACACCTCTTATCTAGAGGTAGAACAAAAAGTCTCACTCTTGCAAAACTTCCTGGAAAGCCAGCTCGTCGTGTTGACTTGATGTACACGCCTCCAATTGAATATGCATTCGCGATATTGTACTTTACCGGATCAAAAGCGTTTAACACAATGCAGAGACAGCGAGCTCTTGATCTTGGTTATACATTGAATGAGCATGGCATGCATGCAATGAAGAATGGTAACAAAGGTGCCAAGGTTGAAGGCGACTTTCCTGATGAAAAATCTATCTTCAAGTTCCTAGGTATGAAATATCGGGAACCAAATGAGAGACGGGATGGTCGATCTGTTGGACTTGAAGAAAACCATTCAGCTCCTGATATCCAGAATCTTGCGAAACCTACCCTCCAAGACATGAAACAACAATCACCTGCTATAAAAGAAGCAGTCGTTGAAAAGAAAAAAATAAGAAAGGTTAGTAAACCGATTAAAAAAGAAGAAGTGGAAATTGTACCTGATATGCAGGATCTTGGAAAAGCAGAAGCCTATGCTATCAAGGCACAAACCCCTGTTATAGAGGAACCAATTGTTGAGAAGAAAAAAATAACCAAAGTTCGTACAACGATAAAAAAGCCACCTACTAGTTCACCAAAAAATCTGATTGAACAATTCAAAAAAGAAGGTCTCGGGCTTTTAAAAACGCTAACAGAAGATGAGCTAAGTGGAATGATTGATAAGGCAAATCAATCTTACTATGGTAGCGATAAAGAAATTATGTCCGATGACCAATATGATCTTCTTAGAGAATACGTATTAGAGAGATTTCCTCAAAACGAAATCGCAAAAGATGGCCATGTTAACCTGCAGATGGAGGCAGTTAAAAATAAAGTAAAACTGCCTTATGAAATGTGGTCTATGGACAAAATCAAACCTGACACAGGTGCTCTTGCAAAATGGGTAGCTAAATATAGTGGACCATATGTTCTTTCATGCAAACTTGACGGAGTAAGTGGAATGTATAGTACTGAGGGCAGTGAACCCAAACTATATACTCGCGGCAATGGGGTTGTTGGACAAGATGTTAGCCATATGATTCCATATCTTCGACTACCTAAGGAAAAAGGTATTGTTATTCGTGGCGAGTTTATCATCCCTAAGGATATATTTGAGAAAAAGTATGCATCTGACTTCTCAAACCCAAGAAACTTTGTGGCAGGAGTTGTTAATCAAAAGAAAATAATGCCTGATCGGATTAGAGATCTGGATTTTGTAGCATATGAAGTAATTAAACCCGAATATAAGGCTTCTGTGCAGATGAAAACATTAACTGACATGGATGTTGAGGTTGTAAGATTCTTAATTGAATCTTCGGTTTCAAATGAACTCCTATCAGAATTACTTGTTGAATGGAGGGATGGTTATAAGTATGAAATTGATGGAGTTATCTGCTGTAACGATCAAATATATGACCGGAAGCGTGGAAATCCTGATCATGCATTTGCATTTAAAATGGTTCTTGGCGATCAGATCGCTGAAGCTAAGGTAGTTGATGTCATCTGGTCAGCCAGTAAAGATGGCTATCTAAAACCGAGGGTTCAGATTGAACCAGTTGTTCTAGGAGGTGCTAAAATTGAATATGCTACAGGTTTCAATGCAAAGTTCATCGTTGATAACAAAATTGGTGTTGGTGCTGTAATTTCATTGGTTAGATCAGGTGATGTTATTCCTCATATCCTTAGTGTAGTTAGACCTTCACCTGAGCCTATGATGCCAACTATGGAATATAAGTGGAACGCTACACATGTAGATATTGTTCTTGTTGATAAGAAAGCCGACAGCACTGTAAATCATAAGGTTGTAACGGCGTTCTTCAAAACAATTGGGGTTGATGGCCTTGGTCCTGGTAATGTTAAAAAAATTATTGCAGCAGGTTATTCTTCTATCCCACAAATCATTGCAATGACTGAAGAACAATTTATGGAGGTTGACGGTTTCAAAAAAAAGTTATCAGATAAAATCTATAATGGTATACGCGAAAAATTGTCTGCTGCTGATCTACCTACAATCATGGATGCAACAAATATATTTGGTAGAGGATTTGGTACAAAAAAGTTCAAAACTATCCTTGATGAACAACCCAACATCATTACTAGTAAGCTAAGCGAATCAGAAAAAGTAGATCTTGTTAAGAGTATTAGTGGTATGGCTAAGAAGACCGCAGAAAAGTTTGTTTCCAAACTTCCTGAGTTTATAGAATGGTGCACTGAAGCAGGAGTTACAGATAAATTGAATTATGTTGTTGAATCTGGACCTAAAATAAATGAATCTAACCCACTTTATGGAAAAAAAATCGTTATTACTGGTTTCCGCGATAAAGAGTTGGTCGCATCATTTGAGGCTCTCGGTGCTACTAGTGGGTCTAGTGTATCTAAAAATACATTTGTTGTGCTAGTGAAAGATAAAGATGATGATACTGGTAAAGCTGATCAAGCAAGGAAACTTGGAATAACTCTTATGACTCCAGAAGAGTTCAAAGTAAAGTATAATATTTAAAATACAAAATAAAACAAATAAAAATTAACTATTTTTAGTATTTATATGTAAAAAATAGATAGTATGTATTATGTAGTTACTCTCAAGATCAATCTCAAAAAATTGATGTTGAGATTTGTATCCTTTTAGATGACACAAGTAAATTAAATATGTGGTCAAAACAGCATTTGCCTACACAATCTTTATTCTCAATGTCATCATTAGTAATCGGAATAACAATATTCATAACATTGTGGATATTGTTAATGTCAATAATTAATTGGTATGAAGGTTATGGACCATATGGCCATCGACAGATTGAATACCAAAATAAAATTAAAAAAATCAAACAAGACAAAAAAGACAGACAAGACAAAAAACGCAGACGTGCAACTACTCCTCCCAGAGGGAGTCGATCACGACAGCGAAGGGCATATGTAGATGGTAATGGGGAGCTTATATTCGAAGATATTTAAATCAGTTATAATCTATATCTGCCTGGTTGAAGATGAGTTAGAAAATTGAATTGCTTTTCTTTTGCTACTACAGATTTACCAAATTAAACAAACAAATATGTCTTCTAATTCGCCGAGAGAGTATGCCTTGTACATTCAGCCCGAGATTGGCGATGAAAACAAGAATATCGAAGAAAATGTTAATCATCTACACAATAAGATAACCGACATTGTCGAATCTAAGTTTGCCAAAGCATTCATTCAATTTACCGAAGACATTGCTTCTTCCTTTCTAGAGCTCCCGTCCACTGTACATGATGTAAATGAGACTGATAATCTTCAGCCTACTAATAAAAAACAAAGCATATGTGTAGACAACAAATTGTCATTGGCTGAGTTGGGGTTGGCTGGATTTAAAGCACCAAAGATTGAAACTCCTGTAAGTAATATCAGAATAGAAACCAGGACTATGTCTGAACTATCTATAGTATAAAATATAAATATATTCGAATTGACTTCGGTCTTTTCTTATTTTTAATAATTTAAATATATATTGTATCATTAGACTATATGTCATCAATCAAAAAAGAACCTGAGGGATTTCCGTCTAAAAAAACATGCATAGAAAATCAAGATAATAAAGAAGAGAGAGAGAAAATGTTTGCAAGTAATTTCAAAAAAAATATTTTATATTCTTACATGGATAGTGAAAACAAAAAAATACTCGATGTAATGGCAGATGAAGGTGGGAAAAAATCAGTCAAACAGATGTTCACTGATAGTGAGACTGGTCGAGAACTTTCCTATTCTGAAATGAGATCTAGATATGGTTAACAGACATATCTACACATATCGGGCCGAGTATAAATAGATTGTGCACCCCAGAAGTCTTTTTCTATCATATGTGTTTGACCATCTTCCCATTTCAATCTACACATACACGATGAAGAGATTGATGTAGCCAATGAGAGGATGCCTACTGCCAATATCAGGAAGATAAGCATAACAATAGTTTCTCCTGCTGACATATCTCTTGATCCAATACCACGCTGTAATACATTGTTATAAGATGCACCGTGATAGGTAGGAGATATAATAGACCTAGACCTAAGTATATTATTTGTTACATGTTCTACTTGTTCTGTTCCATCTTCGCGTATTACATCAGTTGATTGCGCTCGGCAATTAGGACATGTAACCGGGCGACTAGATGTTTGAGCCCATCTATTATAGCATTTGCGATGAAAACTATGTCCACAGCTTAATTTATGGATATTTTCAGTTGCTGATTCTAAGCATATACTACATTCGTTTTTTGGTTGTTTATTATTTGGCATTGTAGTAGTTTCACTTTTCATATTTGATTGTTAAATTAATATAATGGTGTAAATAAAGCAATCAATTTTTTAATGATATCGCATTTAAGTCTAAAAAAATGAATCATATGTTTCAATACTACAGTTTGTATTGAAACAAATAAAATGACATCTATGAAAGATCCGTTGCTTATTAAACAGCCTTGTGAGGTATGTGATGAGCCAAATCAACTATTAACATGTGATAGATGTGCTGCCACAATATGTAATAATGATACTTGTAGGCAAGTATTTGATATTACAGAGAGAATTAGAGTCTACCACTGTATGGATTGTATTAAAAAGGTATATGATAAGTTTGAGGACTACTATTCTTCAGACAGTGATTGGGAGGATGTCGATGATAATACGAATTGCGAAAAAGTAAAATAATAGCTCTTGATAACTCTAGGTTTATATGGTTGTATTTTATTTATTTATAGGTATTATCTAGTAAAAACAGGATTTAACGTTTTTTTAACTTTTTCAAAGACCCTCAGATATATAAGATTCTACTAAGAAAACACCCAAATATTTTAGAGAATTGAAAACAGGGTAAAAAACATGATTTATTTAGAGAGCCTAGAGAAGAAAAACCAAAGTTTTTAAAAATCATGTAAGAAAGTTATGTAGGAAGCAAAAAAGACACCAAATTGATTTTCGTTTAAAGATTCAGCTCTTTTTCTATGTAGCCTATAATGCTACATAATGCTACATATTTAGGAGCTGAAAAGAGCCAAAAAGAGCCAGAGGAATACCATTGCGAAAAGTGTGACTTCTTTACGTCTAAACTTGGAAATTGGAAAAGACATATTAAGACGAAGAAACACAATGCTACAGAAATGCTACATAATGCTACAGATTTATGGGAAAAAAAGAGCCAAAAAGAGCCAGAACTGAGTTATGAGACGTATTTCTGCGATTGTGGTAAAAGTTACAAACATCATAGCAGTTACTATCGTCATAAGACAAAATGTAATTGGATTCCACATATAAAAGATAAAGTAATTGAAAATAATGATAATGCTGAAGAAGATGTAGTTGATAATAGTGAAACACAAGGGGAAACAACTCCTTACATCTCCTTTGGAACAAAAGAGGCTTTTGATAGTTTTACAAATATAATATCATCTAATTCTGGAAATACCACTACAATTGGTGGGCATAACAACAATAGTTTCAATAACAATTTTAATATCAACCTTTTCCTCAACGATAAATGTGCGAATGCGTTGTCTATTCAAGATTTTGCAGAGAAGCTTAGAATAACAATGAATGATCTCTCTTCAATGAAATCCAATGAACCTCAGGCAATCACTAATATTATTGAAAAAAATCTGAGTGGATTAGCATTGACCGAAAGACCTATGCATAATCATGAGAAGAAGTGGTATGTAAAAGACAAAGAAGAAGGTTGGGAAGATAAATCTGGAGAGAAAATAGTAGAAAATGTCAAGTCAAGTATTGCTAAGAAAAGTGGTCCTGTTTTTGTAAAAAATAATCCAGATTGGGGACATAGTGATAAAAAAGGCGCAGAGTACGCCGAGATAGTAAGTATCGCTATGGGAGATATGTCTGGAAATAAAGGTGATAAAATCCTTAAAAATATAGAAGATTCATGCAGCATAAATGCTCTAATTGAGTGAATATAATTTATATTACTTACTATGAATTATAAATAATAGATATAAACCACTCTTATTATATCTGGTTATAACAATGAGAGCCGGAATCGTAGCACTTATCTTTGCACTTGCAGCTAGCACAGTATCATGTTTCACACCTAAGGGTGAGCATTGGAATGACTTTGTTGGGTTTATTAAGGATCACAACAGAACTTATATTGGGGAGGAAATGAACGAGCGTTTTAACGTTTTCTCCACTAATATGGAGCTTATTAAGCAGCACAAGGGTACTTGGAAAATGGCTATTAACAAGTTTGCTGATATGACACCACAGGAGTTTCGCTGTGCAACCAGTCACGGATGTTTTGTTGGTGCTGAGTCAGCCCGCTATTTCCGCGGATCTAGTTCTTGTAATAAATATGAGGGGATCACCGATACTCCTGCAGATAGTTATGATTGGCGTGATCATAAGGCTGTTACTCCTGTAAAGGATCAGGGCCAATGTGGAAGCTGCTGGAGTTTCTCTGCAACTGGTGCCATGGAAGGTGCTTGGTCTATTGCCACAGGAGATTTGGTGAGTCTTTCTGAGCAGCAGTTGGTTGACTGTTCAGTTAAATATGGTAATCTTGCTTGCAACGGAGGTCTTATGGATAATGCTTTCCAATATGCCATCGATACCGGTATGTGCACTGAAGAGTCTGAGCCTTATGAGGCTAAGCGTGGCACATGCGAAACTTGCAATCCTGTTGTTTTTATGAAGGGATGCGAAGATGTTCCTGCGAATAATCAGCAACTACTACTTCAAGCAGTTTCTCAGGGCCCAGTATCTATTGCTATTGAGGCTGACACTCGCATTTTCCAACTTTACAGTGGCGGTGTGATCGACAGTGATTCATGTGGAACAAATCTTGATCACGGAGTTCTAATTGTAGGATATGGTACGGAGGACGACAAGCCATATTGGCTTGTAAAGAACTCATGGGGAGAGTCTTGGGGAGATAATGGATATATCAAGATTCTTCGCTCTGATAGTACTAATGATCCAGGTGTTTGTGGCATTGCTATGCAGGCAAGCCGCCCTGTAGCTGATCCTGACACTCGCAGATTTTTAATGCTATAAATCGGATGATCAAATAAAAATTAAGATATAATATAACTCGGACATTAGGGTTTATATTATATGAAACTTCGACATAATGGAAAAGATTGAAATACTTTTATATCCGCATTTAAATATTTTCAATCAATTAATCTTCTTCAATGATCTCATCTTCTGCTTCATCAAAATTGCGTAGGCACTTAGGAGTGTTTAATAACTCTTCCTTGGACATGGTGCCATTTGCAATCTTTTCGTTGAATATTTGCTGTGCAGTCTTCTGCATTCTAGATTCAATGCGCGAAGAACGTCTGTGTTGTGGAGTGAGTAGCATGTTGTTATAATTAGTTATATGTTATATATTGTGTTAATGGCGATTATATAAGTTTACATAAGCTTTTCAATTTTAAATAAGATTAATGATGTGTATATGATAGTTAATTACACATCAAAAAAAATATATATATCACTATTTTTGGTTAGAACATAAACTCAAATTGAATGACATTTTTGAGATTCATTTTGAGATATTTATAAAGTCCTCTTCGTATACGAGTAAACGATTGTTCTCGCGTATAGTTTCCACCGATCACCTTCTGTAATGTACTTGTATATACTTCAGTATAACTATCTTCATGCAGCCTATGTTTATTCTTAGTTTGCCAGTTTACAAACTTAGTCATTAGTGATTTTCCAATAATAGATATCATGTTCTCCAGTTCAGATGTTGATAATACACTCCAATTATCTTCCTTTTTAACAAAGAACGTATTATCTTTTTGATCAAATGCTTTTATTGATAATGATGACTCGTCGTCTAGAGGGAATATAGTTTTTAGTATCATAATAATACCTTCGATGTAATCATATTTGCATACAAACTCGTATTGTTCATCTGTTAATTCGGTAGCAGCAATAACTGCATCGAATGCAACTGCGTCTGTATAATGCTGATCTAACCATTCTTTTACATGAAGTCGCTTCTTTTTGATGTTTGCCCATTTAGTTAATTCATCTATCTTAGCTTCAAGTATGTTATTTTTTTCTGCAAGAGCCAGAATCATCTCATACAGTTCTCTAACTTGAGGTGTATCTGCTTTTATTTCAATAATATCTGCTCTTTCCTTTTTAGTTTGATGCAAAAGCTTGCATGCTGAAACATGTCTATCATAATAGACTTTCATTTTGTATTTTCTAAAACAGCATGGGCATGATAGCTCAGATTTCGACATTATTACTAGGTTGAGAGCATAAGCAGGGGGAGAGTTTATCACTCAATTTTCTGGAATATTTAATATGTAAGGTCTATATATATATGCCAGAAACTTATTATAATGGATGTAATTGCACTGTAGATGAACATATGACAATTGTATCTCGATGTGTGGGTTGCAGCGGGAATGTCAGCAATTCTGAAGAAGAGCGAACGATAAATCAGAAACGACAATGGGGTCTAGTAAGAACATCATCTAGTATGTTTATTTCAAATCTCTCTGCTGTAACAGTACGTGGAACATCTAAGAATGACACTAAGTCGCTATATTACGGCGTTAATTGGAATCAAATGAGCGATCGCGCGGTGCCATCAGTAATTCCAACAACAATGAATGTGCCAAGAAATAGAACAAGACATAGACCTGGAGCATCAGGCTCAGGAGGAGTTAATGCAAATGGAGTAGATGTAAAGCATGATTCATATGCACGATATTTAGCTAGAAAAAAGGCCAAGGTCTTATACACATATAAACCAACATCACTGCCAACACCACATCAGGGGAATAAACAATATTCGATCGGAATGATTGCAAACTGTCAATGTCCTGATTCATCATAAATAATTTTATTTGGTTATTTTAAAGATGCCTAAGATAGGAATGATGTTTACGACAACTTCAACAGTTACTAAGCCTGCCCCAAGTGGTTACAATCCCGTTACTATGTCTATGCCTTCAGTGCCCTCTACATCTAAGAAGGGACCGGCAACAATGACATTTAGTGGATTATCTAGCTACAAAAAAACTCGCGGATGTGGATCATGTGGAGGTAGATAAATAAAAAAATTGATTTAAACTACAATGATTAAATCAAATACATTATAAAATGACAACTCGCAGTCAACAATTTGAAACTGTTCAAAAAGAATGCTTGGAACTATTCCAACGCAAAAACAAAGACTATGGTGATGCATTTGCAGATTATGGTGTAGTTGGAGTATTGGTAAGAATGGGAGATAAGATTAGACGTCTACAAAATATTTCAAATACAGGAGTTACCTTGGTAAAAGATGAGTCATTTCGAGACACACTGATTGATCTACATAATTACGCAGCGATGGCGGTATTATTGTTGGATTCAAATGATAAAATGTCTATCACAACTGATGATGATGATTCCGATTCTGAAGATGATTGTACGATAGTAAATGAGAATGGATCTAAAGAACTTCATGTATGGATGGTCCCGAGTTCATGTAATAGCGATATTACATATGAAGTAGTGAAATATGAAGATGATTCAATGAGCTGTGATTGCAAGGGTTTTGAACATCATGGATGGTGTAAACACTGTGAGGCTAAAAAGGATGTTGTCATTAATATTCCAGAATGGATTGCTCCTTATGAAGAGGAAAATAAGATAATTGACGAGATAGAAGCCTTACCAGATCTGCTGCAAAATAATACTCGTAAATGGTTTGTTGAAAGTTCTAGTGACCCAAACACACAATATGAAGTAACAAAATATCCAAACGGTGAAATGACCTGTACTTGCAAGGGTTTTGAACACCATAAGTGGTGTAAGCACTGTGAACAATATAAAAACTAATATAATATAATAAAATAGTATACTATGTATTATGACTATGTGATTAAAATGATTTTTATTGGAGGACCTTGTGTTGGAAAAACCAGTTTATTGTGTAATTATTGTAATAAACACTATGAGACAAAATATACTCCAACAATTGGTGTAGATTTTCATACAACATATCATAGAATAAATGATAAAACTATTAAATGTCATGTATGGGATACCGCCGGACAAGAACAATTCAAAAGCATAATATATAGTTTTTTCAAAGGGATTGCTGCGGCGATATGTATGTTTGATGTTTCACGACCAGAGACACTTGATGAAGCAAAAGATTGGATAAAAACCGCAAAAGAATCTTCCTCTGGAACACATTTACCAATACTATTGATTGCAAATAAAACCGATTTAAGACATACCTCATTTTTAATAGTAGAAGCAAAAAAATATTGTACTGAGAATGGTTATGATTATATTGAAACAAGTGTAAGTCAAGACGTTGGAGTATCAGATGCAATGGAATCAATTGTGCAAAAAGTCTATAACGAAATTATTGTTACGAATGTACATAGTCCCGGGGTAAAAACAAGCGATGAAAATACATCAGGTGTAGTAAAATTAGATAAACCATCTAATCGTCGTCGATGTTGCACAATTTTCTAATAACAAGATATCCTTTATTTTTCAGTTTACATGTTGCAACATGTTTATCCTTTAAAGCTTTTGATATAGTAGTGTGACTAATTGAATAAACATTTGCTATATCCCTTAGTGTGTCATGAAGAAAACATAATTTATCATTATCTACTGTGATATAGTTTGCTTTTTCTACAATTTTCTTTGTTAACTCTTTATCCATTATAAATGAATATGTAGTTAGGTTTAAATCACATTACTACGCTTAAAAAAACATCACAACATAAGTATATTATGGATAGTCTAAATCTAGATATTGACTCTTATACACCGTTTGATCTCCAGAATCTTTTCACTCTTTCCCCCGGATTTAGTTCATCTGATGTTAATAAAGGTAAGATTAAATTGTTGCAACAGCTTGAAAAAACCAAAAGTTTAGGCTCCGAATCTAAGAGGCGCATTGCTTTTTTTATTGATACTGCATCATCGCGATTGGGGGGTATGTCAGGGAAAAAAGATGATAATGCGGGTACTTGGGCAATGAAGGAGAATCCTATGGATACTGGTTCAAGTCATTTTGTTATCAGTGATCCAAATGTTTTGGCAGGTAAAAATGCTACAATCACGGATGGTAGACAAGCAGGAACAGATGACGTTCCTCCTGGTTGGCTAAATCCTATTAATGTTAGGACTGTTATGCATGGATTGAATATTGATACCCGTTTCAGGGATAATTATTATGATACAAATGCATCTGACTTTGCTTTTAATCTTCCAGATACGCAAAAAAAAGTAAGTAATATGAGAATAGCTACTTTGGATATTCCAATGACTTACTATTCAGTAGACAGAACTCGCGGAGACTCAACAATGTTAATTTTCCCTACACCTACAGATGGCACAAATAGGTGGTATACATCTCTCGAGGCTAGTCATGTGAACTCCTACTTTGGATTTAATGATACTGTTAGTTATTTTGGCGTTTGGCAAGGTGAAGGTAAATATAGTAAAATTACTACACTTCCTCCACCTCCACCTACATTAGGAGGAACGTATGATGCAGGGTGGTTACTTATATTACCTAACGGAAATTATGAAATGGCTTGGCAAAGCCAAAGTGAGGCACAAGATATAACTCGTGCTATGAATAGTGCTATTGCAATGGCACAGCCATGCATACATGATAGAGGTAGTGGCAAGACATATATATTATTGGATTCTAGCGGAAACCCATATATTGCAAATGGACTGGGTGGAAAATTAGTATATAGTGTTGATCGGACATCAGGAAGAAGTATATTTGCACTCCCTAAACCTGCTGTGAGTACTTCTGATGGGACTACTTCTGATGGGACTACTTCTGATCCTAGTATAGCCGGATTTCAATTAGTTTTTCCTGTAGATCATTCTGGGAATTATGATCCTTCTACAAACATTCAACTACATTTAGGTTGGCACCTAGGTTTTAGAGCAGGAATATATGATTGTAATTATGATAATGATAGTGATAGTGATAGTGATAGTCATAGTGGAACATCTGTATTTTCTGAAGGTATTTGTATGGTTTGTGGCCCAAGATATATGTATATCTCGATTGATGATGGAAATCATAACTCTGGTTCTAATTTTACAGCAGTATTTGCAGAATCTACATTAGGTGAACATATAATGACGCGTATTAATCTGGCTTCGTCAATGGATAGTGCAGGAGTGTTTAAATGTGCAAGTGATGTAGGTCTCTCTAATCAACTTAACAGAACAAGAGAGTTCTTTGGACCAGTAGATATATCAAGATTAAAAATAAGGCTATTAGATGAATATGGTCGCGTTATCAATCTTAACCACATGGATTGGTCAATGAGTCTTGTTTTCGAGAAACTATACGACTGAGCTATAGAAATCCTTTACTTTTTTATTAACTCTAATTTTCTTATAATCGAATGATGATAACTTAAGTCCTTGTATATTTTTTACTCGTGATAGAGCTACATATGTTTGTCCACACTCAAATATATGTGAGCCAGCATCAATTTCTGCGACTTCTAGTGTAACACCCTGTGCTTTATGAATTGTTATAGCCCAGGAATATATTAGCGGAACTTGTTGAATACTGATACCAGGTAGCGTTTCACTTGGCCAACTATGCTTACCCATTTGTTTTACAGCACCACATCTAAATTGCACAATTGGTAGGTCATTTTGAAAATCTACAACTATACCCTGACTACCATTAACAATTTGCTGAGCAGAGTCTAATTCGATATTAGCAATGCACATCACCTGTGTTCCAACTTTCAATGCTATGCAATTTTCAGCCATAGTGCCAGATGATAGGTATTTAATTTCATGTTCTAGAGCTTCATCGGATACCATTGCTCTAATTTTACGTTCGGCTGGAGTTAGATCTTCAACATCATCTTTAACTTCACATTTATAAATGTATTCCTTTGTTGATGGAAGTGATTTATATTCCATTGCATTTACCTGGTCTGCATGAAATCGTCTAGGAAACATCACCGTAGGTTTTATATCGCCATCAATTGATGCACCTACTCTAGTTTTTAGTATATTAATTGTATTTTTTGAGATTTTACCAATTCGAACTTGATTCAGTATTTTAACAAACATTTGGTCATCTTGTCTTTTAATTGTACTGAGTTGACAAATTGCATCGATTCCTTTCCATGCTTCACTTTCAAAACAGAATGCTGATGAATCTTCATCTTCTTCATCCCCTACAGGAGGCAATTGATAAAAGTCACCAGATAGAATTACTTGTATCCCACCAAATGGAACGTCACGCTTATTTCTCGATATTCTGGCAATATAATCGATGCACGTGAGTAGCTTTTTTGAAAGCATACTTATTTCGTCAATAATTAATACATCCACTTCTTTCCATGGTTTCTTTTTGTATCGGTTACCAGTTACTCGTTTGATAACATTTTTAATATCTCCATTTGCTAACCCAAAACCTCCCCATGAATGTAATGTTTTAGCGCCACATTGAAGTAGCACTGCAGCACACCCAGTCATAGCACATACTTGCACACTGCGCTCCGTCTTTTTACATTCTTCTACAATTGTTTTGATTAGATATGATTTTCCAGAACCGCCTGGACCTGTTATAAGTATATTATCACCGCATTTGAAAGATATTAAAGTTTTTTCTTGATCTGGTGTTAATTGTTCTACCATTGTGTATGATCATAAATACATAATGATTGTATTGGCTCAATTTTTCAAAAAAACTTAGATTTAGGATTCTGTAGAACCTTATAAATGTACACGTGTAGATCCTAAGGATCCAGAAATAGTAGTAGTATCAGCACTAGAACAATACTTAGTTTCGCCGTGATCAAAGACATCTTGACTGGGTGGAGCGCCGGGAACTTTCGTCATAGGCGCAGCTTGGTTCACAATTGCCGGGACCGTATTCGTTGGTTGGGTTCCAAATGTTACGGTATTTGGAAATGATAGTCCGTTAGTAGACTGCCCTCCTGTGGCCTGCCAATATGACTCTAACCATCTACCATATAGCTTTACCACTCGTACGTCATTTTTTAATGTATATGTTTCTACGTCACAATGTCTGGAAAATGTATTATATGGATCTACCACATAACCTGGATAGTTATCTGAAGTATTATATTGGTCAGATCCTGTAGGCGTGTCTCCTTGAGAATCATTCGGCCACGCAATTTTTCCATTTCCACTAGGAATGTCAGGCAGTGGTGGTCCTACTGCTGCTGGTGATGATGTAGAAATAGTATTACTATCTGAGACCGTTGCTTGATAAAATGAACCAATTCTTCCATCCATGGTATATCCCTCTTGTCCATTCAAGAGTGGATTAACTAATTTTTTACCAATAGATAGATCCATATATGTTTTATAACTTCGTACTTGGTTCAGTCTACAAAGGGGTGCAGTTGAAGAGGAAGAGATACATTTTTTAACAGTGAAGTTTCTGTTTGTTTCCTGATATTGTTCTAGTTCACCTTTTCTTTGGGATGAAGTAATTGCACTATACATTGCTTTTCTTCTTAGATTGTTAGTTCTTTCGCTACTTGTACCAGAAGAATTATTAAATGGTTTGAATGCTTTGCTCATAGTATACAATAGACTTAGATAAAATAAGATAAAGGTGGATAGAGTATTATTATAGTGAATATGGGAGCTTCATGTACAAAAACCTTATGCTGTGCTACATTAGTATCTTCGCAAAATGCCAAATATATTCCGAATGGGATCAAAAAAAAAGATTATCCAAAATATGTTCCTCAGATTACTCAAGGAAGAGTGGTAGATGTATATGATGGCGATACGATTACAATTGTAGGATATGTGAAACATAATCCTGAGTTATTTAGATTTTCAGTGCGGCTTAATGGGATTGATTGTCCTGAGATGAGAACAAAAAATCACAATGAAAAGGTAATTGCAGGATTTGCTAAGAAATATTTGCATGATATTATTTCAGATAAAGTTGTAACGTTAGAAGATGTTGGGTTAGATAAATATGGTAGACTTCTTGCAAAGGTAATATTTGGTCCGAGGGATGTTGCAAAAGAGTTAGTTGAAAAAAATATGGCAGTGCCATATGATGGGGGGACGAAGGTATGTCCAGATGACTGGTTGACTTTTTATTTAGAGAAGAATAATCTTACCGAGGAACAAGAAGAACTTGTATATAATAATCGTGTTTAATCCTGTGGTGGAGGACAGTTTGGTTGTTCAGGATCTTCGTCAAGAATTGGTGATGGAGAATCTGGATTATCCGGATGATGGCGGCAGACCCATCGAGCGACATGACGACAAGAACAGTGACATGGTGGGTCATATGGTTCATCATCGTCGTCCTGAACATGCACGTCAAGTTCAACCCATGGCTCATATATAGTTGGTCGATTAACCTCATGGCGCGCACAGCAATCACAATTATTGCACATATTAAGAAGATTAACCGCAAGGGTACTCGACAAACTGCTCTCAATTAAAACGGCATCAAGGTTATAAGGATCGAAATCAAGAACAACTTCAAGATTATTGAAATCAAGATCATTGACATCTATTCCAGCTTGTTGAATATTGAGGTTTTCGTTGGGCATGTTGTAGTGTTGGGTTGTAGTAGTTTGAAGAACGATTGTTATATATTGTGGTTACATGTACTATTTTATTACTATTTGATTTCAATTTTTTAGGATACTTATTTAAAAATAATTGAAAAGCGATTTAAATATTGTCTACAATTTTCAAGCTTGGTCTCTTTTTTGTTTCACATTCTAAAATAACTGGACAATGATCTGAGCCCATTACATCGTGCCAAATCAATATATTTTTAACATATTTCAACTGTGACTTTCTAACAAGGAAGTAATCTATTCTCCATCCTATGTTAGCTTTTCTTTCCCACGGTGCTTTTTGATTCCAATATGTATATGCGTCTGTTTTATCTGGATATTTGGCTCTGAATGTATCTACCCATCCATCCTGAAGTGTCTCCTCAAAGTTAGTTCTTTCTTCAATCGTAACTCCAACAGCTCCGGCCCATTTTTCTGGATGTGCAATGTCACAATCAGTCCTAGCAACATTGAGATCGCCACAAACAATTGTGTTTTTTATTTTATTAAGATCACGAATCCATAATCGGAAGTGTTGGTCCCATTCTTGTGTGCGAAACACAAATCTTTCATTATCTTTTATTTGACCGTTTGGTGTATATACGCATACAATAATGTATGTTCCCATATCTAATGCCAATGTTCTACCTTCATTTAGTCCAAGTTTCATTGATGGTAGAAGACATTTGGGTTCTTTTTTAGCCCATATTGATACTCCATTAAATCCTTTCCTTTGTCCGCCTTCTCCATTACATGCGATCCAATATCTATATGGAAAAGCTGCTTTAAGATGAGATGGAATGACAGGTTCGATTTGTTCTGCAGTACCTTTGGTTTCTTGTAAACAAACTACATCTAGATATTCTTGTGATAGAAAGTCTAGATGTCCCTTCTTTAATTTTGCTCTTATGCCGGCAACGTTCCAACTAACAATTCTTGTCATTTTGTTAGCTAATATATAAAAATCCCAAGTAATATCAATTTTTTATGCATACTATCCTGGTAAATAAGAAAAGCTGTAGCTCCTCAATTTTTTTTGGTTTATGTTTATTTAATATTCGTCATCGCTATCTTCACTATCGTCATCTGATTCACATGCGCTCCATTCATCTTCTTCATCCTCTTCATCGCTGTCTTCATCATCACTCCATTCTTTTTCAGACCCTTCTTCTTGATATTCAATTGGGTCGTTGTCATCGACTACAAATCCATCGAGATCGCAATTTAAGACCTCGCTATCATCACCTCGTCCTGCTTGCCAGGATGAATCCACGCCGCGATCGAAATGTTGATCATACGAGTCACAGCCTGACATTCCAGACCCTTTGACATGCTGAAGAATAGCTTGTTGAATTATTGGTTTCACTTCCCTACCAGATCTGGTTCTTTTTTTTGTAATGATGCAATCAGCAAGGATCCATTGTCCAATGTTGACACTAGTGAGATCGGTTTGTTCAAGAACAATTCGACCAACATCATGTGGCAAACGCATAGAGTCTAAGATTGCCAAATATTCGGCGTTATCATACCGAAGGATCTTGTCACCCGTATTAAATACGGTACCAGTAATGGCGCAGGCTGCTTGGTCAATTGTGGCATTGTATTCAGTGTAAGTGCGAGTCATTTTAGTTTAGTTGTGCTAGAGTTTTATTTGGGTTTGTGCAGATTTTCAAATTGAAAAAAAGTATTTCAATTTTTTAATAGTTCCGTTGAGATCGATTTGATAAAATAAAAAGTTATCTAATCGATTATTTTAGAGAGCCTAAGCACATGGAATAAAGCAATCTATTAGTGAAGTAAAGAACAAATGGTCCCATAATAGACATGAAGGCGTCGAATAAAGAGATTTTATTCTTGTAAAGACGAGTTGCTGTATCAACCATTGCCATTGCCAAGAAGATGAGGGCAAAGAGAGTCAAATAAAAATAATAAGCACAATACTCGTGGCTGTAAGGAGATAAAAATGTTTGCTCAAATGAGTTCATTATATAGTTGGGTTCGATTTTATTAATTTGTAGTAGAATGGTTATATGTGCCTTGGCGACGTCGCTTAACTGGGCCAGGATAAGCCTCAATGCCATTTGTATGATCATTTGCGATCAAACCTTCAAGATTTCCAAGCTGATGTTGTGCACTAGAAAGCATAATATGATATGTTTCTAGACGCGTAGTCATGTCAGCTACCTGTTCTTTAAGGTCTGTAATCTCACTGCGTTCATTTTTTCCGACAGAAGTATTATGTTTAATGATCCAGTAATTAGGATCATCATAAACAATCTTTGTCATTTCACCGCCATCAACATCTAGCATTTTACTCTGAATTGATGTTGCGGTTGAGGTATAATACCATGCATCGAAGTGGACAAATCCCTTACTGAAATTGCTTAGTCCTCCATTTTTGGTATAAATGGGGACAAGATCAACGCGTTTGACTCGTCCAATATCCAAAGAGTGAAATATGTGTCCTACAAAATCACTGATATTATTAAAAGAGGGGTTACTATTTGCAAAACAGTTATTTGCGATACGGGGGATGTAGAGTGACAGCTTGTTATTGAAAGACATGATAAGAAGATATATGTTATATAAATCTTATCTCTATTTCAATTTTTTATAGAATAAAACGTGTAATATATTGAAAAAATGATGAGATATGTAGTACGTAAATATATTTCATCAAGTTTAAATTATAAGAAGCAATGTGTCAAGGTAAACTTAAATTACCATGTAGACTAAGTAGATTTCCGCCCGAACTTAAACGAGAAATAATGGGTTATCTTCGGTTATGCGATATATGTGGAAAAGCGGCATCAAGAGATTTGTGTGGTTACTGTGATTTCAATTGTTATTATAGTTGTAAACAAGAACAATTGAAATATAGCTTTCTATTTGTAGGTATTATGATAGCGATGTTTAAGATTGACACAACATATGGTTTAATATGTGGAATACCAGTTATGTGTGTTGTAGAAACATTGTTTTGAATTATTTCTTAGATTTACCTTTGCCTGACTTAGCATTAAGTACAAATGCGTTAATAACAAGGTAACTAAGGATTGCCCATACAAGAATACATACAGTTGAAATAATATTAACAGGTGTATCAGTATTTGAAGACCATAAATGGCAACATAAGATAGCAATAAAAAGAAGGAATGAACTGTATGCATATCCATTATAATATTCGGTCTTTGATTTGTCATCATCCATAAAATAGGTGGCAATGATGCCAGTAGGCATGCCTCCTATAAGAGGAGCGAGTGCAGGAGAAGCATACTTTGATACAAACTTAGATCCAGCAATAACTGATCCGCCAATAAGGAATGGTTTTACAATATCCATATGTAGTAAATAAATATTTTATCTTAATGCTGGCTTTACTAGATCATGAATACACTTTGTGATATTTTTACCAATAATAGGATATTGTTCATCTTTTAAATTAGCAAGACTAATTCTGAGACGCCATGGGGTAGATCCAAACCCTGCACCAGGAAGAAGAATAGTATGATACTTGCTTACCAAATGAAAAAGGAACTCTAGATATTCATATTCCTTAACTAGATAAGCTGCAGCTTTTTCGCCGAAAAGATTTTTTGTAACACCGGGTATATCAATTAAACTATAGTAATCTGTTTGGGTGGGAACAATATGAATAGGTGTTTTAAGTTCATCATAGAAGCTTGTAATTCTATTTTTAAGAATAGACTTGATTTCTTTTCTGTATGGTTCTCCATTAGCTCTGTCATGAATATCATAGTATAGTAAAATACCCATAAGTACCTGTTGTGGTGTAGAAAGACCACCAACGTGTGCTTCGGCTACTTGACGACTATCAAATACAACTCTGTCCATGAATGAGAGTTTTTCAGGATCAATTGTAGCAGTTTCGTAACGTTTATGGAGTGCTTTTTTATATTTTTGTGGAAGGTTTTGTAAAAGTTTATCAATACGATTATTTTTGGCAAGCATTGTAAGACCAAGACGCCATCCAGTTGTTCCAAAATACTTACTCAATGAATAAACTTCAATTGTGTTAAGCGGACATGAGATCATAAATGAGTTATATTGATCTGCAAATGGTGCATAAACATTATCAGAAAGTACTATTAGATCTTGTCGTTCTGTGTCTACAATATGACCGATGCGATCGATATTATCTTTAGATAGGGAGAATGCAGCAGGATTTGCAGGGTTAACCATAAATAATGCTTTGATACCTTTATCTTTTAGTTTATCAATTTCGCTATTTGGCAAAGAGTAGTCAGAGTCAGGATCGCATTTCAATTCTACTATTTCAAGATCATAATCTGCTAAGCGAGGCATTTCAAGATATGGACTGAAGATAGGTGTAATGAGTGCGATTTTATCTTTTGGAAGAAGAAGATAGTTTTCCTTCAATGTGTTAAATACATAAAGAATACCAGCTGCGGCGCCTTCTGTTGCAAAGCAACCGAAATCATTTGGTTTCATCTTGGCTCCTTTTTCACTACCATCAGCGGCAGACATAACTAGATCGTATAGAAATCTCTCTGCGATTAATGCAAGATGTGGTTGAATCTGGGGAGGAACAGGATAGTAACAACCAAGAGATGACTTAACAAGATCATAAACAATTGTATGTGGATCCTTTTTATCTTCCTTAGCAGACTTGATTAAGTATTTTAGATATTCGAGGAAGAACTTTCGGCGTCTAGCAGGCCATTTCTTAGCTTTATTAGTTAATGCTTTAACAAAGTTCATTGAGTTTTCTAGAGGATAAATCTCAATGTCTGTTGCTTTTGGAGTAGAAAGCTGAATCGCAGTCTGCTGAAGATCAGCAAATACTTGGCGACCAAAAGAATTAAAGAAATTGGGGTTACCTCGACCCGCATTCAATGGATTAGGTCCAGCCATTTTAATTAATTTGTAATTAAGCTCAAACGGAGATAGTGCGTCTAGTTTCTTAAATAGAGCTTTTGGTATACGTTTTATAGCAATACGTTTTGAACTTTTACGGGTATGCCGTTTTTGATTTTTAGTAATCTGCTTTTTATGCGTTTTAGGCATGTATAGATTAACGTGATAAAACTTTTTCTAGTATTAGCTTAAAAATCGGCACTGAAAAATAAGAACTAGCATAAAGGTATTTTAATATGCATTAATAACAGGATGGGTGCAGGTGTTTTACCAATTTGTTTCAAAAACGGCGCGATCCTTTTTTTGTTAGGAAAAGAAGGATATGATAAAAAATGGAGTGATTTTGGAGGAGGAAAGGAAAAGAAAGAAACTCCTATTGATACTGCAGTTAGAGAAGGCTGCGAAGAATTAAACGGTATGTTAGGTTCTGAAAATGATATGCGGGCTCTTATTTCAAGTCATTTGCATGATAAAATTGAGGTCGATGGGTATACAACATATATCGTTGAGATACCTTATGATCCACTTTTCCCGTACTATTTTAATAATAATTATAAACTTATGGAATCTAAGTTTCCGCACTTAATCGGAAAGAAAGGCATGTTTGAAAAAAGTGAAATTAAATGGTTTACTATGAACCAATTTAAACGAAATAAAAAACATATACGCCCGTTTTATAAAAAGATTGCCAATAAAATTATAGATATTTATAAAAAGTAATATCTAACTTTACTGTAGTATGAAAAATGGATATGTCAAAAATACGGTTATCTGTGTTATAATAGTATATCTCATCTATATTTTTAATGTCATCCGAAATGACAAGGAGTTCATAATGGAGAAACTTAATGATAGATTTATTGAACGTGCCATTCCAGAATGTTTTGCATTAAGTATTATGCTATTATTACTTACGTATATTGCTATAAATGAAAAAAATCAAAACATGAAAAAGGGATACTTAGGTCTTATAGGTTTTTGTATACTTAAACTTGTTACCACAATTTCAACACACATTAAGTTACTTACAATGCCTGCATTTACAGTCTTATTTATGTGGCTCATTTCTTACATGATCTTTGGTGATTTGATATTATAATTAAATGCGTATTGGTATGTTTTATGAAGTATTGTTAATTGATATATGAGTATTATATCAATTAATAAAGATGATTATCAACAAGAACTACATGTTACACAAGAGAATAAACAATTGTTTGGAGAGATTTTCACACCATTTAGTCTAGTTGATATTATGTTTAATATGATGGATGATTCATGTTTTAATGATCCATCAAAAACATTTTTAGATGCTGGTGCAGGGAGTGGATTTTTTTCAATGTGTCTTTATTGGCGCCTCATGGATGGTCTAGCTAATAAAATTATCAATAAAGATAAACGTTCTCAACATATTATTACAAAAATGTTGTATATGAGTGAGATTAGAGAGGAAAATGTTGATAAACTTCGTACTATGTTTGGTGAAAATAGTAATATAATTGAGGGTAATTTCTTAGAATATCTCTCTATGAAGTTTAATTATATCATTGGTAATCCACCTTATAATTGTAATGGTATCAAAAAAGTGCCTACTAATTCAGTTAAAAATAAAAAACAAGACGGAAAAACGATCTGGTTTCATTTTGTCAAACATGCTATGAATATATTGATCCCTGGAGGACAGATTCTTTTCATTATCCCAAGTATTTGGATGAAACCTGGGAGAGATAAATCATATGAATACATGACATCATACAAGTTAAATAAGGTCCGATGTATGTCAAATAGTGTCACTAATAAGTATTTTTATGGTGAAGCTCAAACTCCCACTAGTTTAGTATTATTATCAAAGATTCCATCTGATAATGTAATTTCTCTCTATGATCAGGATTTGGATAGATATATAGAGTATGATTATGACCCAACAATGTTTGAACCTATACCAGTATATGGATGCTCTGTTTTTAGAAAGGTAAAACGTGATCTAAAAACTATAGGATTAAAAGTATTCAAGACTAATATGCCTTCAACAAGTGCTTCTATTAGTAAGACTAAAAATAAAGAGCATTCATATGCAAATATACGGACATCTATTCTCTCTGGATTAAATCCAAAATTAGTGATAGACTATAGTAATAAACAACTAGCATTTGCTGGAAAATGTAAATTGGTTATGCCTCATAAAATGTACGGTTTTCCTTTTATTGATAAAGAAGGTAAATATGGGATTAGTAATAGGGATTCATATGTCATTGTATCAGATGATATTGATTATCTAGAGAGATTATCTAGTTTTTTTAAGACAAAGACAGCATTGTATCTTTTTGAATCGACCCGATATAGGATGAAATACTTAGAAAAGTATGTTTTCCAAGTAATTCCCGATATTTGTAAATTAGCAGATTTTCCACATGAGATAAATGATGAGACTATTTCTACATATTTTGCTTTCACAGATGAAGAAAATGATGCAATTAATAATCTACATTCCAAAAAATATACATTTACTTATTAATCAAATGATTGATATCCAAAAAGAAACCTTCAAATAAGTCCCATTGAGTGTGAATAATACCCAATACACCAAGTACAAAAGCAATTATTTGCTCTTCTTTTCCAATTTTGATATCGCTTACACGTCTTCTAGGAAAAAATACAACAATTAATACTAGATACATAAATACTTCAGATACAGCGAGTGATTCTTCTCGCATTTTTTCCAGCATTTTTACAGTTCTACTATCCCATCCTAATCGATGACTAACGCGGGAAGTAATGGACACTAGAAGAAATGCAGCCTTCAAAATTATAACTATAACAATCAATGTATTGTATAAATGTTCTTTCATTTACACTATACCTAGAATATTTTATTATGAAGCTGAATCATCACAACATATACACTACATACAAGTATGATATCATATATAACTGCTCTAAATCCAGCAGCTTTGAACCATCTAGTAAAAAAAGATGACCCTTTTTGGGATAAAAACATTAGCATAAATGCGGATGAAAGTATTCCACTTGATAATGCAAGACTTCCTAATTGACCTGCATGATCATCGCCGTTAATATTAAACATATTTGCAGTACTCATACCAGCTGAAATATATAAAGCGATTAAAAATACATCAAGAATAAAACTTTTTATAGGTGTTCCATAGTAGTATTCTTCTACAAGTTTTGGTGCATTAGAGAGAAATGTTGGTAGATCTAAAATGTAAACAAGAACTACTGTAACAATCGATAAAGATAAAAAATATGAAAACCATCTGCCAAACCAAACGTTCATTTAATTATAAAGGGATAAAAATTGATACAGAATAATCTCTCAATTTAATATTCAGTAAATATGCCATATCTCGCATCAACTCGTTTTAATACAGAGACATGGAATCAAAATAAAACATGGAGACAACATAACAAGTACACTGGTTGTGTATATGGTTCACCTGTGCGAATAAAGGATGATGTGCCAATTGGTGCTAATATCATTGTCTTAGAGATGCAGAATGATATTAACAAGATTGTCGGTATTGGATTGATGAAAAACAAACTTGCTCTTGATCAAAAGTATAAAATATATGATTGGGGAAATTATAATAGATATTCATACACCGGTGATTTTAGAATTAACAGAGAGTCTTGTTCTTCCGATGAAGAAAAGACAATGGCTATTCTTGATCAACTCTTATTCAAAGGTTCAAGACATCTAAAAAGAGGATCTGGTATTACATGTCTTCCATCTTGGATTATTCATAATAGACATATCAACTTCACAGAAAAAATTACTAATATGTTTAAGGATAGGTATTAGATAATCTATTATATTTATAATTCAAATATTTTTTCGTCTTCCATTGGTGTAAGCAAACTGGAGCACCATTCGCCAAATCTTTCATCTTCATATGTTGAAATACCAGCAGCTTTGCCTAGTTTGTAAAGATTGCATTTATTGGTACAATCAATTCCACGAATATCTCCTGCTATGAGAGGAACACAAATGCGATGATCATATGAAATCTTAGCCCATTCTCTGTTACAATAGTGAAATAGTTCTATGATTTTTTTAACCTCACTGTCAATCATATTGACAAAGTTTTCATCTGATTCATTCGAATTACAAAGTCCCCAAACCCACTCCATTCCAACATCTCCAATAACTTCAAATAGATTGAGAATTAATGAATCACGGCGACGTGAGCGATCATTTGTATAAAGCTTGCGCTGCATTTCTTTTTTAGTAATTCGTTTCATGAGATAATCTACTCGGATCTCCGTAGTATTACTTAGAGTCTCAATTCTAGTTCTATAATGAACTACTTCATGTGCTCGAATATGTGCAATAATCCTGTAGATTCTGACAACAATATTTATTAGAACTCGGTCAGACCCATTTTTTTTCAGCTGGTCTTCTACTCGACGCATAAGATAATATCCAGGCATGTTATTTGCATTGCACTGACCAAGTCCTCTTCCGTGGTTCGCATGAGCACCACCCGCATTTTGTCTTTGAAACTCGAAGAAGTGAGGATTATGCACGACACCCGTGTCAATTGTTCCAGTTCTCCAGCTGAATGCAGTATTACATGAGGTACACCACATCTGATCACAACCCTCAATTTTAGAGATTCTTTCTCCGCAAGAAGGACAAGATTTTGTCTGCGCCTTGATTAGTTCTGCGCTTGCTACATCATTTGGATCGCAAGTATGCTCTGCATCTGCAGTAGCTCCTTTAACACAAAGACAATGTGAACATGTGTGATAATTACAAAGTCCACATTTGTATTGAGAACTTAAGAATCCTCGACAATCTTCTCTTTGACAACCCATAACAAACTTACGTTTTACAATTTTTGATTTATCATTTTGAATGTTCCATAAAGCAGACTGTTCGGTTCTAAGCATATGTTGATATTTTCGCAGAGTATCTTGTAGATCAGATATGATCGCTTTTTTATCTTCAACTTTAACTCTTTTTTCAACTTCACCCATTGCATCAGGGAGTTGACTTATTGCACGATCAAGAAGTAATTGACTTCGATGATCTCTATACTGTTTCATAACAAATGAACGATTAAGATTTTCATACATGAATGCCGTGCTGAATTGCTTCTTGCACTTCATACAGCATGGATCTGCATTGGTTGTTGTAAGATATGTGCGAACACAGTTTTTACACGCGACATATCCACAATCTCCATATTCACATGTGACTGGAGCATTTGTACTTTTATTGAATGGTCCGTAACAGATTTGGCATTCAGTCATGATTTATAGTTTATATACTTTCTTATATGTAGGTATGTGATTTATAACTTGTCCAAATTGAAATCATTTTTTTGGTAAAAGTAACTCAAAATCTAAAGCTTAAAAGTATTAATAATGTATATATAACGGAATGAGTGAATTAGATACAAATATTGATAATTGGTCATCGGCTGATATTTTAGATTTGTTTGGCTTGACCAATCCGTCTGATAGTGAAGTAGAAGTCGTAGCAGATAGATTAATAAGTAAAGCATCAGAGGAAGGTAATGATTCTATAGTAACATTCTTAGAAGAAGCCAGATCTAAAATGTTACAACAAAACAGAAAAGAAAATGAAGAGGATTCATTCAATGAGCAAGCAAGTGAGCAATTGCTTGATTGGTGGCATAATCAAACATTAGCGCAGAATAATCAAGTTCAATCAGATAAGACAACTTCAAGACAAAATAAAGTTCAAACATTTGATGATAATTCTCATTTTCAAATGAAACAGGAAACTCTTGGAGTAAATCAAGTATTTAATGTTCCGGTTGCACAAGGTAGTATAAATCCAACGCTCAAAAATATAGTTGAACGAACTGTGATTATTGACAGTCAATATAGAGCAAATATATTCCCATGGGCAACAAACATCAGTGAACCTTCATATCCAACATCATTTTCAGTTGATTTAACAGAAACTCTCCAAAACGTAATTTCTATGGAACTTTATTCTGTACAATTTCCGAAAACTTGGGATAATATTTCTGGATTTATAGGCAACAACTGTTTTGCAAAACATACAGATGATGAGATTGAATATATTGCGTTATCAGATGGATATTACAAAAACCCGCAAACATTTGTAGATGCATTTAACAACCACTCAAAAACATATCATTTAGATATGAGCTATAATGAAATCCAAAATAGAATTGGGATAAAGTCTAATCACTTAGGAACTAATAAAATATTCTGGTATCGTGGTGAAAACACTCCAAATGATGCTAGCTGTAATGCATGCGTGACAAACTCTTTTTCCAATAACAATTTAGGCTGGACACTTGGATTTAGAAAAGACTATGATACAAATACAGATTCTTTGACAAGTGATATTTCTCAGAATCATTATACTTGGGCAGAAGCAGCACCAAGTTTAAATGGTCCACAATACCTACTATTATCTCTTGATGATTATAATCATAATCGCCTCAACAAAGGCATAATTGGTACAAATATAACTACTAACAAATTAGATATGCCAAAGTATACATCTTGTAATAATTTAACATCTGATGCATCGGGTAACACAATTGCTGTTATGGCTGCACCCAGACAATTAACTCGGGCACAGCTATTCACAATAAATAAGATTAACGAATCAAGAAAAGAGAAAAAATCACGAAATGCTGCTCCTACAACAAATAATATACTTGGTGTCATTCCTGTAGGAAATGATCCACATGGTTCAACCGTAACTATATTGGGCGAGTCTATGGCAAGTAATAGTAGAGAATATTTTGGACCAGTAACAATTGAAAGAGTAGGCGTTGAACTACAAGATGACAAGGGAAATCTTATGGATTTAAATGGTACAGATTGGTCATTTACATTTAAGGTAAAACAATTATATCAATATTAAAACTTTTGCTTTACAACGCCATATAAATCACTTATATTTGTTTGTTGTAATGTAATCAATTCCATTTGACCACTATAATATCTATCAAGAATCGTTTTTTGCTTTTGAAAATTACGTTTTATTCCAGATGCAAGATTTTTAAAAGCATCTATTGTTTCTTTGTGACTGAAATCAATCTTTCCTTGATCAGAAATCATTTTAAAAAAACTGAGTGCTATTTTAATGCTATCAAAATTATTAACAAGATTATGAATAAAAATTAAGGGTGTGCCATTTCTTACTTCAAATTGAAAATCATCTCTATTGCATATACCTGTATGCAGACTTACAAATAGTGCTGCTTCAACATCACTATTCGCAGGATTATCAATATCAGAGTAAAACTTATCTATTTCAGCTTTTTGAACATTCCTGGAATAATTTTTTGTTTCAATCATCACGGTCATACCATCTTCTCTTAGAATGAAGTCACCTCTGTGTGGTATAGTATGAGTGTCTTCTACATCTGCAGTAGGAAACATCATATTTAGTTTTGAATACACAATACCTTCTCCATCTTTACCTTTAAGAGAAGAGTTTTGCTGCCTTTGTAATTTAGATTCATAATCTTGTCTCATGCTATCACGCTTATCCCTTTCTTGCATAAGCAAATGCTGATGATTTGTTACCAAAGATTCAATCCTAACAGCATATCTAGATTCGACTTCAGTTTGTAGACTATTAAGCTTACTTAGTAAATCAGAATTAGTCTCCGTTAGACTTTTAATTTGCATATCATATTTTGTTCGTTCTCCCATAACTGCACCTTCAATACACGAAGATTGTTGCTGAGATGCATATAGTTTGTATTTTTCAAAAGAGTCTTGTAAACATTCATACTGTTTATTAGACTCTTCTATTTCATTAGAATGGCTACTTTTAAGAGCATCTATCTTTTTTTGCCATTCTTCATTATCCCATCCCTGAAGCTTAGTTGCGCCCTCTTTATAAACAAATAAACCTAGCCGGATAACGCTAAGTTTATTTTCGATAGAGAGAGAATGAAACTCACTAATAGAATTATTATCGGGAAGATATGTTTCAATAACATCATCAAGTGTTTTTTCCATGATGTTATTTACTAAGCGGACATGTTTAAACTTATTATCTATCTATTCAAGAGAGCTTCAACAAACTTCTCTTTACTTGCGCCATATTTAAGATGGCCAACTACATCGCATGTAGGAATATTTATATTTTTAAGAAGAGCCTCATGATCAGGATTAATATTTTCGTTATAAGAATGTTCGTATATTTGTTTTACAATATCTATATCAGCATTGGTCATTTCTAGTTCAATATCAATTCTCCCGCGTCGAGTAAGAGCAGGATCAAGAGCATCATAATGATTTGAAGTAATTACCATAACCCTTCCATGATTTTCTCTAATACCATCCAAAGCATTCAATATAGTTGAAAGAGTAATAGGACGAACCTCCTTTTTTTCTGGTTTCATAAATGAAAATGATCCGTCATTCCCGTCATCTTTATTAATTTTAAGCTTAGTAATGTCAATGTTTGTTCCACTAAAATCAATTTGTTTATCTTCTTGCTTATTTGTTCTGGATTTAACTAAATCGCTCTGTGCATCAATATCTTCAAAAAGCATGATTTTATCACCCCAAGTCAGATGTTCTTTATCTCGACGTCTATACTTAGTTTCAAAATATGCATTAAAAAATTGTTCTTCACTCTTCATTTCATTAATAGGAACTTCTATTATGTGACGATTTAACAGATTTGCTAACGCTTTAATAAGTGAAGTTTTGCCTGTTCCAGGTGGCCCTTTTAGACCAATGCCTAGTGTATATGGATGACCATTATCCTTGTACCATTGCTCATTTTCAATAAAAAACCTAATCTTATCAAGAAATAAGTCCTTTCCTTTAAAAAACATATTATCAAAACTTCTACTGGATTTAAACTCGACTTCATGCCATGAAGGACTATCATCATCGCTATTGCCACATCTATACCTATAAATAAAGACCTTTTCCTTTTTTTGTCGCTTAATATTTTCAATATATTTATGTGTAATTTTATTTACCATATCTTTTATTTTCAATACTGAAAGCGTGCTAGATAACAATTCGATTGATAGACGTTTTGTTTTTGATGATGCACCGCGATTTTTGTTGTCATCGCCATTATATTCGTCAACTGATTCAATTCTACATATAATATCTTTATCTAATCTCATTGGTCGTTGTGAATCACAAATATAGATTGTTTTACCATCACTTGTCGAGTCTCGTTCTTCATCATGTATAACAATTTGTTTTAATGTTGTAGCATTACCATTACCATTTTTGTTAATGTACTCCATAATTGCTTTAAACTCATCTGATAGATGAGCACTGACTCTTGAGTTCCATGGTCCATTGTGACATGATATGGTCCCTTCGATTATTAGTGAATTAATGTAAAATGTCCCACAAGACCAATAAGGGAGTATTTTTTTAACATAATGGTTATCGTCTAATAAAGTTGTAAATAAGGTATATAATATGAATGCTGTGGAGATATAAACTCCTCCCATAGATTCGTTATTTCTAAATAGGATAGATAGTATCGTTCCGTGTATAAACGGCGAGTGTATATCAAACATAATTGTACAATACTATGTGTAATATCTAAGCCATTTTGAATAGCGGTTTAGTGCAGTTTTTGAACAGCGGCTACGCCGCATGCCCTTCGGGCTGTTCAAAAACTAAACTTAAGAAAGAATAAAAAACTTATATTTCGGTGAGACGTGTGGTTTACGACTGGACTACCACTTGTGTGTTTTTTGTTAGCAAGTTGACTTAGCCATAAACATCGCCGCTAAGACACCCAATGCCAAACCAATATGATATTTTAATTGCATATGCCTGTAAATATCAAGCCATTTGCTTCTTTGTTCGTCTTTTGATAGTTCAAGAATCATGTAATCTGATTTAGGATGAATAATATAGAATAAATAACATGTTAGCAGCGTTATACCACCAACAGAACAAATAATTCCAGTTGACATTAGATTTGATTTTTTAAGTTTATCTGTGATTATTAAGAATAATATTGATAATACTAGTCCTACCGCATATCCTTTAAAATAAATATTGCGACGCTCCTTGATAATATTTTCATATTTGATTTTTTGACTTTCATCTAGAGTTTGGATAAACGCATCCTTATAATTAGAGTTATCAGCAGTTAATGCCATGTAAATATCAGCAATAAAAAATGCAATTGCTACAAAACACCATGTTTTACAAAGTTTCATATATATATTTATCAAATATATTATGCGATGACAATATCTCGATTTTACCACAGTATATATTAATGGATACCAATATTGATAATTACAATAACAATGAACTTATCTCTCTTTTGAAAGTTAGAAACGATGAGTCTCTAACTGTGGATATTCTTGCAGATAAAATAGACAGGACAATTCAGAAGGTAAAACAAGCAGATATAGATAATAATCCAGGGTTAGTTAAGTTTTTTCAAGACTGTTTTGTACGAATATCTCTTATGAAAGGATTTGAAATAACAGAAATACATCGCAATACATTGGCCTTACCACCATTACCGATTGTACCAGATAATATTGTTGTTCCTGGAAGGGACGATAATATGAAAATTATGGAACCAAAAATATACGCAGGTAATTTAACCCAACCTCAGCCAACAGCACAGTCTGTCTCTGCATATGCAAGACCGTATGCTCGAGGAACAGTAAATCCTGTAGAAAGAGAAACGATCAAGTATCTACTTACCATTAATAGTAAGTTTCGGCCAGAATACAAACCATACAACTGTAACATTGAAGTTGAACAACAAGAAACATTTCCTTCACAAGGAGACTTAATTAGAGATAAAACATTTTGTCGCAATAGCCCTGCAATTGTAAAAAGAGTAGTAGAATTGGAAGCATGTAGTAAATCAACAAATCGAGGATATAAAAATGCAGAGACAGATTTCATAGTCGAACTACAAGAGTCTTTGTCAAATGTTGTCAGTATTAAGTTAGCAGGATTAGAAATGATGAATGGATATTATTCAATATCGGAATATCTAGGCACAAATGTCTTTAGAATTACAACATATCAGTTTGATGAAACTATGCCACCAATTGATGGCGGCAATATTGGAAATGTTTCAGAACATACTATTTCAATATCCCAAGGCTCCTACTCGGTTGTTGAACTAATGGAAACTATAAATTGTGTTTTTCTTGCAAGCAGTCATATAGAACTTAATGCTGTAGAATTGAAATATGACTGCATTTCAGGAAAGTTTCATTTTGTTTTAAGAACCGAAGATGAAAATGGTGACCCAATTGTACCACCTGCTGGGATGGCATTTGGGTTTCAACTAGATTTCAGACATCCTCTTTATCCGCATAGAAGCCTCTTTTACAATTTAGGGTGGATGATGGGATATAGAGAAAGTATATATACCATGACCGGTAGCTATATTAGTTGTCCTTCTACAACATGTCTTTTAGGTATAGGAGGAGAAGCACCAGTAAACTTAATAGGAACCCATTATTTCTTAGTAGAAGTCGATGATTTTAATAATAACAACCCAGTCGTCCTGAATTATAATTGTGATACAGAGTTCTCTTTTAACATTCGCAATATTCTCGGTAAAGTACCTAACGCAGCTCACACGAATGAAGTATTATTCGAAGATTCTTCTGATAGAATATTTAAATCACGAAAATATTTTGGACCTGTAAAAATAAATAAATTGAAGATAAGAATCCTTGATGAAAACGGTAGACAGATTAATTTAAATAATAGTGATTTTACTATCAATATTGAAGTAGAAACACTTAATACGCCCTATAAAAATATGATTAGGTAGATGAGATTGGTTCATGTGGTTTCTGTACGTATTCCATATGTACCTTAATTAAACGCTTTGTCAGAGCATCAACGGTAAGATTTTTATTGAAGTAATCCAAATAAGCACTTGAATCACCATCAATGTCCTCAATCTCTAATAGTCTACATTCCTCATCAATTACAGGAATCACTCCGAGTCCTAAGCAGTCAACCACATGTGACTTTGGAGTTTTGTCCGTGATAAACGATTTTGTATAATTTTTCAAGTCCTTGATATATTCAATGTACATATCTTCTGTTTTATAAACATCCATCTTATCATCGGTGAAGTGATATGTCTTATCATTTCTAGTATTAGGTAAATCACTACTTTCTCTTTCTAGAAGAAGAGAATATGGTGTATACAATCCGCAATAAATACCCTTATTATCTAGCTGTGAAAGAACCTTATTGTCATAATTAAGAATTATTGCAATTGTTTTTCTGCTAGCAAACATATCACCTTTGAAAAGACTAGAGTCCTTGTAATCATAAATTAAACTGAATCCAGTGCGATAGTAATCACGTGTACATGACTGATTATAATTGATGTATTCGCTTTTCATAATTATCTGGATGATGGTTTTTTCTAGACTGGGTATGTCATTACGACTCCAGTTACCAAATAGATCATTTTTAGGACCAGAAATTACAAAACGATTTCCAAATAAGCGATTCGTAATATTTTGAACTATATTAATTCTTGGGTCATTAAAGCACATGATTGCCTCTATCTGTGTCCACAGTTCCATAGCAGAAGTTCTCATATGAGGGGGAAGTGAATTAGGATCAAGACAGGTTGTTGTCAAAAGACATTTAATATTATTACGTACAATATCTTTACCCTCGTGTGCTTTGAAATCAGAAAGCTTCCATGAACCTTCAAACCCAAAGAACTGTGCTAGATCAACATACCGTTCAGCTTCAAAGAACTCAGTAATAACGTTTTCTTTATTTACTAGAGTACTAAGAAGCTCCTGAGCAATCCTGGAAATAGGTGTGAGAGCGAGAGTTTTATGGTTTCTTAAATCATTAATTTCATCATCTGTCATATTATCAATACTAATATCTTGAAGTTTTGCATGTTGTTCTTCACTGGCTACTAATTCTTCATTATTATCAGACTGATAACGCATCAAACTTTCCATACCAAGGTTATCATCTGTACGTCTAACTAAAAACATACACATTGGATATTTGGCATTTTCAGATTTCATATTAACATCTCGCTTAAGACATACAATGGGACTAGTATAATCTTTATTTTCAAGCTCTTCTAATGAATTAACAATTATAACCGAATTAGACAAATAAAATGCGTCATTATTGCTTTCATGGATATTTTTAATACAACTCAACATGTTTAATAACATGTTGCTAGGGGTTAATTTATGCTCAGTCTCGACTTTAATAATATTTATTTTAAAGTCATAAAATCCTTTTATATGGTCATGTGTTTCATCTGAACACACTAGACAAAGTGTAGCATTTGGCATAAAAATATTGAGCGAAATTGCGACACCTAATATTGCATGACGGTCAGTTGATTGATTCTCTATACAGAAGTATCTCATTTGTATTATAACAAGATTAGTTGCCTTAACTCGTTTTAATGTCTATGTATAATTTATGCCTAAAAACATAGTCACTAGAAGCGCAACGGGCTTGGACTGTGCAAGCAGACGTTTAAGAACCGGTCATTTTACAAAATCTATAGATAAATCATGCTGTTGCTGCCCAGAGAATATAGATGACCAATTAACATTGTTTACTGATCAGATGAATATGATTACACGTAATTTCTTTGAACCATTTTACGAATCGCCACTATGTGTTGATCTAAAAAAATCTTATAACCAGATAAATGAGTTTTTTAACGAACAAAAGACAATATATGCAAATAAACCAGAGGTTATAACTCAAATTGATTTTATTGTCAATGCAATGACTATTGTCCGCGAAGATGCGTCACAATATTTCTTAAAGTCATTACAATTTGAATCATTATCTAGAGAGATTGAAACATCTATTCAAGGATTGTTACTGCATATTTATATGCTAAATAGTCGTATTGCCATTTTATCCGGTTATTCTGGAGAAAATACTGTTGGTGGTAGTACTAGTATTGAGGTTAAACAGATTCAAGATCCTCGTTATGCCGTTGCCAAATATCAGCCCAAATTATCAATGCTGACCTTTTTATTTCCAGATGAGCCTACCGGTAAATATTACTCTAAACTCAAAACGTTATTATCCATGTCAGGTATGTACGAAAATGAACAAGATATCACAAGTGATATGACCGACTTCTTAGATAGATATATTGTCAAATATAATCTGGATAAAACACTTGAACAGTGGATGTATGAAGAGGATAACATAAATCATGATGACATTGTTGATTACACTAACATTATTGAAAATGACGAACAGCATATTGAATTATTGAGACAATGGAAAGAGATAAACGGAAATACTATATTAGATGGTTCATTGACGATTGACGTGCGGAATATTGATAAGTATTTATCTAGTCATTATCATGCCAATTTATCGTATTTAAAAACACATTACAATGATCCACATCCAGTATGCCCACCATCAAACCCAGGATTGCATCCATGGCAATCACCTTTAGGAAGAATGATACCATTAAGCGGGTCATTTAGTTTAAATCCTGCGAATAATTTATCTTTTACAGCTTCAGATATTAATAGTTGTAATGATGAACTTCAAAAAACTTTAGACAAGATGTATTTAGTTTCTCAAGAAATAAATATTAGACAAAAGTCTACTTATAAACCACCTGTGTTTTCAAGATGTTCAGTTACTAAAAAACATAGAAAGGTTATGAAAAATAACTCAACGCGTAAAAATATTTGCCTATAATTTTTTCACCTTATAAAGTATAATGCCTAACGGATCCGATATTCTAAACAATCTTTCTGATGGAAAGCTAAGTGGAGTCCAGCTTGCTGGTACGTTCTCTATGGAACAACAGACTACAATTGATGCGTCTAGCATCAATGGACAAGTTCAGAAGCTTGTCCTAAAACTTAAGGAGACAGATCGTGGTACTGGTGCTTTCCAGACTATCAGTGCTGCTGCTTTCCTTGAAGTGGATGTTGATATGAACTTGATTCATAGTTTCAACCCTACTCACGCCGACGACGGAAAGGATGATTCTCATTCTCTCGCTGAGGCACATGTTGGCACAGACAGTGGTATCGATGCCGCCAAACGTGCCCTCGCATCCCAATATCGCCTGGATTTGCACAATTTTCTCTCTGTCGCGGACAATGCCAATCTTTCCCCTAACACTGAGTACGATGTAGCTAGCAAACTACTAACTACAAGCTGGTTCCCTGCAGGTGCCATTGTGTTAGATCTTGACGCTGACGATTCTATCAAGGATCGCATCACAGGCAATGTTACCGTGCAAGATGCCTCGGGTGCTGATCGTACATTTCTGGTTAGTGCTGATCAACTTGAGGCAGGCGTCATGATGTTTGCCAAGGTTAAGGTTGATTGCGCACAGGCTATGCCTCAAATCACCGGCATTACTACGTTTGAGCCTACTGGTGCTGTGATGAACAGCGATGATGGTGCCAATAATAAGGGTATTAAGATCGTACTCACTGGACTTGATAATTACAGTCTTGCTCAGGTTCTTACCGTCGCCACTGCTGATGGTGCCAGTGGTTCAATTAAAATCACTGAAGCTACAGCCCCTGGAGCTTCTGCTGCTGATGACTTTGAGGAGGTGATTCAGCTTGCTGATCTTATCGGCGAAGGGACTGTTGGTGATAAGATGGGTGATGCAGTCGTAGCAGCCATTGGCCAGAATGCCGATCTTATTAAGAGCTTTAAGTTGCAGGTGGACGGGGTTGCGCACGATTCTGACGGTGATTTCTCTGGTTTCTGCCGTCAACTGGCTGCTGACCCTTCTCGTACACAGGAGAACCCTTTCGTGGCAGGCGATAAGTTTATCATTAATAGCGCACCAAACCTACAATTGTCGGTACAACCTTTCCAGTATTCTTTCAGCGGTGGGCAAACTGCGGCTGGCGGTCAAGCTCTCAAATCTGTTAGCACAATCAACCTTTTCAAGTCGATGCCTGTATATGCTGTTCTAAAACAGAGTGCTGCACCTGCTCCTATGATGAAGACTTTTGGCGGAGTGCTTCATGAGTAAATTATTAAGCAATTAATAATCTTTTAAAAAATAACTATTTGTTGTTTACTAATTCAGTAACAAATAGTTTTGTTTGAAACATTTATTGTCTTTTTAGATAGTATAATGTTAAGAGATCCAAGAGACGATTTCGGCGGAGGTGTTCTTCCACCAGGTGACGATGACTTTGGCGGCAAAGTCATTCCTTCTGTGGTTGAAACACCTACATGGTCTTCGGGAGGACAATTAACCTTAACAGGGTCCACCGATGTAACTACCTCGGTCGCGATCATGATCGAGAATGCTGCAGATCTAGCTCTTGATAGAGCAGGTAAGTGGCAAATGATCGCTAGAACCAGTATTGCAGGCGGACGAATTGGATCAGCGGATGTAAGTCCGTTCGAGAGCTTGCAGTTAATACCTATTTTATTCGGAACTCAAGAAGTTCCAACTTACGGACAAGATGTAACATTTACTATGACAGTGGATCTCATTAGTCCATCCGGACAAAAGTTTTCTTATCAGGTTGAGGACGGAAAAGATCTTGTTGTTAGTAATAGAATAGATAACACAGGACCGGTACATGGTTCAGCAACACCGGCATCTAGTTTGGTGTATTCATTTGGTGTAACTGAGCAAGGTGTACAGACCAAAAGTGTATATTTTGATGTAACTGACCCAGAATCAGGTATTGTCTCATTGGCAACGCCAATTCTATCAACCTCATCATATGGCGCAACTATTACATATATTACAAATGTAACTATTACAAATGGAAGAAGGTTTATTTACAATCTTAATATTAATGGTTCACAAGTTGATGTTGGTACTAGTGCATCCGTTGGAGTTAGATTAAGTGCTCGTAACGGCGCGGGTATGACATCATCTTCAAGTTATGTTTATGCTACAATAAATAAAGCAGATGATTCAACAGGGCCAGTTATTTCTATGGGTGAAACACCTGCAATAGTTCTTACAGCATCAGCTGGTACATTAAATAACTCGACTTATAGAGCAATTGATTTCAATGCATCAGATGCATCTGGTATTAGCAGTGTGACGGTTAATGGTAATAATAGTACTTCAGAAAATATCAAATATTATGGAGTTTCTAATCTAGGAAATGGAAATTATCGTCAAACTATTTACGTTACAGCTGATAAATGTGCTATTGGCAGTACCGCTTCATTTAGCTATACCATAACTGTAACAGATAATAATGGTAATTCTACTTCTAAACAACATTCTGTCAATATGTCTCGTTATGATAATGTTGCACCAACATTTTCTGTTGTTACAGACCCAACTGATTTAACATTTTATACATCTTCTGGAACTGGACAAAGTGCTTACAGAACAGTGGTATATCGTGTTGTAGATGGACATACTTCGGTTGATAAAAATAGTGTAGAGGTTATAAGATCATCTGGGAGCGGATCATCTCCTACACATTACCAAGGGTGGAGCGGCGATGAGTTTCATTTTAGGTGGTACGTTAACTCTAATGATTATGGAATTGGTGCAGCAGCAACAAGAGAATCATTTTACATAAAAGTGAGAGATATCCACGGAAATCTAGGTACATCTTCAGTACTATCTTTTTTTGCAAAAGTATTAGATGATCAGAGCCCTAGTATTTCTGTTAAGCATGTTGATTCCAAAACTTTTTATACATCTAATAATACTGGAAACCCTAGCGGACAAACAAGTACAGGATATATCTACTGGTCTGCGTCTGATAATGTGTCTGTTGCATCTGCATCAGGCTCACGCATCGGAAGTACAAGTTATATTCAATCTGTTGGGTCAACATCTTCCACATCAAGTTACGGTGCACAATATAGAACATCTTATGTATTGATTTCCAATTTTTCATATAGTAGCAGCTACACAGCTAGAAGTTTAGTTAGACTAAGTGCTTCTGATGCAGCAGGAAATAACAAAACATCTGATGTATCTATTTCTGGACGTTTGATTGATAACACCAAACCTTACTTCAGTAATATCCCTGCTTCACAAGACAAAACATGGTATACTTCTGGAGGAGCTAGCCAAGGCTTTACATTTTCAAAAACGGTAGATGTTTCTGATCAGCATCAAAGCATTGCAAGTCATTCAGTTACTAAACTTGCTGGTACGTTTACAAATGTAACTAGTAGTTTATCTGGAGGAAAAATATCATTTTCCTTCACACCTGGTTCTAATAGTCAAACTGCAAACGGTAATTGGGTTAGCCAAACTGTGAGAATCTCTATTACTGATTCTGCCGGCAATAGTCAGACAATTGACTGGACTGGAAGAACCCGATTTATAGATAATACTACTCCTATCATTTCACCTACAAGCGGATCTACAAACGAAGAAAACTGCAATTTCTTTAAATCAAGTCCTCAAAATGTTTCGCGTACTGTTTACTTTACTGTATCTGATTCATTTTCAGCAATTGATACAGGTAGTTTCACAATCAGCACGCCTAGCATTTATTACATGTCCGTATCAGGCATTTCAAATCATAGTGGAAATACCTACAAATACACTTGCACAATACCTGTATCTGGTAAGGCGATTCATCCTACTAGAATATTTTGGGGACATGTCGATGTCACTGCAGATGATATTTATGGAAACCGAGGTAGTATGAGAACTAGTTTCTATGGTTCACATTTTGATGATGTTTCTCCATCTATCGGTAATGTATCCGCGCCTGCTTACAACTTCACCACTTCTGGAGGACAAACATCTATTACCAATACTCTTACATTCCGTGCTACTGATGCACATTCTGGAATTAACACACCTACGGTTTCAGGATCAAATGGCGCGACTGCGGGAACTATTACCGCTGGGTCAAACGGCTATTACACATGTCCTGTTACTGTCATCAGACCTGGTCTTACAAATGCTATTATGGCGAAGGTTGCGATCAATGTCTCTGATGTGCATGGTAATCAAGCTGGAACTTTTAATTACACCTTACCTGGATCCTATGTGGATAATAAGGGACCTCAAATTGGAGCCCCTTCAGGAAATAGTACAGTTAATTTTGCAGTAAGCAGTGGAACAAGTACAATTGATCGCTCAATTTCGGTTGGAGTAACAGATGAAATTGCACTTAGCAGTATTACTGTCACGCCAATAAATGGTGCTAAAGGTGAAGTATTAAATCTAAGTTCTATTTCAGGAACCTCATCTACAGCCACATTTAAAATTAGACATGTCAGATCTGAATATTCAGCAAATAGCAGTCAAACTGAAACATATAGAATTAACTGTTCCGATACTGCAGGTAATAATGGATCTAGAGATGTCTCTATCAGTGTAAATTACAATGATGATACTAGTCCAATAATTTCTAATGCTGCTACCACAATTTCCGCAAACTTCACCGAATCAAATCCTCAATCTGTTAAGGTTCTAACTTACACATTCAATGTTAGTGATACTGGTTCTGGGGTTAAAAGTGTAAATGCTCTTTCTGACATAACAATTACTCAGCCTGTTAAAGGTTCTGGTACATCTTACAGCATGACAGCAACTGTAGATCGCGGATCTTTCACACATAATGGTTCATATCATAATGTTGGAGGTATCGATATTAGTGTCCGAGATCACGCAAATAATATTAGCACTCATGGAGTTACTGTAAGAGCCAAGCTGACAGATAATGTATCTCCTGTACTCGATTCTGTATCACCATCAAATGTAAATATGACTACTACTGGTTCTAATGTAACCCAGTCGTTTGCAATTGGTGTTTCTGACTCGGGTGCAATTAATTCTTCATCTGTTCAAGCACAAAGAACTGCCGGTAATGGTGCGATCTCAGCAAGTTTCTCTTCCGGCAAATTGAATGTTGTTATTACTAATATTCCTAGCAATTACACTGCTAATAATGTATATGTCAGTGAGAGTTATAGAGTTAGAATTGCAGATGATAACGGAAACTATTCTTCTTGGAGAACAATTGCATTCTCAGCTAGAACAAGAGACACTACCCCACCAACAATCACTTCTGTATCAGCACCTTCATTCATATTCTCTGAATCTGGTGCAAGTCAACTCACAAAGTCAGGTGTTATTCGTCTTACTGATGCTCATATGGGAATCAACGTTGGTTCTTTCAATGCATCAATGAATCCATCTAATCGTGGTGTTGATGTAGACCGAATGATTCTTACAGCTGGGCCTGGAGCGAATGAATATACATACAACCTTACTGTTAACAAAAATGGTCAATCAGCAAGCGGGTCAGCTGTTAGCCTGGCTCTTACAATGAGTATTCAGGATAATGCATCTAATTCCGCATCAACAACTGCTTTTATTCCAGTTACGGTGAATGATGACATTGCACCAACAATTACATTTACAAATGTACCATCTGTCAGTGCTCTTTCATCACAAGGACGCATCAAAACTTACACTGTTTCTTATACAGTTAGTGATTCAACTGATGGTAATCCTCCAGCAAATAAGGTTTCTTTGGCTCAAAAAGGCGCTGCAATTGCAAATGTTAGTATCGGTGCTACTCAAAAGATTGGTTCCGCTTATTACAATGCAGTTACTGTAAACGCGAGCAGTCTTGGACATAATAGTGTTGCTAACATATACTTTACTGCTAGTGCGAGAGATTCAGCTGGAAATGTTGGATCAAAAGATAGTGGAGTGAGTGCTGTAACTGTTGTTGATGATGTCAAACCTACTATATCTGTTTCGTCTAGTGCAAGCAACATTACTCTTAACAATACCAATAATCAGTCTCAATCAGTATCAGCAACATTCCTTGTATCTGATGATCTTACTTCGGCTGGTTCATTGAATGTTAATGCACATGGGGCATCCAAATCACATAGTAATGGTACTGTCACTCTTACAAAGACATTTACTTACGCAAGTGGAACTAGTGGTGGCCAGGAATTACGCTGTACAGTAACAGATGCAGCTGGTAATAGTTCCGTGGCTACTAGTTCATTCACCGTAAACAGACATAGTTATGACTTAACTGCTCCTACCATAACTGCTCCTACATCACTAACAAATGGTGGTAGTAACAAAGTTATTCTAGATGCTAATACATCATCGTTTACATTTACCATCGCAGCAACTATTACTGATTCTGGTTCAGGTGTCAACCCTTCAACTGTAAAGATCTCAAGTAATAGCAGTTCGATCAGTGGACAGGTACTTCATAATACATTTAATCCATCAACCGGAGCAGCAACATTCCGAGTTACATGGGCTCTGAATGATTCGAGATGGTCTACTCTATGGAGCAACGGAACTTCTACTGTTTTTAGTGAAATATTTACTATTCATGCAAGTGATCTTGAAGGAGCACCTTATACCAACTCTGCAAGCAGAACTATTCAGATTAATTTGGCCAGACGTGATGTAGTTGCACCCTCATTAAGTATTAGTTCAGTTAAAACGCGTGGGTCAAATATTACCGGATCTAACCCGCTGTTATTTAGTGACATCGATAGAACAAGTGATGAATTGGTTATTAATATGGTTGCATCTGATGCACAGACTAACCTAAACTCTAATTCTTGGAAATTAACTCTTGCTCCTGTTCCAGCTACTGGTAATACAATCACATATGCCACAGCGAATGGTTCATACAACTTTGGAGATGATGCTTCTACTGGATTAGACGTAGCAAATACATCTGGAAATAATTATCAAATTGCAATGAGACTTCAGTCTCCTAACAATAATAGTATTCTAGGTAATATTTCAAGCGGTGGTATTCCTTTTGGAAACTCTACCCTTCGTGCTACATTGACAGTTGGCGATAATAACAGTAATTCAACTACCACCTCTTCTGATTTTATAATTAAAAGAGTAGATTCATCATCGCCAAATGTTGGTAATTTGATTGCTCGTTCAGGTAGTTTAACAAATATTTCGGTAAGTCATTCATCCACCACATACACACATAAGGTGAAAGTTGCAGCTTCAGACTCTGGTTCTGGATTACAATCAGTGACAATGAATAATTCATATGTTGCTGATTCGCCATCCAGTGCAAATGAATCTGGCACGCTTTACTATTACTTTAAAAGAGTGTATACATTTGCTGAAGTATGGCAGGATAAGCACGCCTCGACTATAACAGTATCTGGATTGAGAGCAACTGCAAGAGATATTCAGGGCAATGCAAGCAATAGTAACTCAGTAAATGTAGTAGTGACGGCAAATGATACAGAGAATCCTCTCATCGCTTATAAGTCAATTACTGCCAGTACATTGAATATGAATACATCAACTAGTACAACTGCTCAACAGACATTCACGGTAATAATCGAGGATGATGATACCAGATCATCAGCAGTTGCTGTAACTATTAGTGAAGTTGAAGGTTCAGGATCTCTAACTTTGACAAATATTACCGGATCAGCAGAACGTCGTGTTTTCACTGGAAATTACACATACATGCAATCATCCTTTAGTCCAGGATCTTATAACAGAAATTGGAATATTAGTGTTGTTGATGCAGCAGGTAATTCTAGCAGTGATTCATTCCCAGAGTTTGGAGTCAATGTTGTTGATACAACTAACCCTTCTATCAGTTCTGTAACTATTTTCAATAGCAGTGGTCAATCCGTTACATCAGCAAATCTTGATACATCAACTAACACCGGGTTCTCTGGTTATATAGATGTTATTATGTCTGATGTTCACAGTAGTGTCAATGTCTCTTCGCTAGCTGTCACCTCTGGGGCTCCAGTAGTTATAGGAGGTGTTCAAGTGCTGGGATCTACAAAGGGTCGTGTTAGCATTGCAATTGGTGCATCTTCTATGGCATCAGCACTTGGATATGGTTCTAAAAATATTGTGTTTAATGTATCTGTAAAAGATGTCTACAACAATGGAACCTCAACTGCAAAATCCATGGGTCTTATTATTAATGACTCTACCCCTCCAACAATTTCAAATGTATCAGTGTCTAATATTTCTATGAATTACGACATTGATGGCGTAAATGATCCAGATGATCAAGCCTTTGTACTAAAAGCCAATGTGACAGATGCAGGAAGTGGACTAAACTCAGTCTCGGCTTCCGTTACATTTAACACTGGCATTGTAAATGGTACAAACGCAGCTCTGTCATTTATTAGAAGAGTTGGTTCCTTATATGAGTGGCGTTACATTGTTTCACATGATGATCTCAGTATTAATGCCAGTGCCACTCCTTATACATTCAAGATTACTGCAAATCCTAATTATGGTAGCAATACTACTAAAACGGTGACTGCAACTGCACAACTACGAGATGATACTGGTCCAAGACTATCAATGCCTCCTGTTGAGAGATTATCAGGTCAGGCTCTTTCTGTAAACGAACGCGTGGATATTTTGACTAGTGTTGGGTCTGTTGTTCTTGTATATGAAGTAACTGCTGTAGAGAAGTCTGATCCGATTACTCTATCAAATATTACATCTGACGCAGGAGATCTTGATTATGTAATTCAATCAACCACAGCTAAATCTGTTAAGGCAACTGTTACTTACACAGCAGCACAGGTATTGGCTCTAACATCTGGTAATTATAATTCAGATACAAGTCACAAAGTTACTATGGTTGTGAGTGATAAGTTTGGCAATCAGTCAACAGTACAATCTGCTGCTTATCGTCTCAGAGTATATGATAACCAAAATCCTACTGTTAGCAACTTTGTAGCAAGTGATACCACTGTTGTTTTAAAGACATCTTCAAAGAGTCAAACCATTGATTTCACCGCTCAAATTGCTGATAATGTTTCTATCGCTTCATACTCTTTGCCGGGGACAACATTCATTAACAAGTCTGGAAATACATATAGATGGCGTAAAACATTCGACTATGTCAATTATAGTTATGGCTTAGCAAATGAAACATATACTCTTACTGTTGTTGACTCAAATGGCAATACCGTTTCAGTAAATGAAGGTATAAGTGTGACCAAGATTGATGATGAGATACCAGCTATTACCAGTTTCAGTGCAAATGATACAACTGTTACACTTCTCACTACATCGCAGACACAAGTTGTTACGTTTAACGCTGTTATGAGTGATAATGTGGCAATTACATCGTTTAATATACCTGGTCTAGTATTTATTGGTAAATCTGGCAATGATTACACTTGGGGAAAAACTTATAGATATTCGGACTATTCATATGGTTCAGTGTCAGAAGTGTTTACTTTAACAATTCGGGACGCAGCAGGAAATATTAGAACCGCCACGGAAACAATCAATGTTTCGAAAACAGACAATGAGAATCCCGTGATTAGTTCTTTCTCAGCTGACAGTAGTAATGTTACATTACTAACATCTGCAAAGACAAAGGTGGTAACATTCACAGCTGACATTTCAGATAATGTTGCAATTTCTAGTGCTACTCTTAATGGAGGAGTCAATCCAGTTATTACAACTGGTAATAGAAGAACATGGGTTAAAACTTTCAACTATGTAAGTTACGCCTATGGAAGTACAACTGACACATTTACTCTTACTGTAACTGATTCTAATGGTAACAAAACTACAAATGCAATCAATGTTGTAGTAACTAAAAGTGATGACCAGCATCCTTCTATCAGTAATTTTTCTATTAACGACGATACCATTGTTTTGAAAACATCCAATAAAGCAACTGCTCGAACAATCACTGCCACTATAAGCGATAATGTCAGTATTGTAGATGTTAAATTGCCAAATGCTACTTTCGTAGGTGCATCTAACAATTTATACACATGGAATGTATTTTATGCATATGCTGATTATAATTATGGTAATCAGACTGAGACCTATACTGTAACGGCAACTGATTCATCTGGCAATTCAACTACGAAGTCTATCTCAGTCAGTATTAGTAAATCAGATGATCAAGCTCCAAGTATTTCAAACTTTATTGCATCACCTGACACAGTAACCCTTCTTACGTCTGCTAAGAGTAAAACGATTAATATCACAGCGACTATCTCTGATAATGTTGCAGTTGATAATGTTGATCTTCCAGGTGCCCAATTGGTAAGTAATAGTAACGGAAGTTACTTGTGGCGCAAGACATACGACTATGCTAATTATAGCTTTGGTTCGGTAACAGACAGTCTCGTACTATCAGTGACAGATAATTCTGGAAACAGTTCTTCTGCAACGGAAAGTGTACTTGTAACGAAAAGTGATGACGAGAAGCCAGTAATTACCTCCTTTTCTGGAAGTGCAAACGCAGTATCTTTGACAACAAGTGTGCCATCTAGAACTGTTACATTCACTGCTGTGATAAGTGATAATGTCAGCTTAGCAAATGTCACTCTTCCTGGAGCAACTTCTGTTGGTGTTTCCGGTTCTACATACACTTGGAGAAAAACATACTCTTATGCAGATTATGGATTCGGTGCAAATGTCGCAACTGATTCACTTACTTTGACTGCTACTGATACGAGTGGTAATGCATCAACTGCTTCTGTAGCAGTAGCGATTACCAAGCGTGATGATGAAAAGCCAGTTATCAATTCATTTACTATTGACAGAAATGCGATTTCTCTAAAAACTAGTGCACAAGAGGTGGTTGCTGAGTTTAGTGCTAATATCAGTGATAATGTAGCTATTGCAAATGCAACTATAAACGGCGGAACTGTTCCCGTTGATACTTCTGGATCCATAAGAAGATGGACCAAGGCATTTAAGTATGGTGATTTCTCGTTTGGTTCTACTACTCAAACATTTGTTCTAACTGTAACAGATACATCTGATAATATCAGAACTGCTTCACTAAACGTTGTTGTAACTAAGAGTGATGATGAGAATCCGGTTATATCTAGTTTCACAATTTCAGATGAAAGCATTAGTTTAAGTACTAACAATCAATCTCAGACTGTGACATTTACTGCAGTTGCAAGTGATAATGTAAGTATTTCAAAATTGGTTCTACTTGGTGCATCTGTACAAGGTGTTATTGGAAACACATACACATGGGAAAAGACATTCTTGTATAGCGACTATGCTTTTGGTACTACACCTGAAACCTACACCGTGGTTGCCACTGATACTTCTGAAAACACGACTTCTAAGAGCCTAAGTATAACTGTAAGTAAGGGAGACACTGAGGATCCGGTTATTTCAAGTTTTATAGCTGACAATGCAAAGATCTATGTTAAAACATCGGATAAGAGTAAAACTGTCACCTTAACTGCTATTATTAGTGATAATGTAGCGGTTACAAACACGTCACTCCCAGGAGCTACATCTGCAGGTGTTTCTGGAAGCACATATACTTGGACAAAGGATTATTACTATGAAAACAACAATTATGGAGAAAATCAAGATATGCTAACACTTACAGTAACTGATGCAGCTGGAAACACTGCTACAGCGAATAAGCTTATAAGAATTATAAAGATTGATGATGAGAGTCCTGCTATTACAAGTTTTACTGCAAATCCAAGTGTAGTGAACATTAAGACCAGTGCACAAAATCAGACTGTCACATTAACTGCTATTATTAGTGATAATGTAGCGGTTACAAATACATCACTTCCTGGAGCTACATATGTCGGTAAATTAGGAAACACTTATACTTGGAGAAAAGAATATGAGTATGCTGATTACTCTTATGGTACGGCGTCTGATAATATGACTCTTGAAGTTAGTGACGCAGAAGGCAATAATAGCACAGATTCTCTATCAGTGACTGTTATAAAGAGTGATGACAAGAAGCCAACAATCACTTCATTAACCGCTTCCAGTCAAAATGTTTCAGTTATTACAAGTGCGCAATCACAGAGTGTAACTTTCACTGCAGTAATCTCAGATAATGTATCAATTGGTTCAGCTGTTCTTGATGGTGACGTTGTTGAGGGAACTACTACTGGCGGGACTAGAACATGGACCAAGACATACGAATATGGTTCATATTCTTTCGGTTCCACAAGCGAGACATATAATCTTACTGTGATTGATACCTCGGGAAATCAAGAAACTGCTTCAATCAGTGTTATTATTGTAAAGAGTGATGATGAGAATCCTACTATATCGAGTTTCAGTGCTGACAATCTTACACCAGAGGTTTATACTTCATCTCAGTCTCAGACTGTAACATTCACTGCTATTATTACTGATAATGTTAATATCGCTTCTGTATCACTACCTTCGGCAACTTATGTTGGTGTGATAGGAAATACTCATACATGGAGAAAGGAGCTTAAGTATGTTGATCTCTCTTATGGAACTACTGAGATAGTCAATACTTTAACTGTTAAGGATTCATCCGGTAATACAACTTCCAAAAGTGTGACTATTAATGTAACAAAGAGTGATGATGAAAACCCATCAGTTACAAACTTTGCTGCAGATAATGATTCAATCATTGTTAAGACATCTGATAAGAGCAAGACTGTAACTTTCACTGCTAATATTTCAGATAATGTTGGTATTCAATCTATTAACTTGCCTGGTGCAACTCTTGCGAATCAATCTGGTGCCGTATACACTTGGACAAAGGTATATAACTATAGTGATTATCAATATGGTGCTAACACTGATACGTTAACGTTGAAAGTAATTGATACAGCCGCGAATGAAATTAATATTTCTGAAGTAGTTACTATTACCAAGATAGACGATGAAACACCTGTTATTTCTAACTTTTCAGCAAGTGACTCTGGTGTTGTTATTAAGACCTCAGTAAAGTCAAAAACTGTTACATTCACTGCTAATATTGCAGATAATGTCAGTATTCAGACAACTAGTCTTCCAGGAGCAAGCTATATAGGCAAGGTTGGCAATGAATATACATGGTCAAAGACATACAATTACGCTGACTATCAATATGGTAGTGTTAATGATACGTTGACACTCACTGTAACCGATTGGACTGGAAATGTGTCAATTGAACAAGTAGTTGTCGCGGTAACAAAGGTTGATGATCAAGATCCATCTATTCTTGCATTTACTGTTGATGATTCCTCTGTGACACTTTTAACTTCATCTAAAACCCAATTGGTGACATTTGAAGCGCGCGTGAGTGATAACGTCAATATAAGTAAGGTAACACTTAATGGAGGTGTTACTGAAGTTGTTAAAACCGGTCTTAATCGATCATGGACAAAATTATACGACTATGAGAGATTTAACTATGGTTCTGTTAGTGAAACATTTACTCTTACAGTAGAAGATACATCTGGTAATACTAAGGTTGAAACCTTAAATGTAGTTATTACTAAATCGGATGACGAAAGTCCTGTCATCTCAAGTTTTACAGTGGATGATGCAACTGTATCTCTACTAACTTCTTCTAAGGTACAAACAGTAGCTTACACTGCAGTTATTTCCGACAATGTGAGTGTGACCGGCGTTTCTACCCCAGGAGGAGGAGCGGCAACTGTCATAGGTAACACATATACTTGGACCAAACAATTCCTGTATGGTGATTACTCTTATGGAAATACTCCAGAGACACATACGGTGGTAGCAGAGGATGCAGCAGGAAATACTGCTTCGGCATCAGTCAATATCATTGTCTCTAAAATCGATAATCAGGAACCGACTAGCACGTCGATTACTGTAGATAAAACAGATTTCGATCTTACTCAAAATGAGAGCACTACGCTCACAATAACCGCTGGTTTCAGAGATCTTCAGACCGGCATGAGTAATGTAGCGGGATCTGCTAAGGTGCTTCTAGAAAATGGTTCTGAACTTGATTCATCCAGAATTGATAGTGTGACTATTACTACCAGCAATGGTGGTTCTGATTCAAGTGTGGTTGCCGTAATCAATGTATCATTTGATGATCTTGATTATGGTAATAATAGACTCGCTTTTAAGATCAGTGCAGGAGATAACTCTAACAACTCAATTATTTCAGATCTTGTAACTATCAACGGTAACAAGTATGATTCTATTCCTCCTGAAATCATAAGCTACAAGCTTAGAATTGATGGCGTGGAAACCAATTCGGTTGACTTCAATGAAACAACACGTACTACTGCGGTTCTAACACTCGAGGCAAAGGTAAAGGATAATAAAGCAGGGACTGTTGTCAAGGTTAATAATGTGACAACTGCGAACATTACTCCTATTGATGGCGTTGCAAATGGTACAACTCATGTATGGAGTTATAATTTGGTTAATACCACATACCCTATTGAAGATGTAACTAATCTGAATTATACTGTCACTGTTAACGATGCAGATGGTCTAACCGCTGTTTCACAAACGCTCCCTTTGAAAGTAACTAGAATAGACAATATTCCTCCTAAAATCACTATCAATAGTGTAGAGGCAATTGAACTTCAACTAGGAACTGGTAATCAACTGACAGATATTATTAGTGGTAACAATGAGTTTACATTGAAGAGCAACCCAGCTCTTGCTACTCATAGTGCTAAACTAGTAATTAAAATGTCTGTTGAAGAAAACAACACTCTTGCTCCCGGATATCCTTCAATTCATCCTGTTAATGGATGGATAAAGGGTAGTGCTTCTGGAAATAATTATGTATTTACAAAGATTGTAACTGGAGCTGAACTCGATTTAGGTATTAACAATCTAGCATTCAGAATCACAGCTACTGATAGTGCAGCTAGTTCTAACTCTGATTTCGAAGATGTTACCTTTATTGGAAATGTGATTGATAACACGAATCCTGTAATTTCATCATTTACTATGAGCGGAGTTCCAGAGGTTAGTGGTGTGCCTACCATTCTATTGAAAGAGAGTGATTCTCAGAATACTGTTACTGCTAGCTTCAATTTAGCAACTAGTGATAATGGGACAATGTCAAAGATAAATGTTCAGATAAGAGATTCTGTAAACAATATTTCATTTGATTTATCTCCTCTTACTTCTGGGTCTGGAAACTTCACATTTGCTAAGACATTCGCTTATAGCGATTTCAACTTAGCCAACAGTGTTATTTCCAATCTTGTAATAAATGCGCGTGTTGAGGATGCTGCTGGAAATATTACCATGTCAAATCCAATTGAAGCCCAGCTGAGACAAGTTGACGATGTATCGCCTGTAATGACATATAATTTAACTGGTGCTTACACTTCAACTGCAAATGATGTGGTTCTAGAAGATGGTCATTTATGGACTTACAAGTCATCATTACAGAAAGCTCAATCAGGAACTGCTTACTTAAAGGCAGTTGTAACTGGTAGCGATCCTAGAGGAATAACATCTATTAATGTAACTGCTACCTCTTCTCAGGCGAATGCTCCAGTTATTACTATGACTGAGGGGAATAATGGTATTTTCACAGGATCATTGTCATACAATGCATTGCCTGAATATGGTGTTGCATACACTTACCAAATCACTGCAACCGTGACTGATGCCCAATCACAACAAAGTGTTGAAACTAAAAACATCTCATTCAATAAACTAGATGATATTTCTCCAACTGCATCACTTGCGCTTGTTGAAGGACTGGTTGGAGGTGTAAAGAGTATGTCAACTGCATCAAATAACGATAATGTTATTTATCTTGAACTTGATGTAAATGAAAACACAATATTAGCTTTATCTAATAATCCTACTCTATCTCTACTTGGATCTGGTGCACAAACAACACTTGTTAATTTTGCCCCCTCAGGTAGTGGCGCGAGCGGTCGATACAGATATCAGATTTCTTTAGATAAAAGTGATTATCAGTTTACAAATCTTAAAGCAGGATTTGATCAGGGAAGTAGAATTGCGAATGAGAGTGTTAAGTTATCTTTGGCTGATCATGCAGGTAATACTTTAGAGGGAGAACCAGTTGAGTTACTAACATTCTCAGTGGAATTAACTGATGATGGAAATCCATTTTCTAAATCGATTTCTTACTCTGCCAATAATGGTATTCAATCTGCTGGTGTTAATTCCAAGCAATTCAATCTGTCTGTCAATAATGTGAGTGATGGAACAAAAATAACTATTGCAGCTGCATTAGGCGATAATGAGACAAACCTAGATCCTGACGCATTTGGTATCAGCGGATTTAATGCTACCAAGAGCTTTAATGTTGCAACAAAAACAGCTTTCTTTGAAATTACTGTCAATAGAGCATTCTATGATACTCTTGCACTATATGATGAATATGAAAGCAAGGCCTTTACAATCACATTTAAGGATCTTGCCGGAAACATCAATACTATTGAAGATTCATTAGAGTTCAAAAGAACGGATAGTGACGACCCTATTATCAACAGCTGGACTGCAAATGGTAGCGTGGATGCAACTATTATCCATTATGATCATCATACACATGCTAATCAGCAAACAATCAATGTATCTCTATCTGCAAATGTAAGCGATGAGCGACTATCTAATATGTACTATACTACTACTAAGAATGGTGTTCTTCTTCCTGGAAATACTGGAACAGGTTCTTGGGTAAATCAAACATTTGCATCGGTGAGACCTCCTCGCGGATCAGATGCATGGGGTACAATTGATAACTACATCTTCAAACTATATGCAGTTGATGCAAATGGGGCAACTGTGAGTGCTGAAGCAACTCTCGCTGTCAAGTTCTTAGATGTAACAGCTCCTAGTATTAATAATCTACTCTTTATGGATTTATCTCGATCTAACATATCTGAACTTCAGATATTGACTGAAAACGAGCCTGATGCACAAGCAATTGTGCGTGAGACAATCGTTAGAGCATCTGCCGATGACTTTGTTGATACTTTGGATCAGATGACTGTTGAATTGGTTGCTGCTGATAATCTTAGTGGCAATGTTATTACCAAAATTGAGAGATTGGACAATGTCAATACTTCTGTGGTTGAGTTTAAGGTTACAATGACTACTGGTACTTACTTGACTGGAGTTATTCAGCCGATTACTGTACGTCTTAACGTAACTGACAGAACTGGAAACCTCCGTTCTGATACTCGCTCATTGAATGTAAAGATTAGCGACAACCAGGCTCCTGTGATATACAGTCTGACTTCAGATATTGTTGGTGATAAAACTTCTTACCCGAATCATGTTCGTGCTACCTCAAATATTAATAACAAGGTAGTAACAAATGTAATTACAGCATACGTTTATGATGAAACCGAGGTGGATCTATCTACTGCTTCATTCACAGATGCGAATGGTAAGGCTTACAATGTAGTAAGTGCAGTTTCAACTGGTACATATAATGCGAGTCCTTCGTGGAAGATAATTGCTCAACGCGAGATTAACTACGACGAACAAGAACTTGCACTAGGAACCAATACTATAACTGTCACAGCAACTGTTTCTGATGTTAACAGCAATGTATCTCAGGCAGTTAGTGTAGATCAGACAGTATACAAAGAAGATGCGCTTGCACCTACTCTATTAGCAATGGGTCTGTATGACAACAATGCAACCACAGTAAAGGATAATGCATGGCCTGCTGCTTTAATTGATGTAGTAAGTGATACTAATATTGATGCAAATGGTGCTGCTAACGCAAAGGGAAAATCAGTATTTGTTATTATGAATGCTCATGTAACAAACGATATTACTGATCAAGTGCTCTTTGAGGCGGGAGGTGAAAGTGATGAAAGTTCTTTGATAATGTGCATCAAGAACAACAGATTTGTTGTGGCAGCTGGATCTAACTCAGGTTCTGCTCTTCATAATACTAGTGCTATTTTATCATTTGATATGAGAAATGATGCTTCATCAAATCCTCTTGCAAGTCATATGGGAAGTGGTTCAGCAATTGAATTAGCACTACTTGTAAGACTTGATGTTGGTGCAATTATTCTATATGTGAATGGTAAATTAGCCGGAGCAGCACAAGCTGATGAGCGTAACATGCCAGCATGGGCTGGTTCAGTACCAGAAATTGCAATGGGTCATCTTGTAAGTAGTAATAAGCGCAATGCATTTGGTCCAAATGTTTCTGGTGGTGTAGATGATTACAACTGGTCTGGCGATATTTTAGGTATGGAAGTGTATGAATGGTCTTCTGTTAATAGTACAAAGGTCGCAGCCGAGGCAGCCTCAATCAATGTTTCGTTAGATGTTAATAATAAGAACTATAGAGGTGAACTAATATTCACATGTCTTGATAATGAGCCTGATGTAGTTGCAAAACTAAGCAAAAACGCTGTATCCACAAGTGAATCGATAATCAATGGCATTGTAAGAAATGATATTGTTTACGATTATGCAACCGTTTCTGGAACAACTACGACTACTGACAACTTTATTGCCAATGCAGTGCAGTGGCAAACGATTGGTTTAAATAAAACCCAGCCATTGCAGGCATCTAGAGCGATGTCTATCGTCTATCAGAATCTTGATATTGAAGCGCCTGTGGTCAATGGATTCACAATACTGAATGAATCTAATGGTGATGCACAAATTAATGATGGGGATATTGTACAGCTAAGCTCTACATCTAATATAGCTCTGAAGTTTACCATAAATGCATCTGATAATTCGGGTATTGTATCTGCTACTGATACATTTGCTCTTTCGGTAGGAGGTCAAGATTTCACACAGCTGTCATCTCAAGTTGCAGGTGATGCATTTTCATTCAGATATACTGCTGATTGGAAAGACTTCTTTGCAACAGGTGATCCTACCTCTAGTGGCGACTACTACATGAACGTAGTAGCAAGTGTACGGGATGCAGCAGGTAATATTTCTGTTTCTAAAAACAGAACTCTTCATTTCAGAACAACTGATAATACTGCACCAATCATCTCTTCTGCTGCATTCATTGCCCCAGTCGGGATGGCAACAACTGGCTCAGTTAATAATAATGATTACATGGGTATTATTACATTGAGTTCTGCAAATCCATCAGTACAGGTAAGAATGAAGGTTGATTATACTGATAACAATACTAGATATAGTGGAGGATTCAGTGTTAGCGGAACAGGTTCTGTCTATACAAATGGCCCATCGCCTCGCTCTACTTGGTCACTCGATAATACAACAGACAATGGAATCGGTGGATATAGTGCAACACTTGTATCAACGTATGAGTATTCTCAACTTTCTATTAAGAATGCGAATCAGTACAGATTTGGAAATGATGGAAACATTGAACAGTTAACTGCTGTTCTGTCAGATCCTCATGGAAATCAGACTTCCTTCCAGTTTAATGTCAAGGTATTTATGGTTGATGATGCTGCTCCTTCTCTTCCTCAGCTTGTTGTAAGTCCGTCCAGTATAGTTCTTCAGCCCGGTGATGTAAATAAAATGATTACATTAACTGTTACCACACATGATAACAGTAATATTATTGCAGACGATGTCTCAATAGTAGTAACATCAAGTGGACAGGATGATATTTCTGGTCTGATCTCTACATTCAGCGATATTACAGGTGGTAATCCCTATCCTAGCAACAAAAAGGTGTTTTCTGCCCAATTGGAACTGGATTATAATGATATAACAGGACCATATTCGGTTGATAAGACATATGGATTTGCGATAATTGTTAAGGATTCATTCCAAAACACTACTACCAACAATTCAGCAGGCCAACTTGTAATTCAGCGTGTGGATAATCAACCACCAATATTACAACAGGTAAAACGCAATGCGCTAAGTCAACTCTACAATACCTCAATTCCTGCAAGTAAATATACCGCTATTTATAATGAAGTTGCTGTGAGTGCAAGCGGCGATGGTGGAAGTGATCTGAGATTTGCTATAGAAGATGTTGGAGGTTTGAGTACAGATTTGTTCATAAAACGGTCTGTATATGCAGTTGCCGACGCAACAAATCCAATTCTTTCTGATCCAGACTTTTCTAGTTCGGATAAGATAGATCTAGTACTTAAATCTGATGGTAAATATGAGCCTTCATCTCGGTTAGTATTTGAATATGATGATTTTGCTGAATACAGTATTAATAATACTAATAAGGTTTACTACCAATGGTGGTTGATATCTGCATCTGATATTGCAGGAAACAAAACTGAGGTGTATATGCCATGGCGTATCTCTAAGAATGATGTGGTTGCGCCATCAGTTCCCATTGTAAGTCTATCACAAAGCTCTGTTAAGAATGGAAACGTTCTTGAAGAAACTCCTTTCGCTCTACATTCTACAGCCGAAAAACTGGTAATCAACATTACATCTGCTCTTGATAAGAAAGTGCTTAGTTTCAAGGTAACTGCAACTGATAATCATAATATTGCAAAAGTCTGCTTACTTGGTCATCCAAATGACCCAGTGTCTAATGAATTGGCAGGACCCAATGCAGATGGTTTCTACAGCATCAATCGTGAATATGCCTTCAGCCATCTTGATGGTTACGGAGAGCGCTTGATAGAAACCATTTATATTGTAGCAATAGATGAGTCGGACAATAGACGTTCACACTCAATTCCTGTGTACATTAACCAGATTGATGTAACTGCGCCAGTTATAAATCTTGGAATTACGTCATTAACTGGCGAAGATGAGATTAAATATCCTGGCACGGGAATCACTTTGGTTGCGACTGGTACGGTGACTGATAGTAATACTGGCGTTTTAACAAGCAGTGTAAAGCAAGTCGGTATTGCCAATGGTTGGTCTTTCAATGGTATTCAGCAGAATGGAACATTCCAGTGGAGTAAAGTAATTAATTGGAATGCAAATGAGATTGCACAGCATACAGAATCATTTAAGATTGAAGCAGAGGATAACTCAGGAAACAGAAGCGAGAGCACAGCTACATTCAACTACAGTATCACAAATAATAATGATATTGCTGAAGTTGGTACAAGTGTTAAATTAGATGATGGTGAAACTCTCAAACTTGTTACGTCAAATCCATTCTCGGTTGATCCTGCGCGTAATTACGAGGCTGAATATGTGTTTGTGGTTAATGATCCAAATAATCTTCAGACCCCAGTGGCTGGAGACATAACATTAACTGGGAATGCAACACTTGTTTCTCAAAGTAAGACTGGTAGTAGTGGAAATCAGACCTTCACTGTACGAGTTGCATTTAATACTTCCAATTTTGTTAAAGGAGATAACAATAATGTAAAGGTTAGTATGATTGTTCGCGATCCTTATGACCAAACAGCTGTTTTTGATTTAGAACAGACATGGTATGTGTGGAATTACGAGACAATTGATCTGGGCGTAGACTACTACTACATCTACGAGGCTAATATGAATCCTCTAATTAACAAAGTAAGAGACCAAACCGGTGCAATTACTGGATATAGTATGAATGCTATTTCAGGTACATTCAATGGCTTACAGCGTATTGCAATGAACTTGCCTACTGGAAGCAAAGAGGTATCTCTTGAGCCATTTATTGTTGAGCAACGAGAAGAAGATTCTCCTGATGTTGTAAAATCTTCGTGGACGTTCGACATTGACAGTATTGTAACTGCAAATAACCAAGGTGTTGTGGAAGCGACTATTGAGATTGAGGACAAATCAATTGATATAAGTTACATTGATGATTATTCTATGGCACAAGTTATCTACTCTAATTATGATCAAGTTGGCATTGATGCCGATGGAAATCCAATTGGGCAGAGTTATGTTCCTACGGTACAGGCTAATACAGCAGATAAGCTAAATAGACAGATTAACAAAAACTACTTGATGAGTCATCCTGCTATCAGTGGAAGTATTAATGCACGAGCACTTAACTTCCTAAGATCTGATGCACCAGGTGTTTCCTCTGTGACATTAGCCCCAATCTCTACAGGAGATAAATTAGATCAGCTAGCACACAGAAACAATCTCTTTGGCCAAGAATCAATCATAGAAACAGGCCAGTACTTCGTACTTAACGGTACAGTGAAGTATAGTGTTGTTGTTAACGATGCGAACTCGGTGGCTCATACGGTGGTTTCAGAACAACCTGTGAAGCTTGTTATAAAACATAAACCGGGAATTGCAACAATCAATTAAGTTTCCAATTCAAATAATTCATTAATATAATCTGGAAGAGTATACTCTTCTATATTATGTGACTCCAACCATGTAATAGTCAGTGGGACAGTATTAGAATCAGGCGATTTAGATGTCCATTTATCTTTATTCAAAACTTTAATCATTTTATTTAAACGATTGATCGGGCCACCTGCATCTCTTGGCGGACAATGTTTAACCGCCCATTCAAATTGTAGCGCTTGTATTTTTCCAAAACCTGAAACTAGACACATATGTGTCCAACCAGGACCTTTCCCAGTGGTATATTTAGCTCCTCCCTTTATCTCAGAATTATGTTGTCTAAGTCTTCTTACAGGATCAGGACTGACTCCTGCATAGGTGCAACCGCCATTGCGAATTAAATAAAATTGCCAGTTATTATCATCAGTCATTTATATTTGATAATAGCTTGTTTTTATACTACATATGGTTGTGAAGGGTTATATCTTGAATCGATGTTTTTTTGAAAAAGTTTTAACCTAAAAAAACGCACTGAAAATTATTCACTACCAATAATTTAATTAAAAAATTGTTATAATTTAATACGAGAATTATGGAACTATTTATGAAAGAACTTCCCAGCGAAGAATTACTATGTCGGTTAATTCAAGAAGTTAAAATTGACGATAATAAAAATGAAGAAAGAGAGATTTGTCATTTATGTGGTCATTCAAAAGAAACGCACTCTACACAAAGCCATCAATTCATTCTGGCAACAGATGAATATAGATGTATTACGTGTGGAATGTGGTTCTATCAACATCTAACAAAAAAGTCTAGTTGTTATGATGAATATATTAGAGGTTAATTAATGGTAATATATAGCTTATTTTCTCTCTTCACAGGAGTTTTTCTACGATAGAATGTTATATTATACTCACACGGAAGAATGTATTTATATGGGTCTATGCTAACTGGTATTTTGTTGAAGAATATATTTGCATGAAACCTCAAGTAAGGCAATGTACCATATGAATTGTCTATCTTTTCTATGCCTTCTAAGAAACACTTACAACATAGGTGAGAACAATGTGTGTTATATATATAACCACTGTTACTACAATAATCATCTTCGTCATCGTCAATACTTGAATATCCTCCGGAGTCGGAATCGGAATTAGAATCGGAATCTGATATATCATTATCTGGAGGCCTAATACAACACAAATTACATCTACATCTAGATTTACTTTGCCAGATAATCATTATTTTTTCAGGATAAATCATTTTAATCACATTATCAACAACTGATTGTGGGAGATCAATAAATCGTTTACTTTCTCTAATAGAAACAATTGCGTCATTATAAAGTCTGTAGCTAGATTCTTTACAGTTTTCGTTGCATGCACCACAATTCATTTGATACTAGTTTGTTGTCTGATAGTATCAAAAAGTATTTATGTTGTTGTTTCAATTTTTCACTATACATTTTCCAGTTGTTTTGTCTTTCCTACTTCCATTGGGACATCTTTTTCTGGTTTTTTTCTGTATTTTTTTAACTACAATAACCGTGGGAGGTTTCTTCTTTGTAAACGTTTTAACAATTTTAAGAACTTTTTTCTGTTTATTTTTAGGGTCACATGCTTTGGTTTTAGGATTGCGTCTAGTTCCGTTAGGGCATCTTTTTCTGGTATGTGTTTTAACTTTGTGCTTCTTTAAAATCTTTGGTTGCGTTATTTTTTGAGGTGTGATCGTTTTTGGGTGTGAAATAATTCTAACAACAGTGTTTTTTTTGGTTTTAATCTTTCTACATCTGTTTGTCTTTGGGTTAAGTTCTTTTCCAGGTGGACAAGTTTTTTTATTCTGGTAAGTTGTCTTATTAGCAAGAGTATTCTTTTGTGTTTTATTTCTAGGTTTAATGCACCTTCCAGTCTTAGGATTTCTAACAAGATGATGAGGGCATCTTTTCTTATACTTTAAATCTATTGCCAAACCAGTAGATCTAGTAGTTCCAATTGAATAACGAATATCTTTTTTGATTAATCTCTCTAGAACTTCTCTATATGCTTCCAAATCTGTACTATTCTTAACCTTACCTCTATTAACCTTATCCATTAACTTCTTCAAAGTCATTTTGGGGTTTAATGATAACTCGGATTGAATCTTCAAGAAAGGTCCAAAAAATCTTCGCATTTGTGATATCTCTTGATAATTTGCGGTTCCGCCAAGTTCTATTGCTCTACCGGCTCTCAATCCATATATATCAGCAAAATATTCTTCTACCTTTCTAGTAATAAAAGTCGCATATCCTCTGGCTACTAACAATAGATAATTGCCAATATTTACCTTTGTATAATAATCAGTTTTGCCGTTATTATTACCATAAAGAATATCCAACAGTATTTCCATTACCTGTCTTGTAGTTAATTTAGGATTAGCCAATATCATTTCAGTAGTAAACATGCTCCATAAAGAACAATAACCACCACCTTCAAGATTATCATCTTTAAACAAATTAGCATAGCCTTCCAAGGATTGGATACCTCTAATACGCGGACATACTTCATCTGAAAAAACCATATTATATTTCTTTGCTTTTTTTGGCAATGTATTATTAATAATATCAACAATATTGGAATATGCTTTATAGGGGTTCATTCTAGAATTATTGGTACCTAAATGACTGCCATGTGGTTCTACAACCTCAATTGTTTGATGCTCTTTTCTTACAACTAGGAGGTTAGCATGTGAACCACCTCTTGCATAATTTTGAAAAGATCCTGTTCCAGGAAAATGCATTCTAACTGGTATAACAACAATATTCTTATGCTTGAGACATTTGTGTACTTTTTTAGCATAACGCTCTAGATATTTTTGATATGCTCTCCATTTTGTTCTATCTTGCGTTGTATTATTCTTAAACTCAAATCCATATACTTTGAGTACCATATCTCCAACAGTCTCACAAATATCAGGTAATACATTACATGGTGGATTTTCATCAATAATACAGCTATTACCATATTTGTTAAAAAGATACATGTAAAACATTGAGCGCATATAGTATTGCCTATTTATACCCCAAGCGGCAAGTTCTTTCTTATTCTTATCTCCACCGGAATTAAATACAGCTAATAATTTTTGCAATTTAATTGCAGCTTTCTCTGATCCTTTTTCTATATTAGATGGTAACTTTGGTAGGTTCAGCATGATTACTTATTAATATATAGAGAGAAAAATGATATGTTTTTTTGTAAGTTCTAATTTGCATACAACAGCACAATATGGCATCAATGACAACACAAATCACAACCGCAAAAACGATTGGTAACGCAATTGTACGTAATTCGATTATATCTCAATCATCCGGACTGAGATGTAGACATACCAAAATGCACGCAGCAGGTAAACATCTTATGATTGATGCAAATGAGTCGGAAGCAACTTTAAATGATGCGATGGAAATAATCAAAGAATATGCAAAAGAGCGAATTGAATCGTATGGAGCACAAATGGAGTTTAGTACTAAATACAGTCTCTTTGATTGTCAGGAGCAACTAAAAATGTCTGGTGTACAATTGCGTGGTGTACAAGACGATGAGCTAAATAAAAAGGTATCTATGAGACCGGACGGAGGAATTATTTGGGCAGTTCTCAAGTCGGGTAAAAAATATCCTGTCTTCATTGGTGAAGATAAAGTACAGGGGACAAATGATTCTCGTAGACAAGAAGGCCTGTCTAGACAGGCTACTGGTAATGCGATAGAGAGAGCTGCTAAGAATATTCGTGGAAGTGAAATGCTTTGTCAAGATATGACAACATTTCCATATGTGATATTTGCATCTGGTTGTGATTTCCATCATACTGAAACAATCAGTAAACGACTTGAAATGATGAATATGAGTGTTCCAAATCATTATTTGGAAGTGACGACTAGCACTACAAACGAAACACTTGAACCACATATTATGTCAATCTGTGAAAACATCGATGTCCAAAAAATGTGCGGAATAGGAATCGCGTCTATATTTGTAAAGGCGCATAAATGGAATGAACTAAATCATGGAGCGTCTAGATGGCGTAAAAAGGAAATAATCGCCTTCTCGTGCGAAGTAATTGATCAAACAATGTCATCAATAGATTGGGAGTTATCTAATGCCGTATCTCAACCAAAAGAGTTGTTACATCTAGAAAAAGCAGAGGAAAAGTAAGGAATTAAAACAAAAATATAAAGTGTAATATAGGTCTCATATCCTATTTTTCTTATGATAGTAGATATATATATATGGACCGTTCTACAAATATTGAATTAGATATAGATCACGGTATAACACTTTTATTATGTCTATTAGGACATGATCCACAACATGATCTTTACTATGGTCATGGCACAGGAGCACCAAGAGCTAAAGCAACATATAATAATGAAATGGGCGGTATAGCACCTAGAGGACCAGGTGAAGGATTATTTGGTCCATATGGAGGTGGCATGAATGGTGGCTTAAAAGATGAAAATCAAGATATTATTACTATTCAAGCAGAGAGAGAAAAAGCATATGATATCCAATTTATGTTGAAATATGCATATGGTGCTCTAAGAAACTATAGTGAAAATATATTTATAAACATTGATGGTAGGTCGGCAAGTACAGGATGTGCTACATCAGGAGATTTTATAGTATATTTAGATACAGACAACACTACGGATGAAGAGGAAGGAAGTGTTTTAGAACCAGGTAGAATAGTAATTAACAAAGAAGTTATTAGTCCATTACAAATAACAAAACAGTATCATGGCAGCAAAGAAGGAGTTGCTCACATGAATACCTATATGATAAATGAAGGGACATATAAAGGATTAACCCTTGTGTATATTGATACAGGCGGTGCGGGTGGCAACCAGAAAATAGTTCAAGTACTTAATGCACAAGGACAACTGATTGCACAATTAAATAATGCATACAGCGAATGTCTTGCGGAAGACCTGATGAATAGAATCTTTTCCGCAGCCAACGAGGTTATACAACAATACATCAATGCAAATGTCGGTAGAAGCGGAGATGACGCACCTGCTGGTAACGTGACATTTGATGCATATACAGCACAACCAGGTCAGCAATGGCCTGGAGAAACATTATTCTATAAAATAGCAACATCTGGTTTACTGCCAGTCATTATTGAAAATGAAAGTGGGCCTGATTTATTTTACGAATTATTTACAAATCCACAAGCTATTAGAGTAAAATTACCAGAGGCATCCGCCTACGAAGAAAATATGAAGATATTTTTAATAAGTTACTTTACTTCAGTAGGTAATTTTAATTCTGCTGTTGCTGGTTGTGTGAGCAACCAACAGGATGCTTGTGCAGCAGCCGGTGCAAGACTAACATCATTACTATTTGAAAAAAATGAAGGATGGAATAATTTAACGCAAATATTTGCTATGCATAACCCACGAAGAGAATTGGATAACCATGTAAGTTATGTTTCCAACGCAACACAAATACTTTCAGCGTCTGCCGCGGCATATGCAATTATTGATAAATCTGCTAATGAAATATTAGGCATGCGTAATATGTTGAAACAGGCTGCTGAATCTATAAAAGCGAATACTCCTGAATCTATTGCTAATTTATTATCATTAACACTTGCTATAGATGAGCTTGCTAGTAGATCGAATCTTGATAATTTTGAAGAAAGCGATGCGTATGAGATTGCCGAATTAGGTGCACAAGCTGATATCGATGTTGCAAATGAAATGGCGATTACTGAAAACCAACAGAAGACGATTGAACAAAACTTGCTTGATTTTGTTCAGCAGGATGGTGGCGCACCTCATTCAACCCAAATAGTACCCATATATTCGACAGAAGAGAGCTATATTTTATTTCAAACTATTTGGGCTACGATAGGAACAGGGAGAGGACAGCGAGCAGCTACTATTTTAACAGCTTTAAAGATTAAAGATCAAACATCGCCTATGTATGAGTTATTTATTGCACCAGGAGCACCTTTTCAAAATATAGCGAAAGACATGAGTACGGCAATAAGTAATGGTAGTGTACTCGGAAACCCACCTGCTTATATTCCATCAAATATACAAAAAAATAAAATACCTGATAAACGGTGTCTATCAAGACCAGATGTTGATACAATAAAAACCTTTTTAGTTTTACTTGATAACTTATCAGAAGCATTTGAATATTTAAGTAATCCTTCAGATGGCGGCGCACAGATAGCGACAGCAGAACAAGCAGTCACAGCAGCAATCGCAAAAATATATGATGATATTATCAATTCTACGACGAATCCAACAATTGAAATGCCTCTTAAAACATGTAGCAGACTGAAAGGAAAGGATAAGAAAAATTATCTTGATCTAATGACTTTATTTTATCGAGTAAGATCTATAATTTATCTTTTTAGTATTATTATTAGAGCTTCTGTAGCGAGTGGCCAACCCGATTTAAGTAAAATTGTACCAGGATCTCAGGTAATAAATTGGATATCAATTACTCGCAATTACGTAGATGAATTATTAAGTGTATTTAAAATGATAGCTGATATGACGGGAGCCCAAACAGATCTAGACGATATAGCTGTAACAAATAATGCTTTTGTAGTTGGATCATGTTCTGAAATAGTGTTATCTATTACTAAGCCATTGTTAGCTTATGCAACACCATTAAGCAGAGAGGTTAGTTATACTTCAGAACAATTAATGCTTGAAAATCAAGTAAAAAAAATCCTTAATGGAAAAAGAGGTGGGGCACCTGATGATACCAAACTGGTAAAGAGCATTTACACAACGAGTAGTTTTTATAATTATATTGGAACAGTAGTATCAAAATGGCCAGCTGCTGAGATTAAAGGTACACAGGTGGATATGTTCCAAGATATGATAAGCGCAGCACCTGGATTCGAGATAAGACCTGGGGATACACTGCAAACGATGATGACCCCAAATGTAGGAAGGTTTTTTGTAAATAATGCAGTATCTTTGAGCCTTAAACAATTAGGGGCGAATGTTTTTAAGAACAACTTTTGCCCAATATCGTCAATTGTTGATGCCCAAACGACTGTTTGTAACTCATTAAAAATCGCAAAAAGGGATGGTTATGAGTATGGTATCCAGGATGTATCAGTATATAGTTTAAATCCTCAAACTGGAGGACGATTATTCACTTATAGAGTAAGGGTAGTACCGGATATGTCCAAAAATCCTCCAATAAATATAGCTATTGCTGCATATCTACAGATCGAAGATACAATATTTATAAACATGGCAGCAACCAATGCTATAGAAGGAACATCCTGGCCAAGAGAGAGTAGATCTCAGAGATCTAATGATTTAAACAATATTGGTCTTGATGATTCAGAAAGTCCACTTGCAGCAAGGAAATGTTTGTTTGATCTACAAAGGGTTTTTGATAATTCTGCTAGCGAATGTGGTAAGTTAAATAGTTATACTGATATTATAAACGTTATTAATAAAGATCCGAGTGCCCCGCAGTCTGATAGAAGATTATTAATTAGTCAGATCTTAGAAGTTTCATTTAGAAAATCATTAGGTGATTACTTGCAAGAATTATCTACTGTTGCAGAAAATGGTGGATATATCGGATTGTATGGTACGTTTCCTGCAGGTGCAAATATTGTAAGACCAGATGTGGCGAGATTAGGCTTACATAATGATAGACCAGCATTCGCAAGAGCTATGTTACTTTCTCTCTATGGTAAAAGTGGCATTAATCCTCGTTCTTTATCTGCATTAACAGTGACAGATAAGCTGGATAGATTAAACTATATTGCAGCGGGGAGGAATATTATTGCAACTCAAGGAGGGAGTAAGAATATTAAAAAAGCAAAAACAAGAGGAAGAAGGAAGGTAAAACGCGGAAAACAAACAAAAAGAAATAAAGGAAAATCATGTAAATAACATATTTTTTACCTTCATAGCTTGCCTACATTAAAAATAAATACTATATGATTTCATTACTTACTTGGCTAAAGAAATCATTTTTTTATAACTTTTCCAAAGACCCTCAGATATTTTATAGAATCTACAGATAATACCCCAAATATTTTTGAGAATTGAAAACAGGGTAAAAAACATGATTTATTTAGAGAGCCTAGAGAAGAAAAACAAGATTTTAAAAAGTTTATGAAGGAAAGTTATGTAGGACTGAAAAAAAGGCACTACAGACCAATAAGTTTAAAGCTTTAGCAACTTTTCTATGTACCATATAATGATACATAATGATACACAAAAAGTTGCAAAAAGTTGCAAAAAAAACACACCAACATTTTATTGTAAGAATTGTGACTATACTACGTCACGAAAATCTTCGTGGTTAAAACATCTTGAGACGAAGAAACACAACAATTCGGAAATGATACATAATGATACATCAGATGTTGCAAAAAGTTGCAATAATGAAAGATTTACATGTCAATGTGGAAAATCATACAAGTTTCATAGCGGGTATTATCGTCACAAATCAAAATGTACATGGGATTTAAACGAAAACACCGAGTGTTTAACGAAAAAACAAACAGATAATGGAGATGGAACAGTAACGATTGATAAAAGTGTATTAACTGAGCTGTTTACAGAGAGCTTTAAAGCATTGATACCAGTTATAGCTGATAGTATTGGAGGGAAAAGCTCAATTTCAGGAAGTGGTTCTAATAATACGATAAATAATCAAAAAATATTCAATGTTAATTTATTTTTAAACGAACAATGTGCTAATGCTATGTCTATTCAAGACTTTGCAAAGCAATTACAGTTAACAATGAATGACTTAGATAGATGTAAGCCCGAATATTTAACAAATGTAGTATTAAAGAATCTACGTCCATTAGCAGTAACAGATAGACCATTTCATTGTACTGATGAAGATTCATCAAAATGGTTTGTTAAAGATAGAGAAAATGGATGGGAAGAAGATAGTGGAGATAAAATCATAACATCAACAGAGCATGGTATAAGAAGACAATGGCCAAGTGAGTTTGAAAAACAACATCCACAGTGGAATATTAATGAGAAACTACAAGAAAAATATGTTAAAATCGCAGGTAATACAAACGCAGAGCTAAATAAAAAGGACAAGGGTAAGGTATTGGAGGATGTGAAGGATACAGTGCTATTAAATAATGAAGTGATTGGACAAATGACCCCAGATTATAAGTTTAATCAAAAAAATATGTAAACAGACGTAATTTAGTGTTGTATACAAGATTATGTCTGCAGTAAAACCACATTTCAAGGATTTCAACACATGGAATGAGATAGACAGTGAAGAAATAGAGAGATTACAATCAACATTAGCTCCTCATTTGAAAAAAATAGATATAATTATGTCAAAACCCAAAAGGATTGAGTTTGTGAAACAATTATTAGAGAAGCAAAACGGTACATGTATCTGGGGAAAAGAGATTATGGGGAAATATTGTTGGAATGAACCAAAATACAATTGGAAAACAGATGAAAATGGAGAGAAATACGAATCTATATGTAATATATTGAAATTACAATGGGGCCATTTGATCCCTAGATGTAGAGGAGAGAAGTTTGATGAACATACATTATGTTTAATGTGTGGAAGATGTAATAATCATATACAATCTTCTAGAAAATTGGAACAATTAGTGCCAGAATTGCTATCAAAGGTATCCGAAATCATTGAAAAAGACGTATGTGTGGTTCCTACAGAGGAAGAAAGAAAAGCATTGGTTAAATTGAATGAATATTATGGTTATAAATAGGTATTTATGGAGAAACATGGTTATTCTGTATTTTCGATATCGGTTTTAATAGCTTTTTTGAGTTCTGGCATGTAATACATAGCCCACGAAGAGTATGACCCTTCCATTTCTTTGTTTGAAACATGATGTGTAACGATATTTCGAATTAACACATCATCTTTATTGGGATATAGTTCCACAAAGGCACATGATAGAATTGAGATAGTCTCGATGATATTAGGGCAAGGTCGGTCACTATAAGAATCGAGCATATTTTGTATATTGATATAGTTAGTTATTTTTAACTTTATCAATTTTTCATTTATTTGGCTTTTTTTATCATCTTTCCAATGAAGTAATAGATAGCACCAAGACCAGCCCATATAGACATTGCAATAGCAACAGATTTGTATTTAGACACCTTCATCTGTGTAATAAGAAACCAGTTAACAAATGTAGCTAGAAATAGAACAGACATCATAACAAGAAGTTTCCATGAGTATTCAGCGAGTTGTGAATCTTTTACAAATACACTTGATGGCATACCAATTGGTACACTTGCTATAATTCCAGCTAAAGCGGGATTATTGAGATGATTGGAGAATCCGGTGATTCCAGAAACAGTAAGTCCACCAATTATAAATTGACCAGGTAGAGAGTTAACAAATGATTGCAACGCAGACATGTTATAGTCTACGTTGAGTTTTTTTATTTTTGGATCGTCGTCTACGTGTTTTTTTCCCTTTACATGTTTTGACATGAAGTTTAGGATTAAGTTTATTTACGAGGATAGTTCCGGCTTGAATACCTCTTACACTATTTCCAATTTTATCTAAAGGTGGAGATACAATTCCAATACCACCTACGCCTTTAATAATAATAAATATACCTCCGCCTACACCACTCTTGGCGGAAACGGATCCAACATCAGTATCCCATTTGGCAGAATATTCATATAATCCTTCTCCTCTAAGAGATCTGTAGGTATATAGTGCGGCTTCTTTTGAGAGAACTCTCTTACCATTATGAGGGTGTACTCCTTGATTTGCAAAGACACATGCCATTGTGGCAAGATCTTTGGATGTAACATTAACCGAACATTGTGAAGTATAAACATCTACAGTATCATCAACATCTCCATAAAAGCGATCATAACCTTTTAGGAGGTAAGCGAGTGCCATATTAGTTGAATTGGTAGCACCTTCAGATTTGTAGACAGGGTTATTTACAGTAAGTTTTTTTCCAGCATATTTATCCATATTTGAAAGTATTTTCTTTCGAAATGCTTCCTTGTTCTTTTGATAGAAGAGACTAGTAGTAGCGATGGCACCTTGATTAACGAAGGGATTAATAGTATGCGTAGGCGTTAATACAGCACCGATGACACTATTAAATGGAAGTGAGCTACCCATATTACCAATTTTTTGATTGATTACATCAATACCAAGTTCATCGGCAGCCATGGCAGCGCTAAAGACTTTGCTGATAGATTCAATAGGAATAGTTTTACTAGATTGTCCTGCATTATAAACAGTACCATCACATGTAACAAAGGAGATAGCAAATAGTTTAGGATCGGCTTTAGCTAATTGAGGTATGTAAGTTGCTACATGTCCAGAGTTATTAGATTTAACTTTTTTGAAAACCTTATTAATAAGGTTTTGTATGTCACTGTTTGAAGTAGTCATATACATATAATTGTGATTTTCTCTCTAGGAAATATTTAAACACAGAGAGAAAGAGGAGAATGATAGTTAGTTCAAAAGCATAGAACATATAAAAGAGAACTGAGAAAAAAGAACTATAAAAAACATTGTGGATAACATGAGAACTATATTTGTGTTGTGAAAGGAAAGTGATTGAGTGTAGATAAGTATTTTATGATGGAATATTAGTGTGATAAAAACAATATATAATACTATAATTTTGCCTAGTAGTTAGTAGTATATAATAATATGATAAGTTTTCAGATGTGCTCACTAATATATTAATAGTGAATATAAAAACATTTGTTACCTATTATGCTAACAAATATGATATAATACTAGAGAGAATGTTATAAAATGAGGCGAAAATGCGTTTTCACCAAGCGTTTTTGCAAACTGTTGCGGTTTGTGAGCATAACTGGTAACAAATTGTACTGATAGTGTGTGAAATATGTCGTTATTTTTCACCTACTACATAAACTGTAAAAACTTCTTAAGATTATCTAAGATTCCCTAGAAGAATGTAAGCAAAATAACAAGAAAACTACCCAAAAACACCAAAAAACACTAGAAAAGTAATTAACAACTGCAAAAACTGAACTGAGATATCGCTAAAAAACTGTCACACTAAATTAGTTTGTTTGTTAAAAATTATTTTCTCACCGAAATATAAGTTTTTTATTCTTTCTTAAGTTTAG